>JGI24700J35501_10930618_pt1 | contig 16893 bp, 12 predicted proteins | sample TergutTh196P1_FD_35501 | JGI IMG/M metagenome (IMG submission 35501)
GAGCGAGAGAGAGGTGCCAATTACTATTGTGCAACGTGTTGTAATAAAGTTCCTAACCAACGAAAACGTTGGGCCCAATGAAATTTGGCGTAGATTATGTGCACAATACGGGGAAGCAACACTATGGAAGACACAAGTAAAATTCTGGCATAAAGAGTTTCGTGGAGGAAGAGATGCCGTGCAAAGCATCACCCCAGAGAATATCGCAGCGGTTGGTGACCTTAGTGAAGGCAATCGTCGGCTTACTGTGGTTGAAATTTGTCAGGAGTTTGGTATTGGAAAAGGTTCGGGCAGCCTATCAATAAAAAAAGAGAGGTTTCCCCATTCGAGACGTGCTGCTGCTTCACGACAATGCCAGACCCCATTCTGCAGCCCTAACCCAAGAAAAATTGGCTCAGATGTACTGGACTGCCCTAGAATACCCGCCGTACAGCCTGGACCTCTCCCCTTGCGACTACCACGTTTGGACACCTTAAGGAGGCGCTAGGGGGGCAGCGTTTCGATGATGAAGAGCAGGTCGAGAATTTCGTGCGCAAGTGGCTACATACGCGTCCTCCTTCATTCTACGATGCAGGAATAAAAAAACTCCCAATCCACTGGCAAACATGTATAGAGAAAGGTGGAAACTATGTAGAATAGTGAGAATTTTTTTATTTTGTAAAATTATGTTTCAATAAAATATTGAAAGCCGAGGTCGGTTTATATTTGATGTACCCTCGTATGTATATCTTAATCTTTAAATTTTTTGACAGCAAACTGGAAGGCAAAAGATTCTGCACTGAATGTTTGCAAAGCATTCCCTGACTTCAATCTGCTCTTAATTTCTTCCTGAATAGAATTTTGATTTGTTACAGTTGTTCCCCAATATTTGAACCCTCCCACCCTTTCAAAGGAACTATTATCAATCTTTATAATGTAACTTAATCCTGCATCCAGACCTCGATACATGTTTTATCAGCATTTACTTGTAGTCCAGTTTCCTTACTAGCAGCTACTAAAGCTTCTGCATTTTTCTTTATGGTATGTATGCTCTCTCCCAATATATTAATATCAGCATAAACCAGAAGCTGATGCGTACCATTTAATTTCAATCCATCCTGCTTTACCTAAACCCTCCTAATGATGTGCTCTAAAGCAAAGTTGAAAAGCAATGGCAATAAAGCATCTCGAAGAAAGGGCAGGAAAGAGGAAGTAAAGCACACCAGAATTAAAAACTCAATCAACTGACTGCCTACAAGATGTAGCTCGACATAATGTTGAAAACAGCTGTATCATGTCTATGAGGTGTTTGAAGTTCATGTTTAGATTTTGTTAGTATTTCATTTCATCACCAAATGGTAGCCCTATGCTCTTCTGTGGTCTTAATTATTCAAAGGAAATGTTTTATCCATTAAATACAAAAAAACCTACACATAAGAAGAAAATGCTACAGCAGGGACTATCTGCCATTTATATGTAGTTGCAAGACAGGTAGCTTACTGTTCAAAGAAATCTGTGAGTTGTCCCTTTTGTCCAACAATATCTTGCCTAGGGTGATATATATATGTAGCTAATAGCAAGAAAGCATATTGAGAGCACAGGACATAATTCTAGCATCACAGTTGCTTGATATAATACAAGTATATTAGCAATGTCATACGACAATGCTCTGTCAGCTAGACTGCGCATCCGCTGTTGCAGTAATGCACCACATAGATGGTATGACCTAACATACTGTTACTCTGTACTTAGGATTTAAATATGATTTTACAAACATCAAAATACAAGCTGATAATGTGCAATGCATTGTTTACTCTGTGCTTCGTGTTTAAACAGGATTCTACAAACATCGAAACATGTTTCCTGTTTATGATTCTTATTAACATACACAGATATAAGGTACAAGACATAATTTTGTTTTCTGACTACATTCTTTGGTGCTTCTTCTTCTTTTGCCTTCTCTGACTTCTGCTCAAGTTTTAGCCATTTTCTTTGTCACCTCCACAATGGATTCTCTATATTCCCTCGGTTCATAATAAAATTAAATTTCTTGGAGTCTGTATCATCACGTTATGTTCATGCGGATTCATCAGTATCCTTCATAACCATCTACTCTTGTTTCCCATTTACTTAATAAATATTTATCTGTTTGATTTTTAACTCTGTCTCATCTGGTGCATTCCTGGACATTCTACATCCAACTTGAACCCCAGATCACGCATAAAAAAGCACCCACTCCACAAAACTCCCTTCAAACAGCAGAAATTTGTACTTTATTCATGACAACTTAAATAGTTCAATTTGAATTTCACTTCAGCTGTCACAAAGCAGAAACAAAACAAGAAAGTTCTCATGAAAAAACTGTGGCCTTCTTGGATGTGAAACTGATCACAGTGACAAGAAATTCTTGCACCAGTTCTCCATAGTCTCTCCCTACTAATGAGTAAGTTGAAAAAGTTATACACCAAGTCCTGAGGCGATTAATTTTTGAGACAGACATCACTGTCAAATGGCACAAGGTATCAAATGATCAAACAAATGGTGCCTTGTAGTTGAAACATACAACAGTTGCGGAGGATGATCATCTGGAAAGAGTAGTGCATTCTGCTGGCAGTGGTATGGACCCAACTGAATGTCAAGAAGCACTTCAAGGACTCTTCGTTGAGACAATCGCAATTCTCGCACAATATCACGTAAGCTTCTCCAAATTATACGCCACACAGTTACGAACAAAATATACTGACATACTGCATGCTGCAGCTAAAATGAAAATGTAATAAAAATTTATAAAACTGGCAACTTTTTACATAAAAAAAAATTAAATATTATTGTGTAGAATCAAATGCCCTACCAAAAAAAGTCTCAAAGTGTAACTACTTTCACTATCTTTTCTGGACAACACACAGCTATCCTCTTGTATGTACTTTTGTCAGTGGGATTAGTTCTGGCTTTGGGTTAAATATTCATATTTTGGTGTCAAAAGGGCCCCTCAAGAATTGAATAATTGAATAAGGAGCCTATAAAAACACTGTACCAAAAAATCACGTGCATGCGCACGCGCGCACGCACACACACACACAAAAGCATACTGTTGTTGCGTAATAATGTACAGTCAACTAAGGCTAACTTTTCTGAGTTACAAGATGAATGCTTAAGGTGTACAACGTAACTGATCAGTCTTCTGGGATATCCGGCTATTTTTTGAGGAGACAGAGGCAGTATGTTCCTTAGAAACATCTGTCATACTACTTGGCATCACACCCCAAAACATCAGAATCAATATTCATCACCATGAGACCTCAAATTTCATACTTTTAATCAGGCATCCATATATAAACCCATCATAATTTACAAACTCCTGACAAACGAAACTAAACCTTGCACCAAAACTCAAAATACTCTATGTAGCAAAGTTTCCTCAGAGGATTTTGTGGTGGTGGTAGAGAAAAATAAGTGGAGGGAGAAGGAGACACAAAGAACAAAAAGAACAAGAAGTCTGACCTGTGCCTTAACTGTGTCACAGTATGTGGTCTCCTATGCCTCAGTGAAAGTGACTGAGTATAAATGACACTACTCCACCAGCCAAATCCTGAATGCCAAGTGCGAAATTAATCACCAGGGAAATATTTTTGTTCACCACAGGCTATCTAGTAACCAAACATTCTGATGCCTGGAGACTGGAGAGTTGGATGCCTGAACGTAACTCAGTGGAAAACACAAAACTCAGTGCTCAGTCCATTGCAATGCATGCACATAAACAGTAGCGCGCCACACGGCTGGTAGAAGTTACATATATTTTCTAGATGCCATACACAGCTGTAATGACTTTCCTTTGATAAGGACAGTCTGCATGCCCTGCTTGCCTTCAATGTCTATTTTTTAATGGGATGTAGATGGGTTCTAAATTTTAATCTGCTAATTAGTAATCTTCTCAGACTAATCGAAGTCCACATTCTTATTTCTTAAAACAGAAATAGTGAACTGGATTTTCCACATTAGCTCCACAGGTTTATTCTCATGTTAATCTAAGAGACCTAAACCACCTGTGATGTACACATTCCCCATGTACTTTCAGCACTTGTACAGGGACATTATATTATCAGACAAGTCACAGCTCTCTTGATTCACACTGTTTTACATGATGTGAACATATTTTACTTCAATGTACCACACTTAATATTAGGTTCTTACTTACAATATTTAAATAACATTTTTAAATAAAGAGCTACAAATTTTTTTTCTTTGGCTTGCAGACACATCATATCTAACGCACTGTTCACTCCATGTTGAAGGTCTGTAAGTTATACAGTTAAATGGGCCAACACTAAGTGATCAGCAGCAGTAGTTACATAAAATAATGTCCCTCTATATTAAAATTCCCATCCTTTCCTTTCCTTTCCTTTCTGATTAATAATTTACAAGATCTGGCCAAACTGTCCCATGAGTGATTTTTTTTTTTTGCACAACAGTAAGTTAGAACAGTTAAAATTTATTCCTCTGAAAGTTGTCTCCCCTCAACTGCACACAGTAGTCCTGACATTTGTTCAAGCACTTTTCATACATGCCAAAAAATTATTTCCTGCTAGTGTATGGATGGCAATCTAAACACCAGTGCCAAGATTGGTTTTGACTAAAAGATCATCTGGTATTCTTATGTTAAATTGTGTCACATTTTAGAGTTGCCTCACAGCCAAAATGGACATCAGTCACGTTGTTGTGAAAACAATACCAAAGCTAAGAAATGAAAAATTGCTTACAAACTTTTTGCAGTAGCTGACTCTTTAAGTCTACCAGGTGATACTGGACCAACAAGGATAGCTTTGATGTAAGTCCCTCACAAGGCAACCCTGTGATGGAGGAACATAAGAAGGCAGTGGGATATTAGTGATGCGCTGTGGTTAACCAAAAAATGACATTCCTTCTGCTCCTCAGTGAGAAGTTTCCACCCCCATCACAACTTTATATCCTGAGTTATGTTCATAAAATCATCAGGTACGTTACATGTCTGTAAGGGATGCTGACAGCTGCCCAAACTTTACATGTTCTATCACAACAGAATTGCATCAAGTATGTAAAGACCTATATACTCATGCGCGACGTCAAACAGACAACCAAATTTACCACAAACAATATCTGAGCCGAGAGTTTTGCCCCAAAACTTCAATTTACAACTGTCACAACCACAGTCTTATTATAAATAACCACTGGTGTTTCCTCAGGTTTGAGGTGGTTACGGACAGGATGCAGCCTGGTTACATAGGCAAGTGGCCAGCAATATGATTACTGAGAATGGAACAAGAGAGACAGGATGAGTCCTGCCAAGGCCAATAGGAAATGCACAACAGAAATGTCAGAAATTGCCTTCTGCAGGGGATAAAGTGAGGGAGAGCATGTTCTTCCAAAAGATGGTATTCACTTAACGCTAGTCCTGCATCTGCCATAAAGGCATATGGGTGGAGTGAATGTACAGCTCCTCTCATTCCTAACCTTGGCAATGGGTCGAGGTGAGTGGTCAGATTCATGCCCCAGGTACTTTAATGTGGAGACAGACAGAGAGAGAAATTATGTTAGCCATGCACTAAAGGCTGGATGGCCCCCAGAACCAGTCTGGACACAGAGAAAAGTATCATGCCCCTGCTGGGGATCAAATCATGATTCCTCAGTTGCCCAATCCATGGTCTGGTCAATGTACTGGATACAATACGCCTACTAATATTACCTACAAGACTAAATGATGTCACAGCCCCCAGAACAAGAATCCAACACCCACCATTGTGAAAATGTGGAAAGTTATCTTAATAGCTTTCTGCTGTTATAATCACCAGTTTCACACAGAATTTAACATTATGTATTCATACTGTATTTAAAAATTCTATCAAATGCTAAGATTACAGCATCAGTGGTAGATGAATGAGATACATGTACAGAGCACTGGTGGAATGAAAATAACTGTGGAAAACGTAAGTGCTCAGAGAAAAACCTGTCCCAAAGACAATCTGTCCACCACACATCCCACATGGACTAGCCTGGGATCGAACCCCAATGCTCATATTTTACTCCTTCATGTCAGACACATAATGCAACATGTCAATAAAACACCCATGTAAAACAGATTTTTGTCACAACTTACACAAAATGTCAGAGCAGAACTTTACAAAACACCTTAGTTTCAAAATGCCCAGAAAATGTTTTCTGTCATTAAGAGGTTCATGTAGTTTAATGAGGACACAGCACTGTACAGAACATCTGGAAGCCATTTTGAAGCACCATGTGCAGACACTGCATCCACTTTTCAACTACACTTGTTGCACTTAGTGAACACACATCAAAATTCAGAGAAGAATACTTGCCTCAATTCTGTATTTTCTTAAAAACTGCTGTCCAAATCTGCTCAAAAGGCAGGTTTCTTACAGATGACCCAACAAATGAACAGCACAGAACTGACTTACAGATGAAAATATTATAACAGTCACTCCACAGATCATAGCAATAATGACACCTCATTAAAAATGCCTGGCTATTATAACAATAATTATTTTTGTAAAATCTGTGTTCAGCCTTCCTCTATACGAGCAAACCCAATGTCCTTAGTTATATAAATTAAAAATAATTTGGCTGTTCTTTATTATGTCTTCTATCATGCTATACAACCCTAGTAGGTGACAAAGCACAACAAAATAACCCAACAACTCATCTTGAAGTTTCCCGCAGGCAAAGAGGCAATTCTGCAGTATGGTCTTTTGAAGGCCACAAATTCCTGTGTTGCACATGGGATACAATGCAGAAACAATATACTTTTGGTCACTTGAATATTGTTAACCCTTTCATGATTAAAATTAATCTACATTATACACAAAGAATCAGTTTGTACCTCACCTTTGTTTTGAAAATCATATGGAACATACATACACAGTGTCGGCAAAGAAGTGCAGAGATTTTAGTGTTAAACTGGGTGTAAATATAATAACCATTATGCTCTTATGGGATAAAATCCTTTGCAAGGTCAAATACATAACAATCCATCTCCTGGTCTACAGTTTGCTTGCAGTGATGTAGAATGTTTCAATATCTGGGTGTACTTGTGGAGAGTAAGGCATAATGACCAAGAGCCCCCAAAAAAGTCAATAACGTGATTTTACCTACATAACAGAAAGTTTTAGAAATTACTAGGCTTTTTAATACAACTGGCTATAAATTACTGCAATAATTGGTGGACTGCAAAAGCTGAGGTATGGTGAATAAACCTCACTGTCTGAGACATATAACTGACAAGAATTTTTAGTATGCTCTATTGTCAAGCTAAAAAAAGTGGTGGTAACAAAATGGTATGACTGCCAATGTAAAAATTATTTGAAGTTGCTCTTTCAACTGCATCAGGCATATTCTTAATTTGCATGGGAGAATTTCTACAGCATTACTGTTAAACCAACATGGTAACAAACAATTTTCACAAAAACTAATCAGCCAAGTCATCTCATTTCCCAATTATGAATGACAGGTGAAAGCTTCAGTCCAGCAACCCACAGAGCAGTTTTACAGAATCATACTTGAAAAGCAATCCTTTTAAATTCCTTCCTTACTTCTGGACATATTTATTTACTTATTTACTTGATTTAAAATAATGCTGCCAGCATCCCAAGCACCATCTCATAGGACGACTGATGAATGGTGAACTGGAAAGGATTTCCAAGATATTGGTCATGGTTTGAATGGGGTACTAAACTCGCATTTACCTGAAAGGACCTAGGAATACCATAAATGCAGTAAACTCAGTAAGGACACCCAGCATCCTGCCTGAGATATGAAACTGGTACCTTATGAACACAAGTCAGAAGTGTTACTGCCTCAGCCAATTTGCAGTTTCAGGGAATAGAATCTGGTGAAAATGGTGGACCAACCTCAGTCCTGACTGTTGGCAATTCTGACAGCAGTGTGCAAAAGCCTTTTATTTGCCCTGCTGCTTCTTTGTGTAGCCAATCACAATTGACATTATCAGTCCATAACCCATACCAACAACAGCAGATATGTTTCCCACTGTGACATAATGCCTATCTTTACTAAGTTAACAATGTTTACTTCCTGATATGGCTATTAAACCACAAAGGACCTTGTACAGGGTGCGCCAGTGAATCGGGCGATTTTAAAAACGTAATGAACAGTAAATGTTTTCATTTATTTAGTTTTAACACAAATGAACACAATGTGTATATAAAAGAATTTAGATTTTTTCAATTTCAATTTAACACATTTAACAATTTAACACATTGAAAACAAAAGTCCTACTTTCTGAAAATAACATCATTCAGATGACCACCATTCCACTCTAGGCACTCGGTAAGTCTCTTGTGAACATCACCCATTACTCTCCGAAGCATCTCCACAGGAATTTGTTTGACTTCTTATTGAATTCAATGTTTCAACTCCTGAACTGTGTGGGGTGCTGGAGCTTTGAAGACTTGAAATTTCAGATGCCCCCAAAGAAAGAAATCACATGCTGAAAGATTGGGTGATCTGGCTGGCCATGTGATGTCCCCATATCTGGAGACAACATGGTTAGGAAACAAATTCCTCACAGCTGCCATGGAATCGTGTGCAGTGTGGCTCGTAACTCCATCTTGTTGGAAAAACATTTCTTCGGTTACTGGATGATGAGCAAGCTCAATACCTAAGAATTTCTCCAACATGTGAACGTAACGTGGTCCAGTCACAGTTACAGCCCTTTCTCTCTCATCTTCAAAGAAGTAAGGACCAATAATTCCAAATGAAGATATCACGCACCATACTGTGACTCTGGAACTGTGAAGCGGTCTCTTTATGAAGTTCTATGGGGTTTGTGGCAGACCACTAATGGAAATGGAAACTTGGATAAATGAAAATTAACTTCATCGCTCATCAATAAGTTGTTTACAAGCTCTTGGTTTTGATTAATTAACTGTAAAAAAAGTCTGGCAGAAATTAACTCTGTTTACATAGTCACGTTCATGCAGTGCGTGAGTAACTTGAATTTTGTAGGGGTAGAAGTGAAGATCTTTGTGCAAAATCCATCGAATGTTGGCTTCAGACAGCCCGCGTGACACACAGTGGCAACGCCCAGAACGGTGTGGACTTCTTTCAATGGCCTCTCTCATTACCACAATATTCTCAGGTGTACATACCATTTTTACACTACCACCCTTCTTCTCTAGCATAGAACCAGTAGCCTGGAAGTTTCAAACCTAGGTCTTGATGGCATGGGCTGATAGAACAGCACAATTGTGATGAATCCTGAACTCTCTTCGAAATTCACGCTGAGCGATCACAAAACTGTCATTGTTTTTGTAAAACACTTTCACAGCAAAAGCACGTCGTGCTCCAGTCCACGGCTCCATTGCAACTAAAATGCTTTAAAGTTGGCAGAAAAATGGCAATAGCGGCATCCGCCCCAGTGTTGCCAAACCAGAAAAAACAGCGTTGCAAAATCGCCTGATTCACTGATGCACCCTGTATATGTTTCAAATTTCCCAGAAAATATTAAATGCCTCTGTTACCTACATATACACAACATTTTCATAGTTGTACCATGCATCTTGATATTATCAAAGCCCTTTTTATTTTCATCAATGGATGCACTATTAATTTGCTTAGGAGTACATTAAAGTTTACATTAAAATTGCAATTTCAATGTGAATTTTAATGTAAATTTTAATGTACTCCTCAGAAAATATATAGTGCATCTGTTGGTGAAAATAAAAAAGACTTTGATAACACAACATTTTATTTAACATAGCTGTAAACTTCTAAACCCATGGTAGGTATGTGAAGAATGCTGTGTTCTCAAACCAAATGCTACAGCTAAGACAGTAACATTAGTTTCATACCTGGGATGCCCCAGGTTCAAATTCCAGCCCGAAAACCAGCCATCCTGACAAAGAATCTGTCATTCTCATCGAGTCCTCCAGACAAATTATACGAGAGTTCTTCAAATTATGCCATGACTCCTTCTTTACACATCCTCTTCAAATCACTATTCACTAATATTGTTATCATTAGATGCTATACAATCTGCGCTGCTGACATTGTCACCAAATCAACCATAAACAAAAAAATAAAAATGTCTCTTGTTGGGAAATAGATAAGAAAACAATTGGTACAACTGAACTGAACATGCCAACAATGTACTGACAAGTTATGACTTGCCAGACATTGGTATCAGCCTGATTCAAGATGTAGTAGTTCTGTCCTCAAAGCATAAAATCATCCCTCCAATGAAGTCACCAGCAAACCAACTCAGAGAGCCAAAGGAAAGGAAAAATCCAAATGCTGTACTCTGTGTGTGTTCATGTCACAGGCAGACACCATGAAGAGTTGCTGTACACGTCTCATTATTAAATAACATTTGAACTGTACAGTAATGATATGTTGAGAGTTTCACTAAGGACCTTATCTCTGGAATGCCTTTATCTTATTTTTGAGCTGTGATGCCTCCTTCAGCTTTCTGAGTTCAACCCTTGTTAATGCAGTCACATGGCTTCTGAACTGTGAAATGACACTACCGTAATAGCACAAATTTTTGCAGACAGGTGTAGCTGTAGCAGTCTGCTGAGTTACTTGTTTCGAATCAAGACTGCAGCATTTGTGATTTTTGAGTAATGCCTTGCTAAGTACAAGTGTGTGTTGTTCTATCAGAATGTCTGCATCAAATCTTGCTTTAAATTGGGGAAATATGTTACAGCAACCTTCAAAACATTCAAACTAGCTTCTAGAGAGGAGACAATGCGAAAAATGTGAGCTTTTCAAATGGTATTCCAACTAAAAATTGGTGTGACCTCTGCAGAAGTTGCCAAATGTTCAAGAAATCCATCAACAGCAAAACAGACAAAAAATGTGTTCTGAGTGAAGGAATCTATCTTCCAAAAGAGAAGAATCATTACTCATGAAGTGGCTAATATGCTGAGAATTTCATTTGCATCACATCAAATCATTCTGAGAAACAATCTGAACATGTCAGATTTCTGTGAAACTTGTGTTCCATGTACTGAGTGAGAAGCAGTTGAAGAATCACATCAACATATGCCTTGTCCTTTAACAGTTGCTTCAAAAAGACCCAGAACACCCTCTGAAGACAATCACAGGTGATGAAATGTGGATTTACAGGTTTGACCCAGCACAGCAACACAAGTTCGCTCAAATATCAAAGCATGTTTGCTGTTTCTTTTCACATTTATGGAGTTGTGTACTTATGAATGTGTTTCACAGGGTCAAACTGTAAACCACCATTACTACACTGACACCTTATTGCACCTGTGGGAAAGCGTCAAGTGGAAATGACATGACTACATGGACTTACAGAATACTGGTTCTTACACTATGACAACACACCTGCTCATTATGCTTTGTCTGTGCATAAAATTATGGCTAAAAAATTACTGTTATTCCACACTCTCCCTACTCACCATGTTGTATGTTTGTTTTTCTTTTCTCAAAACTCACTATCACATTAAAGAGAAGATTTAATATCACAATAATTCAACAAAAACTGTGGGCTGTACTGAGTTCCAAACGATGCACTTCACAAAATGCTATGAACAGCAGCATTATCCCTGGGTTCAAGGAAACTACTTTGAATGAGACAACACAGTTTAGAGGGTAGGCCTAAGTGTTGTTATGGGGAAATAAATTCACTGTGGAAATTGTGTGAACACAGCATGTAGACCTCACTTTTACTCTAAATTGCTTGATTAATGCAACCTTAAAAGTTTGGAAGACTCTTCCTGAATATGGCAGTTTTATACACGACCTAGATACAAAACCTGAAAATATTTTTGCATGCTGGACCTTGGCCATAAGACAGCTGCATAATGACATTAAATATATAAATGCTCTCCAATTCATGGTCTCAAAATTACTATACTGATAGGCTACTTGTGAGAATTCTCCAAGAAGCCCAGATATTAAACCCTGTGTATTTACAGATGACTGTGTTTTCTATAATATTACATGTCTTCATCACATATTTTTTACTTTATACTACACATACCAGTTGTAATCATGGTATACTGTCAAGACACCATTATAATATTTTGTGTGACTATAAAGATGGATGACCCAGTAGTGTCAAATGGACAGTTAGAGCTATAAAGATGCATTATAGTTATACAAACAGTAGTTGTGTGGAATAAATGAGACATGTGCTATACAGTGTTACTTATCAGGAAGCTTCCAAAATAATGCAAATACTGTTCACAGACATTCATTCTCAGCTAGTACAATCCAGTAAGTTATTCCTGTCATGACACTAAATTACTGTGGATTTCTATAAGCCAGTACTATACCTTACAAACATCTGTCTTTCAGGCTTTCCGAATGGAGGCCCTGAAGACTCATTCTTCAGGATTGCATATCTCTGAAAAACGGACAAAAACGCAGGCAAAATTACAGCCTTCTTTTAATGCAGTCAGTCAACACAAATGGCTAGATATAGATTGAAAAACTTCATGTATGTATAATGAACATAATACAATGATAAGACTGGTGTATCAGCCTAGCCACGTGTGTTCAATGACAGGTACTAAGACACATAAACTGTTTGTACAGGGGAACAGCAACGTATAAGAACAACATGAGGATATAAATGTGTGAACCAATGTCATTCAAGTTTCAGTTATTTTCTAAGCATAAACAGGTGACACCAAGGTATCAGCCCTCTTAACTGTAGTAAATTCACAAATTCATCACAGGTGTCTCATATTGGGTATAATTAATGATAAATGTCATCAAAACACAAGAAAAACCCACTTACCATGAACAATACAATGTTCACTACTGACATAAATCTAGAGTGAAGTTAAGGACCACTCTTAACATCCCCAATATGCTCTAAAATGTATTTCACAATATACCAATAAAACCCCACACCTGGGTTAAGGACATTCATTAAAGTTCCATGAGGAAAACAATATATTACAATACTATTATTATGATGATGATAATGATGATGATGATGATGATGATGATGATGATAATAATAATACCCATGTCAAAAGTACATGTTCACATGTGCATAAAACTGACTCACACTTGTAAAAGCCAACAGGATTCTTCATACAATGTAAAGCCAGAAACATCTCTCCAAAGCAATCTTTATTATGAAACAATTATATCAATTATTATACATACTCATACACTTTTCCACCCACATATGGGTGGATTGATGCTTCATATATACAACAGCTGTAAATCTGAACTGACTACCTAACTAAAAAAATAAACTCACTGCAACTGAAAAAGAAACTCTCTACAAATGGTAAATTTATCCTTACATACACTGTTTTGTATACATCAAGCAACACACTTTCCCATTAAACTTTACACAAGCTACAGCAATCAAGATCCCTGTAAGACAGTAAAATACAGCATGTAACTTCCAAACATGAACACATGGCACATCCCACTGAAAGCTGTTCAAGGATGTGCAAGGGTGAGAGTATTGTGACAAAAAAAATCACCACAGACATTTAGACAGGAGTCATATTTATGCACAAGTCAACATATCCTATATGCAAAGAATTCCTTGGGCTGCCACCTAAGGCACTGAATCACAGCCTACTACATGTCACTGTCTGATGTGAATTTGAAGACTTTCTTTATGGTCCAAAGACACAAAAATTGTGTGGCAGAAAGTCCTCATTATATTCCAAATATTTGAACGCCTCCCACTGCACGGCATTAGGCTGCCATCAGCAAGTTCACAAACAGTGATCAGGATGAAATGAATGTCATGCAATTTTCACACCTTTGGACTGTTAAAGAAAGCCCTCAAAGGCCCATGTTCCTGTCGGATGATGTGTGGGCAGTTGTGGTACATTGATTCAGGCAACAGCCCAAGGAATTCTTTGCACATGGAATACATGAGGTTGTGCATCAATTGGGCTCCTGTTTAAATGCCTGTTCTAATTTTTTTTTAACTGTTGCAATATCTTCACTAGGATGATCCTCAAACGAGTTTCAGCTGTACATGCATCACAATCTTTCTCTGTGACAACGAACAAAGAATGTGTGCAATCTTGCATAAACAAATGAGAGAAATGGTTTACATGGTGCATGGCTATGTCAGGTGGAAAGCTGACAATGTTGTGCCACTTCATGATGCTGCAAACTGTAATGAGCAGATGGTCATAGGATAATGTGATTGTCTCAGAACTATACAGAATATTGCCAATCAACCAACTACATGTACCATACTGCTTTTTGAAAATCATCTTATATTTTCCCACTGAGATTCTAATGGTTCCTCAGTTAATCAAGAAATTCCCTTAATTTAATGTAACCTAAATATTCACTACCATGTTCACAAGAGCTTGTCACTTATCCCTCTCCTGTGCCATATGAATCCAGTCCATGCCCTCCCACTCTATTTCTTGAAGATCATTCCAATATTATCCTTCCATCTACACCTAGGTCTTCCAAGCAGTCTCTTTCCCTCAGGTTTCCCACCAAAACCCTGTACACATTTTTCTTCCCCCCTCTATGTGCCACATGTTCGCCCATCTCATATTGCTTGAATTGACCACCCTAACAATATCTGGTGAGCAGTACAAAACATGAAGTTCCATATTATGCAGCTCTCTCCAGCCTCCTGTCACTCAGATCCTCTTAACACTACTCTGAAACAATGTCAGGCTAAGTTCTTCCCTTAACCTTTAGGCACAGTGTTCCCTATATACAGGATGGGTGTACTGCTACCCCAAAGTGACCACATTTTATACATTTAGTCAATAAATTCCTTTTTTGGTTCCTAAAATTTACATTTTACATAATAGGCACACTAGAGATTAAATGAGCAAATTTGTTGCCAAAGGGTTAATGTGACAGATGATGCTTTGCACCCCATAAAACAACAGACAAAAATTACACTTCTGCATATTTTAAGCTTTATATTTTTAGATAGCAAACAGGAAGACAAAGGTTTCTGAACAGAACAGTAGCATGGGTCCCCTGAATTAAATTTACTCTTAATGCATGCAGTATGCCCACACTGGATTTGGAGACCACCCAGCCACAGGTTCAATGGATATCAAGGGTTCTTCTCCCCCTCCAGGGTAAGGAAGGCAGTAAAGCAGCTGGGGTGTTAAATTGACCACTCACCTCTATCTAGTGCCAAGTTTAAGAATGAATGGAGCTACACCTCTACTCCCTCTACATGCCTTCATGGCATGGCCAGGGACTACTTGATCTTTACCTTAATTTGGTGTACTGCCAGCAAAATGAAATTATCATTTAATGCCACAGGAAGTGCAATTCTGTACCCTTGCCAGTAGGGTGCAGCTGAACTGATGTGGACACAAAGAGGTATGTGGCTTGGAGAAACAATACGTTTAAGATTGCAAATGGCAAAAAGACATCTCATGAGGTCACAGGAAGCATGGTCACTATGCTACAGGAAGATTGCGTGTTTGTGTGCGTGTGCGTGCGCGCACCACAATGACAGCTTGCAAGAACATTTCAACAATATGATGAGTAATGAGTCAGATTCTTTCACCCGGGACACAGACGATGATGACCAATTGTAAATACGAAGGTCATACCAAAAGTAATGAGCAACAATTTTCTTGTAAATTAAAATTTACTGTTATGTAAAAACCAAGTACATAATCTTAATCCATAGACATCTGCTTATTTTTCTACATAATCCCCATTTCTCTGTAACATTTTTCCCACCGTTCTGGAAGTTTGAATATTCCCTTGTGGTAGAACTCCATTCCAGCTGCCTGAAGACATTGATGCACAGCTGTCTGGAGTGCCTCATTCGTCTCATAATGTTGGCCTTGCATCTGATTCTTCACAAAACCAAAGAGATGCTAATCAGAGGGTGCCAGATCAGGACTGTACGGAGGGTGAGGGAGAACTTCCCACCCCATGTTCTCAATTTTTTTCAAGGTCAAATGAGCAGTGTGAGGCTGAGCGTTATCGTGCTGCAGGTTGACCTTTCTTGCGGGACATTTATCGCGCAATGCACGATGAAGCTTGAGTAGTGTCTGGACATAACGAGGAGCATTCATGGTTTTCCCAGGTTCCAGAAATTCAATCAAGATGCACCTCTCTGCATCCCAGAAGATGGTGCCCATAATCTTCTTAGCTGATGACACTGTCTTTGGTTTCTTTTTTTAGTTGGTGAATCCAAATAATGCCATTCCATACTCTGCCGCTTCGTTTCAGGGTTGAAATGGTGAAACCAACTTTCGCCGCCTGTCACAATACTGAGGAAAAATCATCTCCTTCGTCTCGATATCTCCGAAGCATTTCTGAAGTGATGGCTTTTTGCTGAACTTTATGGTCTTCAGTCAGTAAATGCAGTACCCAATGGGCACAAATTTTCCGAATACCTAAGCTTCCAATCATCTCCTGAACTGCATTGTGCTCTATTCCAAGTTTTGTTGCAATTATGTCCAGCGTCACACGTCTGTCTTCCTTAATGATTTCATCACCTCTGTTCTTGTTGGGTTCAGTTGAGGCTGTTCAAGGGCGACTGCTAAGAGGCTGATCTTGGATGCTCGTGTTCCCATCTTTAAAATGCTGTACCCATCGTTTAACACTTCTAGCACCCACGCACACATCTCCATACACACGATGAAGTCTGTGGTGAATATCAGCAGCAGTAATCTCCTCTTTAACAAGAAATTCAATGACAACACGCTGACGAAACGATATGAACGTCTTCTACCTTGCTGGACAAAAACTAGAGTTTGATTCATAGGCCAGTGTTGATATTTCAACCCACAGTGAACTCCAGAGCAAGCGATAAAGAAGGCGAGCTATGTTGGCAACAGCATTAGAATAGAAGAATAGAATAATAGTTGGGGTACGGACCCTTTCCGGGCCCGAAGCACCTAGGCCTTAAAACAGGCCCTTTGTGCCCCCTATACTGTGCCAGGTTAT
>JGI24700J35501_10930617_pt1 | contig 16855 bp, 22 predicted proteins | sample TergutTh196P1_FD_35501 | JGI IMG/M metagenome (IMG submission 35501)
CCGGCCGCACCGCCGCAAGGCGCATGGCAGGCCAGCCCGTCGCCAAGCCCCGGCTGGGGTGGCGGCGGTGGAGGCGGCAGGCCGACAAATCCGGCCGTTTCGCTGGACAGAGCCATAGAAATCGCTTATGCCGATCTTGCACGGCGCGGGCTTAACGGCAGGTTCCGCAACCATTCCGGCATGGACTGGGAAAGAGGCCAATGGGTTTGGGAGCTTGTGTTTTTTGTACAAGGCGGCCCGCTTCCCTTGGTTGAATTTTACATCAATGTCCACAACGGGGCAATCGTAAAATTCGAGTGGGACGACTAATCCCGGAAAGGCAAAAATGAGCGACAAAAATATCAAGATGATTTGCGCCACGATCATAATCGTGGCGGCGATAATCGGGGTTGTCTATCTAATTACCGAAATCGTGGAATACGCCACCGGTGGCGGCGGTCCGCGTCATTGGGACGATTGGTAGAAAAGACGGCTCCGTCTGGGAGCAAACTTTACCTGCACAAAAAAGGAGGCAATAATGAGCGATAAAAGTGTCAAAATGATTTGCGCTACGATTATAATCGTGGCGGCGATACTTGGTGGGGTCTATCTGATCTCCGAAATCGTTGAATACACCGTCGGCAGAGGCCGCTGGTAAACGATGCCCGCCAAACGGGTTACCAACCCGGCAACGCAGTTGCCTTGCGGCAACTGAAGCTGCCTTGCGGCAGCTTATTCTCAATCTCAAAGGATGAAAAAATGCAAAGATTCAGGAAAAAAACGATTGCGGTTTTAGCCGTAGCAATTTTAGCGTTGGCCATACCGGCTACCGCTATGGCGCAAACAACGGCCATGCAAGCGCAGGAAATAGCCCTTGCCATGACCGGCGGCGGGCTTATCTCCAGCCTTGAAATGGTTCAAGACGGTGCTTGGGGTTCTGTTTACAACATTATCGTTGTGCATGGCGACACGATTTTTGACATTGCCATAAGCGTTCAAACCGGCGATGTCTTGCGAATGTCAACAACCACTGCTCAAAACGTAGGCGGTGCGGCCGCCGCGCCGGTGGCTGCCCCCTTACCACAACGGGAAAGGCAACGCCTGTTTAGCATTGGCGCCGGCATGATGATCGACTTTATGTCCAGCGATTCAGAAGTCCGCTACCCCGTGGCGGTATCCTCGCTGGATCACGCATACACAATGGTTATGGATTCAGACCATGTGGGCTTTGGCGGCTGGGTGTTTTTCGATGCGCGTTTTGCCGAGTTTTCGGTAGGCTTCTTTGCCGGCCCCACCGATATTGAATTTCAAAGAGTTGGCGGCGGCGATGATGAACTCATCTTAGACAAATACACCGGGCTATTGTTCGCGATGGATTTTAACCTCTTGCTTAGGTGGCCTATTCCCATTGTCGGGGGAACCATCGAGCTTTACCCGCTTTTGGGTTTTGGCTATCACATGGTGCTTCGCAACAACCTGCCAAATCTGGTTGAATCGAGGGATATCAGCAGTTCAACCTCCGCCTTTAACGTGTGGAGAGTCAACTTTGGCGCGGGCGCGGATTTTTTTGTAAGCCAGACAACTTTTATAAGATTGCAGGGCATGGCCTACTACCGGACGCCCAGTACTGTCGAGCGCAATTTTCAACGCGATAGGACGGAGGGAGCCACAAGAGGCCCGCTTTACGGTTTTGGCGGAACGTTCAGAGTAGGTGTCGGGTTTAGATTCTAAGATGCGTTTAATAGGAAGAAAAGCGGCTGCGGTTTTTGCCGCAGCGGTTTTATCGCTGGCCAGCCCCACTGTCGTCATGGCAAACATTAGCGCCCTGCAAGCGCGGGAAATCGCTCTTGCCATGACCGGCGGCGGGGTTCTTACCCGCTTTGAACGGGTGCAGGATGCCGGCTTGGGGGCTGTGTACAATTTTACAGTCGCCAACGGAGAGCGGCACTACGAGGTTGCCATAAGCGCACAAACGGGGCTAAGTCTGGCATTTTCCAGCACGGAGCACGCGCCGGTCGCGGAGCCAGCGGCGGCCGGGCAGTCGGTTGAGCCGGCGGCCGCCGTCAGCCCTGTTGCCAGCGGGTCTCCCGGCTGGCCGCGTCGTATTTTGGGTATTTTTACCCCGAATATTTCCCGCGACCAAGCCGTGGAAATTGCTTATGCGCATTTTGCATCGCGCAACATCGATGCCACGTTTCTAAACGATGCGGGCATTGGTTTGGAACAGGGCAGGTGGGTTTGGGGGCTTGCATTCCTAAACGGCACCGGCAGGGGTGTAGTCGAAATATACATTGGCACGCGAAACGGCGATGTCGTGTATATGTTTGATAGCGGCCAGTAAAGCCGCAAGGAGGTTTTGATGAAAAGAAAAGCAGGCGCGGTTTTTGCCGCAGTGGTTTTGTCGCTCGTTTTGCCTGCCGCCGCAATGGCTCAAACAACGGCCATGCAAGCGCGGGACATTGCTCTTGCAATGACCGGCGGCGGTGTTGTTACCAGCCTTGAAATGGTTCAAGAAGCCGGCTTTGGCAATGTGTACAACATTACGGTTGTCAACGGGGACACTCATTTTGACGTTGCAGTAAGCGCACAAACAGGGGACATATTGCGAATGTCGTCTTTCAATGTGCCCGGCGCGTCAGGCGTGGCCGCCGCGCCGGCGACTGCCCCGCCAGCGAACCCCGCGCCAACGGTGGCTCCCGGCCGCCCGCGCCGTGTTCTGGGCATCTTTAACCCGAACATTTCCCGCGATCAGGCCGTGGAAATAGCTTATGCGCATTTTGCTTCGCGTAACATTCAGGCGACTTTTTTGAACGATTCTGGCATTGGTTTGGAGCGTGGCAGGTGGGTGTGGGAGCTTGTTTTCCTAAGTGGCACCGGCGGCATATTCGAGATTTACATTGGAACGCGGCATGGCGATGTCGTGTATGTAGAATTTGACAGCGGTTGGTAAAAAACCGTTGTAGCAAAAACGGAGGATTATTTTGATGAAGAGAAAAATCGTTGCGGTTTTAGCCGCAGTAGTTTTGTCGCTGGCCATACCGGCGGCAGTTATGGCGCAAACAACAGCCATTCAAGCGCGGGACACAGCCCTTGAATTAACAAATGGCGGGACGCTTATGGGGCTTAGTCAAGTTACCGAAGCCGGGCAAACCCTGCATCATGTTATTATCGATAACAATGTGCGGTTCAATGTCTTTGTTTCCGTTAGCACAGGCGATGTTGTGCGCGTAACGACAGGCCAAATCCCTGGCGTTGCACAGCAACCGGCACCGGCCGCGCCGGCACAACAAGCCGCCCCCGGAGGCGGCAACATAGCGATACCCGCCAATGTCGTGCCCAGACCGCCGGCGCGGCCTGGCGGCCCGGCTAACCCGCCAATATCGGCGCAAAGGGCTGTCGAACTTGCCCGCAATCACTTGGTGTCAATCGGCGTAACCCAAGCCCGGTTTGACTACGTCTACATGGACATCGAAAGAGGTAGATGGGTATGGAGCGTGGAGTTTGACGGCCCTGGCAGGGATTTCGAGTTCTATGTGGATGTGCAAACAGGCGCGTTTTTAAACGCGCCGCGCTGATAACTTATAAGGAGTGTTTTGAATGAATCGAAAAATGTTTGCGGTTTTAACCGCAGTGGTTTTGTCGCTGGCTATACCGGCGGCGGCAATGGCGCAAACAACTGCAATGCAGGCAAGGGAAACCGCCCTTCAAATAACCAATGGCGGAACCGTAATGGGTTTGGAGCAGGTGAACGAAGCCGGCGGCGCATCCATGTTTCACGTTATTGTCGATAACAACGTCAGGTTCAACGTCTTTGTCGCCGTGAGTAACGGCGATGTAGTGCGCATAACGACGGAACAAATGCCTGGCAATACATTGCCTAGCAATCCTTGGGGTTCGCCTTGGGGTGCAGGGGCGGGCGGCTATGGCGGTTGGCACACTCCCGGCTCCGGCTGGCATACACCCTCCCACGGCTGGCACTCGCCGGGCTACGGTTGGCATTCGCCCCACCACGGCGGGCATAGCCCGCGCGGCAGAGGCAGAGGCGGAAGAGGCGGCGGCAGGTGGTAGCAACTGCCGGCGAAGGTAAATCGAACTGCCGCTCGTTGGGTGGCACAAAATTTGCAAGGGGAAAAAAATGAAGAGAAAAATTGTAATGGGTCTAGCGGCAGTGGTTTTGTCGCTGGCTATACCGGCGGCGGCAATGGCGCAAACAACTGCAATGCAGGCACGCGACACCGCCCTTCAAATAACCAATGGCGGAATCGTAATGGGCTTGGAGCAGGTTAGCGAAGCCGGCGCGTCAATGTTTCACATTATTGTCGATAACAACGTCAGGTTCAACGTCTTTGTCGCCGTTGCTAGTGGCGATGTCGTGCGCATAACGACGGAACAAATGCCGGGCAACCAGTGGAGCGCAGGCCAGGGCTGGCACTCACCGTCTCACGGTGGGCATTCACCTTCACCCGGTTGGGGCAGTTCACCTTCACCGGGCTGGGGCAGTTCGCCTTCACCCGGTTGGGGGCATAGCTCGCCTTCTCCCGGAGGCAGGGGCGGCTGGTCTTCCCCGCATTGGGACGATTGGTAAAATTGAATTGGCCGCCCGTACGGGCGGCTTTGCGTTTTAACGCAAAAAATTCCAAGGAGTAAAAATATGAAACAAAAGTCTGTGAAAAGGCTTCTACTGGCATTGTTGGTTATTGTACCTGTAACAATAACCGGTTGCGATATGTTCGATTACTGGTTCGGGTATTCTGACTCAAGCCCAAGCCCAAGCCCGACGGGTAGCCCGGCGGCGACAACATCGGGAAGCGGCCTGTTAGGCGTATCTGCGCCGGCCGTTTCCCAAGATGCGGCTATACAGATAGCCAGCGAGCACCTAGCCGGCATTGGCCTTGAACCAGGCCAAGCAAGGGGCGCACGCATTGAACAGCAAAACGGTCAATGGGTGTGGAGCGTCAGCTTTGGCGACAACGGAACGGAGCACGCGCTTTCCATTGACGTAAGCACCGGAGAAGTTGTAGAATAGAGATGGTTTTTACAGCCTGTTCCGGGTGTTGGGGCAGGCTGTAAAACAAATACACAATGACGGCTTTTTTTGCAATAACAATCACCTTTTTAGCCTCTTTGGTTTTTCTGCGCCTTGGCGGTGTTGAAAAAAAGGCCGGCTTTCAAAAGCGCAAAAACCTGTTTGTCTGCTCAGGCCTTGTTCTGGTTTTTGCCGCTTATGCCTTTGCCAACCTTGGCAACCTTCATTCCCCGCAAAGCTCTTTCGCCGCCTCCAGAAACCAAACCGTAACCGTAGACTTTGGCGAAAACATCGAATTAAGCCGCATACAGTTTATGGTCGGCCACGGCGAATGGGGAGCCTTTTCCCTGGAGTTTGCCACGGAGGCCGGCGACGACTGGAACTTTTTGCAAGTGCAAACAATCGGCGTTTTTGCCTGGGATTTCCGCGACTTAAACTTTGTCGCAAGGCACGTTTGGATAAGCCCCATTTCCTACGAACTGAATCTTTTGGAGGTGGGCTTCCGGGACGGCCAGGGAAACATTGTGCCTATAACCGAGGTAAGCCTCGGCGGGGAAGCTCTTTTTGACGAGCAACATCTTGTGCCGTTACAGCCACGCGATTATATGCACTCCATGTATTTCGACGAGATTTTTTACCCGCGCAGTGCCTACGAGCTTATTCACCGTCTAGAAGTTTACGAGTGGACGCACCCGCACTTGGGCAAAACATTAATTTCGCTGGGGATACGGCTTTTCGGAATGACACCTTTTGGCTGGCGTTTTATGCCGGTTCTTGCCGGGGTGCTGGTTCTTATCCCGCTGTACTTTCTGGCCTTTGCCTTATTCAAAAGCACTTTTTGGGCGGCCTTTGCCACATTTATTTTTGCCTTTGATTTTATGCACTTTGTCCAATCCAGAATCGCCACGCTGGACGTATTTGTTTTGCTCTTTATCGTGAGTATGTATTACTTCATGTACCAATACAGCCGGCAGGGCACGCTTGCCCCTTTGCTTTTTTCCGGCATATTTTTCGGCTTGGCCGTTTCTACAAAATGGAGTGCGCTTTACGGCGCATTTGGCCTTGCCGTCATTCTTTTTATCATTTTGGGCAAACGTTATTTTGAATGTCGGGGAGACCCCACACAACGCGACGCTTTTTTTAGACACACGCGGATCACGCTTGCCTGCTGTGTCGGTTTTTTTATCATTATTCCCGCCGCAATATATGCGGTAAATTATATTCCCTACCGGCACGCCGGCATTATGTATCCCGAACTTGGTTTTTGGGCGGCACTTGTGCAGGCGCAGATCGACAAATTTAACTTCCATGTTTTTCTGGAGGCGGAACACGTTTTTGGATCGTATTGGTTCATGTGGATTTTAAACTTGCGCCCCATGATGTTTTTCGACAACACCGTCTCTGCCGGCATCGTTCAGGGGATAAGCACCTTTGGCAATCCTGTTGTGTGGTGGGGCGGCATTCCCGCGCTTGCATACACGGCTTACAGGGCGGCACGCCGGGATTTTACGGCGGTGTTTCTGCTAACGGGCTATCTTGTGTTTTTGCTCCCTTGGCTGTTTTTTGGCAGGGTTGCATTTATCTACTATTATTACCCGAATGTTCTTTTTCTGACGCTCATGTTAGCCTACGCCATAAAACAAGCGCCGGTGTTTGAAAAGTTACGCGCCAATCGGCACGCCAACCGGCGCGTTGCCGCGTGCTGTTTTGCCGGGCTGGCCTTTGCGATGTTCCTTTTGTTTTATCCCGTAATTTCCGGCGTTCCCGTAAGTGCCGATTATGTGGATAATTTTTTGCGCTGGCCTTTTATGCGGGGCTGGGTATTGGCAATTTACCGGGGTTTCTAAAACAGTGTTTCTAAAACTTGCAAAAAGAATTGTCCAAATTCCCCTTGCCGTGCAAACATACATGACGCTACGATACATTTTTTCCATGACGGATGACTTTGCCCGGAAAATGCTCGGCAAAAAGCCGGTATTGTATCTTTTGGAGTACCACATTGCGGATCATTGCAACATGAATTGCAAGGGCTGTTATCATTTTTCATGCCTTGTAAAGAGCGAATCCTTCCCGCAACTGCAACATTACAGGCGGGACATTCAAAGGCTGGCCGCGCTGTTTGCAAACATCAAAACGATACACCTTATGGGCGGCGAACCTTTGCTGAACAATGAACTGCCCGGCTTTATTCGCGAAACACGCGCGGCATTTCCGGCGGCGAAAATCTGCATTTTGACTAACGGCATTTTATACAAAAAAATCGAGGGCGAACTTTTGGAAGCGATCAAGTTATGCGATGTTTTGGTGCAGGTGTCGCTTTACAAACCGATGATTCCCCGGAAAGACGAAATGCGGGCCTACTTTCTAAACCAGGGCATAAAGCACTGGATTGGCGAACCCGTTTTGTATTTTGCAAAGTACATAAACCCCGCCGGCGATTCCGATCCTGTAAAAACATCGCGGCAGTGTCCGGCCTCGCGCTGTACTTTTTTAGGCGACGGGCATATTGCCCGCTGTGCCCTGCCTTTTAACATTGGCTACTTCAACCGGCACTTCGGCCTGGACATTCCGGCACAGCAGGACAAAACGGACATTCACTCCGGCGACAGCGATGGCTTTGCCCTAAAGCGAAAGTTGTTGCGACCCATGCCCCTGTGCAAGTATTGCCGCAGGCTAAAGTGGGCGGCCTGGGAGCCAGCGGCTTGCAAGCCAGCCGCAGGCGGGGCGCACAATATAGAAGATTTTTGCCACATATAGGCAAAGGAGGCCTTTTGAAACCCGTTTATTCCGTAGTTATCCCTCTTTACAACGAGGAAGAAGTTATCGCCGAAACCTACGGCCGGCTTACCGGCGTAATGCAAACCATGAACGAGCCTTACGAGCTGATCTTTGTCGATGACGGCAGTCGGGACGGCACGGCAAAAATCGCGGCGGAAATTGCCGCCGGCGACCCTTGCGTGTGCCTGATCAGCCTTGCCAGAAACTTTGGGCATATGCCGGCAATTACAGCCGGCATGGAATACTCGCGTGGCGATGCCGTTATCATTATCGATGCCGACTTGCAAGACCCGCCGGAAGCCTTGCCCCACATGGCCGCCTTGTGGAAGTCCGGCTACGATGTTGTCTACGGCAAACGGACGGAGCGCAAGGGCGAAGGCTTTTTCAAAAAATTGAGCGCGAAACTTTTTTACGGTTTTATCAGAAAGATGACACCTGTCGATTTGCCAGCGGACACTGGCGAGTTTCGCCTAATGGACAGGAAGGTTTGCGATGCCGTCAACCGGTTAGGCGAAACGCACCGCTACATTCGGGGGCTTGTAAGCTGGGTGGGCTTTCGCCAAACGGCCTACGAGTATGTGCGCGAAAAACGCTTTGCCGGCTCGACAAAGTATCCGCTTAGAAAAATGGCGGCCTTTGCAATGGATGCAATCACCGCTTTTTCCTACAAGCCCTTAAAATTGGCCACGCTTTTGGGGGCGGCAGTCTCTTTAAGCAGTTTTCTCTATATGCTTTTTGTCGTGTGGCAGGCGATTTTTACCGATACTACGGTAAGCGGCTGGGCTTCGATTGTTGTCCTGCTGTTGTTTACCCAAGGGCTTGTCTTGATGATTCTGGGGCTTATGGGCGAATACATCGGCCGGATTTTCGAGGAAACAAAAAAACGCCCCGTCTACATTGTCCGGGAAGTTCTTGGCCGCGACGATTTTTTTGAAAAAAATCGCAAAAGTCATAATTCTGACACAATTGCGTGCCATAATTAAGGCAGACAACAAAAACGGAAGTTTTTCCGGGGTTGTTTAACGAACGGGCTAGACATTTTTCGCCAAGAATGCTATATTATATGTAGGCTTGCTCGAACAATAGTCGAGTTTTGTAACAATCCTAAGAATTATTTCAAGGAGTATGATGATGAAAAGAAAGTCTTTTGCGGTTTTAATCGCGTTAGTTTTGTCGGTAGCGATACCTGCTAGTCTTATGGCTCAAACAACGGCCTTACAAGCCCGGGACACCGCTCTTGAATTAACCCAAGGCGGGGTGGTCATGGGGCTTAATCAGGTAAACGAAGGCGGACAGCCCCTGCACCATGTAACCATTGACAACAATGTAAGGTTCGATGTATTTATTTCCGTTGGCTCTGGCGATGTGGTAAGGGTGGCAACCAGCCAAATTCCCGGCCAAGCGGCTGGGCAGGCAACTGGCCAGCAAAACTGGCAGACCGCCCCCGCGCAATCGTGGTCAAGCCCTAGCCCCCGCCGGGCGGGTATGCCGGCAAACCCTGCTATTTCTAGGGATGCGGCTATAAACATTGCGCACAATTTTCTTACCAGCAACGGCTTTGCCCCTGGCCAGCTTAGAAGCGCCCACATGGATTGGGAACGCGGCAGGTGGGTCTGGGAAGTAGAGTTTAGGAACGGCAGGATTGAGTACGAGTTCTACATTGATGTAAACACAGGCGAAATCGTAAAGTTCGAGATTGACTGACGGCCGGTTATGGCCGGGAACCAGCCCCTGTTGAGCCACCCCAAGGGTTGCTCAACAGGGTTTTTTTATTTGGCCGGCACTTTTGCCGCCGGCAGTAATGCCGCCGGCAAGTTTGCCGCCGGCAACAGTGCCGCAGATTCCTTGTCAAGGAACAGATGCCAGCAGTTGTGTTCGCGCAGTTTTGTGGCGGGGATTTTCGGGGTAACTTTGCCGGCGCAAAGCGTATCGCGCACGGCCTCGGCCTTGTTTTTGCCCGGCACCACGCTGATAATCGCATTGGCCTTCATTATTTGGAAAACGGTCATTGTAATGGCCTGTTTTGGCACTTCCTGCACCGATGCAAACCAGCCCTCCGAAACTTGCTGCTTTTTGCAACGCTCGTCCAGATTTACCACAATGAAAGATTCGACAGTGTCAAAATCGGCGGGCGGGTCATTGAATGCGATATGCGCATTTTCCCCAATGCCGACCATTGCAAGATCAACCGGGGCCTTGTTAATTTCCGCAGAAAGCTCGGCGATGTGCCCGGCGACATCGCCCTGCCCGTCGATAAAATGCGCCGCTTTTAACGCCGCTTTTTTAAGCGCAACTTTGGAGGTGAACCGCTCTTTTAGATATTTGCGAAAGCTGGCGGCGTGGGATTCTGGCAAACCGATATATTCATCCAGATGAAACACCTCGACCTTGCCCCAGTCCACGCCTTGCGCCAAAGGCGCATCCGACAAAAGCGCATCGAAAAAGGCAAACTGGGAAGCGCCGGTAGAAAGCACCAGTCTTGCGACCCCTTTTTTGGCAATGGCCGCCGTCAAAAAGCCCGCCGCTGTTTGCGCGGCAAGTTTTCCCATCTCTTCCTTTGTGTTTGCAACAGAGAATTCCATTTACAGCTCCTTGGGCCAAGGGCGCAAACCGCCTAGTCCGAGAAAACGTTGCTTTCCGAGAAAGCCGCAAAAGCCCGGGCAAGATGAAACCGCAACGAAGGGGAAGGCTCGCTTTGTTCTTCTTCCACTACCATTGCCGCGTTTGAACGGGCTTCGGTTTCTTGCGCAATGAAGAACCGAAAGGCTTCCTCTATTCTGTTCCGGTTTTCGAGAATCCTGTGGACATAATTCAAGGTTACCTTGGGCGTACCCGTATACCTAACCCTGCTTCCGCCGGCATTGTACATCGCAAGCGCGCCGATTTCGTAGCCGGCGTTATCCAAACTCTGGCGCAGGTACGAAACGCCCAGATAGGCGTTTGTCTCTATGTTGAAAAAGGCGTTCACTTCCAACTGGGGGAAGGATCGGTTGTTAAGCTGGAACAGGCCGCGATCGATACTGCCGTTGCGGTTTGCGCGGTTTATCGCCCTTGGGTTAAAACGGCTTTCTTCCCAAACCAAGGCAAAGGCAAGCGCCGGGGGAACATCGAACCGGTCTGTGTTTTCCAAAATTACCGAGGCAATTTCGGTGCTTCTGGCAATCTCTGCAAAGAAGTGGATCACCCATTCCCTGTACTCGATGTCGCGGTATTTTTCCAGTATAAAGTCGCAAGCGTCCTCCGCCCGGGAGGACAAAAGCCGCTCAAGGTTTCTTGGGGCGGTTAAAATGATAGGGCTTCCCGTCAAAGGCGTTTCCACAAGGGGGGCTACCGCAGGCATTGCCACCGATATCACTTCCACGGCTTCTTCCCCGGCCATGGCCTCTTCCGCGATGCCTTCCAAAGCATCATCGCCGGTGAGCAGTTCCAAAGAGATTGTCTGCACCTCGAACTCTGGCAAAAGCAAGTATTCAATGGGAGCCAGTCTAAAAGTTACAATGTATATGCACAAAATAAGGGAACTTAAAGCTCCTGCAAATACCGGTATGGCCATATACATTTTCTGATCGTAAAACTTCATTTTTTTATCCCGACAAATCATTTTTTTCATGAAACTATCGCTCAGGCTTGCTCTAAGGCCTTGCCCAAACATGGTTTCTGCACAACTTACAATAAATATACCGCTTTTTTCAATTTTTTTCAAGGGTTTCAAGCCAAATCGCAGGATTTTCCAGCGAATTTAGCCCCGGAGGGTCAGCTCCGGGGCTAAAATAAGCTTAAGCTACACTGGTTTTTTCAAAACGTTAACCCGGACAATCCCTTCCAGCTTGTTTATGCTGTCCAAAACCTCCGGCGAAGGCTCGCTGGCAATGTCAATCACGCTTGCCCCGTAGCCGTCGCCGCCGACAACGGTGATCACGTTATCAACCTTTGCATCGCCCAGTTTGCCGCCAACCTGTGTTGCCAGCTTTGCGCCGTCAAGCCCCCGGCTTAACAAAACGAGTCGCACCGGTGTGCGCTGGGTGTCCGGCCGCAGTCTTGGGAAGTTTACCGAGTTGATGATTGTCCCTGTTTCCAAATAGTCCACAAGCTGCCGGGCGGCCATGTAAGCGCAGTTTTCTTCGGCTTCGGGTGTGGATGCGCCCAAGTGCGGTATGGGGATTACTTTTTTGCAGGCCAAAAGTTCCGCCGTGGGGAAGTCGGTTACATACGCGCCCAGTCTTCCCGCTTCCAGAGCCTCGACAATGTCTTTGTCTTTGACCAAGCCGCTCCGGGACAGGTTCAAAATCCGCGCATCTTTTTTCACTAGGCGCAGGTTTTCGCTGTTGATGAGGCCTTTTGTCGCGTCCAAAAGCGGAACGTGGATGCTGATGTAGTCGGATTTTCCAAGCAGGGATTCCAGTGTCTCGGCGCGGCGCACTTGGCTGGAAAGGTTCCACGCGCCTTCGATTGTTAGCGCCGGGTCATAGCCGACGACTTTCATGTCCAAGGCGAGCGCGGCGCTGGCGACCATTGAGCCGATTGCGCCAAGGCCGATCACGCCCAGGGTTTTGCCGCGAAGTTCTCCTCCTTCAAACTTGGATTTTTCTTTTTCCACAAGGTCGGGTACTTCCGCGCCTTTGCCCGCAATGGTGTGCGCCCAGTTGATGCCGCCGACTATATCGCGGCTGGCGATAAGCATTGCCGCCAGCGCGAGTTCTTTTACTGCGTTTGCATTGGCGCCGGGCGTGTTAAACACGACGATGCCGCTGTCGCTGCATTTGGCAACGGGGATGTTGTTGTAACCAGCCCCCGCCCGGGCGATTCCCAAAACGGATGGCGCAATTGCGGCATTGTTTAAATCGGCACTGCGCACTAGGATTGCGTGCGGCTCGGAAACATTGTCGCCGACGGTGTATGTTCCCTGCGGGAATTCCGACAGGCCGATTGGCGAGATTTTATTCATGGTCTGAATGCGAAACATTTTCACTCCTTTTCGTTAAGAATTTTGCGCTTCAAATTTTTCCATGAATTGAATGAGCGCTTTTATTCCTTCGATTTCCATTGCATTGTAAATGCTTGCCCTCATGCCGCCGACGAGTTTGTGGCCGCCTAGGTTTACAAATCCGGCTGTGTGGGCTTCTTTGACAAAGCGCGTTTCCATTTCGTTTTTCTTTTCCTTGTCTTCCACTGTTACGACAAAGGGGATGTTCATTAGGCTGCGGAAGGGTTTTTCCACGGTTCCCCGGAAGAGTTTGGAGTTGTCCAAATAATCATAAAACAGCGCGGCTTTTTCTTTGTTCATTTTTTCGACTGCCGGCACGCCGCCCAAGCCTTTTACCCAATCCAATACCAAGCCCATGATGTATATTCCGTAACATGGCGGGGTGTTGTACATTGACACGGAGCCTTCTACTGTATGGGTGTCGTAGCGGAGCATGATTGGAACCCATGACGGCGCATGGCCGACTAGGTCGTCGCGGACTATGACGACTGTAACGCCAGAAGGCCCCAAGTTTTTTTGCGCCCCGGCATAAAGCAGGCCGAATTTGCTTACGTCCAGTGCTTCCGAAAGGATGCAGCTTGAGATGTCGCCTACGAGCGGAACGTCGCCGGTTTCTGGAAACTGCGCCCATTTTGTACCGACAATCGTATTGTTTACGACTATGTGATAATAGGCGTCGCCGGGGTTTGGCGCGGGTGCTGTGGGGATGTAGGAATATGCTCTGTCTTTGGAAGATGCTCTTACTTCGACTTGCGCATATTCTGCCGCTTGTACCGCCGCTCTGTCTGCCCAGATGCCGGTGTCTATATAGGAAGCTTTTTTTCCTACGCCGGGCGCGTCGCCTGCGGCTAGGTTGAGGGGTACCATTGCGAACTGCAAGGATGCCCCGCCTTGTAAAAAAAGAACCTTGTAATTTGCAGGGATTTTCATAAGTTCCCGCAGTTTGGTTTCGGCTCCATCGATGATTGTTTTGAACTCCTTAGATCGATGGCTCATTTCCATTACCGACTGGCCTGTGCCGTTTGTGTCCAGCATTTCCGCTGCAGACCTTTCCAAAACCGGCACGGGCAACACTGACGGCCCGGCAGAAAAATTGTATACTCTCATAAATGTCCTCCAATGTTAAGTCTACCACGGGTTGCCGTTTTTGGGAATACTCGAATTTGCACTTTGTGCGGATTTAACGTTGTATACAAGTTATTGGTTGGGGGAAGAGGGAAAAGCCCGCCGGGGGTGCCGGCGGGAAGGGCACGGGCTGTGCCGGCCTTGTTTTTTTGCCCCTGCGCATACAATTTCGTTAAAACAAGCGAAGCAGCTTACACGGTTGTTTCTTCTTTATACTTTTGAACGTACTTATCCAACACTTCATTTATCATCGTCTGGTATTTTACATTGTTTTTCTTTGCATGGGTCTTAAAAAAGGCAATGCTTCCGCTATTTAAGCTAATTGTTATCTTTACTTTTTCTTCCTTCCTTAATAACTCTTCAGGAGGCGGTAAAAAATCAGCGACTATTTCCCCTTCGGCTATTACCTTGGAAATGTTTTTAGGGGCTTCTGTGTAAATGATTTTTTTTCTCATATTTTCCCTTCCCTTCTCTCCAGTATCCTGCTCCGTAAATACGGATATTGCCATTTCTAACGGTGAACCTTACCGTAATGATCCCATTTCCATCATTCCCTATGCAGAAAAACCTTTCTTCCTTTTTAGAATGCTTTTTATCCTTAACAATAATACGTTTTTTGTCAAAAAATGCTTCTTGAGCTGTTTCAAATGAGACATTGTGTTTCTCAATGTTTTCTAAGTTTTTATCCTCATCCCATTCGAAGGTCATTTTATTATTATATGTATTTTTTACCATATTGTCAAGTTGTTTCCCCGAAAAATTTTGTATGTATTTTTATACACTACGAACAGCCCCGTACCAGTGAGCAAAAGAAAAGCCCGCCGGGGTGCCGCGCAGGGACACCGGCGGGCTTTTTGCTTGTATACAAGCCCTTGATTTGGAGGTTTTGGGAAAATGCTCGGGTTACAGTTTAGGACAAATTTTTATGCTTCTCTTTTTCAAAATCTGTTGCCATTTTATGGATTTCTTCAAGCGATTTATCTTTCCATAAGTCCTTGCGCCATTCCGCATAGTCAAAGTTGTTGTTTTTTATACTGAAAATAAACCTCTCTGTATCAAGAACGCCAAAAGTATTTAACAGTAATTCAATTGCCTCTATCCGCAACACGGTTTCAGTTTTCATTCTGTCCCTCCATTCTGCATACAAAATCTATAGGGTTGACTATTTGAATTTCTTCGATTTTTTTGTTTATCAACCCTGTGTCTGTTGTTATAAAGTATTTACACTTGCTCTCTATTGCACAGGCAATATGAAGGGCATCGTTTGCACGAATTCCTGTTTTTTTTATTTTATCGCCCTGTATCAAAATGGCTTCCGAAGATTTACATTTATATTTTGCCAAGTTTTCCCATAGCTGGATTGCTTTTCTATTTTCAACATTTGGGTTATTGTTATTTTCAAAATCTGACATATACGACCACACCAAATCGTATTTTCCCTTTTTTATTTGCTCTTGGATATGCAATTTTGCCGATGTTTCCAGTTGATTTTTTATGTTTTTTTGATCGTCAAATGGTCTATTATAAGCACAGTGATCCAAATATACCCTCATAGTTAATGCATAACATAAATCTTTCGGTTTGTCAATAGCCAAATGAAGTCCCGCCAAGCTTTTCCCCGACAGCGGGCAAAAAGCCCGCCGGGGGTGCCGGCGGGCTTTTTCCGATTGTTGTAAGGCTAGGGTTTACTGTGGCGGAGCCGCCGGCTCCAGAACGTACTGTATGACAATGCCGCTTACAGCAAAGGTCATGCTTTGTGCGCCGAAGAGGCCGGTGCGCACAATGGGTTCGATCCGCACGTCGATTACGGCGTTGGCGGCCGGGAAAAGCCGGCGGGCTTCTGTAAGAACGAAAGAGTAGGTTATTTCAAAACGCTGATCCTGCTCAAACTGCAACACGCCCAAAATGGTAAAGTCGCGTTGCACCGGCTGTATCATGGCCGTTTCTACAGGCTCCTCGACTTCGATTGCTGTTACGCAACCCGTCATTGAAAAACCGATTAACGTTGCGATTGCGGCAATGCCCAGCAACCTTGCAAATCTTTTCATGGGAAAACTCCTTGTTTGTTTAGAACCTAAAGCCGACACCCAGCCTTACTTGTAAGCCAATACCGCCGTATGCGTTTGCGTTAAGCCCTATCGCCTGATTTAAAGTAACAACATTATTTTCCAGAGTGGTCGGAAGGCGGTAATAGGCCAAAAGAGCACTCCTGAAAAACCAATTTGGGGTTATCATAATATCAGAGCCAAGCCCCAAGAGAATTCTAAAGTTGCTTAAATCGCCGGGTTCAGGAATATCGATGCCCTCTAACTCTCCGGAAAGCACAGCTTGCCAGCCTATGCCCAAAAGCGGAGCGATTGTAACAGCGCCAATGGTTAAGGGCAATCTGCCGAGCAATGTTAAATCCATTGCGAAAAACGAGCCTGATACGATTAGTTGCTCACCGGCAATATTGTCTTCAATTTCGAAGGGGCCGCCCAAAAAGCCCATTGAAAGCTCAATAAAACGTCCGCTGACAAAAACATAGCCTCCAAAGCCTAAAGACAAAATGTCTGAGCCGCCGCCTTCTATAAAAAACCCCTCATTTGCAACGGGATCCCAAAGCGACGCACTGTCGATGGTTACCCCAGACCAGCCAAAGTCCGCTATAAAGCCGCCGCCAACACTAAACTGGGCGTGAAGCCCCGTTGCCGTCAGCCCCAACACAAGAGCCAGAACTAAAAACTTTTTCCTTAACATAAGCCTTTTTTTTCCTTTCCCCTGCCGGCACCACGCCAACAGGGAAAGGCCGCCCGCCGGGTTTACGGCGTAGCGGCCCCTGTTAATATAAACAAGCCCATACGGGCCGTTTTTACGGCACGATTTTCCGAATTTGTACCCCGGCGGTAAAACAAAAAAAGAGGAAAATGGGCTGTCTTTACGGAAACATTGTCTAGAAGCAGGCTAAGGGAGAATTCACGGGG
>JGI24700J35501_10930616_pt1 | contig 16828 bp, 5 predicted proteins | sample TergutTh196P1_FD_35501 | JGI IMG/M metagenome (IMG submission 35501)
TATTTGTTAACGTTGTTCCCAAATATTTGAACTCTTCCACCCTTTCAATGGAACTATTATCAATCTTCATACTGTAACTTCGTCCTGCGTTCTGATCATGAGACATAATCATGTACTTAGTTTTATCAGCATTTACTTCTAGTCCAATTTCCTTCATAGTAACTACTAAAGCTTCTGCATTTTCCTTAACCGTATGTGCGCTTCCTCCCAAAATATTAACATCATCGGCATAAGTCAGAAGCTGGTGTGTACCATTTAATGCTGCTACTACTACTACTACTACTACTACTAATAATAATAATAATAATGCCATCACTACCACTGAAACTCAAACACTCATTTCACTGATTTTTTCTGTACATAATCCATTGCTCATATTTCTTAGTTTCAGTTCAGACTTTGCAATCACAAATGTACATCATCTGCTGCCTCTCCATCTCCCCCTGCTAGTGTGTGGTTGATGGCTGTGCCCTTCCTGTAGATGTTTTCTCTCACCTTGAGGGAGTCAGAATGTTTGAACACATTGTCAGGATTATTGTATTTATATGAGTTGGGAAAATTCTGGACAATTGGCATCCCAAACCAAATTTTTTAGGTCACTGGGACAAAGCCCTTTAAAACCCATTAAACCAGGACTGTCCTGGGAAAACCAGGATGAATGGCATTCCTGTCTACACCCTTCTGCCAATTGAATAGGAGGCTGGGTGGGGTCTGGAGCTGGTCTGGACATTTTGGACAGGGGGAAAGTTTCTTGCTCTGTCAGGAATCTAATCAAACTTCTTTGGTCATATAGCTTGTAGCTAGTCACTCTAACTTCAGTATTCATCCTCTGGCCAGGATTGTTACTTAATAAACAATAGCAGTGAATCTTAATGGATATCTTTGTATAGCACTGGACATAGTTCCAGTACCTTGGCTGCAACCGAATGGCTTTGAAATGAAAGGGAACTTTCGCTGTTGCATTTTTTCAGTGGTGTGCAATCTGGACTGCAGTTACAGAATTGCAGTAATGCAGCACACGAGATAAAAGAGAAAAATTGGGAAGGGAGGAGATAATTCTGTGATGATATAGTTCGTTGTTGTAACATTTTTACCAAAGTCAGAAATGTATTTTCGCATGAAATGGACAGTTTGTTGGGGGTAGAAACATTTTTTGTGGTAAAATTGATGAAACTCAAAGGTAAATTTAAATTTGTATTTACAATTTTAACATTCTTGTAGTTAGTTTGAAATTCTACTCTAATGCTGAAGAATGATGTAGAGTTGAATTTGAAATTGTTGCATTTTGTTTGGTGGTGTTACTGATATGCAGAAGAAAGCTTATAACTATTTCTTCATCTTTTTTCGTAGCTGAAACATGTTGACCTAAAAGATGGACTGCTTTTGGTGAGAAGATACGCCTTAAAGGATGGAAAACGTGCCCGTGTATGGAAGTATAGTGCCAAGGTCGCAGAACTTGCTGCACAGTACTTCTTAACAGTGGCCATGGTGAAACCAGTCAGTGAGACTGGAACACTGCTGCAGGATCTTATGACTGAGTGGGCCCTTCTTCATAGTGATTTGCCTTCTGTGTCACAGACTTTGCCAAACATGATTCGGAAATTGATACAACCAGCTGAGAGTGCTGTGCATATTTATCTTTTCTGCCAAGTGCTAGTGAATCAGGTGAAGTGTGCATACGTACATACATACATACATAGTACACACATAGTACGTACACACGCGCGCGCACATGAACACACGCATATTTAACCAACAAGCATGCATACATGCATACTGAGCTTATATTTTGTGTTGAAGAATTTATGTATAGTAAATCTAGTGCCTGCTTAGACCATAAAAATGTGGATAACTGTAACTTCGGTATAATTTACCTTGGGCTTATAGAAGCAGTATTTACAAAATTTTTCTTTCTGTGATGCAGTTCATTTTATACATAAGGCAGGTTTTGCTTTGCTGTAATCATGATGTGGCTGCAGCTTAGTGGCTTGTGTTTAGTTGTATGTTGTTGGCATGTGTAATAAGAAATGATGCTGTTACACAAAATCTTTGACTTCTACAATTTCTCCTTAAAAGCTTATTCAGAAAGTAAGCATATAATTTGTAAACGTAATAACCAACAGTGGTACTGCATGTAATTGTGGTTTCTAATCTTTACTTTGCTTAATATGAACTAGTGAGCATAATTTTGACATAATAACTTCACTGTAGTTGTGGTTCAGTGAAGGAGTCCATACACATTAAACCCCAACTTTGTGTGACCTTACACTCTGTTGTGTATTCCCAGCTAGATGCCCATAAGAACAGTGTTCCATGATTTTACAAATTTCTGGATTTTTTTTTGCCATTTTAGGTGGTCCCCACAAAAATGTAAACTTGTGAGTTTTGCTGTAATTTTTTGTTGTTTGATCCTGAGAATTTTCAGCAAAAGAAATTCATTCCCTTTTCTTGTTAGGTTATGCAGATGATGATGTTAGCTGGTAGGACTATAGTGAAATGTTATGCACTATTTCATGATGGAGGAGGGAATACAAATGATATCCAAGGTGGCATAAGCCTAAATAAAACTGCAGTTTTTGCTTACTCCATGGCACTAGTGAATAAACTATTGAAACCTGACATTTTTCAGTAGTTATGTAGGTAATTGTAGAATACACTGTTATAACCATGATCTCTGAGGTCACAGACTAAATTTTTCACAGTAAAATACTAGGATAATAATAGTTGGAAGAACATAATTGAAATTACATCAGTACTCATACTTCTGGATGATGTGTCTAAACTACATGGGACTGTGTATGTAAAGAGTTTGGCTTCATGTATTCTTGACCTTGTACAAGCTGGAAGTAGTTGAGTGGTTCAGTTCTAAGCCCTGGCCACTTTATACCTGAGGAAAGAGCCATCAGTATTAATTGGGTAGAAGGCAGGTTGAGTTCCAGAACAGTGTGGAAGTGGTGGTGAAGAGGAAAGTGCATGTCATTACTGGGAACAGAACACTAGTTCTTTGATTATTCTGCCCATAGCACTGACATGCTGTGCAGCCCCACATGACTTTCTTGCATGTAAGATGAGGTGGAAGAGTACCAGTAGACCTATATTTTTCTCTGCTGCCTTCCATTACCTTTTCTGCCTGCATGGTGTTATGTTCAGTGTAGTATAATAGAGTTAGAATGTTTGCCTGTTAATGGTTGTGAGGAGACAGGTATATGATTTTGGTATTGGTGATTAGGTATAAAATGTGACTAACAATATGTCTATGGTCCACCATTATATTCACATGCTAAAGCTCCACTGAAACACTATAATGATAGAAGACCAATAGTACAGTCTTTGACATAGCATGCAAATGTGCTGCCATTTGATGGTGCTGTGTTAAATAAGCTTGTAATTTGGTTTCATGGCAATCAGACAACCACTTTGTGATGTCATGCACAAACCAAGATCGAAACACAGCCAGGGACACCTGGTAACCATGGAATCCCGAGTGTGACAGCATGCACAAACGCAGCTCTCTTGTATCCATGGCAACTGGGGTTTGACTTAATCACACTCACAAGGGTATTTTATGTAGTTGATTGCTGGTTACATAAAAAAATAATTTTTAAAATAAAACTTTACAAAAGTTTGTAACAATTGACCTCTGTTATTCGAATGTGAATTATGAGAGGGCATATTTGGCATGACATTTTAAGGATGAAAAATGAGTTGGTATATACATATATATTAGTAAGGTGTAATTGAATGAGATATTTCTTTCCCTTTCAGTTTGGAGAGTCACTGAAGTCGCTCTGCATTGAGTTGTATATCAGGGGACTTACAACTGACATGAATGAGCTGGAACAACAGAAGATGAAAAATGACAAGGAGAAAGTTCGGGAAGCAGAAGTAAGGTTATCTGATGGTTTCTTGAAACTTGCTGACTTGGTTAAAGACAATGTGGGGGTGTGCCGTGAGTGTGTCCTTACTGCGTTCTCCTTAAACCCAACTCGAGTTTGTTATGAACGTATCAAGGAAATGGCTGTTGCAAGTGGGAAGTGTTTGTGTCTTCCTGCTGATGTGAGTGCTGTAGATGTGGGAGATAAGCAAACAGTTAGTGAGAGTAAATCACAAAATACAGGGACAGAAAATATGGACTTAAGTTATAACTGTGTTGGTGATGAAGGTCAGAGTGATCCAATTGAAGTAGACACTGGACAGGTAGTGACCGTGGGGTTTGACCAACCAGAGGAGGTTGTGTCATCTCATTCTCATCATTGTTCTGGAGGTGAACATATTATTTCTGGCTTTCATTTGCAGACTAATAGATGTAACCTCCATCCTCCATTTGACCCAAACAGTGGTGGTGCTCTTGGTGAATTGTGTCCTGAGTGTGGTGAGTTCACTGGAATAGAAACTCCTCCCATAGATCCAACTGGTGTAGAGAAGAAGGAACGTACACTTGATGCACTGATTTCAATCAAGGGAGATACTGTGACACAGTCTTTGAATTATGATGTACTGTCTGCTCCAAACCAAGTGCTGGATGCTGAGACACTGGGATTGACTCCACAGCTTTGTGATGATTTGGCAGTTGTACTTAGCAGCCCTCGTTATCAGATGCTCAGTTGGGTTTTAGACTGGACAGAACTTAGTATAATGTGTGAGAAATATTTGGAAAATGGTGAGGAAATGAGAAATACTACAAAGGAATTGAAATTTTTAAACATCGATTACAATCAGTTCAAGGATTGGCCAAGTGGTGAGGATGAGAAAGATGAATATTATGGCATTGAGAAAGGATATGAACAGTGGGTTGACATTAGCAGTGATTCATCAGAAGAGTATTTCAGTCGTTCGTATAAAAGACGGGCAAGGCGCATGCAAGTGGATTCCGACTCTGATTCTTCTCTTGCTCCCAGATCTTGCACCAGAGGAAGGAAAGTGCACAGGTTGGATACTTCAGACTCTGACTATGAGTGCAGTCAAAGAAAAGAAAAAATTAAACACAAGAACTATAGGCCACCATCACAGTCAGTATCTGATTCAGACACTGGTACACAAGATAGCAGGACCGATGATAGTCTTGGAAGCGATGGCTTCAGAGTAAAGCCAAGAAAGAAAGAGAAGATTGGCAGAAAGGAAAATGCAGCATCTGGTAAAAGAGTTGACCAGAACAAAATGAATGACATATCTCATTTCCGGGTGATGATGACTGATGATGTAAACCGTCGTGACTTAACAAGAGATCTGTCAAGTGATGTGATGAATATATTTGCCCAGATTGGTGAGAATGGTAAAGAAGTTCCAAATACACAGTTTCCTTCAATTTCTCAGATTGGCTCTGTTCTTAATCCAGATAAGCGTTCAAGTGATCCCTCTGTACTGAAGACCTTGAGGATGTTCAGACCACACAATACAAAGAACAGTCCGCGTGGTCACTTACCACAGATGTTGCATAATAGAAATAAGGAGAGTCCATCTTCAAGAGGAGAGAATGAGGTGACATATGCTAAGTTTGCACCCATGCTGAGTACTTTGAATTTAAACCCACGTATAGTTCTGACTAGGGCAGATGTTTCACATCAGGAACTCAAATCAAGTAGAGTGTTTGGTGAAGCAAATAACAGACCAGGAAATCCTCTTTCCCAAATTACTCCGGATATCATCTCCAGAAAGTCCAATCAAAGTAAAAATCTTCCTTATGATATTGATGGAAAAAATCAGATTCCATTATCCCGTGCATTGGTTGGAGATGTGAGTGGACATGAATATATTAAAAATGATCTCTTAGTGAAATCTGTTCCAGGATTGAATTCATTGGACATGATTGTACCACCACCTTCAGAAGCCACAGTGCAGGTGGTACAGTTGCCTAGAAATACACCATCTACAAACAGCAACAATCAGGGAAATCCCCACCATCCTCCGAAAGGAGCACAGACACAGAATGTTCAGCCGTCGGGAAACTCGTCAGGTGGGACCTCAGGTCAAGATCTGGGGTCAGCTTCAAATGTTAGTAGCTTATCAACCCCTTCTCAACCTTCACAGACAAGTTCAGTAACCTCTGCTGAAAATCCTCAAAGTCAGATAAGTGTTCCAACAACACATGCACAAAGCTCTAGCATGTTAGGGCAAGCAAAACCAACAAAATTGAACTCACATTCAGAAGTGAAATATTTGACAACCACCAGTGAGGTGAATGAGATTCTGAGAAGTACACTTGGAGAGGGCAGTATTCATGTCCATACAGCATCACAGCTTCCATCGTGTACAAGTTCAGCTAAGGAGAAGCAAAATTCCAAGCCAGAAATAAAATATCTGACATCTTCCAGTGAAGTTACAGAGATCCATAGGAATACTCTTGGCGAAGGTGGTCACCAAGTTCAAGCAGTCTCATCTGTTCCATCACAGCATACTTCAGCTTTGGATTTTGCTTCTCAGAGTAAAACAAAGTTAAATTCACGATCTGATATCAGGTATCTGGCTTCAAACAATGAAACAAGTGAGATTCCACAAAACACTTCAGTTGTACAAAAACCAGTCACATTAGAGACTCCTACTTGTACTGGTCCCTCACTACATAATGCTGCTCACCAGACTAATCATTCCCATCATGTTAATCCGGTAGGTCCATTTCCAGTTGTAAAAGGAGTGGACTTAAATGTGATAGCAAATATTATATCTTCCAAGAATTGCTCTAATTCAATTCCTGCATCACCAGAAAATTCTGGTGTAACATCAGATTCTCAGATGCTTCAGTTAGTGTGTAAAAGTCACAAGTTTCAGATCAAACCTATCATCTGTACACAGGCAGGTCCTAGAAGCATCCTTGCTGATCATGTTGACACAACCACTAATACTCCAGCATCTTCATTATCTACAGAACACCAACAGCAGCAGCAACATACACAACTGCAACAGCAAAATCAGCAGTTTGTTCATCAGCATGTGTCCACCCGTTCCATGTTTGAAGATAATTTCACAGGCCTTCCTCAATCTGTGGATTCAGCAGCCAAAGACAGTACTCCAGTTAACAAAGGACAGAAACAAGGTTCATCTCATATAGCTACTTTACCCAAATTCCAACAGGCATTTGGGAAGACAATATACAATAATCAAGCCAGTAATACTGTGGATGGAGGTTCTCATAGTAGCAGTGTCAGAGGAAGTGAAGATGATGATTCACCACGTGGAACAGAGACACCAGAAACTGTGCCACAGGGATCTGTTGCTTCAAGCACAGTGCTATCCAAAGCTGTTCAGACAACAAACATTGGTAACATTGTTTCACATCCTCCTGTTACAGGTGTGTCTCAGACTGAAGCATCGAGCAGTGTGGATGCTGGAATACCTTCTACACTGCATCTTACTAGCACTGGACCTGTGTTCAGCATTTTGCAAGGATCTCCTAGGATTGCTGTGTCAGCAGCACTCAGGTCAGGGATGACTGTGCAAGCCATTCAGACTTCATCGGGCGTTATATATATGCATCCTGATACGACCACTTTAGTTAATTCTAGTGCTGGAGGAGCTCTTGCCAGCACCATTTCTGCCAGGAGAACCCCAGGTGTTAGAACGTCTCATGCACCTGAAAATATCCAGCAGGGTCAGTTGCCAGATGGGATGCCAAGTTCTGTGGCTGTTGCGATAGCTACGCCTTCCACTCCTGTGTTAACCAGAGATACAGTAAAAAGGAACAGAATGCTGGCAGCAGCTTTGCAGAGTACACACCATTCAAATGCAGTAAGTGGGATGGCAAATCAAGCAACCAATACTTCACAGTTGCAGGAACCAGAAGTGTGTGTAGTAGAGAGTTCATCTGATGAAGAGGTAAATAGTTCAATAACACGGCAGCAACAAACCCTTGTCACGGCAGCAGCTGTCCACAGAATGCCTGTGCAGAAAACTCTGACAAGACAATTGGGCCCAGCAGTTAGAAATGTTCGACCAGTGTTGCACATTCCTGGGGGAGGGAACCTTATTGCTCGGTCTGTTGCTACCAGCGTTGCGCTACCATTGAGACAGCAGACTGTGCGGTCAGTCTTGGTGTCTCCAGTGTCTTCTGCGTCAACTTCCAGTGTTAACACCAGGTTATCACAGAATGTTGGAGCATCGGATAGTTTGATTACGCATGGTTCTGTTGAACCTACAGTGAGTTCCACAACATTGGAACAGCTGAGGGAGTTTGAATCTGTTTTAGAACAGGTGACTAACACATCACAGATGAAGGAAAGAAGCACAGTCCAGCCTCAACCACAACATACTCTCCTCACTCAACAGCTGCTGCTGACACAGGCAGCAACTTCAACAACAAACACGAACATGGAGTTCACATCTTGTACCGGAAGCCAGTCAACTCCCAGTACTTATTCACAGGACTTATTTCCAGTAGCTTCATCAACAGTAGCAACATCCAGGGTGAATGTAACTTACGTGACACAAGCTTCAACAGTTCGGGCCACAAGCATTGTGTCAGCATCAAATGTTGCAGGAGGGATTGTAACAGGAAAGATGTCTTCTCCAGTCGTGGTAGTGACCACTAACTGTCAACCTGCAGCTTCACCTGCATTAAGTGTAACTTCACAAAGTTCTTCAAGTCCATGTGTGACTCCTGCACCAACTGCAGCATCAGCTTCTGGGAAGTCACCTCCTAAATCCTCAAAGACATCAAAGTCTAAATCCGTGAAGTCTGGCACAACAACGACCACTTCGAAAGCATCGCCCGTACCAAAGCCACAGCAGAAGCCCCAAGAAGATGAACAAACTGCTCAGAGGATTTATGCAATTTTAGATGAGTATGCAGAGCAGTTGCGTAACTCTCCTGATCTGAATAATAAACCAGCTCCTCGACGCCGTTCTAATCCTCCTACGAATGCAAATCAGTCCTCAAAACGAAAGAAGTCAGCACAGACAAAGGTGAAACTTTTAGGACAGCAGTCTTCCTCAACAGCCCAAGAAATGAGTCCTGGAGCAGATGATCATTTAACTATAGGTAGTGAAGACAGTTCAAGTGGGATTACTCAGTTGTCCCATATTCAGGATTCTCCTGCTCCATCTTCACAAAATCCAGATGAACCTCAAAGTTTGAGGGCTACTCCATCCACAGAAATCAGTGCTGAGGCTGGGAATCTGAGGAGTGTGGTAGCAGATTCAGGAGACCTGCAGGATGTTTCAAAACAGCAGGATAGACAGCCACAAGAACATAATTCTCATTCTCATGAACAGGAACAGCCTGATGGGCAGCAGTCACCAGTGCATTTGCAACAGACAACACAGCATGGACTCTTATTCACAGATGGTAGTGGCATTCAAGGGAGGACAGTGATAGTACAGGATAGTGTACCCAGTTCTGTAGATGCGACAGGTGCTGGAAAACCTGTCATACTGGGAAACTCTGCCACAGTGCCAGCACTATTTGCAGGAGTCCGTCAGGTAATTGTCCCTGTGACTCCAGGTCTAACGGCACGGCCTGTGGTAGTGTCATCCAAAGGTTCTAAAGTGATACGTGTTCATCAAGTGACGGTACCTGGTGGATCCCTGCAGATGACACCAGGAATGAGTGCAATGCAAGGGACTGCATTGGTAGTGCGACAGATCAACAAATCTGGAATTGCAGCACCAGTTTCTGTTCTTGGACAGCCTGCCACGGTGAAACAGGTGAAATTACCTGTAGGTAGTATATCTTCACAGGCATTAACTGGTGTGACTGCTCAGCCTCCGGTAGTATTACCTCCAGGAAGTCATCACCTATCTGGTCAGGTTGGCAGTGTAGTTACTTCAACAATAGCTCAAGCACTTTCCTTTCCAGATTCAGGATTAGAAAATGTTTTGCAGGATGGTACAATAAGAACAGAATCTTCCACAATCATAAGTTCTGGTGAAACATTACTTTTGAATGCTGCGACAACTTCACAGGCAATTGGTTTGATACGGAGAGGAATTCCTGCATCATTTCATGATAGAGTTACTACGCCTATGGGAGGTGTCATGTCAACCAGTACGTCAACCACAGTACCATCAGTTGCAATAGATAGGGTAAAATATCCGAGTGTCAGACAGGTTTCGTCAGTCAGTCTTGAGTCGAACATTGTCGCCTTGAACTCGCCAAATTCTAGCAATGTTGCATCCAGTGTGATTGGACATGTAAATGTAAGCACCAACAACGAGTCTTCACCAGCATGTGGTCATGAGTTACCAGTGGGAACAATTTCCGAATCTAGAACTGAAACTAATCCCACAACCCAGGCTCATGCAACAAGTATACAGTGTCTTGGTGTTGACTTCGCAACACAGAATCCCATAGATACTACTAGTTACCGTAACAGACTTGTGAAAGATACTGCAAGTGACATATCTTCTGTAGCAGAATCTGGTACACAAAATTGCACAATTCCGTCTGAGGGCATGGAAGGTTTAGACGGTCGTGTGTCAGTTACCACTTCGTGTGCCAAGTCTGAATACAGGGAAGCAGTTGGAAGTGCTGGTGGAAGGCTAGAAAGTAGCTTGAAGTCGGAGTCGGTGAAGATACCTGAATCTTTAGATCAGTGTAGTCATTCTCAGCATGCAGATTCTTTATGTCAAACATCAGAGTCTCACCGTCTGCAGACAGCAAGCTCAGATGATCAGCGTGAAAATGCAGCATTGCTTCGGACCACAGGAACCAGTACTAGATGCACAAGTAAGTAATGCCTGTATCTACATTTTTTGTCCCATGTGTTCACAGAGCCTTCTGCAAGGTGTACAGTGGTGTGGGCAGCACATGCTTACACATCCGCTGTCAAAATATACAAGTAAGAATGTTATGGGGAAGTGTTATGTGCATTTATTTTTTTATTGCATACTTCAGAACGTGTTTGCATATCCAACTGTATTAGCATGAAATTTCACTTCTGCTTCCGTCATTTTTGTCCACTTCTCTGATGACTTCTTCATTTTCGTACTGTTGTCTAGTTCATGTATTTTCACTTACACTTTCCACACTGTATGGAATAAAAAATTCAAAATATTATACTGTGATAGACATCGCAACACTTTTCAAGGTATGAACGACACGCTTTCGTCACCTTGACTTTCCCAGCAGTCAGCAGCACGCATAATGACTTAGAACCTGTCGTGTTTGCCTCAAGCAAATTTGGTGCTCAACAAGAACACTCAAGGATGGCTGCATTCTTACAAGGCTGAAAGACTTTCAAGGGGTATATAAAGTATGTACTAGTGACATTTTTGTTTAAGCAGCAAGAGTTTACACTAAGTAATCTCAAATTAATCCAAATTTTAGTCATTGTTGGGATGTAAAAGTTTTCAGATAAAAAATTAACCATATTTCAAATTACCCTGTTTAGATTAAAATGACAGTATTATATTTTAAGCTGGGAACTTTCAGTTGTTTCAAATTAACTGGTATTTTGAATTAAGTGATAGCAAATTAATAAGGTTTTACTGTATGTAAATGCTACTATATATGTATCCAAGAACATAAGAATGTCAGTTTTCCATGTGCAAATTCATTAACTGTATACAAGTGCTATTGTGATGCCAGTGTGCTATGTTTATCATTGCTTGGTCCCCTGCCCCACAGAAATTAGTGGGTATTTCTTCATCTTACATGCTTGAGGTAGATGAATGCTTTAATAAGAAATCAACATTCATTTATTGAGTTTAGTTACAGAATGTAATTCTGTCCTTAGTGGAAAGAAAAAATATGAAAACTACATATACAGAAACAGTTGAAGCATGCATATATGTGTAGACAGCTGTTTTCTTTGGAACTGACAATTTTTGTTTTCTGTATTTTGATTGTTTATTATAATTTTATATCTTATAAGAAGAAAAACTCACAGTATATTTTTATAAATCCACATAGTTTTCCAACTTTGATGCATAGTTTTTCATGCTCCAGATGCTCTGAATGAAGAATTGTTTCTGCAAGACAGGACTGGATCTTCACAAGCAGGTACAGTGTGCATGGGGACAAGCAGTCAGGAGAGTACAACAGTGTCCAAGTCTTCACATCTGTGCCTAATGGAAAATGATCGACAGAAAAGCAAGGAAGGGGAAATGCCTGAAAACAGTGATAGCAGTAATAGCAGCAGCAGCAGTAGCAGCAGCAGTAGCAACAGTAGTAGCTCTTCTAGTGAAGTGATAAATGCAACACACAGCTGCGGCAAGGCTTCTAGCAATTGTAAACGGCGAGAAAGTAGTACAGTGTGTCAGGCGTCTAACGCAGAGGCTACAAGTCAGATTATGCCAAAGTCAGGATTATTGTGCAGGACAAACACAACACAGACACTAGAGTTTACAGCTGGAACAGGGAGTGGGACAGAAGTGGGAACATACCACATTCCATCCAAGTCATCAAACCGCCTTGAGTACATCAATGATATGCCATATCGTTTGTCAGCAAAGGTGACCTCTGAGAACCGGGATTCACCATGGCGTTATATGCCAGTGGTGAAGCGAGTACAGTTAGCGATGCAGCCTGCAGTGGTACAGAAGGATGAATCAGACGTACCCACAGAGCAGGTGGGAAATGCACTGCATCTAGTAGACAGAGAGGTGGAGGACGGTTCACAAGAAAGACGTTCATTCTTGTCAGACATCAAGTTTGTGTCTGTTGGCAGGAAAGCAGGTGTAGCTGCAAATTCTCTGCATGTACACCCCAATATAATTCACACATATCGTAAGGTAGAGAGTGAGACAGAGGATAAACGCCGACTAGAGAAGTTGGAACGAATAGAAATGCACCAAAAAATGGTAAGACTTGAGAGGGAATTGAGATTGCAGAAGAGTTTGTCTGAAGAATGTGAAGATTTGGGTGTGGATGAACCCAGCACCAGTGAACTGTTCCCTGAAGCTGATCTTCTGCTTGATCCAAATTCATCGCCTAGCTTTGAACATGCAATACAAGATGCTTCTTGCAGTCAAACTGTGGAAACTACAGAACCATACTCAGGTTCAAACTTCAGGACTGAATATTCATCAAGTAGCCAGGATGGATCTCATCATGAAAACCCTACTGTGGACAGTCAGGTGTGTGAGGATTTAGAAACAAGGCGTGAAACCAGATCTTTTGGTTCAAAAAAGTCATACAGTGATTGGAAATATCGTTCAGCAGGTAAAGAACGAGGCAAATATGACCCACCTGTTAATGTGCGAAGTGAGAAGTTCACTCCTCAGACAGATGTTGTGCAAGGTAATTCATCAGGTCAAAACAGTTCTGTCAATAATGCTTCCAAGAACATATCACGGAGTAGCTCGTCTGTGGAAGAATCATTGAACAGAGGTTCAAAATGTGATGCCAGAGAAGGTGCTGCTGCTAGACTGGTTGTTGATTCATCAAGTGAGCACACCATAGAGTCTGTATCTGACAAATGTGGTAGGAATGAAAGGTCATTAATAAGTGACCAAAAGACTTCTTTGCCAGAAACAAGTATTTTAGCTAAGACGCTGAGTGTTACCCCAAGAGCTGCGTTATCTCATTTGAACACTGTAATAGAAGAATTACAGGATAGTGGTCCCAAACAGATACTCCCTGTAACTACAGCTGTTCCAAGTGAATCAAATGTTGAACCAAAAGTAGATTTACCTGTTACTAGTTCCAGTGAAGATAGTGTGACATTAGATTCTTTTGCCACTAGCATGGTGGCTTCCTCAATGGATGTAACCATTCCTTCTCCAGTCCCCACAACATTGTCATTGCCTGCCAATCTTCTAGAAACTTCAAGTGCAAGAGACTCATTATCATCACTTACAGCTGCTCGAAAGTTTACTTACACATATGGTAAAAAGCTTTCGTCTAGTCGACAGGAGGTTGACCGAGCTATTAAACAGGCAAAACTTAACAGATCTTACCAGTATTTTAATGACCATGTAGATTCACAAGAGACATGGGACTCTTCAAGTTCCCAGGATAAAATTGGTGCAGATGATGAAGATTCTGATGAATTGAGCCCCTCGTCTCGGATATCTTCTCAGTTAGATGAAGGAGCCAATACTGATGTGGATGTAGTCGAGGTCAGTAATGATGAGTCATCATCTTCAGCACTTGCATGTGTCCAGTCTGCATCATTCCCACTACTCCCTGCTGCTCTTAATAAAGTTCCAGATTCAAATCCTGGAAGTACTGATGAGACATTGAAGCTGTCCAGCACAAATGGTGTGGATTCTATCGACGAGAAAAATGCAGCAGATACTGAGAAAAGACCTCCAAGTAAAAAGAATCGTCTGGTCAAAAGATTTTTTAATGAAGATGGAACAGACAGAGATTTTATAGGATCTAATGCAAAACGTGGGCGAATCAGAGAAGGACAGAGGTTTGATCAAAGTGGTTTGTTACATGATAAAAAGTTCAAGGGCATTCCTTCCCTCACCAACATAAGTGTGCCAACAAAGGAGTCAGCAGTTGTGTCCCCTTCTGTTGACAGCATTTGCAAAAAGCAACAAGGATTACGTGCAAAACAGCGGGGTGGGAGAGATGGTTGTGAAGATGTAGGTTTAGATCCTTTTAATCTTATGCTGGCACCTACTTCCATGGCAGAAACCAATACAATGCCTTCTCCAGATGAGGAAGATCTAATTTCTAAGGTACATTTTGAAGATAAAGATGAATGTCCCGGTGGAGGAACTTGTGAGTCACATTTGAAACCTACAAGAGCTTCTCGGAGACGTGGTCATATCAAGAAGTGCCAGTGTTGCAGTGGATCGCCAGAACGACCAAAGAAGAAGAAGCATATTGTAAAGGTTGAAAAATCCATCAAGAAAGGACAGTCCCCTAAACAAATTGGTAGAATGAGCATAACAAAGAAAAGGTAGTGGTTTTCCATTTTTCTGTTTAAATTTTAGACGTCAATGCATATTTTAGTGTAAAACTAAATGCATTCTGTGTGGCAAGTGCTGCATGAAAATTGCCAAAGTTAAGTGACATGTTCTGGGTGGATATTCTACTGTATGGTGTGGTTTGATACCTTAGTTAAAATCTAGTCAAAACAGTCAATTTCAACTGAGGTACAGATTAACTTCACTTTAGTACAAAATGTATACTTACATACCTATATGTATATGTGTGTGTATGTGTGCATACATGCACATGTATACATATAAGATATAAATAAAACATGGTGTGGATGACAGTCTCCTGTAATAATATGATTCAGTCTTTCAGTAAGCATAAATAAGATGCAGAAACTGACTACTAGTCCAGTGGCTTAGTAAAAATTTTTAAGAATTCTTGTGGTAGTAGCACTTAAATAGCTTACTCCTGATGGAAACAAAACAAAAATAAAAATGAAATTGACATTAAGCTTTTTCAACGATTCGTGCATATGTTTATGGCCTTCATGTGAAAATTATCCTCGAGACAGTTTACATTAATATTATTTTTTCGTGTTGTGATTGAGCTGTGTTTGTTGGGTGCAGTCAGGAAGGTTCTGCTTCCAGCCTTCGATAATAGTGAACAGTATCAATTGTGTATGGCCCAGATCAACAGGAACTGTGTCATTAATATTTACATAATGGCTCAGATCAATAATGGTGTTAGGTATTACATTTGTTTTTGTGAATACTGTGCTGTATAAAGTTCACTTACAAACTGGATTCCGTAACATGTTGTTGAATTAAAAATGATGTAATGTGGGATGTCAGGTCCTGATTACCATCACAGTTCGCATATGGTGTGTGTAGTTCATGTTGGTGTACCATGTGACATCCCAGTATTGGGTACGAAGTACAAAAACAAGAGATTTGAACTGTCTGTCTCCATCATCAAAATCAACTCTTGGAAATGCCAGTGTAATGGATATTACGCTGTTTCTGTGTGTTTGCTAAGACGTGTGTTGTTTGGGTATATCTATCAACATGAATGCCCTTAATCCAGTTACTGGTTGAGGATACCTGACATTTTGATGGGCATTTAGATACATTAAATGCTATAAATCTGACTTCTGTATGAAGTACACGTTGGTCTGATCTGCCCTTTTGTATGAGGTAAAATGTGTTCTGGGCCCATCGTTACTGCGGACAGTTGCTACCGTGATTTTCTGCTAATGACGAATATATTGTATTTAATTTTGAGGAAAACTTACAGATCAAGTTGAGACAGTCCAGGCACTTTTGTTGTAAATAAGAATGCACACATGTAAATAAAAATTTAAATATACATTTTGTGTGCAGAAAATGACAAAAATTTATATATGTATAGTACAGGCATAACACATGCATTGAACCATCCTGTCTTGTTATGAAATTGTATGTAATAGACTTTGCTTGAACTCTTCCTGAATATAGATTTTTTTTATCAGTGGTGATTGATTTGCTGTTGCCATAGCCCCACTTGCATGACATATTATTTTTGTAGTTACATGTTGTAATGTATGATGGAAGTCTTTAATTTAATTAATTTTACAGTACCAGTACCTTATTACCATATTTTGTAAGTTACCATAATTTTTGGGGTATGTTTTAGTGATATTGCACTTCAATTACTTTTTTAAATGTACTGTACAGTAACACAGGAGTTAAAGTGTATACCATATATTTTATTTGTTGAGATTTTTAATGAAAGTTTTATTTACTAATTTTTGATGACATCAAGGGATTTGAGGTTTCATTGTCATGACTCTGTTATGAACAAAGATATTTCTAAAATTTTGCGTGTGTACTTCCTCCTTATAATAAATGAAACAAAAAGATTCTGACATATGTTTCTTTACAAATTAAACTCAGTACAGAAGTGTTCTGTTAACAAATAATAGATGTAATCCACATTAAAAGTAAGGAAACAGTTTGTCACATGTTACAAGGAGTATACAGCAAATCTCCAAATTTACCTCTTCTTATACACACACACACACAC
>JGI24700J35501_10930615_pt1 | contig 16789 bp, 18 predicted proteins | sample TergutTh196P1_FD_35501 | JGI IMG/M metagenome (IMG submission 35501)
CCCCCCGTGAATTAGACCAAGATAGACATAGACACAGCGATTTTTCTCAAACAAAAAACATAAGGATAATCTCATGAAAAACACAGCAAAACTGTTCGGGATTGCCGCATTGACGACGGCAATCGTTTTTGGCTTGGCCGGCTGCGACCTTGTAACGTCGGGCCATTTTACCATTACCCGCCCGCCCAGCCACGGGGACATTATCGTCATAGGCCCCGGCGACCTTGACATGGGCGAGGTGCGCACCGGCGGCGGAGCCTTTCTTATGGGCAGCCCGCCGACAGAACTTGGCAGGATGGACGACGGAAGGGAAGACCAGCGATGGGTAACGATAAGCGAGGGCTTTTGGATAAGCCAGACCCCGGTAACCCAGGCGCAGTGGTACGCGGTAATGGGGAACAATCCCAGCGTTCACAATTCAAACCCCATAGGCGGGGACGTGCAGGGCAGGCGGCCGGTGGAAAACGTAAGCTGGTTTGACATTCTGGTTTTCGCGAATCGGTTGAGCGAATTCGCGAACCGTTTGGGCGAAGGGGAAGGCTTTACCCCGGCGTACATGATAAACGGCAGCACTAATCCCGACGACTGGGGGGATGTGCCAACAAGCATTAACCACCCGAACTTTGACGCATGGAGCGCGGTTCAAATTGTGCCCGGCTCCACCGGCTACCGCCTGCCGACCGAAGCGCAATGGGAATTCGCCGCCCGCGCCGGGACAACCACGGCCTTTAGCAACGGGGAGCAAGACTGGACTAACCAAGAAAGCCTTGACCGGATAGGCTGGTTCGGTTTTAACAGAGGGGATGCCACGCGGGAAGTCGGCTTGAAGGAGCCTAACCCCTGGGGCTTGTACGACATTCACGGGAATGTGTATGAGTGGGTGTGGGACGGGAGCTGGGGTGATTACTTAATTGTACGCGGCGGATTCTTGTTCAATTCCGTGCGAGATGCCCGCTCGGCTGCCAGACCCGATTGGAGTGGGCTGGGAATGGAATACCGGGTCAACAGAGCCGGCTTAAAAGGTTTCCGGCTTGTGCGGCCTTAGGGAAACGATGATTAAACACAATCGAGGATGCGGATTAAAATCCGAATCCTCGTTCTTAACCGTATTTTGCGCAAATGAAAAACAGGGGCTGAAGCATCGGTTTTTTCTGCAGCCTCTTGTGCCTTGGTGTGAGGCTTCCTTCTTCAAGAGCGTTAAACTGAGAATTGGTTCCCTAAAGAACTGCCGGCTTGCCAGCGGCCGCCAGCCTGTAGTATAATGGGGTCATGGCAAACAGGGGCTTGAAAAACGCGAAAAGGAGCTAAGACAGGATGAACGAGACAATAGGCTTTGCCCAGCCTTGGGTTTTGGCTTTTCTTGCGGTGTTAATACCCATGATAGCCTTCGACATATTCGGCAAACAGGGCAAACGGGCAAGACTGCTTTCCGGGGGGCTTAAAAACAAACTGTTTATCTCATCGTTTTTTTTCAAACTGTTTGTCGCCTGCGCCATAATCGCGCTGGCAGGGCCGCGTTGGGGGTACGCCCCGGCAAGAGCCGACAACAGACGGGGACTTGACATAGTTTTCGCCATAGACCTTTCCCGTAGCATGGACATCCTAGATGTGCCGGGCGCAAACAACACGGAAGTTTCACGGCTGGAACGCGCCCTGGCACTGGCAAAAGAAGCCGTCGCCGCCGCCCCCGGCTCCCGACACGCCGTGGCCATAGGCAAAGGGTCGGCAGTGTTGGCCATTCCGCTAACATGGAGCTACGAGACAGTGCTGGCCTTTCTGGAAGAACTAGACAGCGCGTCGATAACCGGCTGGGGCACAAACCTAGAGGCACTGGTAATGGCCGCCGCCGGCGCGTTTCACGCATCTTTTTTAACACGCCAGACAATCATCTTAATTTCTGACGGCGAGGCCACCCTGGGTGATTTTTCAAACGCGCTTAACTACAGCGCGCGCCGGGATATTTCCGTAATCGCCGTCGCCGTAGGCAGCGACGAGGGGCGGCCAGCCGGGACGGCTTCTACAGCCGGACACATTTCCAGTCGGGATGCGGCTGTTATGCGAAACGCGGCGGAACAAACAGGCGGCATATACATAGACGGCAATGCGAGCGATGCGGCGGCAGTCCTTGCGGCGCATTTAAGCTCGCTCTCCGGCGGCTTTGCGCCGGCGGCACATTCGCTTCAGCAGGAACGCCGGTCCATGTTTGTCATAATCGCCGTCGCTATTTACGCCATGTCTAAATTTGCGCCAATGGCGCCGGCACGGAGGAAGCAATGGGCAAAATGAACCGGGTGGCGCTTCTCTTTCTGATCGCCCTGCTTTTACTTTCATCCTGCTCCAGAGGCAAACTCGTAATAATGGAAGCTAACTTTTTTTATTCGCGCGGAAGATACGACGATGCCATAGCCGCGTATTTAAGGGCGTTGGATTTTCCCCAAGCCGCCCCCTATGCCGAGTTCGGGCTTGGCGCGCTGTTCTACACACTTGGGGAAGACGAGGCCGCTCTTGAGCGTTTTGAAAACAGCAGGCGGCTTTTGAGCGGCGAAGATGCGGCAGGGCACCGGGAACTGCTCTACAGGTTAAACTACAATTACGGAATCATTCTTTTTGGGCAAGAGGATTTTTACGCGGCGGCGGCCGCCTTCCGGGAAGCGCTTAGAATAGAGCCGCAAAGACTCAACGCAAGGCGCAATCTTGAGCTTGCCCTGCTCGCGCTGGAGCGCGGGGGCGGCGGGGACGGCGAGGCCGCTACGGACGACGAAACCGAGGCGGAAGGCCTTCAGGCGCAGCAGGCCAGGGACGCGCTTTTTCAGTTTATGCGCGACAGGGAGCGCGACCAGTGGAGGGCTACCGAATGGGAAGCCGACGCGGGTATGCAATCGGGGCCGGATTTTTAACATGAAAAAACTTGCAAAACTAACTCTGATTTTTCTTTTTTCGCAGGCGGGCATCGCACCGTGGTTTTTCGCGCAAGGCCTGTCCGGCAGCGAGGTAAGCCTGTCATTTTACCCGCAGACCCCCGTTGTCGGCCAGAGCTGGCTTATCAGCCTGCAAATCGATTACCCGGAGCCGGACTCCGTAGCCGTTTTGGAGCCGCTTATTTCGCCCCTGCTTTTTTTGGAAAGCGTCAGCCAAAACCGGCAGGAGCTTCCCGCCGGTGCACAAACCGTCGTGGAATTCAGGTTTGTCCCCATAAATCCGGGGAATGTAACCTTGCAGGCTTTTACGGTTTTAAGCCCGCAGGGGCTGACGCAAACCCTCCCGGTGTCGGTTACCATAGCCGCGCAGGGAGTGGTGGCGACCGAGGACGAACTTTTGCGTCCTGCCGTTTCTTGGGAGGGGCTTCCGGCGGCTCCTGTTGTCGGGGAGCCTTTCATTTTTTACCTTCGTGTGGCGGACTTTCCCGCTCCGCTGCCGCCTGCCGGGTTTTTCATGCCGGACATTCCGCCTGGCATCATCCTTGAAAGCCTAAACCCGCAGGCGGCGGCCCTGGCCCTGGCGGAGGGCGGCGGCTTTCTTCTTAGCTTTCGTCTGATCGCCCTAAGCCCGCATCTCGTTTACCTTCCCGCCCGCTCCTTGCGGCATGGGAACCTTCTCTTTGAAATCCCGGCTTTGCACATAAATGCAAGCTCCCCCCCGCCGGCGGTTATCGTAATCGAGGCCGGTTTGGAGCAGGCGGCTCTTGACGGGGATGCGGCTTTTGCCGCGCCCGATTTTCCCGCGATAGACCCCATCTTATATGGAAGATTTCCGCGTGCCTCGGCGCAGGAGGAAATAGAGGCCCTTTACAATCTTGCCCGGACTTTGTGGGAAGACGGCCGGCAGGCGCAGGCTCTTGCCCAGTTGCGGCGCGGCGAGCGGGATCATCCTTCAGGCTCGATTTTGATTCCTATCCGCATAGAGGCCGAGGAGAGCCTCGGTTTTTTCAATACAAACGATGAAAACCGGCTAAGGCGCAGAATTCCCATGTTTTTTTTGGGACTTTCCTTCTTTTTTGCAACGATTTTATCTCTGGTTTGTTTTTGGTTTAGGAACAGCGCGTTTATAAAAAAAGCGGCGCTGTTAGGAATGGCTGTTTTCGCGATAGCGGGTTTCTTCAGTTTTTATCGGGTGATAAATCCCCTGCCGGGGGAAAGAAGCCTTCGCGGCGCGCGCTATGCGGTAGCGACAGAAACGCCTGTCCGCCGTGCGCCCAGCTATGCGGGAGAGCAGATTTACATTTTCAGGCAGGGTCAGCCCTTGGTGATACTTAGGGGGAACAATACGCCCTGGGTTTGGGCTGTAGCAAACGAAGCCGGGGGCGCCGCAGGCTGGGTGCCGGCGGATGCCGTGGTATTTTACTAAGGAAACGGTTAGCTTCAGGTTAACCGGCGGTTCCTTAAAAAGAGGGGAAAGTTATGAGTTTCAAAGATATTTTCGAGAAGTGGGAACGTGGGCAATCTCCGAACGCTATGGACGCGTGGGTTCATGCGTATAAAAAAGACGAAAGCGACTACAAGTCGTCTAGAAATAGCGGGCTTCGCCGGCGTTTGCGCTCTAAAAAACCGGACGACGTTCTGGATATTCACGGTCTTACCAGGGACGAGGCTTGGCTTTCGCTGGAAAACTTTTTTTCCAAGGCGAAAAACAGCGCGTTTGAAAAGGTGCTTGTTATTCACGGCAAGGGGAACCACTCAAACGGCGATGCCGTGCTGGGGCGCATTGTCCGCGAGTTTATAGAAAAATGCCCCTACGCGGGGGAAAGCGGGCAAGAAAAGGCTTCGGCCGGCGGCAGCGGTGCCACATGGATTCTGCTCAAGGAGGCTGCGGCGGCGGCTGTCTGAAGGAAGTTCCGACTTGATTTTAAGAGAGGCTCACACAAAGGCACAAAAGTTCGGGCAGAACTATGATACGCCTGAGTCTTCTTCTTGCCTCAATATAGCGCAAAAAGGGCATAAAGCATGATAAAGCGGCGTTTTCTTCCCTTTTTTAACTTTGTGCCTTTGTGTCTTTGTGCCTCCGTGTGATTAAAATGGGATTAAATTCCGAAGCTCGAGCGTTTGTCGTGCGGTTGCCTTAAATCCCTCTTGACATTTATCCGCAAATTGTAGATATTTAACAAGAGAGCTTGTCAGGGACTGCCGGTTTTGGGCAAGCCAGACTCGCAACAGGCAGGAGGCAAAATGAAACTTACGCCAAGAGAAATGGAAAAACTCATGCTTCACACGGCGGGCGAACTTGCGAAAAAGCGCAAGGCACGGGGGCTGAAGCTGAACTATACCGAAAGCGTCGCATTGATCAGTTCGGAGCTAATGGAATATGCGCGTGATGGCAAAATGGTTACCGAACTTATGGAGCTAGGCCGGAAAATACTTAGCGCCGATGATGTCATGGAAGGCGTGCCGCAGATGATTCACGAAATACAAATCGAAGCGACTTTTAAAGACGGCACAAAACTTGTAACAGTCCACAATCCAATCAGTCCAAACTAGGAGGGCAAAGTGAGCGGCACAATGATTCCGGGCGAAATAATTTCGTGTAACAAAACAATCGAGCTGAACAAGGGGCGGCGCACGGCGGAAATAAAGGTGAGCAACACGGGCGACAGGCCTGTGCAGGTTGGCTCCCACTTTCATTTTTTCGAGGTGAACAAGCTTCTGTCATTTGACAGAGAAAAAGCCTTCGCCATGCGCTTGAACATTCCCTCTGGCACTTCCGTGCGCTTTGAGCCGGGGGAAACAAAAACTGTGCGTCTTGTCGAGCTTGGCGGCCGCAAGCGTGTGTACGGTTTCAACAATCTGACAAGCGGCGATGCTAACAGCGAAACATTGCAAGCGGCTCTTGACCGGGCAAGGGAAAAAGGGTTTATCCGCAAGGGGGATGACAAATGAGCCACATTATCGACGGTAAAAAATACGCATTAATGTACGGCCCCACAACCGGCGACAGAGTCCGGCTGGCCGACACGGAGCTGTTTATCGAAATCGAAAAAGATTACACGGTCTATGGCGACGAGATAAAATTCGGCGGCGGAAAAACAATCCGCGACGGCATGGGGCAATCGTCTAACACCACAAGCGCGGACGGCGATTTAGACCTTGTTATAACAAACGCTGTCATTATCGACTACACTGGCATTTACAAGGCAGATATTGGCGTAAAAGACGGAAAAATCGCAGGCATTGGAAAAGCGGGTAACCCGGACATTATGGACGGCGTAACGCCGGGCATGGTAGTGGGAGCGTCAACGGAAGCTGTTGCCGGCGAAAAAATGATTGTAACTGCCGGCGGCATTGACACGCACATTCACTTTATTTGCCCGCAGCAGATCGACACGGCACTTTTTAGCGGAATTACTACGATGATTGGCGGCGGCACCGGGCCTGCTGACGGCACAAAGGCGACAACCTGCACGCCAGGCCCCTGGAATATGGCGATGATGCTTTTGGCCGCAGAAGAATATTCTATGAACATTGGCTTTACCGGCAAGGGCAACAGCGCGGCCTGGGCACCGCTTGCAGAACAGATCGAAGCCGGCGCTGTGGGGCTGAAGCTCCACGAAGACTGGGGCACGACTCCTTCCACTATAGACAGTGCGCTTAAAATTGCCGACGAATATGACGTGCAAATTGCCATTCACACCGACACGCTTAACGAAGCCGGCTGTGTGGAAGACACTATCGCGGCTATAGCCGGGCGCACGATTCACACTTATCATACGGAGGGGGCTGGCGGCGGGCACGCGCCGGACATTATCAAGGTTGCCGGCGAGCAAAACGTGCTTCCTTCTTCCACAAACCCGACAATGCCCTACACGGTAAACACGCTGGAAGAACATTTGGATATGCTGATGGTTTGCCACCACTTGGACAAATCGATTCAGGAAGATGTCGCCTTTGCAGATTCGCGCATAAGGCCGGAAACAATGGAAGCCGAAGATGTGTTACACGACATGGGCGTTTTCTCCATGATGAGTTCCGACTCGCAGGCGATGGGGCGCGTGGGCGAGGTTATCGTGCGGACATGGCAAACTGCCGACAAAATGAAAAAAGAACGCGGCCCATTGGAGGGCGACAAAGAAGGCAGCGATAACTTTCGCGTCAAGCGTTATGTCGCAAAGTATACGATAAACCCCGCGATTACTCACGGGATTGCCGATTATGTCGGCTCAATCGAAAAAGGAAAATTCGCAGACCTCATCCTGTGGAATCCGGCGTTTTTTGGCATAAAACCCGAACTTATCATCAAGGGCGGCATGATAGCCGGCTCCCGCATGGGCGATCCGGGGGCATCCATTCCCACGCCGGAGCCTGTGTTTTACCGACATATGTTTGGCGCGGCGGGCAAGGCGGTATTCAAAACTTGCATTACCTTTGTTTCGCAGGCGGCGATTAAAAACGGCGTGGGGGCTAAATTGGGGCTTCAGAAAACGCTGCTGCCGGTGCGCGGCTGTCGCAACATTTCAAAGAGCGACATGAAGTACAACGATGCCGCGCCGGACATTCAGGTAGACCCGGAAACTTACGCCGTTACGGTTGACGGCGTAAAATTGAGCAGCAAGCCGGCAGAGGTTTTGCCTTTGGCGCAGCTTTACAGTTTGTTTTAAGGAATCGAAATGTTAGGACTTGTGCTTCTTTATGTAGGCATCGTGCTTATAAACAACGGGATTTGCCGGCTTTCCAATATCGATGACAAATCGACGTCAATCTTGAACTGGGTTGTCGGCAGTCTTTCTGTAATTGTCAATGTTATCGCCATTGTCCAAGGCGAGTATTATGCGGCGGCGGCCGGGCTTCTGTTCGGTTTCACCTACCTGATCAACGCGGCGATAAAAACCAACAACTTGGACACAAGGATTTTCGGCTGGTTTTCCTTGTTTGTTACGGTCAATACCATTCCCGCTGCCATTGTCGATTACAATGCCGGCGACTGGCGCATGGCTGTAATTTGGATTTTGTGGGGGGTTCTGTGGCTTACGGGCTGGATTGAAACTGTCGCCAAAAAAAATCTTGGCAAGTTTGTTCCCTGGCTTGCGATTCTGCAAGGAATTTTTACCGCATGGATTCCCGGCTTCTTGATGCTTCGCGGAATGTGGTAGGGGGAAAAATGATTGTCGAAAAGGTTTTGGGCAAACTTGGCGATGCGGCCTTTGCCGGCCGCGCCGCCGATGTTTTGGACATTGAATGGTATAACGCGAACAAACGCATAGACCGCAAAATGACTCGCGGCGGCAAAGAGGTGGGGATACGCATGGATCACCGGACTTCCCACACAGGTTTTACTCAAGACGATGTTTTGCACGATGACGGAACCGAAGTGATCACCGTAAATATAATTCCCTGCGAGTGCATCTATGTTAGGATTGATACCGCCGCCGGCACGTTTGCGGCCGGCAACCTTGCCGCATTTTGCTATGAGGTGGGTAACCGCCATGCTCCTTTTTATTACGGGGAGAGCGAAAACGACTTTCTAATGCCTTACGAGGAGCCGCTTAAAGAAGTGATTGCGGAGCTTGGCCTTTCGCCGGAAAAAACCGAAGCGCGGCTTTTGCCGGAAAAAAAAGTGTCGGCACGCGGACACGGGCACTCCCATTAGCGCCGGTTAAAAGGGGAAACATGGCACACATGGATATAGAAAAATTGTTTTTGCTGCTGCAAGTGAATGACGCAAGTTTTCCCATTGGCGGCTACACTCACTCGCTGGGGCTGGAAACATATATTCAGCAGGGAAATGTTACGGATGCGGCTAGCGCGAAAATATACATTCAGCACAATCTGAAGGTTTCTTTCCTTTACACTGAGTTGCTACCGGCATCTATCGCTTATGACGCGGCTGTGGCGGAAGACCTTAATGCCCTAGCCGAACTGGAAAACCTGCTTTATGCAAGCAAGTCGCCGAAGGAACTGCGGGAAGCTTCTCTTAAACTGGGGTCGCGTTTTGCGAAAACATCTTTGCGTGTGGCGCAATCTGCGGCGCCCGGCGGCGATATAATTACGCGTTATATGTCGCAGGCGGCCGGACGCGTGTCGCACGCTGTTGCTTACGCTGTTTTTAGCGCGGCCTGCAATATCGAAAAAGAAAACGCGCTGGCGGCATATTTGTATGCGCAATCGGCGGCAATGGTAACTGTTTGCGTAAAAACCGTGCCGCTTAGTCAAACGGACGGGCAAATAATTCTGAGCGGCTTGCACGGGCTGTTTGCAGAATTGCTTGTGGAGTTAAAGGGTTTGTCGAAAGACGATCTTTGCCGCAACACGCCGGGTATGGACATTGCATCCATGCAGCACGAGCGGCTTTACTCCCGTCTTTATATTTCGTAAAATTATGGGAACCCAAAAAGCTGAAGTTTTTTGAGGTTCCCAATAAAATTAAGGAGGCTGTTTAATGAGCAGCGAAAGAAGTTATGTGAAAATCGGCGTTGCGGGGCCTGTCGGCTCCGGCAAAACCGCATTGGTCGAAGCGTTGACGCGAAAGATGTCCAAGGACTACAGTATCTGTGTGGTTACAAACGACATTTACACTAAGGAAGATGCGGAATTTTTGGTAAAAAACAGCGTTCTTCCCAAGGAAAGGATCACGGGTGTTGAAACAGGGGGGTGTCCCCACACGGCTATCCGGGAAGACGCTTCCATGAACTTGGAAGCGGTCGAAGAATTGGTTTCCCGTTTTCCCGACACGCAAATTGTCTTTATTGAAAGCGGCGGCGACAATCTTTCGGCAACTTTTAGCCCGGAGCTTGCCGACACGACTATTTTTGTAATCTGCGTTGCAGAAGGCGACAAGATTCCGCGCAAGGGCGGCCCCGGCATTAGAAACTCCGACTTGCTTTTGATCAACAAAATTGACATCGCTCAATATGTCGGCTCTGATTTGTCAATCATGGAGCGCGATTCTATAAAAATGCGGGGCGACAAGCCGTTCATCTTTACAGACATTAAAAGCGGAAAACGTGTGGACGATGTTGTAAACTGGATTAAGCGCAATGTTTTGCTGGAGGGGTTGTAAGCGTTATGGGAAACAGGTATCCGCAGCTTTCTGATTTTTTTTTGCGTGTGAAAAAAGGCAAGGATGTATCTGTGCTGGAGGATATCCGTTTTACAGCTCCGTTTAAGATTACCAGTCCTTTTTACGATGCCGGGGGAAGGCTTCAGGTTATGCTTATGAGTGTTTCGGCCGGGCTTATGGAAGGCGACACTCAGCGTATGCAGATCGATGTTGGCGACGGCGCTGATTTGGAGTTGCTTTCGCAGTCTTTTGAAAAGATTCACAAAATGGACGGCGGCGGCTCTGCTTTGCGGCAAATAAACTTAAATGTCGGCAAGGCGGCCGCTCTGTTTTACGCGCCTTTGCCGACTATCCCTTACGCTCATTCCGCATTTTCAAGTGTTTCGGAAATTCATTTGGCCGATGTTTCTTCGACTGTTTTTTACTGCGATATTCTTGCCGCCGGCCGGGTGGCGCGGGGCGAATGTTTTGCGTACAAACGTTACAGCAATCGTGTAAAGGCCTATCGTGCCGGGGAGTTGATTTACTCGGATAACACGTTTTTTGAACCGGCTCGCATGAAAATGGACGGTTTTTGCCTGCTCGAAGGTTTTACGCATTCGCTTAACATTTTCTTTTCGGGGCCGGCTCTTGGCGAAAATACTACCGAAAGCATTATGGAACAAATTCACGATGTTATCCATTCATGGCAGGCGCCGGCGGCCGGCGTTGCCCATGCGAAAGGCGGCGCAAGTCTTACCGGCAATGGCGACATTTGCGTACGCGCCCTTGCCAACGGCTCGGAGCCGCTTATTTCCCTTGAACACGAGATAAAGCGCCTGTTATGTTTTCCTTGAGAGCTATCCGTGTTTACAATTTTTTCAGATAGCCCCTATCTACCGCAATGTCCAACACTTTTAACACAAAGTCCCAAATCTCTTTCGAGGCGTTTTCAATTATGTGCTTGTTTTTTTCGATGACCATGTCATAAGTTACATTATGTGATTTCCAGCCGGCCCCTTCCAGAATATAATTTTGCATTAAAGGCTCCAGCCGGTCAAAAACCGAAGCGAACTTTGCGTCATTGGTTTCCCCCGCCTCGAATTCCTCCCATAACTCCATAAAATAATTTCGCTGGTCTTCGTCTAACAAACCAAAAATTCTTTCAGCCGCCTTTTTTTCATCGGCATGAGCATTCGGCCTTTCAGAAGCGTATAAAAATGTATCGCCTGCGTCTATTTCGACAATGTCATGAATTAACAGCATTGAAAGTACCCGCTCAAGATTTATGGAAAAGTCCGAATACTCCTTTAGCAACAGCGCCATAACGCATATCGTCCATGAATGTTCAGCGTCATTTTCAAAACGGCTTCCGTCAAACAGCCTTGATCTTCTGACAATGTTTTTCACCTTGTCAATTTCGATGATAAAATTTAACTGTTTTTCAAGTCTTTCGTGGCCAATTTTGCCTACAGTTTTACTCATAAATCCTCTTTTTTTTGCGCATTGGAAAACCGCCCGAAAGGGCGGCTTTTCACAAACGGCTATTGCTTGCGGCCGGCGATCTTGCGCACGGCCTTGAAAATATTCTCGTAACCCGTGCAACGGCAAAGGTGGCCGGCAAGCTGTTTGCGCAATTCTTCGTCGGAGTATTCCCTGCCGGAATTGACAATCTCGCTTGCGCTCATTATAAAGCCGGGCGTGCAAAAGCCGCACTGGACAGCCCCCTCGTCTATGAAGGCCTGCTGAATGGCCGCAAGTTCGCCGTCCATACTAACAAGCCCTTCGGTAGTCGTAATTTCTTTACCGTCGGCCCATACAGCCAGATAAATGCAGGAATTAAAACACTCCCCGTTTATCATAACATTGCAGGCCCCGCATTCGCCAACCTCGCAGCCCTTCTTCACGCTGGTCAAGCTGTAATCGCCCCGGAGCATATCCGTAAGAGATGCCCTTATGTCAACAAAGGTTTCGCGGTTCATGCCGTTTATTTTACATCGCACAAGTTTTTTCGTTACGCTCACGCCGAGCCTCCTGCCATTTTAATTGATTCCCTAATCGCCCGCCGGGCAAGCTCCTGCGCCAAGTGAATGCGGAACTCCGCGCTGGCGCGCCAGCTTGTCCTGGGCTTGATGTCGGAGACTGCCGCCTTGGCCGCCGCTTCAATGCTTTCCTCGCTTGCCGGCATCCCGGCGGCGGCAGCTTCGGCAGAGGGACAGCGCATTGGCACAGGCCCGGCAACTCCATAGGCAAGCCGCAGGCGTTCAATTGTTTTGCCGTCTTTGGAAAGCCGCACATTCGCGGAACATCCCAAGGTTGCAATGTCCAAGGCTTCCCGCATAGCGTATTTTATATAATGGCCAAAATAGTTCGCGTAACTGTCTCGCGGAATAATAACAGCCGTAAGAATTTCCTCATGGGACAATGCAGTTTTCCCGGCCGTTATGTAATGCTCCTGTATTGGCACAAGGCGTTTGCCGGCCTTGCCAAAGTATTCCATAACAGCGTCAAAAGCCATTAAGGTAGATGCAGTGTCCGCAGACGTAACCCCGTTGCACACATTGCCGCCTATGGTAGCAATGTTGCGAAGCTGCGGGCCGCCTATTGTTTGTGCCGCTTCCGCCAGCGCGGGAATATGTTTTTGAACCAACGGATCGGCTGCCAGGCTTGATATGCTGGTCATAGCCCCTATGCGCAAAGCGCCCTCGCCGTCAAGGCTAATCCCCCGCAGTTCATCCAGCTTTTGAATGCTGATAAGAGTGCAACCCGCCAGCTTGCCGGCTCTGATTTCGACTAACACATCGCTACCGCCGGCAATAACCAAGGCCGCCGGATGTTCGCGCAACAACTCGACTGCATCGGCGACGCTTTCAGCTTCGTATAACGCTTCTATATCGTACATAAGTTTTCCTTAAATTAACCCCGCCGCTTTAAACTCGCTGAACAAAAGATGCGGCGTCATGGGGATTTTATTTATGGCAACCCCGGTTGCCTGCAACACTGCGTTGCGTATCGCGGCGGCGCCGGGAACCGTCGGCGGCTCGCCCAGAGCCTTTGTCCCGTATGGACTTGTCGGTTCGGGATTTTCCACAAAGCGGGCTTCCAACCGGGGGTGATCCAAAATAGTCGGAATCTTGTAATCCAAAAAGTTGCCGTTAAGCAATTTGCCAGTTTTGGAATCGTAGATAAACTGCTCGTATATGCCTAAACCAATCGCCATGCTCATGCCGCCGTGAACTTGCCCGGCCGCTAACAGCGGATTTATCAGCTTGCCGCAGTCGTGGCAGTTCACCATGTCAAGAACCTTGATCTTGCCCAAGGGCAGATCAACCTCGACCTCGGCAAAGCAACAGCCAAAACTGTACGCGTTGCTTTTTACTTGGGCGGTAGTTTCCGATGTAATATGCTGGGAGTTTTCGGCAGAATAGAGCGTTTCCGTAGCAAGAGAGGCCAAGCTCATTAAAACCCGCTTGTGATTTTTTTCAAGCACTATGTTGCCATCCACAATATCCAAACTTTCCCCGCGAAATTCCCCGGAATCGCCCCAAGATTTTTCCCTTTGGGCGGCTTTGTCAAACGTTTCTTTTTGTTGCATAAAATCTTGCGCGGCATTCAGGATTTTTTCCTTTAACATAAGAGCGGCTTTGTGTATCGCAGTACCGCCGACATAAGTCTGGCGGGAAGCATAGGCTCCCGTGCCAAAGGGGCTTATATCAGTGTCTTGAACGCTAACAACGTGCACATCCTGCCAGCGTATGCCTAAAGTTTCTGCAGCCATCTGTGCAAAAGCTGTGTCGGAACCCTGGCCGATTTCACACTCGCCAAGCATAATCTGTATGCTGCCGTCTTGGTTTAATACCATACGGCAGGCGGAAACTTCTATCGATATTGGCCACACAGCAGTATTGTACCAAAAAAGACTAACGCCTACGCCCCGGCGCACCGGGCCGCTCTGGTCTTTGTAACGCTCGCGCTTCTCGTCCCATTTGATATAATCCTTGCCAAGCTCCACGCACTGGCGAAAGGAATCGAAACGGTTTACATTCCCGCTAAACTTATCGACAAAGCCGACAGGCATAAGATTGAGGAAACGAAATTCCAAGGGGTCCATGCCAAGCTTTCTGGCAATGTCTTCGACGTGCGACTCTATGGCAAACACAGCCTGGGGCGTGCCGTAGCCGCGCAAGGCTCCTGCAACGGCGACGTTTGTGTAGACTGTAAAAATCTCGGCCTTGCGAGCATCTTTTTCCTCGCGATAAAGCTCGCGAAATACACTAGTGCCTTTTGCAGCAACACCGTGCCCGTGGGAACCGTAGGCCCCTTGGTTGGAATAGGCAGTGTAACTGCGGGCGGCAAAGCGGCCGTTAGACTTAAGCCAGCTTTTCAGTATTATTTTTTTACTATGCCTTGTTCTAGTGTTAGAAAAAACTTCTTCCCTGGAAAGTTCCAGCTTTACCGGGCGCCCCCCGACAGCCTGCGTCATCAAGGCGTTCAGCGGTTCGTAAAGCGCGTCCTGCCTGTTGCCAAAGCCGCCGCCAATGTAGGGTTTTATTATACGCACCTTGCCCCAAGGAAGCCCCAGAGCTTGGGCGACAATGCGGCGGACTATGTGCGGAATCTGTGTAGCGGCCACAACGACAATGCGGCCGCTTTCCATCCAAGCAAAAGATACGACGCTTTCAAGATGGCAGTGCTGGCCAATGGGCGTTTCGTAAACGCCTTCAAAAAATGCCAGCCCTTCTTCTTTTATCGCTTCTTCAAAGTTGCCGTCAATGACGCAAGTTTGTTTTAGAATGTTGCGAGGGCTTTCCTCGTGAAGCTGAACGGCCCCTTCTTTTATCGCTTCTTCCGGATCGAGTATTACCGGATATTCATCGTATTCTACCTTAATTGCTTTCAGCGCGCGGGCTGCGCAAACTGCATCGACGGCAATTACCGCCGCAATGTCGTCCCCATAGAAACGCACCCTTTTATTAAGAAGCCTTCTGTCCATAGGATCCCAATGAGCCGGATCGGTTGTCCAAGGATGGCCGGCTGTAGGATAGGGGTAATCCGGAACGTCGAAACAGGTAATAATCTTTATTACTCCGGACATCTTTTCCGCTTCTTTTGTATCGATACTTTTCACCAGCCCGTTAGCTATGCTTGAGTGCAGAACCTTTCCCACCAAGGCGTTTGCCGGCGCGAGGTCTTCTGTATATTTGGCCCTGCCGGAGACTTTTTCCCAAGCGTCTACCCTAGGTATGCTTTTTCCTACGCTCATCTTTCCCCCTTATCTCAATATGTTATCATTTTATCACGGCTTGGAAAAAAAAGCAAGCGGCATTTTTGCAAAACTGTTTTTTTTTCGAGATTTGTTTTTGAAAAATAACGCTGGCATAGTTGACACAATAGTAGAAAGATGATATGATTTAGACATGAGTAATTCATTTTTTTTGAAAGGCGATATTTGCTGGAGCGCTTCTCCTCATTCACTTCATACTATAGAGGGTGGCTTTCTTCTTTGCAAAGACGGGAAGTCCGGCGGCGTTTTTAGCGAAGTGCCAAAAGCATACGAGGCTGTGCCGGTAAAAGATTTTTCGGGCAAGCTGATAATACCGGGGCTTACAGACCTTCACATCCACGCCCCTCAGTTTGCTTTCCGCGCGTTGGGAATGGATATGGAGCTTCTTGAATGGCTTAACACTCACACTTTTCCAGAGGAAACAAAATACCGCGATCTTGACTACGCTCGCAAAGCCTACGGCCTCTTTGTCGATGATATAAAAAAAGGGCCTAATACCCGCCTGTGCGTCTACGCCACGATCCATGTTCCGGCAACGTTGCTTCTTATGGATATGCTAGAAGAAAGCGGGCTTGTAAGTTTTGTCGGCAAAGTAAATATGGACAGAAATAGCCCGGATTCTCTTAGAGAAGATGATTCTGCTGCAGCGACAAGGCAGTGGCTTGAAAGTTTTTCAAAGGGCCGCGGCGGTGGGCGGGGGCCTTACAAAAATACGGCTGCGATTCTGACTCCGCGTTTTACTCCAAGCTGCACAGACGGGTTGATGAAAAGCCTGGCGGAAATTCAAAAGAAGGGGGGCTTGCCGCTGCAGTCCCATCTTTCGGAAAACTTGAAAGAGATTGAGTGGGTGAAAGAGCTTTGCCCGGCAAGCGAAAACTACGGCGCGGCTTATGCCGATCTTGGCCTTATGGATGGCCCTACGATTATGGCCCACTGCGTCTGGTCTGACAAAAAGGAAATGGAGTTGCTTGCGGAAAAAAACGTTTACATTGCCCACTGCCCGCAGTCGAACACAAACCTTTCTTCGGGCATAGCCCCTATAAGGCGTTTTATGGAAAGGGGCATTCCCGTAGGCTTGGGAAGCGACGTGGCGGGCGGCTCGAATACTTCTATTTTCAGGGCTGTCTCCGATGCCATTGCGGTTTCAAAACTTCGGCAGGTGCTTGTCGCGCCCGATGAAAAAGCGCTTACTCTGGAAGAAGCGTTTTACTTGGGCACAGCCGGGGGGGGGGCCTTCTTTGGGAAGCTGTCGGGTACGGACTTCGGCGCTGCCGGATCTTTCGATGAAGGCTGGGACTTTGACGCGCTTGTCATTGACGAGGGAAACCTTGCGGACACTGTCGGGCGCAGCATAAGGGAGAGGCTGGAACGGGCTGTTTACCTGTCCGACGACCGGCATATCGCCGGAAAATATGTCCGCGGGGTTCCGCTGTAGAGAAAACCTCTAAGGAAACGCTGATTAAATCCCATCGAGGATTTAATCAGCGTTCTTAACCGCATTTTGCGCAATGAAATGAGCATAATGCATCGGACTTAAGTCCG
>JGI24700J35501_10930614_pt1 | contig 16776 bp, 20 predicted proteins | sample TergutTh196P1_FD_35501 | JGI IMG/M metagenome (IMG submission 35501)
AATGCGGGTCACCTGCCCGTCCGGCAGGCGGGAGGGCGCGCGCGTCCTTGCGGGGTGTGGGGCAGAGCCCCACGGTTTTGCAGTTGGTTTATTCCTGGCTGTCGTCAAAAACCATGCCTAATTCGAGGGCTTTTCGTACAATTTCTATTGCGTCGTCTTCGGGCCAAACCATGCCTAATTGTGTGGCTTGTTCGATTATTTGCGTATCGGTCAAACGGACGTTTCCGCTTTCGTAGTTGTAAGCCAATAAAAAAATGGCAGATAAAAAAAGCATACCTAATCCCAATCCAAACAAAACGCCTTTTAATTGCATAAAATCACCGTCCACCCAATCCTATAATTAGTTGTATTTCGCCTTGTCCCATATCTAAACGCCGCGCAATTTCTGATAAAGATAAACCCTGCTGTTGCAATTCTTTTATCATGGCGTGTTTTGGGTGTATTACTGGAGTTGGATCTGGCTGTATTGGCGGCGGTTGCGGCACGTGCGGAGCTATTACAGGCGGCGGCACTGGATTCAGCAACTCCTTTAGTTCTTCTTCGTTTAGTTTTGCTAATACTGGCTCGTCAAATACTTGCTCTGTTTTTGGTTCGGTAAAATTGGAATCTTCTGCTAGTTGCTCTAATTTTTCTTCTAGTTGGAAAAAGTCTAAATCGCTGTCAACGGTAGTTTCTTCTGTTGTAGCAACTTCTTTTTCGAAAGATTTAATGGATATATCCGCCAAACGTGCGTTATTGGCTATATCAGCAAGTTCGGTAATATCGGGCAAGTCGATTTCTTTGGCTAATTCTGCTACGCTAGAAGTATCGGTTAAATCCAATTCATCCGATACAGAGCCAGCCAAATTGGGATTTTCCAAACTTTTTTGCTTATCGTCCATTAACTGGTACACAAATAAAAGAGCGTTATATTTTTCGTTCAACTCATCTAAAACCAACTTTGCGGTTTTGTTTATTTCTTCTAGTGCTTCGTCGGCGACATTATCGACAACCTGTTCAACATCAACATTTGCAGGGTTATCTTTACGGGTTATTACATGGAAAGCAAAGGAACTTACCACCAATAAAATGCCCAAAATAGCCCCCAAAAAGACTACTGCCTCTACAAACATTTTAATACCTTCTTTTTTATAGTATTGTAATTGCTACATTGTAATATCAAACATACTGGTGCTTGCTTGGGTGGCTTTAGATTTCTCTTCTTGTTGCTTGTTCTTCTTTTTGTTTTTGCCACCGCCATAGCCGCTGTTGCCACGTCCATCTTTTCGAATTTGTGCATCTTCCGATTTTGGTGCTTCTTGCACTTGTTGCTCTTGCAGTTCCGTTTCTTTGTTTAGCCTAGCTGCAAATTGTTGGTGCTGTGCATCTGGACGATTTTCGCCACGCTGTAGTTGTGTCATTTCGGTTACACGTTGTATCGGAATTGCTAGGTCAACCGTTCGTATCATGTTTTCAACCCCTTTGTTGAAGTTTTATTATAATAATTTTTTTGTATCCAAAAAATACAGAAGAACATTTTTTAGTCGGCGTATGCTCCAAGTGCTATTTTTTCGCCGTTGTTACGCAAAGTACACCGAGACATTTTATCCCGAACCGCCATATGTGCGTTACCGATAGTTATGCGTACGCCAGGTTGTATAACATTGCTTGCCGAAACCGTGCCAGCATTAGACATAATCGATTGGTTCATTTCGTCCATTCTAAGTTGCAATTTGTTCAGCCGTTCACGATACGTCATTTTTGCGTTTAACATTTTTACCAACATTTGCTTTTTGTCCTCGGTTAAAATGCCCTTTTTTTGTTGGGCAGTTAGCACACTTACACCTTGATCAACTTTTTCAAAATCTTTGCGGAGTTTGTCGTACTCTTCTTTTAACTCTTTTATTTCTAGGATAGCTGTTGGATTATTGCCAACCTCGATTATTGTGGTTGTACCCATTGGGCTACCGATAGTTTTTGCGGATAATTTGTGTCCTGCAATAAGTTTGCCGCCAGTAAGTAAGCCACGTTTGCCCGACAAAATAACATCGCCGCCGCAATTTATTGTGCTGTTCATTATAGAATCGGCTGTTATGTTGCCTTCAGCAGTAACGCTACAACCTTCGATAAATTTTGCGGTAATGCTACCGCCAGCCTTTAATTTAGCACGTTCCATACCTTGTGCGCCACGTCCAATTACAATATCGCCGTCCGTTTGGATAGTTGCACCTTCGCAAACGCCGTGAATTTCAATGTTGCCGTGAGCCTTTACTGTAAAACCTGTTAATACGTTGCCGTTTACTACTACTTGTCCATTAAAATCAATGTTTCCTGTAGAGTTATCCACGTTTTCACGTATTTCTAAACAAGGTGAAATATGTATTTTGCCTTGCTGTATCGCTATTTGTCCGCTTACGTCGGCTATTAAGTGCATACCGTCTTCCGAAACGTAAGTATTTTTACCTACAGGAATAGGCTGCGGCGCACGACCTTCAGAATAAGGCAAAATATTGCCAGTAACATCGCGTCCGTCAACGCCACCGCGCGGCGGCACAGAGGTTACAAGCACATCGCCACGTTCGCATAAGCGCAAAGTGCCTAATTGCCGAAAATCCACGCTACCGTCTTCCAAAATTTTTGGCTTTGGTTTAAGGTTTTCATTGTTAAAATGGTACTGCAAATAGCCGTCCGTGCCGTTTATTGGCATAACACCTTTAGCAACAGAATATTTACGTTCGTAAACTTTGTGCAACACAAGCGTATTGATAACTTCAACATTGTAATTAACAATGCCTTCGGCTTCAAGTACCGCAATAATACCTTGTGCATCTAAGCGTTCGCCGTCATTTACTGGTGCTTGGAAGATAATAAAAGCCTCCATTCGGTCGCTACTTACATCTACGTCAACTTTTTCGTCCACTTGATGTATATGAGTTTTACTAGAAATTTTTATCTCTAGGTTAGACATATTACCTTTAAGATTTTCGTTTAACAGTACGAAATCTACATCTTGCACGTTATAAGAGTCAATGAGAGTAATAATATCCTTGCGGGTAATGTTCTCGCTGGGATCAATAACTCCAGTTTTCAAATAAACGCCGTCTTCTTTTTTTATTATTTTTACATTTTTCATTACAGCAATCCACCCTCGATCCTTTATGAAAATAGCACAGATTTATACTTACCTAATTTACCTTGCATACGCATAATTGCCTTTGAATGTACTTGTGATACTCGAGATTCTGATACTCCCATAATACCACTAATTTCTTTTAATGTTAAGTCCTCAAAATAATATAAACTAAGCACTAGTTTTTCCTGGTCTGTTAGTTTGTTAATAGCTTTGGTTAGCATATTCTGAAGTTCTTGCCTATCGTAGTGTTCTTCTGGAGATTCTTCTGCATCGGCAACAAAGTTGGCTTTTTCGTGGTTTTGCTCCAGGTAGTCATCTAAAGATATTAGCGACAGCACAGACGATTTACTTATCAGTTTTCGAGTAGCCTCTATAGTTATGTTAAGTTTTGCGGCTATTTCCGATTCCGTGGGTTCTCTACCCAATTCCAGTTCTAGATCGTTACATAATTGTTCGTAGTCTTTATTTTTTTTGCGTAACGATCTAGGTATCCAGTCCATTTTACGCACGCTGTCGATTATTGCACCTCTTATGCGAAACGAGGCATAAGTTTCAAATTTTACGCTTTTTTCGGCATCAAACTTATCAACAGCATCGATAAGACCAAAAACGCCATAGCCCACTAAATCATCGTATTCAACATATTTGCCGATATGGATAGCCAGCCGACCTGCAACGTGTTTAACAAGCGGAGCGTATTCCAAAATCAGCTTTTCTCTCAGTTCTGGACTTTTAGTTTTTCGGTAATTTCGCCAGACTTCGTGTATGTTGTCAGTATCAAAATTGTCCAAAAAGTCCACCCCACAAGCACGCAGTTATTGAGAATAGTTTTAGCTATCTAGGAAAGCGTTTCCAACTGGCTCAGTTTCCATATCTTCGGAATCTTCGTACTCTTCGTCGTCATCGTCATCGTCGTCTTCGGCGGTTTCTTCGGTTGCAATTTCTGGCGGGAACACTTTTGCCAACAGGAACAACCTAGCCGCTGTACCGATAACATAAAAGACAAGTATAGTAAGTGAAAGCGAAACCGCCATCCACATTAATTCTGCTTGTATAGCAATACAAGCCAACAAAACTATTATAGCCGCAATAGTGCTTACGTATGCGGGCATTTTCGCTAAAGGTTTTGTCAAAACATTCAACCCCACATTCAAATAAATTTATAGTTCACGGTTACCGTGCCCTATAGTTTTGATTAAAAATCTGCCATCATCGGCGTAAAGTTCGACAGTACGCCCATAATTTGCGCCAACTTCGTAGGCTATAAGCGGAATGGAATATTGCTTTAATAGCCGTAAAGTAGCCTCAACATTGCGGTCGCCAATACGCATATCGTCATTTTTGGAATTAAACGAGAACATTTGCGCACCGCCCGCTATTTTTGCCCGCAATCTAGTTTTATTTGCACCAATAGCAGCCATATCTTGAATCATTTTTACCATTGCAGTATCGGCAAATTTGGCAAGGTTTTGGTTATTTTGCATTTTGGTGGAATCGGGCAGCATTATATGAGCAAGCCCGGCAACTTTTGAAGCGGGATCGTATAATGCAATGCCAACACAAGAGCCAAGCCCCAAAGTTGTTAGCATACAAGGCGCACGATCAACTTTAAGATCCGCCATACCAACTATAATTTTTGTCATAACTCTACTCCTAAAGAACGCATAATTTTGGCAAACGAGTCCTCGTCAGGTACTAATATAAAATAGCCATTTACCGCAACGTTTTCCACAGAGAATGACGAATTGATAAAAAGTACGTGATCTGCCATTTTACCAAACTCGATAGCTGGCACTGATAACAAAGCATTCGCCATGTCAATAGCCAACATTGGTACCGATTGCCGTACACGCAAGTTGGTAAGCCCCGACAACGAACCCAAATAAGATCCCGCCATAATATTAGATATTTCTTCGATAGCTGATAACTCTAGTTCGCTAAGCGAACCATCTGTTGAGGCTTCAATTCCCATGCTGCTTAAAACCGAGCCTAAAAGGTTATGAGCCGTGTCAATATCCATTAAAAACATTATCATTCCGCTAACATCGTCCGAGATACCAATTAGTACGCCGACCAAAATAATTTCTGGGCCGCCGACAAAATCAGCCAACGTGTCAAATTCGATAAGTTCAACAGATGGAACATTCATCTGCACTTTTTTGTTAATAAGGCTAGATACGGCTGTAACAGCGTTACCAGTACCAATACTGCCAATTTCTTTTAATACGTCTAAGTGCATTTCGTTCAAATTGCTAAACAGCGACATAAAACCATCCCTTCTTTAATGTGCAAGGCACATTATTTATACCGTTGGTTGTTAATAAATTTTATTACTTTTTCTTGCTCTGGGTCGCGCGAGTTAAGAAACTGGCAGCGATATTGATATTGGTGGTTGCCGCTTTTTAGCCCTTGCCAACCAAGCACACGACACATTAAAATTACGTATTCGCCATCTAATAAAAAGTTGGCACAAATATTGGTATCAGAATAAATAAGAAAATCGGAGACAAAGCGCATACCGCCGCCACTTAAATCTTCGATAACGCCGTTGTGCATAACAAGCGTTTGCTCTGACACGTTAAAATCTTCATCTACAACCGAAAAAGTAAATTCGATACGGCTGCTGATTCGGTGGTAGTTTCTAAGTTGGATGCGTTCACCAGCAGAATCTAGTCCAAATTTAGTTAAATACAGTCCGTTCATAACAGGATGTTCCAATACAGTGGCATCAAATATAATAATATCCGAACCCGTATAAAATCTAGTTTCAAATGCTCGTGCAATAGGCAGTTTAACTAGCGAGCCTGCTGACATTGGCATAAGCACTAAAATTTCTTTATCGTTAGGCACAAACTCGACGGTTGTCGGCAAACGTCTACGTTCACCTTTATTGTCGCCTTGAAAGCCAATTTCTACACGGTCGCCGGGTTTTATACGTTTAACCAAATTTTAACCCTCCTTTACTTTTCCTATTTCTTATTTTTTCATAAAGCCTAGCCATTTTTCGATAAATTTACCGATACCAACAGGAGCGATTTCTGGCTCGTTTAGTAGCCGCCGCGATATTGCTTCAATGCTTTTGCTACTGTCGGAATCTGGATAGGCAATAGATACTGGTTCTTGTGCTTTTACCGCCCTTGTAAGTTGTTTATCGTACGGGATGATTCCCAGGTTGAAAGGTTTTACGTTCAAAAACCTGCTACAAACTCTACTTAAACGGTTAAAAACTTCTAAGCCTTCTTTGTGGTTTTCCACGCGGTTTACAACTATTTTTAGTGGAGCTGGCTCTGGCGTATCTTCTGACAAAGTTTTGATGATAGTGTAAGCATCCGCAATAGCTGTTGGGTCGCTTGTGGTAACCACGATAATTTCGTGGGCAGCTTTTAGAAAGCTAGTTACATTTTTGGAAACGCCTGCGCCAGTATCAATAAGCAGAATATCGGTAAAGTCGTCAAGTTTGTTAAATCCGTTGATAAGCAACGATATTTGCGTTTCGGTAACATCGCCCAGTTGGGCTAATCCACTGCCGCCAGAAAGAAACAAAATTCCTTCGGGACCTTTGGTAAGTGCTTCGACAACGGTTGCCTCGCCTTTTAGAATTTCTTTGAAAGAATATTTTGGCGTTATCCCAAAAAGGAGTTCCACGTTGGCAAGCCCAAAATCGGCATCAATTATTACTATTCGTTTTTTGGCACGTGCTAAGTTTATCGCTAGGTTTATTGTAAAGTTAGTTTTGCCAACGCCGCCTTTACCGCTAGTTATTGCAATAACGCGCATATTGGCTTTTGTTGCCTCTGCTACTGTATCGGTTCGTTGTTTACGTACCAAACTGCGTAACCTCTCGGCCTGATCCATAAATCAAGCCTCCCGCCAAGCCGAATTGCTAAAACCAGTACCCAACAGGGCTTTAGCAATTTTATCCGGCTGTATTCTTTCTATATCTTCTGGTACACTTTGCCCAAAAGATACATAAGATACTTTCCGATTAGTTAAATAACAAGTGTTCAGTAACACGCCCATCGAGCCAGCTTCATCCAGTTTAGTAAAAATTAAATCGAAGTCGGATATAGTTTCGTAGGCGCGTATTGTGCTTAAAATATCTTCTTGCCTTGTTGTTGCACTTAATACTAGAAAATTGCTACTGTTGGGTATTAAATCTAGCATTTCTTTTAATTCCAAAATGTTATCTTTGTTATGATGGCTACGTCCAGCGGTATCAACCAAAATTACATCATGGGTTTCTTGTAAGCGTTCCACATTTGGGATAATTTCCTCGCCGCTATAGATAACTCGCAAGTTTAGCCCCATAATTTCGGCGTATGTACGAAGTTGCTCGACAGCAGCTATGCGATACGTATCGGCAGTAATTAGTCCAACTTGTTTATGGCGGTTAAGCAATAATATGGAAGATAATTTTGCAATAGTGGTAGTTTTGCCAACTCCCGTTGGGCCAATAAATACTGCAACTTGCGTTGTGCCTTCGTAACCTGCGCCAGTTTCTTGTCCTATCAATGTACGCGGCTCGCCCAAAATTGATATAATCTTATTATATACTATTTTGACGAGTAAGTTAATATCTTGTTGTCCATTTTCGACGGCAATAATTGCGTCTTCCAAAACAACGTCGATTATTTTGCTTTCCACGCCCTGCGAAACAAGTGAATCGTAAAATATTTTTATCATGGGATTATTGTAGGCTTTTACTGGCGTTTGTTTGTTGAGAGCATCTTGCAGTTCTTGTATTTTTTGTTGCTGTTGAGCTATTTTGTCGTCTTTGTTGTCGGCTTCGAATTTATTGTCGTTTTTGCTTATATTGGAGGGTTTAGGTTCGTCAGGTGTTGGCATTGCCTCTTTGATTGCCTCTAACAATGCTCCAATATCGGAGGGAGTTTCCAGATTATCAGTAGATATAGTACCTAAATCTTGGGAAAAATCTGTGCTATCGGGATTATCTTTTGCGGCTTGTGCGGCAGCCATTGCAACATCAAGCAATTTATCCTTTTCAACACCTTCTTCATCGTAGGCAGCCGTTATAATAATTGGCGCCTTTTTGAACCAACTTTTTATACCTTTTCGAGGGGCTTTGGTAATATTCATTATGATAGCAGAAAGCCCAAGTTCTGCGTGGACTTTATCCATTGCCTCTTTTTCGGTTGCACCCTCAAATTTTTTCGTCTTCATAGTTATACACTCACCATCCCAATAGATTGAACTTCTGCGGTTTGGTCAATTTCTCCGTAACTTAAAACAACTAAATCGGGAGCAATTTCTTCCACGAGTTGCTTAAAGTACATACGCACAAAAGGTGATGTTAAAATAATGGGCATAACTCCCATAGAGGTAAGTTTGTTTACCTCATTTTTAAGGCTGTCAAAAATACGATTGCTTAATTGTTGGTCAATGTTTACAAAACTGCCTACTTCCGTTTTTTGGATATTGCTAGTCAACGTTTGCTCTAATGCGGGATCTAGCGTTATTACAGTGTTTACGCCAGGGTTAAAGAACCGCCTAGAAATTGCGCGGCGTAAATTTTGTCGAACGTATTCTGTAAGCATATCAATATCTCGTGTAATAGGTGCATAATCGGCTAAAGTTTCCATTATTGTAACCAAATCGCGGATTGAGATTCCTTCACGCAATAATTTGGATAATACTTTTTGAATTTCGCCGATTGTCATCATTTTGGGAACAAGTTCCTCAACCAAAATGTTGTGAGTTTCGCGAACATTGTTTACCAAAGTTTGAACATCTTGCCTAGAGAGAAGTTCGTGCAAGTGGCTACGCACAACTTCGGTTAAATGCGTGGCAATAATTGCAGGCGGGTCAACAACAGTATAACCCAACATTTCGGCACGTTCGCGCTGCGATTCAGAAATCCACAAAGCGGGCAAACCCATATAAGGCTCGATGGTTTCGATACCGTCAATTTCTTCTTCCACGTAACCAGAGTTCATTGCCATGTAGTGATCGAACAAAATTTCGCCACCAGCAACTTCAACGCCTTTTATTAGGATAGAATAATGGTTTGGCGGAAGTTTAATGTCGTCCTTTAGACGGATAACAGGCACGATTGCACCTAATTCAACGGCAATTTGTCGGCGAATCATAACAACACGTTCTAGCAAGTCGCCGCCTTGGCTAGAGTCAACTAACGGAATAAGTCCGTATCCAAAATACAGCAAAATAGGGTCAACATTAAGCAACGAGACAACATTTTCGGGACGGCGAATTTCTTCCGCCTCAACGTTGTCGGTGGTAATTTCGGTTTCTATTGCGGTAACACTTTGTCGATTACGCATAAGAAAGGCGAGTATTACAATAGCAAGCCCAGCGGGCCCAAACACAAACGTTGGCATTGGCGTAAGAATAGCCATTCCCAAAAGAAAGCCGCCCGTAATAAATAAAACACCAGGTGTGCTAAATATTTGTTGACCAAGCGAATCGGATATTTGATTTTCAACAGTGGCTTTTGTAACCAACAAACCAGCGGAAGTTGAAATTAACAACGTGGGTATAGCATTAGTAAGACCATCACCGATAACTAGCAAGGTGTAAACCTGGGCGGCATCGGCAAGTGGCAAACCCTCGCGAATACTACCCATTGCAATACCGCCAATAATGGTAATAAATATAATCAAAATGCCAGCAATAGCTTCGTTTTGAACAAATTTAGCAGCACCGTCCATTGCACCGTAAAAGCTGGCTTCATCTTGAATTTTTTTGCGGCGCGCTTTTGCACCATCTTCATCGATTAGACCAGTATTAAGGTCGGCATCAATAGCCATTTGTTTACCAGGCATAGCATCCAAGGTAAAGCGTGCGGTAACTTCAGCTATACGAGTAGCACCTTTGGTTATAACCAAAAAATTAACTAGCACAATAATTATAAATACAATCAAACCAACAATCATATCACCGCCAGCAACAAACTGACCAAAAGTGTCAATAACTTGACCAGCCTCGCCAAACATCAAAATAGAACGGGTTGTAGAAATATTTAGTGCAAGTCTAATAATGGTAGTCATAAGCAAAATAGTTGGGAACATAGACATAGCGAGTGCCTCTTTTGCATACAAAGCATTCAAAAAAATTAAAAGACCGATTCCCATCATAGTCATCAATAAAAAGTCAATAAGCCAAATAGGTACTGGTAGCACAACAAAAACAATTATAACAACCATTGCAATACCTATAGCAGATTCCCTAAGTTTCACTAATTTTACCCCCTTTTTTACCATTATACACTAACCAAATAAATTTTGCAACACGATTTTTTATATTTTATTTTTGGCTATTTTTGGTTTTCGAACCAAAATTGATTAACAATTTGCGATAAATCAATCTGCAAGCCAGTTTGTGTAACTAATAACCTTGACATATCTAAATCTTCTAATTGGGTTGTGCCTACAAAACGCTTTATTTTTAGGCTTGTTGGCACTATATACCACGATTCTGTTTTTGGCGAAGAAGTATACGTTTTTTGCTTTATTTGGCGGTCTTCTTCGGAGTTTCCGTCCGACCAAACTTCCACAATTAAATCTGGGCAACCTGCAATTTTGTACAGATTCGCATCTTCTATATATGAATTATGTTGAAAAATGAACAAATCAGGTTGCCAGTAACTTAATGTTGGCAATTTGCTTGCTCTAAAATGCTGTAGGTTGCTCATGCTTGTAATATCAAGTAATTTTGGCTGATGTAAAATATCGCTCTCGTAAACTAATGCACTGTTAGCATGGTTCATGTAAATTTTATTTGTGTCGAATAATTTTTCGTATCTTTTGTAAAGTTCGCCGATTAACTTTGTGAGGATGTAGCGATGTGGGCGTTTTGTTGCCATGCTAGTATAAATCATTGCCAAAATCCTTTCGAAATATTTTCAAAATTAAGTTCATTAAAGTTATATCATAAAAAAGCCGCTTTGTAAAGTGGCTTTTTTTAGTATGAATAAATTTTAATTTTCTACCCTAATAAAATAAAAAGCTAGCGGGTCAAGGGCGCGCGCGTCCTTGCGGGTCTGGGCAGCGCCCAGGGTTTTATATTTTAAGCAGCACGTTGACGCAACTTGAAAACATACGCCAAAATTTCTACAACGGATTCCCACAATTCGTATGGAATTTCGTCGCCTATTTCGACTTGTGCATAAATTGCACGGGCAACTGTGGGATTTTCTACTATTGTTATGCTGCATTCGCTGGCTTTTTCGCGGATGCGTTTTGCGGCGAAGTCAACGCCTTTTGCAACTAGCACAGGAGCTTTATCACGAGCGTTATCGTAACGCAAGGCTACAGCGTAATGAGTAGGGTTTGTGATAACAACATCCGCCTCGGGTACATTTTGCATCATGCGCCGCATGGAAATCTCGCGCATTTTTTGCTTGATTTTTCCTTTAATATGGGGATCGCCTTCCATTTGCTTATACTCGTCTTTTACTTCTTGTTTGGTCATGCGTAATTTTTTGAAGTGCGAGTACCGTGTGTAACCGTAATCCAAAATAGCCACCAAAACGAAAACCGCACCAACGGCGATTCCCAAATCGATAATTAAATTTACAATAAACGTTGCCGAATTTACTAGGTTCATGCTCAACAGCATGGGAATCATTTCGATTCTGTCGCTAACTATGGTGTAAACAACAATGCCTATTATAGTGAACTTTGCCAACGATTTTACTAAATTTACCACCGATTGCATGGAAAAAATACGCTTAAAACCCTGCAACGGATTCAATTTGGACGGCTTTGGCTCCATTGGCTTGGAAGTCGGTTTCCAGCCAACCTGTACAAGGTTGACGACAATTCCTACTACAAAACAAATAATCAGCAACGGCGAAACGATTAAAACAACTTGCTGGAACAAAAACGAGATATATCCAGAAGAAAATAACGCATACATCGCATCGCTAGAATTTGGGATAATGCCAAAGTTAAATTGCATCAAAGAGAAAGCACTACTGACTATCCAAGCGCCAAAAATTCGTATAGCAAAAAACATGGCAATCAAAGAAACCGCAGTAGAAACCTCTTGACTTTTTACTACTTGTCCCTCGCTGCGGGCTTTTTCTAGCTTTTTTGCCGTGGGCTGCTCGGTTTTGGATTCTTTGTCCTCGTTAAAAAAACTTAAATTTATTTTTATTAAGTTGGGATTGTTCAAATTATATTCATAAATTTTCATCATCCTGGCGGCACCATTCCCATCATAACCTCTCGTATAGCTAAAAGAGCCATATCAAATATATGCTCGTGCATAATTCCAAAACTTGGAGCCATAACAAGCATTAAGATGATAGTTCCCAGCAACACTTTTAGAGGTAAACCAACGACAAACACGTTCATTTGTGGAGTAGCTTTTACTGTTATTCCCAAAGCGGCATCTACTATAAGCATTGTGCCAAACACAGGAAGTGCCAAGCGAACAGCAAGCAAAGTGGATTCTGCTATCAATATAAGCAAATACCAAGCCAAAGGAGCGTTTCCCACAACAAAAGCTGTACCTATCGGCAAAACGGTGTAACTGTAAGCAAAAGTTAGCAAAAAGCCGTTAAGTCCGCCAGATACCACTAGTAACGCAATCATCGCAAAATAGAACAAATTACCAGTAATCGGCACTTGCACTTGGGTCATGGGATCCATAACGTTGACCATCATAAAACCAATTTGAAAGTCAACCAACTGTCCCGAAAAGAAAATTAGGTTAAAGACCATAAAAAGCACATAACCCATTGCAAGTCCAACTAAAAATTCTATTAGTAGCACATACAAAAACCCTAAAGTTGTGTCCATGTAGTACACTGTTGTAATGTCGCCTGACAAATACAAGACAATGGTAAAACATAATGCAAAAAACAATCTACCCATCATCCAAATATTTTGACCAGATATAACAGGAAGTAACAAAAAGAAAGCTAATACTCGAACAAATATAAGCATAATAACGTCTACTTGTTCAAACATTTGCACTAGAATATCAAAGCCTGTGATAGATTCCACTGCTACTTCCCCCTTAAAGTTTAGTTATTGCTACATTGGTACAATAAGTTCTGGTAAGCTAGTAACAATCGTGCTAAAATACTCGGTTATATTAGAAATAATAAACGGGCCAAAAGCAACCAATGCAATCAAAACGGCTACAATTTTAGGAACAAACGCCAAAGTTTGCTCTTGTATAGAGGTTACAGTTTGGAAAATAGAAACGGTTAAACCAACCGCCAAGCCCACCAAAAGTGGTGGCGCAGCCGAGATTATTATTGTAAACAATCCAGCTGCTATCATGTCAATAACTACTTGCTCGGTCATAAACGTACCTCCAATTTAGGCTACTGAAAAGTTTGCATTACGTTAGCCAAAACAAACGCCCAACCGTCGCCCAAAATGAACAGCAAAATCTTAAACGGCAACGAAATCATAGCAGGCGGCAACATCATCATACCCATAGCCATAAGCACCGAAGCCACAATCATATCAATAACAATAAACGGCAAATACAGGTAAAAGCCAATAATAAAGCCATGCGTCAACTCGCTTAAAATGAACGCTGGAATAAGCACCCGCGCAGGAACATAATACTCGCTAGGCAACTCGTCCGCCGTTAGCCCCGCTAATTGGGCAAATAGCAAAATATCGTCTTCTCGGGTTTGGGCTAACATGAAATCTCGAATGGGCGACCAACCTTGGTCGAGTGCCTCTTGTTGCGTAATTTGCCCGCTTGTATACGGAATCAACGCATTATCGTTTATCTCCGTTAAAATGGGATTCATTATAAAGAACGTTAAAAACAACGCAAGCCCTATCAAAACTTGGTTTGGCGGCATTTGCTGTGTTCCAATCGCGCTACGCAAAAAGTGCAAAACCACGATTATCCTAGTAAAGCCCGTAAACATCAATATTAACGTGGGCGAAAGCGTTATTATACTTACCAAAAAGAACAGTTGCAACGTTGGCACAAGCGTAAGCGGATCGTCCGAAGTACCCAAAGTAAGCCCTAATTGCGGAACAGGCACATCTACTGCATAAACTGTTACTCCTGTCGCTATCAGCGCCGACACAAATATAGCCGCCAATATCCATATCTTACTATTAACACGCTTTATTAACCTCTTGGGATTTCTACTTAAACTTCTCACGTGCAATCCTCCACAACAAAACCCTGGGCGCTGCCCAGACCCGCAAGGACGCGCGCGCCCTTGACCCGCTTTTTGGGTTAATTTTACTGTTCTTCTTTATCAGTTTTATTATTTTTGTCCAATTCGTAAAGTTCATTTAGTTCACGTTCGGCTTTTTGTTTGAAGTTGAAACTGGTGCTAATATTTTCCTTTTTGAACTTATTCAGCAGGGTTTCGAAGCCGATGGGCGGGTTGGCGTTTTTTTGGTATAAAGATAAATCTATTGTACCGTCGGCAACTTTCGTAAGGAAAGTAATTTGCCCTTTGGTAACGCCGATTAGCACGCACTCGTTGCCAAGGCGAACAAGATGCACAAAAGCGGCTTGACCAACGCCAATAGTTTCAATAATTTCGATGTTGCGTTTGCCCAGACGGCCGTATTTTACGCCGCCAAGAAGTCGAGCAGTAAAATACGCCAAAATACACACCACAATAAAGACAATAATAAAGTTGGCAAACTGGCCTAAATCGACAGCCGTTGATGTAGACCAGCCCATAAAATGGTAATTTGCAACTTGTTGCATCAACCAACTACCTTTTTAACAGCCTCCAAAACCCTATCGGCTTGGAACGGCTTAACAATGAAGTCGCGAGCGCCAGCTTGGATGGATTCGATAACCATCGCTTGTTGTCCCATAGCGGAACACATGATAATCAGCGCGCTATCATCAGCCTCTTTGATTGCCTTTGCGGCCTTAATGCCGTCAAGTTCGGGCATTGTAATATCTAATATTGTTAAATCGGGATTAAGCTCTTTGTAACGTTCGATTGCTTTAAGCCCGTTTTCGGCTTCTCCTATTACGTTGTAGCCGTTTTTTGTCAAAATATCCTTTAACATCATACGCATAAAAGCTGCGTCATCAACAAGCAAAATGGTCTTATCAGCCATAATTGTTCACTCCTTAAATTCTTTTTTCGACATTAACAATGTCAGTTACTCTTACAGCAAAATTTTCGTCTACCACGACAACTTCGCCAGTAGCTACAAACTTGCCATTTACCAAAATATCGATTGGTTCGCCGGCTAGTTTATCTAAGTCTACTATAGTTCCGGGTACAAATTCAAGTATTTCTCTTATTTTTCTGCTAGTCCGTCCCAATTCAACCGTAACTTCCAGCGGAACGTCCATTATTATGCCCATATTTTCTTTTTGTTGCGAAAGTTCTGTTATGTCAAGTGCCTCAAACTGGGCTGGTTGTGCGGTTTGCGCCGCATATGGTTGCGGATACATTGTAGGTTGATGATAAGGTGGCGGTGGATAGTATCCTGGTGGCGGCGGTGGATACCCTGCTGGTGGATAACCCTCTTGCGGTGGCGGATAACCTGGTTGCGGTGGATATGGTTGCTGTGGCGGATAACCTGGTTGCTGTGGTGGAGCTCCTTGTGCATAGGCATCCTGCGGTGGTGGTGGAGCGCTTGGCGAATAGACTGGTGGCGGAGTTGCAGGAGTAGGTGCTGCGGCGGCAGGAGCAGGAGCAGGAGCGGCGGCAGGTTGTGGTGCGGCAGGAGCAGCGGCGGCAGGAGCAGGGCTTTCTGCGGCGGCTGGTTCTGTGGTGGCTAAATCTTGCATCATAGTTGAGACTAAATCTTTGGCAAAATCTAGCGGCATAATTTGCGTAATTTCGCTATCGATAAGGTCGCCAACTTCCATGCGGAAAGAAACGCACGCGACAACTTCAGCGGCATCGAAGCCCGTTTTTTCGAAGAAATCGTCTTCGCCAAAGGCAAGTGCCATAGCAACAGGCGTATCAATATCAATTTTACGTCCAATAACGGACGAAATTGAGGTAGAAGAAGAGCCGACCATTTGGTTCATGGCTTCGCCGATTGCGCTAAACTCCATTTCGGAGAGGACGACGGGTTGTTCGACAACGCCTTCGCCGCCCATCATAAGGTCGGCAATAACTTTAACATCTTCTTCACGCAGAATAAGAATATTAGAGCCAGTCAGTCCCTCAATGTAGTTTACTTTAATACCGACGCAAGGTCGGCTGTAGCTTTTTGAAAGAATGTCCCAAGTTTTAATGGTAACAACAGGGGTGGTAATAAGTACCTTATGACCGTTGAGTAGTGCAAAGAGTGTAGTGGCGGCTGTTCCCATACTAATGTTTCCAATTTCACCAAGTACGTCTTTCTGTTCGTTCGTAAGGGCATCATCAAAGTCGCTTGGCGTTTCTGCCGAGGTATCCAAACTTTGATCAATTTCAATATCAGAAGAATCTAAATCGTCGCCTCCCGACAACAAAGCATCTAATTCCTCTTGAGACAACATATCTCCCATAAGAGATTATTCCTCCTTCTCTATAAATGTGGAAATTTGAAAGGCGTACTTTCCCTTTATCGTCCCTGGTTTTGCGTAAAATTTTAGCATATTTCCAATCATGATTTCCAATTCGGAATCAAGGTAGGAATCTAGTTTCAGGACATCGCCTTTTTGCAGGTTTACAAAATCACTTACCATTATGTTAGTTTTTCCGACTACTGCTGAAACCGGCACTAAGG
>JGI24700J35501_10930613_pt1 | contig 16725 bp, 17 predicted proteins | sample TergutTh196P1_FD_35501 | JGI IMG/M metagenome (IMG submission 35501)
GTGTGTGTGTGTGTGTGTGTGATGTCTTTCTGTAGGCTCAGTGTATTGTCACTGAGGACACAATTGTCTTTGTGAACAGTTGCCATTAATATACAGTAACATTAGTTTATCAAACTGAAGATTGTAACTAATTATATTGTCTTTACAGGCTCTTCTGGCCAGCTCATTCATTCCAGTTTTCTCAGGAATTCTACCACCCAAGTTTCATGGAATACGGTACATGGATGGTGGATTTAGTGATAACTTGCCAATGCTAGATGAAAACACTATTACAGTAAGCCCATTCTGTGGAGAGAGTGATATTTGCCCTCGTGACTTGTCATCTCAACTTTTTCATGTAAGTTAAGTGTACAAGATACAGGGACTGGTTGCATCTGAAGTTTGGTGACCTGATGCATTTCTGAAGTGCAGATTGTCACCACAGCAGTGTGTTGTCATGGACAAGTAATGAAAATTATATATGCTGGATTTGAGGTTCCCATACCTTTGTTGTTGAAGATTCAGGTCTTCTGAGATGTGCTGAGTCACCAGATAGTGGTTCCCAGTGTTCTGAAGGGTCATAATGCTCTCACCTTTAGAGACCTGCAGATTGACCCTTGAGATGGAGGTAGTATAGTCCATTTGAAACATCAAGAACTACTGATCCAATGACACAGCATCACATCCCAGTAGACTTTAATCTTCAAGAATATACCGTATTTTTCGATAGATAACGCGTGCATTATCTATACAAAAAAGGTCTAAATTCGTAAAAAATGAACATGTGCGGTATTCCGCAGTATACATTAGTTTGGTGTGCGCGTTATACATTAGGTGCGCGTTATCTATCGAAAAATACGGTAATTTTAAATTACTGATAATTGTGTCAGGTATCTAGAAGTCCAGGTAAGCACTGAAATCTTCTTAGTGGATAGCCACATCAAAAACAGACAGTTTGGAGGTTAGCTATGGTTCCTTCATTGACTGTGGTGGAGACACAGCATATCTCCAAGACATTGATTTTTTCCTAACCTCGATGTAACATATTAAAGGTACTCATGCATTGAAAGGTTCAAATCCTACGTATGTGCAGGAGAGCGCTCCTGTCCACTTTAGTGTGTACAATACTGAAATGACTGCAAGCTCTCAATATGGAACTGACATTATTATTCTGAGAAAACTGTCTTTTCTGTGATTGTCTGAGGGACCTTGCATGTGTAGTATGTATCATTGGTAGTGTTTTTATGTTTTTCAGTCAGAAAGTGCCCTCTGCATGTGTTTGTCTCTTTAAAACCTGAAATTTGTCTGGATATTATTCCAAAATTCAACACCTTCCTGACAGAAAACATTGGGTCCATTACAGAGACCGGGCAGTTTGTACTGTGCAGGGAAGTAATCCCTGTTTATAGGGATAATTATAAGAAATACATAAATACACCATGTGGGCAAGGTGTAGAATTTGTAATGCTGCAGTGTGTGGTACATGTAGTAACCACTATGGTTTAAACGAGTAACTAACACACAAACTGTAGTGACCAGTTAACTTCCTAGCTGAGCTGCCCATCACTGTATATAGCTGCAGTTGGCACAGTGTAGTTGCTGCTGGGCTCACCTCTGCACAGCCAGGCAGCATTTTACCACTTTAATAAATGTTTGCTTTGCTGTGAATACTTTGGTTATCTGTGTAATTCTGGGTACCAACCTTAACCAACTAGGATAACTAATACAGCAAAGGAGACTGTACACAGAAAATTGTGTACTTTTTGTGTTGGACCCACTGAGAATAGAATTAATTGCTTTTGCTCACATTTCTACAATGTAAAGTGGAAAGTGGCTATTTGTGTATTTGCTTGTTGAATAATATAGCGGCAGTGCAAATACACAGTAAACAAGATTGTGCCATTTGTCTTTTCTTTATACACTTTTCATGTCCTCCTAAAGATGGCTTGACTCGCGTCTGTGTAATGTGCTGCTATTTCTGTTGCTCTCTCAATATGTACAAACACACACACACACACACACACACACACTTTTACTTTGTGTTCATACGTTACACTGCTCAGCTGTCCTTCTAATCAGGTCTTTTTCTTTGTTGTGAATTATTCTGTTCAATTTTTTGACTGTTCTCTTTGATCCAGTATTTGACAGAACTTGAAAAGTATTGTCATTCTGTTCTGAACAAGGCAGAGTTTTTTAAGTGGCCTAACAAGTCTTGGCAATGCTTACACAGCATTTCCACCCATACCAGCTTTCCTCTTGCTGCCATTGGCAACAGTAATCAAGTAATTTGGTCTGTGTAATAGCTTCACTGTCATAGCATCTATAGCAACCATTTTTGACATAGTGTAGTATCTAACTCCTTTAGAGCACACTGAATACTGTATGTACCTCCTGTTTTAAAAGTTTAACTTGACTGTCAAGGCACCCTAGCAACTGTCTCAAAAAACATATATGGCAGCTTTGAATACATACTATAACATGTATTAGTTTCTTCTCAAAAATATGGTAATTGAGGCATGTGATTTTTCAAGAAAGCTGATGATATCCTGCATTTTTTACACCTCAAAAAACACATCTCCCTCAGAAGACTGTTCTGTTTAGTTGGTCCAGTATTGTTACTTATAAGACACAGTGTAAGAATTTAAGGAACCTGGTCTCCTGGAATGTGACATTGTGTAATTTGGTAGATAGGTACCAGCATTTCAGGAAAATATACTGCCTTCATCTTCACGGGTCTGCTGTGAAGATGGAGGCAGCAGGAAGTGTTGGTGCATATCTACCAAACTAAGTGGAGTCATATGGCACTAGCCCATAGACCCATAGACTAATCTTAATGCAGTGTTTAGTGCTGTAAGAACCATGAATCACGTCATGTGCTATCACGTCTCTGCAGTTAAGTGCTAAGTTCTAAGTAATCATAGTTTTTGTATTCTTTGTCTGTTCACAGATTAACGTCTCAAACACAAGCATTGAGCTCTCTCGTCATAACATCTATCGATTTGCCAGGATACTGTTTCCACCAAAACCAGAGGTGAGAAAATAAGACAGATACTGTATTTTGAAAATATATAATATAGTGGTAAATACTAAGTAGGGGCAGGAGACTGAAATAGCAGCGTGTAGGGAGTGTGGCCCATAACTTCTCTGACACAGCACCGTAATCATTCACAAGTCCAGTTACCATTACCATTGCGCTCGTTACCTGGTCACTGTACCAATTGAGCTATCCTGGTTTTTTTGAATGAAATAGTACTTCATGTGAAATAAGTTCATATCAATCTTGTTTGGTTCCAAGGTTGGAAAAGATAAATATTTGTAAGATATGAACTTTATTTTTTCAGATTCTAGCTAATATGTGCAAACAAGGATTTGATGATGCACTGATGTTCCTGCATAGGAATAACCTGATCAACTGCACAAGATGTTTGGCTGTTCAGTCAACATTTGTTATATCAGACACCCTCGATGAGAGCCTTGAATTTGACCCTGAATGTCAAGAATGCAAAATGCACAGACAAGTGAGTGCAGTAGAATTAAGTAGTTTGAATGACAGTTATTTTCTGTACTGTTCTGCAGAATTTGATTCTCAGTTCAGTTTTAAAGTGGTCCAGCATCCTGGGCCAGGACATTGAATTTCATTGAACACTGGATTGTCACATTTAATTTCAGAAATTTGGGTGAATTATTTCTTCGTATTTTAATTGCTTACCATGTTAGGCAAGGAACACAATTAGGTCCATACATGATTTGACATTCTCACACTACTAATTACTGAGACCAGTCCTCTGGGTTGCCATATCATGTATGCATAGAGGAGGGCTACCAACATTCTGGGTGAAATGTGCTGCATCCATCTGTAGGATAGTTTTGGTCAGAAAGTTGGAATAAGCAGGCTTTAAGAAACAATGAAAATTATTCTTATACCAAACAACATGGCAATACATCCCAGAGGACTGTAGTAGTAAGAAATATAGGATCATTATTTTATCTGACAACTGTTGATTTCCACTTCCTGTCTGTTCATTTATTGTATTAACGTTACCAATTCAGCTGACCACCCACACATGCCTCTAAGGAATGGCAGGAAGTGACAGACAGTAACTATCAGATAATATTAGGCCCCATTGTAACTGGTATGAAGCTAAACTGATATTTTGATGTTTCAGGAAGCACTTCTTTCAAAACTCCCAGACACAATAATGTCCATATTTGAAGAAGCAGTAGATACTGCCAACAAAGGCCTTATCAACTGGATATTCAAACATCGTGGAATGAAAGTTCTGTCTGTACTCAGCTTGCCATACACATTGCCCGCTGAAATTGTCTACGCCACATTCACAAAGTATGCACCTGAAGCAGGTCCATTTATTTTGTATTGTTTGTCACTTACAGACAGAAGCAATTTTGAGATTAATTTGGATTACATGCGTGCATACCAATAGTGTGACTGTACTAAATTCAAATGTAAATTATCTTTTTTGCAATAATTACAGTGCATTCAACTTCATCATTCTTTATGTCAGAAAATAAAAGCAACTGATTCTCATTACTTGTTATAGGCACTGAAAATTGGAAATATTGAGAAGAGATGTGTCAGTGAATGTGTAAATTTTTGTTTGTATAATATGAACATACATATTTAAAAACCAGAAATACATGAATTGTGCATTATACATTATTAAGTAAGATTGTAAAGATACAGGTAAAGTGACAGTGCCATTTTCCTGATGTTAGTTGTGTTGGTAACACCGTACAGACGTACTCTTATGAATTTCATGTGGTTCGACACACAACGCTCAAAAGGCTGATAAATCATCATGGCATTCATGTTCACAATCTTCTTCCAAAAAATCACAGAATGAGGTAAGTAGAAGGCATTGCAGATGTGATTAATGTTGCCATATCGCTTGTGCGTACTCAGTTTTAACTCCCGTGTACTGTATAGTGCAGTTTTCACTTTCATGTGCTTAATATGCTGGGGCTTCATGCAAGGGATGCTATGTAAAAGAAGTATGTGGTTTTACTTTGTTGTTACACTTGTTCAGCTTCCCAAAAATCAGTGAGCCACTCAGGTGGAAGAGTTGAATGTCTGTCATGTGTTATCAGGCTGTAGAGATTCAGACTGACAGAAGCACAGTGTTATAACCCAACATGTCACAAACAAAACTTTGTAATTTTACAGTAGAAGCTTGTTGTTCTTGTTATCATCATTGTTGTCATCATCATCATCATTGTTGTTGCTCTTACATCATTGTAGTCATGGTCATTGGAAGACTCTTAAAGCCTATTTCCACTGTGGCACAAAAATTGAAGTCCCAATAGTTCACTGAAGAGAAACTGGATGAAATTTGTAAATAAGAATATAAATTCTTCTCAGATGCTGTCCGTGGAAGACCGGGATTTCAAGTTCAGGTCCAGTTTCAAAAGTAATTTTAATCCATGAATGTGAATTCTTATGGATGTGCCAAAAAAATCACATTTAACAGCACGAAGCATTTCCAGCATCTGCTGTAATGTGAATTCATTTTATTTGTAAGGTTTTCTCTCAGTTCTGCAAGGGTGTCTCTCTCCATGGCTCAACTTGACAGGAAGGGCATCCAGCTCTTCTGCCAGAGTGACTCTATGATTTGCAGAAAGCCCTAAAGTAATCACATTGTAATAAACCTCAGAGAAAAATAAATGCGTTGACATCAAGGAGACAAGAAAATGCATTGTCATTTTTGAAAACATTGCCTGTGTCTTGCACGTGTTCTTCACAGGTTGAGATATTAGATATTATATGTGTTTAAAAAACAGAAATATTGATATTAATGCTTCTGTGAACAGAATAGGCTGTTTGTGAAGCATTAATATTGTCCATAGACAGTTCTTGTACTTGGCACATGTTGTATGAAATCTGTAATGCCTCTGCTTAACCTGCATTCTTCAGTTTGTAATGCTTTGCTTCCTTTCATTCAGAGGGGGTTGGAAGTGTTGTGTGTTAAGTTTGACAGTGGGACATACTGGGCTGTTAAAACCTTCTTATAATATTAGATTATATTTTCATTGAATTAATTTATTGTGACCAGTTTCTTACTTTAACTTGAAGGTTAGATTATATAGTCTAGGCCAGTCATTATTATGTCTTATCAAGACTATTATTACCTTTCATGTTGATACTATTAGCTATAAATGGTATGGCAGAAAATAGGGAAGATAAAAGAGTTTGACTTCTCCAAATATGTGTTGATAACCTTTTATTGATACATGACTTTGTCACATTTCATGTTGTTTTGTTATCTTAGGGTAATACATTTCTCTGCGTAATTCCTGTAAACTGAACTGTCAATAACACACAAGGATTCATGGTTAGTTGCACTGAAGATGATAATTTCTTGATTAGGTTTATGACAAGTGCACCATGGCTGGGCAACAACTTGTTGCAACTGAGTCAGTATCTGTTGAAGCAACTGTCAGTCCTCTTCGACAAAATGTACCAGAAACATCAGCAGCCGAATACCACAGTCAGGTGTCAACTTGCAATTACTGAATTTGGAGGCAGTAAGTGTTGGTCTTTTTGTTATTTATTGGAACTGTCATATTGATAATATGCCTCAGTTCACTGTATAATTCATTTGTGTTTCATCTGTGGGTTAATTTTGAATCTTTGATTTCAGCCAAGTATGATGTGGAGAGTGTGGAGGATATTCCAGTTGCTGCGAAAAACAAGATGAATATCAATTTTACTCTCAATCTTGATGAAAGGTGAGTGGTTTTATTTCACATGGGATTTGTACACTGAATATCAGGAACATTATAGAGGTCATTTAGAACAAAAAATTTCCAGTAAACCATAGATCATATCAACACTTACCAAGTTATGCAAGCTGCAGCTTTGATTGGGTTTAATGTTGATGCAGTTGTATGTGAACTTGATTGAACTGCTTTCTGGTGTAGTGTGCCAGTACCACTATAACCAACTGTCAGTCTACTTGTAATTCTGAGCTGGTGTGGTTGTGTTTTGTTGCATACAAGTGTCATTTGAGATGGTTCTTAATATTTACAAATGAGATTCAAGTCCACATGCATTATCTGTATGGTTTCTGCACTGGAAATGGTAGGGCTCCTGCAACAGAATACCAGAACCTCACATCTCTCAATGCTGAACTTGTTAATGGTTTTGAATCGAGCTATGATTTGTAGTACAGTTTTTACTCCAAATGAGTTCTGTTGCATGGTCCAGGAGTTACACCAACATGTCACAGAACATTCTGTATGTACATAGTTGTTACCTGTTTGTTCCCCTACTGCAGAGCAACTGTTGCAGCGAATCAGAGTGAATCAACAAGCACACGGAAATTGCCGCCAACTCTTTCAAGACATCCGAGTGTAACAGTGAATTATGCTGATCTTGGAGCTCAGATGGAAGATGACACATTTGAGCACATTCTACAAGAGACAGCGCACCATGACACCGTCATGGCATTTTATTATATGGATGAAAACAACAAGGTACCTTTCCAGTAGAAAAGTACTTGGGATAAGGGGTAGTGTAAGTGCCTGCTTTTTTGTCAGGTTTTTGTTAGAAGAAACTTTACCAAAATTATGGACTTGCTTGTTTATGAAGGTAGTCTTATTAATACAGGTGCTCCTTTCATTACAAACATTTGACTCACAAACTTCCAAACGCACAAAACAATTTGTCCACATGTCCGGTTGCCTGTGATAGTGTTGAGGGTGGCAGTAACAAATGAACACTATTATGATGGAAACTAAAGTGGACACTACAGAGCATTATGAAATAGGTGAGAAAATTATTAACATTGCACATGCTTTTGGAATGATTAATGTGACTGTTTTTCAGCATGTTTGGTATTGACAGGAGTTAACTTTGACTTACAAACAGACTTATGGAACCTAACTTGTTTCATAAGTACAGGAGCAGCTTTGTACAGCTTTGATAAACAATGTATCAAATATGCAAACTGATATGACAGCACACATCTGATATGTTCACTGCCATGGCACTGCACAGTGATAATTTTATTCATTGTCATACAACAAAACAGGGGTGGATATATATTACTTTAAGCACCAAAAGAAACTGATTAAACTACTTATATTGAGGCAGTATGATAAATCCCGTTAGTACTGGCAAAAATGGTGCTTGAGAATGCCTACTCTTTGGCTGCTGTTGTATTCCCCTCCAGCCCTTTCAAGTATGTATCAACTGAATCAAAGAGTTTTCCACTTATAGTGCAGGTAATCTCAAGTCTAGCACTCGGAACATTCATGTGGACAGACGGTTAGAAAATTGGAAGGTAATACTGGGAACTGCACTTGAAGGGGAGTGTAACAGGTTGAGGGAGATATGGAGAGGAAGCTTTCTGTGGCTTCATTGTGTTGCCAGACCAAGGGCAAAGAACTGATGAAAATTGGAGAGACAAGATAATTCCCTGGCATACCATGCTGCTTTAAGAATTGCAGATGTTTATTGTCTCCAAGTATATTTGTTTTCTGAGGAAGCAACTAGAGTACGCAGGGTAGTTTGATGTAATAAATTGTTACAACAATACAAACAAAATTTATACATATGTGTGTGTGTGTGTTTGTGTGTGTACAGTTTTACAAAAATTCAGTCATGAAACAGGTTTGTTTTTGGTTTTAGGCAGTGTTTGAAATGGGAAGAGGAAAAATATTTTAGTTGATTTTTCGCCCCTGTGGACTATAGCGTGCAAGAAGTGGCATAGTGACAGTTCAGAAACTATGATCCAGACAGCATATTATCCTATCCTGTAGCTTTAAGTCTGGGGCCTCTTCTCTCTGACTCAGGGGTTACAAAGCAGAGAAATAATGTTTCATTAATTACTTAACTATCAGTCTTATCATTATGTATGTATGTACGCTAACATTTTGGAAATTATGTTTCAGGTTAAAGTAACAGAAATAGTTGATGTAACTGATGCTGATTCAAGCGCTGTTCTATCGCCAGAAGAACGAGCAAACAATATGCAGCTGGAATTTGATGACGACTGGCTCTCTCAGCAGGTCATGCAAACAGTTGGTCAGTATAACCATGTCGGAATATCTGTATCAGCTTATCAGTAATTTTCCCTGGTGTGTTTGTTACATTGCTAAGTTTATTCTGCATAGCTTGATACAGTACATTGAACCCCCTATTTAATGGTTCTTATTTTCATGTTTTACCAAACAAATTGTTAAATTTCAGTGATACCACAGCATTTGACTACATGTGAAATTTATTCTGAAGTTTTTCCTTAGTTTGTTTACTGTTTACATACACCGCTATCTAAAGAAATTTTAAGTTGAAATTTCATTTGTGTTATTTTTATTGCTCTATATGGGTTTGAAACTTGGTCTCCCTGACCCTGTGGGTAGAGCACAGATTGAGGGTGATTGATAAGAGAGCACCAAGGAAAATATTTGGGGCTACAGAGGAAGGAAACATCAGGAGAATAGGGAAAATTACATCTTGAAGAACTTAATGTTGGGTACTGTAATGCACTGTTCTTCACCTGGTGGCACTTGATGTTTGGCTGCTTGGGACGTGAGGTCTTGAAAATAGGAATTGGTACTGAAATATATGTAACTGGAAATATGCAGTTCTTGGAAAAAGAAAAGATTTGGTTTTGCTTTGGGATTGTTTTTTTAACAAAATGAATGACTGTTTAGGTGGAAGAGGTTGAGATTTTGTCGTGTAGAGCAAACTGCATTAGAGTGGTCAAATAATGAAGATTTGGATTGGCAGGACATGTAGGAGGAGTGGATGAGATGAGAAATGTGTGCGAATTGTAGTTTGGAAACCTAAGTTGGAGACATCACTTGGAAGATCTGGGCACAGCTGGGATTATAATATTAGAATGCATCTTAAACAAGATACAGTAAATTCCATTAATCTGGCATCCAGGGACCATACAGATGCCAGATTATTTAATATTCCAGATTATCAGACGGTACCTAAACTAAATCACTACAGATAATTTTTTGTTAGTGCTCCTATACTTGGGCTGTACAACTAATCAGAGTGTACATTTTGGATATCTTCTTTATCTGCTGGTTCAGAGTCATCAGGGTCCTTTTCTGTGTTTTTTGGAGTCTTTGTAGCTGAAGAAGTTGATGGAATAGGAGACAAAGAGTCAGGAGATACCACAATGGTTGATGTACATACGTACATGTACACGCCTTTAGGCCTTTTTGAACATGTTCCTGTTACACTGATGAAGCTTTTTTCTGGTAAAAAGAACACGTTCTGGGCTTGAGACTACTCAAGTACCATATTATCGGGATTGCCATATTTTCAGATAACGGATTAAAGAAATTTTGCTGTTCTGTGGTATGGAATGTATTCAGTGTATTCAAGATATGGTACAGTAATAGGCTGTTGTGAGCATTGTAGTGACTGTATGTCATTAAATGCTGAGACTGTTGAGCACTGTAGTGACTGTATGTCATTAAATGCTGAGACTGTTGAGCACTGTAGTGACTGTATGTCATTAAATGCTGAGACTCTGTTTAGCACTGACCAGTTATCAACATTTCGATAGCAACTTTGTTTCATGCATTTACTTAGTTGATAAGCATTTCTTGATAACTAATGCCATAGACTAGAGTCCTGCTTGTGAGTCTTGTAGACCCTCACCTAGTTGAGAAATTCCCTGCATTTTACGGAACCTCAAGTTTCCTTTCTGTGTTCACAACATTCTGCTGGCTGCTTTTCCCTGTCATGAGCCAGATGAATCTAGTTCATGCCCTCCCATCATATTTCTTTTTAAGATCTGATCCATTTGCTGTTATCCTCCCATGTATGTCTAGTTCTTCCAAGTATTCTTTTTCCTCTGGGGTTCCCCACCAGAACCCTATGTACATTTCTCTTCTCGCCCATACATGCTATGTGCCCTCTGCATCTCATCGTTTATTTCATCATCTGTATAATACTGGTGAAGAGTAAATCATGAATCTCCTCATTATGCAGTCTTTCTGTCCTCCTGCTACTTTGTCCCTTCCTGCCCACATAACTTACTTAGCAGCCTATTCTCAAACACAGACATTTCTTTATAGAATATATGATGTTACAGTGATGAATGAGTTCTGGCCACATTCACAAATAGGGAAATGTGGTTGAATTTGTAACTGTGCCCTGATTTTCATTCCAGTTGTATTTAAAAAAGTATTTTTCTTTTGTAAAGTTGTGGCAGTGGAAAGAGATGAATGATAAGTTACTTCAATTGACACTGAAACTGATAAATACACTATATTTTCTATATTTTTACAGATGACCCATATTACGTTGAAGATGATGATCTGGGACTGTCTGACATTTCAGTTGATGATTGCAATATTGATGGTGGTGATTCAAGAAACATCTTCTCAGACCCTGAGAGTGAATGGAATAGTACAGAAGCAGCAAGAAAGCTGTCCAGTGAAAAGTTAAGTAACATCAAGGAAGCATTTAGTATTGTACCTAACTCCCTACCAGAGTCTGATCAGAGTGATAACAAACAATCCACTGTTCAGCCTTTACAAAGAAAGCCCTCATATGTAATAATGAGCAATCTTGTGTGAACTGTCAAAAGCACAGCTGTGTTGGAACTTATCCTCTGTAGGGAGGGTATTTGTACCTTTAATGGTTAAGCACTTCACTTTATGCCGAGAAACGGGAAGGACTGGTGTTTGGAACAAATAACTGAAGCCTATTGAATAGGACTTGAAGATGCTATGTAATCTAAAAGAAACAATACCCACTTCCGAGGTAATTGGGCTTTGTGAGAGTGCTACACTGCATACAGCCTATATAAAAATTGAGGTTGTGTGGTGGTTGTGGCAGTGCAATGTGGAAGGTGGGTACCACCATTTGGAGGAACTACTTTCCATGGAGTCGGTGCATTCCTCAGAAATGTTTATGCCCATTAGCTGTAACTATGGTATTGTTATGCAGAGGACCACCGTGCAAGGATGGTCATAATGTCTTGTTAAAAGTTCAACATTCTTTTTGTTGCTCTTCCTGAAAACTTTCCACTTTAGCAATCAAATATGTCCTCAGTTTTTCTAACCAAAGCTGCTCCACCTCAGTTTTCTAACGTTCTTCCTTCTACCTAATATCTTTCATAACCTGTTGTTCCAATATTGATGTTGGTATTCTCTTGGAAATTTCCCTTTTACGTTCATGTCAAATACCTTGTTTGGGGTCTGTCTTCAGTTCATTGTTAAACTTTAACCATATCTTATGTACATGCTCTGTGCAACTGATACACATAAATATGTTTATTACCAACAAGCTGCACTTACACATGAATAGAGAACCACTCCTACATATTTAAGCTATTATTTACAGCCATCTTCAAGGAGCACCAATATGTAATAAAAGACATATACAGCGTTAACACGCAGTTTTGTCAAATTGTAAATGGTAAAATACAATGCCAGTGTACCATTACAACACCATTGTATAGTGTTAGCAATATATGTTACGGTTATGTTAAATTATACAAGATTTTTGGTAATATCCTTTTAGTCTATAGTGGTGCTTCTTGAAGATGGCTGTAAATAATAGTCAAAACATGTAGGAATAGCAGTCTGTTCATGAACAAGTGCAGTTTACGGTAATAAACTTATTTATTCGTATCCTTATCATTTTATTTTATATATGTTTGACCCTAGGGGTCTGAGAAGTTGGCTGGTTGTTGCTGGCTTACATGTAGTTAATGCTACAGCATTTCTTAAATTCTGTAGCATTTCTACAAATGCAGGCTGAAGACAGATGCACTCACAGTACGTGTACAGTTTAGCTGAAGACTTTACACAATTCACGAATTCTTGATTGATCATGATTTTACATTAGTTATGTTGAAAGAATGTAAGAAACTGACCTTTCTTTGTTAAAGTTCAAATGGGATATTTGTTGATGTAATGGTCAAGTTCCTAAAAGATAAGTTTTAAAACTTTGAACATCATCAGTGCAACCACAGCAATGTGGGAATTTTATTTATGATACCGATTTTATGAATTTGCTGTTGTAAGGATTTCATATTTTGTTGCACATATGTGTACTCAGTGTTAATTTATATGTTATTTTAATTGCTATTATACTGTGATGAAAATATGTATATGTCAAACAGAAGTTATATTTATATTGTAATAGTGCATGTTAAAATATGAACTAAGTTAAAACATTTTGTAGTTTCTTTTTGTTAAATGTAATTTGTCACAAACCATCTGTAAAGGGTTTTGATGTTTGTATGTTACACAGAGTATGAGTTTTCTGGACTTTGTCAACTGTATGGTACGGAGCCGTAACAAGGACGAAGTGAGCATGGCAATTGCCACAGGCATGCAAAGCTGTCTGGTGCAGAAATTATATATAAAATATGCATCTACTAACCCATGACTAAAATAAACATTGTGATATTCTTGTCTCTTACTATTTATTTACATTTTTGCTGGAGTAACTACTGTTAAACTATAGGGGGAATAATTGTATATTCTTACCATGGGCAAAAAAATAGTTACGGCTCTGCTCTAGTATTGCAAACACAAAGTTCTGTAAACTGGTTGCAAGGTTGAAGGGTGGGACAGCACTACTGTGTTGGGTACTTTAGAAAGACTTAGTATTTGAGGTCAGTTGTTTCTAATTGACCCAAGTGAGAAGGTGTTTGTTCATCTTTACAGCTGAGAATGAAAACAGGTAGAGTTTTTGAAATGTTATGTTCTGTTCGGAATATTAGAAAGTGGGCAAAGTTTAGACACCCAGTAATAGTAAGTCAAGTTGTCATATTTAAGTGTTGATCTGTAGTATTAAAACCTGCAATTGTTGCATTCCTGTAAATTCCGTGGGATGCGTGTGTGCCATGAATGGGCAAGTTAGTTTTGTTCGTAATCAGAAGGTTACGATTCAGTAACATTACTTTTGTTTCCGGCAAACATTCTTTGCATGTTTAAAGAGCAATGTTTGCATTAATGCCCCTTGTGATACAGTATATGCCTGAAAGTTCACAATTTTAATTTTCAAAACCAAATGTGTTTACTCTGAACAATGTACATATCGAATTTAATACACGTGATTGTTCCATATGTCAGAAGGAATATGAAACTGCAGTTGGCATGACACTCCTACACATGGATCTGTTTTTGTGTGTAGTTTTGACCAGTGGAACAGATTATTTCTGTTAAAATTTTCTGTTTATCTTCTGTATTGCTGATTTCTTGTATATCTGCAAATTTTTCATTAATACATTAATATTTCAGCACATGTTGCATAGGTGGGGGGGAAACAGTTGTTGCCACGTGAAACAGATGAAATTAAATTTTGTAATGTCTGAAAAATATTGATGTACTCATATTGAATCAGGTTTACAATTGAAAACATGCTGGAAGAATCGCGGTTTTGTGCACTACATAGTGGCTACTTGAGTGAATTCAGGAAAGTTAGATAATCCTAACATAATGATGATTATCGCAAGAACCACTTATGGCAGTGCGCCTTTTGGGTGCTCCAAGTTAGTGAAATTGTCTTTTTATCTTGAGGACAACTTTTATCCAGGGTCAACTGTCTGCAGTAATGATGCATTGGGAACTGTCACACCTCAGTATAGTATTATTTTTATATGTATGTTGAGTGTAATTGAGTTGTGATTAAATAAATTATATATTTTGTATATATGTATTTTCCATGGTATTTATTTTGATATGTCCTTTCACATAACATATAACCAAGCCTGTTCCTCCATTGCTGTCCTCCCAAACCCCCTTCTCCTCTGCTTAATTCCATGTTCTTCTTTCCTTCTGCACGCTGTCTCTCTTTACCCGGTGTTTCCATTTTGTCAGTAATTATGCCATAATCCTTTGTTATGTGTAGGGACCATGAAGCAAAAATCTGTTTGTTATTCCCACATGAACTGTTCATGATATGTAATTCAAGTTACAGCAGGATTATGCCATAAGCAGTGAATGATATTGGTCATTAGTCACATAGTGAAAGCATGTTTCTTCTGAGATGTAAAGCTTGAAACAAATAAAACCAGTTAATATGTGTATAGTTTATATTACTGAACTCGACACTTTATTTTTGATACATTACTGTTATTTTGGTAGTGGAATATAATGAACACAAGGCACATGAGTATGTGACTAGACAATTGTATTTACAAGAAATAATACAGCAGTTCTCAGTCTTTACATGCCCAGGGTACACTTCACATATTACCTCTGTCTTTATATCATGGCACATTTAAAAGTATAAGTGACATCTGGAACTGATAAAAGTACTGACTACATGGCACACAGTCCTCTTGAGAAGTCAGCAATCACCACATTTAATGGTAGCCAAAGGTAAAAATTTTGGGGTTTCCATATTGACAATCACATGAACTGGAAACAACATATTTTCCAAATACTTCCAAAACTGAGTGCTGCTTATTTTGTAATTAGGCAACTGTTAACCTGTGCTAAATCCAGTTACTTAACGAATGGTATACTTGGCTAATTTCCACTCAGTTATTAAATAAGGAATCATTTTGGGAGAAAATCAAATAATGCATGTATGGTTTTTAAATTATAGGAGAGGATAATAAGAATTATGTCTGGAATAGAAACTAGGAGATCTTGTAGGGGATTATTTGAAAAAAAAAACAACATTTTGCCTGTGTCATATCAGTATATATTGTCTCTAATGTTATGTGTAATAGATAATCAGAATAATTTTTACACAGGTTCAAAAGTACTCAGATTAAATACAAGAAAAAAATCAACTTTACATCCTTACTGCAAATCTTCATACTTTTCAGAAGGGAGTCACTTACTCAGGAATTAAGATATTTAATAGATTACCCAGTAACATATATATATATATACACATTTAACAGACCCATTTTCTGCCGTAGCATCAGAAATGATAGGGTGCATTTTAGAAATAAACTTCATAAATATCTTGTTATTAATTCATTTTATTCAATTAGAGAATTATAGTAAAAATTAGATGTCCTAGTAATTTTTAGCTGTTTCTCAATCATTATTTATATTACTGTACTTGTACTGTAATTAATGCTATTTATTGAGCTTATATTATAGAAATTGTAAGTTTTTAATTTGTTTTGTAATCATCTTGTGCTTGTGCTATGTGTTGTCTGATATTGAATTTTTCATGTCCAATTGTTGTATGACAGAATTGTTGGACTTTGGAAATGTATATGTTTATTTTCAGTTGATTTATTTATCATCTGTTTGCTACATGTATATCACTTGGATAGTCAAAAAACGCATAAGACAGGAAAGAAAGGAAGATTCACAACATTTTACAGGAATTACCTAAGTTCAGTCAACAAACCTACAAGAATCACTGTTCAACTACACATGTGTTTATTTATCCAATAAACTAATCAAATTACACAGTAGCAACTTTTACAATAAAATGTGAGTCCTATTTTCATCTTGTTTTACTTGTGTTATTAATTATTGGTTCTATAATCTTCTTCAAATACAAGGTGACCCAAAAAAACGGGAACTTTTGAAATGCGTAGTGGCAGCCATGTACCGTTGGGAGCACTGCGGAACAGGGACGTTGAGCTACAGACAACCTCCCCATTTAGTAATCATGGATCAGTTGAACGGTCAACAGCGTGCTTTCGCCATAAAAATGTTTTACAAAAACAATGGTTGTTTGGAAGGTGCGCAGAAGGAGTTCCGACGTTTTTTCAATTTAGGGCGTCATGGTCGGGTTCCCTCGAAACACGCGATAAAAACTTGGATTAAAAA
>JGI24700J35501_10930612_pt1 | contig 16681 bp, 15 predicted proteins | sample TergutTh196P1_FD_35501 | JGI IMG/M metagenome (IMG submission 35501)
GGGGGGGGGGGGGGGGGGGGGGGGGTAATCTCCGGCCACCGAATCCCAAACACAGGCTCATCCCACATAAACCCACGCTCGGCCTCGGGCCGATAAAACCGACTCATCGTATAAAGCAAATGCACATCGTCAGTCAGCGTAACATACCCATGAGCAAACCCCTTCGGCACGTAAAACGCCAGCCCATTCTCCGCCGACAACTCCTGCGAAACCCACCGTCCAAACGTCGCCGAACCCTCGCGCACGTCCACGCACACGTCAAAAACGCTGCCCAACACGCAAGTTACAATCTTATCCTCCGCAAACTCGCCGCTCAACGAATGCAACCCCCGCAACGTCCCTCGCCTGTGATTCGCCGACAAACTCATCTGCGCAATATCCGCACAAAGCCCGTGCTCCTCCAATTCCGCCCTGTCAAATATCCGCGCGAACGACCCTCGCTCGTCCGCAAAAGGTCGGCGTTTCAGCAAAAACACGCCCTCCAATGCCGTCTCTAAAATTTCCATAATAACACCTCCGCCATACGGTCAACCATCTCGTCCGACATTCCGGGATAAACGCCCACCCAAAACGTGTCCGCCAAGACCCGATCCGAGTTTCGCAAATCCCCCACAATCCTATATTTCACGCCCTTGCAACAAGGATGTTTCGTGATATTCCCTGCAAATAACATCCTAGTCTGAATCCCCTGCTCCTCCAAAACTTCAACAATCCGCCCACGCTCCACACCCACGCAAGTCAGCAAAAACCCGAACCAACTCGGCTTGCTGCCCTCCAACGGCTCTGGCAAAATGAATCGCTTTTCCGAGAAAAGTGCGGCTTTCAAACGGTCGAAATTATGGCGGCGTTTCGCCGTGAAATCCCCGATTTTAGCCAACTGTGCCAGCCCAATCGCCGCCTGCATTTCCGTAGCTTTCAAATTATAGCCAAAATGCGAATAGACATATTTATGGTCGTAGCCGAGCGGCAAATCGCCAAATTGCCCGTCAAATCGGTGTCCGCACAGATTATCCTGCCCAGACGCACACACGCAATCCCTGCCCCAATCCCTCAGAGAAAACATTATCTTTGACAAAAGCGGATTATCCGTGTAAACAGCCCCTCCTTCGCCCATCGTCATGTGGTGCGGCGGATAAAAACTAGACGTGCCAATATCCCCAAAAGTCCCTGTAAGCCGCTCCTCGCCGCCGTCCGAGAATGTCGAACCCAACGCATCGCAATTATCCTCAATCAGCCACAGCCCATGCTCCTTGCAAAACGCCACAACAGCCGCCAAATCAAAGGGATTCCCCAAAGTATGTGCCAACATAACCGCCTTAGTTTTCTCGGAAACCGCCGCCGCCAACTGCTCCACGTCGATATTATATTGCGGTATCGTAATATCCACGAAAACGGGCACCGCGCCGTACTGCACAATCGGCGAAATCGTGGTCGGAAAGCCAGCCGCCACCGTGATAACCTCGTCCCCCGGTTTTATCTGCCGTTCGCCCAACAGCGGCGAGGTCAACATCATAAAAGCCAGCAAATTAGCGGACGAGCCAGAGTTTACCAAGGCACAATATTTCACACCCAAAAACTCGGAAAATTTACGCTCAAATTCCGCCGCATAACGCCCAGCCGTCAGCCAGAAATTCAACGCCGAGTCCACTAAATTCACCATTTCATGCCTATCGTACACCCTTGACGCATACGGAATCCTGTCTCCATCTTTATACGCCGCTTTTTTGTGGAATGTGTCGCAATATTCCGCAACTTTCTCCAAGATTTCCGCTCTTGCTTGTTGTTCTGTCATTTTTTTCCTCCAAATATTCTAAAATCTGCCTATCCATCAACTCGGCGGCATTTTCGCCCTGCAAATGGGATTTCGTCCAATCGACCGTCATTTTCACGGCGGTTGCGATGTCTAGCCGTGGCTGCCAGCCGAACACTCGCCTCATTTTCGAGCAGTCGAGTTTCAGAAAATTCGCCTCGTGCGGTTGGTCTTTTTGTGCCAAATTCTCCCATTTCTGCCCATTGCCCCAGTATTTGCAAAATAATTCCGCAATTTCAGCCGAACTCACGCAATCCGCATAGTCGGGCCCGATATTGTAAAAGCCCGCCAATTCGCCGTTTTCAGCCTGTCGCTCCGCCACCGTCAAATACGCAAACAACGGCTCTAAAACGTGCTGAAATGGGCGTATTGACTGCGGATTGCGGATTTGTATAACCTCGCCAGCCGCCGCCGCTCGCACGCAGTCGGGCACAATGCGGTCTTTGGCGAAATCGCCGCCGCCGATTACATTCCCTGCTCGCACGGTCGAGACCGCCGTTTTTCCGCCCAAAAACGCATTTATATAGCTTTGCGTTACCAACTCCGAGCAGGATTTGCTGTTGGAATATGGGTCGAAACCGCCCAATTCGTCCGTTTCTCGGTAGCCCCATTCCCATTCGTGGTTTTTGTAGACTTTATCCGTGGTTACGTTGACAATGCTTTGAACGCCGTCCGCCAATCTCGCACATTCCAGCAAATTAACCGTTCCCATGACGTTGACCTCGTAAGTGTAGGTCGGATTTTGGTAACTTTCTCGGACGAGTGGCTGTGCCGCCATGTGAATTACCACCTCTGGATTGGCTTGTTTGAACGCCGCTAAAAGGGCGGAAAAATCACGTATATCGCCGATTATCGAGGTCATTGGAATATCCAGCATAGCGAACAGGCTCGGCTCGGTCGGAGCGAGTGCATAGCCTGTCAACTCCGCACCCGCCGAAGTCAGTATTCTAGCCAACCACGAGCCTTTGAAACCTGTGTGTCCTGTGAGGAACACTCGCCTGCCCTGCCAAAAATTCTTTACCATATTTTCCATGGTGCGCCCTCTTCCCATAAATCCTCTAAATTCCGCCAATCTCGCTGTGTGTCCATGCACTGCCAAAAGCCGTCATGGCGAAACGCCATAAGTTCGCCGTTTTCCGCCAGACGCTCGAATGGCTCACGTTCGAGCATGGTCGTGCCGTTTCCGAGATAATCGAAAATTTGCGGCGAAAAGACCATGAATCCGCCGTTTATGTAGCTTACGTCCTCGTCGCTTTTTTCTCGGAACGCCCTAATATAGTCGCCCTCGATGTCTAACACGCCGAACCGCCCCTCTGGCTTTACCACGCTGATTGTGGCGATTTTTCCGTGAGAATGGTGGAAATCCGCCAGTTTTTGGATGTCGATGTTTGACAAGCCGTCGCCGTAGGTTAGCATGAATATCTCGCCGTCCACGTATTGGCGGATGCGGCGGATTCTGCCGCCTGTCAGCGTGTGCAAGCCTGTGTCGGCAAGCGTTACCGTCCACGGCTCGGTGGCGTTGTTTTGTAGCTTGATTTCGTTGCCGTTTGCGAAGTCGAATGTGATGTCGGAATTGTGCAGGTAGTAATTTGCGAAATATTCCTTGATTATATGCTGTTTGTAGCCGCAACAGACCACGAAATCGCCGTAGCCGTGCTGGCTGTAAATCTTCATTATGTGCCACAGAATGGGCTTTCCGCCGATTTCTATCATCGGTTTCGGTTTTAGGTGGCTGGCTTCGGAGATGCGTGTGCCTAGGCCTCCTGCTAGGATTATTGTTTTCATGGGGTTCATGCTTTTCATGTTAAAATTCCTTTCTAAAATTTGCCAATCTCCGAAAGCTGTGCTACAATGTATATGAGGTGGTTTCATGGCGATTGCCCATACCAACAAGGACATCATATCGAAGACGTTAGCCCAACATTACAAGAATAAATCGTTTAGTGTGTACGGCTTAGATGTCCCCAAAATTAAGGAAGTATTGCCCACGGACTATCCGCTCATTGCGGTGGAATATCGTGGGGATGGTGCGTTTCTGCTGGAAGACGACACGCTGTTTTTGCAGGAGTTTGAGTCGACCTTGTCGGCGAAGAATTTTATTAAATATCTGCAATATGTGCTGGCGTTATTGAAAATGCTTGCGAACGAGGGTATCGAGGTTACGAATGTCATTGTTGCGGTCATTTACACAGGCGATATTTTAGCGGCTCCAGCGGCTCTTGACCTTGGTGCAGTGCGGATTACAGTCGAGCAGGTGTTTCTGTCCAAATTCGACACTAACCTGCTACACGCCGACATAAAAGCTAAAATCGAGCGTGGGGAGCGGCTGTCGGACGAGGAGGTTATGCGGTTTATCATTTTGCCGTTGACCGAACCCAATCCAGATAAAAAGCAAGATGTTATCGTGGCAGCGATTGAGCTTGTGGAGCAGGTCGTGGACGAGGAACAGCAGAAATTTATAATTGCGGGCATTTTGACGGCTGCGGATAAGTTTATAAGTCGTGAAAATGCTGATAGATTATGGAGGATGATGAGTATGACTAAGGTCGGACGGATTATCGAAGAGGAGAAGATTGCGTTTGGCGAGCAGAAGTGGCTTGAAAAGGCAAAGCGGACTGCAATCGCAATGTTAGAAGACGGTGCAGACATGATAAAAATCATGCGATACAGCGAACTATCACGCCAGGAGATAGAGGAGTTACAAAAATCCCTATCGACCTAAACGCCGTTTTTTAGCCTAATGCAAACCCCTGCCCTCGCCCAATAACCACGGCGGACGAGGGTTTTTTGTGTTTCCTACAACGCCCTAATATTCGTCCCCTTAAATTTAACATCTCTCAAATCTTCGTAAGCCTCAAAACGTTTGGGATCTCGCTTGCTTAGGAGTTCATTTAGGCGGATATTCTGCAATCTTGCCCATTCTTCAAATTCAGTTGAACTAGCAAAACCGTCCGCTTTTATTAGCGAATTTCTCGTTGTCATATTGTCCAATCCATGGACTTCTGGCCAAAATAGCTTTTCTTGCACCACTTTGTGATATAATTTTGTGCCTGGTAGCGGTGTTACTATTGCAACCGAATAACTATCCGCTCCCAAAGCCGCCGCATACATAATGCTCCGTTCCATGTCGTCCCTCGTTTCGCCTGGAAAACCCACCATCCACAGTACGTGTGCGTACAAACCAGCCTGTTTTGCATTGTTGATGGCAGTCGCCATTTCATGCAATTTCAGCCGCTTGTTTAGAATATTGTCCATTATCTCCTGATTGCCTGTTTCGCAAGCTATCGCAACCTGATAACAGCCCGATTCCTTCATGTATCGGAAATATTCGAGTTGCTTATCCATGTGATAATTCGCTTTTATCCCATTTGATGGCACCCACGGAATTTTGAGTGCCTTTAATATGTCGCATATTTTGTATAAATGGGTCAAATTGGCTGTGATGTTGTCGTCCATAATCTGCACCTCGTCAATGCCGTCAAAATGTTTGATGTAATCCATAATCTCCTGCTCGATATTTTGCGGACTGCGAAAACGTATGTGTTTGCCCCATGTATTGGGGCTTGTGCAATATACGCATTGCTCTGGGCAACCGCGCGTAATCATCAAAGGCAATATCTTTTTGGATTTTGTTCAACTGGATTGAAACACTCCGATGTCCGAATATTTTTTCATGTTAAACAAATGCCATGCAGGTGCTGGTAGGTTTTCAATATCCATTCGCTTATCATCTCGTGAAAGCGGCGGAGAGTTGAAGATAACCTCGTTTTCGTTTTTGTACACAAGATTCTTTATCAACGAAATATCGCCGTTATTAAGCAAACAATCTACCAATTTGGGGAACTCATACTCCGCCTCGCCCAGCATAGCGTAATCTATATTTTTGTCAAAAATCAAGTCTTCGAAGAGGTTTGACAATGCAGGTAAATCGTTGGTTTGGGCGAATTGGTAATCTCTTGCCGCATTAGTTACATGATTGCCGCCCACGACAATAGGGACTTGTGGAAATAGATTTTTAACGATTTTAGCGGTATTTTTTGCCGAGTCCACCAAGTTTGTAAACATGGCGGAAATACCCACTACATTAGGGGCGGTGGTTTTTATAAAATCGGCTATTTGTTCGTCCGTTTCGCCGACTAATACCAATTCATCGGTCAAATCTTTTTCATTTTCGTAGCCTTCGAGGGCTGTGTCTCGGATTATGACCTCGTAATTTTCCCTAAGTAGCACTTCTGCTAGAAAACCAATTCCAGCAGGGGGCTGTATTCGCTTGATTCCGCCTTTTAGGCTCTTAAAATTTGGCGTGATTAAAAGTATTTTTGCTTTCATGTCTATCCTCTTTTCTAAAATTTTTGTTCTTGTATCCACGCTGCTGTATTTAGCACCGCCTGTTCAAAGCTGATTTGTGGGGAAAAGCCTAAATCATGGGCAATATCTCTGATGTCAAACCATTCTCGTTTGAAGACCAATCCATCGTCAGGGCGACCGCCGAATGTGAGCGGCGTGTCCACACCCAAGACATCACGGATTTCTTCGACATATTCACGCACCGTGCGAGATTGTCCGCTACCGATGTAATATTGGCGTTTGGGCGTTTCGCTAAATCCAGCCAAATACAAAGCGTTCGCCACATCTTCGATTGCGACAATATCAATAAAATTCTTACCTTCGCCTAGTTCTAACGGCTCGCCTTTGATAAATTTCGAGATAACATAGCCGATAAACAGTTCTAAATCCATATTTCTGCCGATTGAATGGCTAACTTGACACCACACAAAATCGGCGTTTAAGCTGTACGCCAGTTGATTACACGCCGCATAGGAAAAATGTTTGGTTAGGATATAAAAATTCGAGCTGCCAAATGCCGTAGATTCCATGATATGCGTGTAAATACGCTCTTTTATTGTACCGATACCGACAAATTTCGCTCCGAGGGAATGGGCTGTTTCGAGGGCTTGTAAGGTTAAAATGGCGTTTTTCGCTTGGAGAGCGGCATTTGTGCGGTTATTGCCTACTCCGCCAGCCCATGCTGCATGGTAGAGTACGTCCGCTTTTTGCAAATCGGCGGTGTTGTAGATGACTTTGGCGGCGGCTAGCAAGTTTTGTATGCGGCTTTCTGCTCGGCAGAGGGCGTAGACTTCCACGCCGTTTGCCAGTAGCGTCTCCGCTAAATGCGTTCCTATGAAACCTGTTGCTCCTGTTATTATTGCGGTTTTCATGGTTGCTCCTCGCTTTCTTTGGATTTCCTCAACTCTTCCAATAACGCCTCCGCTTTTATATGGCGAGGCTCGGCTAGACTTTTTAGTAATTTTTTGCATTTTTTTAGATATTTGCGGGCTTTTTGAGGGTTATCTTTGGCGTACAACCTGCCAAGTTCGTAATATATTTGACTTACGTCATTAAAGCCTGTGGTCGGCATGAAAAGGAAGTCGTATTTTGGGGTAAATTTGCGGATGCGTTTTCTTAGCACTTTTGGCAACCTGCCGATTACCCTGTTCGCTAGCCGAAAAATCCGATTTAACTTGAAACCGTCCTCATAAATAGCAATATATTGCTCAAAGGCGGCAATGGTGGCAGTTTCGTTCTCTTGCAATAGGTAAACCTTGCCGTGCCAATAATAATGATAAATGGCGTTTGGTGCAGTGGCGAGAATTTCGGAGTATTTGGCTTGTTTGTAGAGTTTGTAAAGGGTAAGGTTTTCGGCAAAATGAATGGCGTTTAATCCGCTATTCAATTTATACATACCCATAACTCGGATTACCGCATAATTTAGGCGAATTATCTCATTTTTCTGCATGGATTTTATTTGTCGAAAATCCAAATTATTCCCGTTAAACACGCAATTAACCGCCTTATACAACATCTTCCAAAACGTCCTGTCTTTTTTGTGAACAACGCCCAATGTCCATTTTAGAGTCCGATTAAGCATTATCAAATAATATGCCTGCAATTTTTTGAAGTTATTCTTTTTGTTAAGTTTTTTATACATATTGGCACGCGGCGTATAAAAATTTTCGTAAACTTTGGTTTTGAAATAGCTTTGTGTTTGTTGGCAAAATTTACAGAAATAGAACAATCTGATTGCTTGCTGTTGGTTGCGGGGAAAATTTACAATTATCGCCTGTTTTATATATTCCTTATACTGGTTCTTGCGAGCCTCGGGTTCGTTAAAGGACATTTTTGCGATTTTTGCGATTTTTGCGATTTTTGCGGTTTTCTTGCTAACATTTTTCAATATTTTAATCAAATTTTTGCCGGTATATGTCAAAGATTTATGATGTGTAAGATTTTTCGCACTTTCTGCATCGGAGGGTTGCAATAATACGAATGTTTCGCAGGTATAGACAATAGGGGTTATTTCAGAAAAAACGCACATTTCCTTCAGTGCGGCTAATTGCGCTAAGGTTTTATGGACATATAGGGACAAATATTTTTTACTTTTTAAAGTGATATTGTCAAAATCGATATACGTCCTATTAAAAACAACGCCGCTTATATATCGAAACGTCTCGCAAGCCCTGTATCCCTCAAAACCCGCCGCAAAAGTCGTATGTTCATATTTTGCAAAATATGAATTATCATATTTTTTGACGGAAACTCCCATTACGGCAATGTCTGCATTTGCTTTCAAATATTCAAGCAATTCAAGCAAACCTGCCTGTACAATCAAATCCTCATCACTACACAGCATACAAAAACGCCCATTCGCCTCTTTTGCCACTCGGATAACATTATATTTATAGCCCATATTCACGTTATTTTTGAACAATTTCAATCGTACATCGTCTATTTGACTCAAATTTTCAAATGTATCGTCGTCCGAGCCGTTATCGCATACGACAATTTCAATGTCGTCATGCGGAAATTCCAAAGCTGACATAACGCAACGATACGCCAAGGCACTTCTATTGTACGTTGGTATACAAATGCTTAAAAACGGCGAAAATTCGGTTTTTACAAACTCGTTTGTTTTCATTGGAATAACTCCTTTTTCAATCTGTAAAATTTTTTGACTTTTTCTTTCAAATCCGTTAGAATGGATTTGTGAGGAGTGAAGGTATGGCACAATTTTATCCAGATGTAGTTTCCCCATTGGCAGACCCCGTCATAAGTGCAATATTCGCCAATGTAGAGGTAGCGGGCAAAGCGGCGGATAGTTTAATCCGCAGAATCCTGGCAACGGACGGCGAAACAATCGGCAAAATCCTAAACGTAACGCCGCAATACACGCATGAAGATCCATTCGCTCGTGGCTGCCGAGTGGATATCGATGTAGAATATACCAAGCAAACCGAGGCAATAGTCGAGGTGCAAGTATACCCCGACAGTGCTATTTTGCAACGGAATCTACTTAGTTTTTCGCATAAGGTAATCAACAAATCCCGCAAGGGCGACTCACATCAGCAGATGGCGGCGAGAATGCCCAAAATTATATCGATTAACTTGTTGGCGTATCCCGCTCGCAAGGATAACAGCGAGTTAGTGCAACCGTTTAAGATTTTATATACAAAATCGCCACAGGTGGTGGCAATCCCTAATTTTAGCGGTTACAATATCCAGTTGCCCGCCGTTCTGGATATGCCGCCAGATTTTGAGGACGGCTTGTATTGCTGGTGTTACACATTGTACGCCGCCCACATACAGGGCAAAACCATAGAGGAGGTATTGCAAATGCAACCACAGTTAAAAGCGTTCTTAGATGAAGATGAGGGCTACAAGCAATTTTGCGACCGTTTCGATTACTTCTCCGCCACCCCCGAGGAACGGGATAGGTTTATAAGCTGGCAGCTCGGGGCTATGCGGCAGGAGGGAATGTTTATGGCGGCTGAGGAGCGTGGGATTGAAATTGGCCTTGCAAGAGGTCTTGAACAAGGTCTTGAACGTGGTCTTGAACGTGGGCTTGAACAAGGAGCAATCGCAACGGCTACAAGAATGTTATCGAGAGGATATTCTATCGAGGACATTATATTTGCAACCGAACTTCCCGCTGAAATCATACTTTCCTTAAAAATCACTCCTTAAAGTTTTCATACTGCACCAGCTACAATCCAACGGAGGTACTGCAAATGCAACCACATTTAAAAGCGTTCTTAGATGAAGACGAGGGTTACAAGCAATTTTGCGAGCGTTTCGATTATTTCTCCGCCACCCCCGAGGAACGGGATAGGTTTATAAGCTGGCAGCTCGGGGCTATGCGGCAGGAGGGGATGTTTATGGCGGCTGAGGAGCGTGGGCGTGAGCAAAAAGCAATCGCAACAGCTACAAGGCTATTAGATATGGGTATGCCTGTTGATAAAATAACACAGGCAACTAAACTTCCCATTGAAATCATACTTTCCCTAAAAACCAACCCGTAAACTAATTTTGCAGCACACAACCATAGTCAAAGACGTTCGCCTGCAGGGACGAGGGTCGCTTTTTACAAGCATTTTGCCTACTTTACCCATTCACTACACCGAAACTATATTTTCATTCAATGTCAAATGCCCTCAAATGCCCTGCCATATACTCTATAAAATTCATTGTCTTCTCGTCTGCACCCGCTTGCTCTGCCATTCTGCTATAATATTTGGCAAAACTTACCACGTTCACATCTTCTAAACATTCATTAGCATACACCAAAGTGCTTGAAAAAACGCCGCAAATATTTTTTGCCCCTCTTGCTTGCAAAATATACTCCGCTGGCACTTCAATATCCCCCAAATCTATCAGCCGAATGTCTAAATTTTCGTCTTTGGCAAGTGCGAGAAACGCCTCTTTGCTCTTCGATTTCGGATGCAATTTTATGTAAATTCTGCGATTTTTGTACTTCTCCGCAAAAAACGAAAGCACTATCGATATGTGGCTCTCCAATCCAAATTCATTGTCAATGTAGATGATGTCGGTTGGCTCGAATACTATTTCGCTTAATTTTTTGTCGATTTTCCTCTGTTTCTTCGGGTTCATTCTGTATTTCAGCACTAATTTTACGTATTTTTCTGCCCGATATATCTGTCTTGCTTTTTCGGGGAAAACAACGTAAATATTGCTAAAATCCCGAATTTTACCGAAAACGCTTTGTAGATTCTTCGGGAAGAAAATCTTGCGGATTTTCAACTTCTGTGGATAGCTGAAAAAACTGCCCAAGATTTTTACAGCCGCTCTTAATGGCGAAAATGTAGGCTTTCTCCAGTCCAAAAATTCATGCAATGCAGCACGAACGGTAAATTTTACACTCGTTTTTTTGTGAGAGGGAAAGAGAGGATGATATGTGTATAAGCCTTCTTCGTACAGGTTCAACTCAATATTCCGCTCCTTGGCTAATTCTGCCAACAGGCAATAATGTGCCTCGATTAAATCTATAAAAATTTTTTTGAAATCGTGTTTGTCCAACAGGTCTATGAATATGCTGCGGATTTTTCGTATGGTTTTTCGCCTAAAACTCCATATTTTTTCAGTCATTTCAAATACTTCAATTTGTGTAAACAGGTCAGTATCTGCATTGCGTAATATCTGTTCTATCATTTCGGGATTAACATCGGGATCCGAAAAGATAATCAGTTTATTGGGCGATAGGCTTTCTTGTGCTATTAAATCATGCACACTGTATAATGCACCGACCGAGCACGTTAAAAATAGATTCATTCGCTCCCTCTCATAATGCCATTTTCTTCCAGCCAAATCTTGGCAATCAGCAAATCCCGCTCAACGTGAATGTCAATCGTATCGTCCACGATATACGGGCGGATAACATCGCCCATGAATCGCCACGGCAACTGCCCAGTTTTACCCGACCGCAGATACTCCACATTCAGCACCCAAAAATTATGTGCCAAAAAATAGCAAGGTGGCAAATCTTGGCGGTTTGTCGAAACTTTTCCTGTTACGTTTTTTTCGTACATACAGAGCGTGCCGTCTGCGTTCAAGCCTTTTGCACGGAGCGGATGATGATCCAAATCTTCCACCACTGGCACAACGGCGGTTATTGTCATATCAGCTTGCATTATTTCCACGCAATCGGTAATCCATTCGGATTTTACAGCCACATTGTTCGCCAACAGCACAACGACAATGTCGGGCAGTTTGCCCAGCTGCTCCATGACCTCCAAAGCGTGTAAAATACAGTCTTCGTGCTGTGAAGTCGGCAGAGCGTATTCCATCGGGCGAACTATGCGGGCGTAACCGAGGACTTCCGCCGTGTTCAGTATCTTTTCGTTTTCGCTGCTGCAATACCAGTCTGTTATCACGGGCGAATTTTTGGCGGCGATTGCAGGATAAAACATTACTGGATTCCCCAAAACCTCCAAAACATTCTTGTCGGGTAGCGAGTTGTTGCCACGCCCCGTGAGTAGTGCCGTAATTTTCATAATTGTCTCCTTTGCGATACAAGATTTATTCTGCAAAATTCCCTGAATACAGCGATTCCATACGAGCCAAATACTCATGCGTACCGAGTTCCAAAATCTCAGTCAATTGTGCATCCGCCTCAAAATAACCCGCATCATACCACATTTTTGTTATTTCATAATTGCTAATCAAGTTGTGAAGCACGAAAGTGTATGAGGTTAGTTTTTGTTCTTGTTCCTCGGCGAGTGCGTAATAGCCGCTTTGATAGCGTTCGCCGATTTTAGCCAAAAATAAATTCATGTTAAACACTTTTATTTTGGCGGGTGCAAAATGAAATAAATCCAGCAGCAGATTTTGCAACATATTCCCAGAGCCTTTGAACTGCACAACACCGCTTCTACCCAACATTCCCCGAGCTTTGCCCCGTAGCACCAGATCTTTCTGCCAATCCCAAGCAATTCCAATCTTAAAGCAGGCCATTTTTAGTTTCCGCAAGAAAGTAACATTGCCAGACGCATTTAACGCCCTTGCGTTCATCAGATTATAGTAGGAAACGTCTACTCCTAATTTTTGAGAGGTTTCGTCCAAAAAGCCCATGCCCCGAAAGGTTATTCTTACTTTTATATCGAAATCCTGCACCTCTTGAACGTCCAACTCGCCCTGTGCAGGTCCGAGAACGGCAACAGTTTTGCCCTTTATCAACTTTAAAAAATCGCTGTCGGTTGATTGCAAATCTAATGTGTCTAGCGTGGCATTTAGGGCATTTTCGCTTGGGGGGCGGGTTAGTGCATATAACTCATTCCACAATGGACGGTAGCGATATTTCCAAATTTTATTGCATTTAGTAAGCACCTGAGTGGCGTTTTCAAAATCGCCAACGCTCATGTGCATTGCGTACATACGCCTTATATCAAACCATCTGACCTTTTTCCCAGGAGGATAGATTTTTTTCAATTTTTTAATCAAGCATTGTCTGATTTCATAGGCAAGTACGAACATTCCGCCAGCTATTGCCAATGTTTCCATATCTTCCAGCCAGGCAGTGGAGATTTTGTCGATATGCTCTTGTATATTATGGTCGGGCATTTTGTTGCCTGTAATATTGGAATTAGCCGCCTTGCAAATATGTTTCGTTAATTCGATTTCAGTGCTATTTGCGTATTTTATGGAGTAAACTCTAGAAAAATCGGCTATTTCAATGGTTCTAATTTTGGTAAATTCAAAATATATGGCATCGACTTTCCACAGTTCACGCAGCACCTTTTCGACCGATGTGCAGCGTTCTAGTTTTATGCGGATTTTGCGGATAACTTCCCGTATCCTTACCTCTCCGCAGAGCAGTAGTGGGAAAAATTTTAGGCAACTCGCCAAGATTTTTAATAGATTTTTAAGTCGGCTTTTTCGGTGGGATTTTTGCCGATTTTTATTGCGGAGACTCTTTATTTGGACGCTAAGGGCGTTGATGTCTTCGCTTAAATTGCCGACTTGTGTTTGCAGGTTCGACAGGGCTATTGCAATCTTTTCTTCTGCGTTTTGCTCGTTTCGGTTGTCCAAAATGCCTTACCTCCAATCGGTAATTTCAAAAAATAATCCCAATACTAATCCCGTCCCCAATCGGGAAAATCGGGCGGTTGTCATTCTCAGCAAAGAAATCCGCGAGTGCCTCTTTCACACCCAAAAATTCCGTGGAAAAATAGTCGTGGATTAGGATAATCCCGCCGCTGACCATGCGTGGTGCGAAATATTCCAAACCTGCCAAAATGGGCTTGTACAGGTCAAAGTCCAAATTCACGAAACAGAAAGTCTCGTCTTCCAATCCTGCCGTTGTTTCGGGAAAATAGCCTTTGCGGACGATACAGTAATCGGGGTACGGCATAACCGCCATTACTGCATCTTCGTTGGTTATATTCAAATGCCCCGCTCCTAGACTGGAGTAATTTTTGCTAAAATCCAAATTTACGTCTCGTTCGTCAAAACCCGTAAATGTGTCGAACAGATACAATTTTTTATCGGGGAAAACACGGTTAATCTCTTTTGAGAAATGCCCTTGAAATACGCCGCCCTCCGCCACATTGCCAGGTATGTTGTTTTCGTGAAACAGTTCCGCTAGGCGTTCCAAAAACGAGATTCTCGACTCCACGGATACGGTTACGAATTTTGTGATAATTCTGCCATGTTCCACGCCTAAGTTAAGGAGTTGCTCGGTTATCGGTGTAACGCCCGACAGCGAGGCTATAATGACAAAATCATGGTTTTGCTTTAATCCTGCGGCGGGTTCGTAGACGGGCAGATTCATCCCCGAGGTTGAAACTAGTAGCGGGTTATTGTCTAAAAAGCCGACAACGTGGTATTCCTTTGATATTGCGGGGAATAGCGTTCTGCCGATTGCTCCTGCCCCGAAGATTAGTGCTTTTGGTTTCATTTTGTTCCTCTTTTCACATTTTGTTGAGTTACGAATTAGGTTGAGCATTGTAGCAATGTCTAGCAACCTAGAAAGTTTGCCCTTAGCCGTCTAATCGGCACTTTGGGCTTTTTCTTGCCATATTTTAATTATCGTCCGCCGAGCCAACTTCCCAACAAACAACCCAATCGACAGCCAATAAAACAGCCACCGCCACCGAATCTTGCCGATAAAGCTATAAAATCCGCTATCTGCAAGCCCAAACATCGGCAAAACCCGCAAATATCCCGCAAAAATCAGCTGGCGTTCATTCTTCGTAAACGTGCAATATTCGTTAATATAGTAAAACACCTGCCAAATGAGTTCCCGACAGACAATCGGGCGTTCACGGTATTTCGGCAACATCTCGGCGATGATTGCGGTCAAGTCTAAAATCCGCTTGGGGCTAGTGCTATTCATAATCGAGCCTGTGCGGCGGTAATTATAAGCATAAAACGGCTCTGGCAAGAACGCCAATTTCCCCGCCGTCTCCTCCAACTTCCCCAACAGCTCCAACACCCATTTCATATCCTCGCAGTACATTGTCGGGGCGAAGAATAGTTCGTTTTCAAGGATAAAATCTCTCTTGCACACGTACCGCCAAGCCGAGTTCCATGACGGCTCGGGGAATACGCCTAGGATGTACTCCGTTATGGTCAAATTTTCGGAGGGCTGGAAATCCGCTTGTTTGGCGGGGATTAGCCCTTCGCCGTCTACCCAGCGTAGGTATCTGCCGAATAGTACGGTCGGCTTTTCTTTTTCTAAAAGGGCGAGGATATTTTGTAAGGCGTTTGGCAGCAGGAAATCGTCCCCGTCCAGGAACATGATATATTCCCCTGTTGCGGCGGTTATGCCTGTGTTTCTTGCTCCGCCTGGGCCGGTGTTGGGTTGCTTTATTAGTCGAAAGTTTGAGAAGTTTCCGAAACTCTTTTCGCAGATGGGGATTGTATCGTCTGTACTACCATCATCCACGGCGATAACCTCCAACCACCCCTCAACCCGCTCACTTACAACACTCTCCGCCGCCCGCCGAACATACTCCCCAACATTGTACATCGGGATAATCACGCTTAACTTTGTCATCTTACCCTTTCGTGGTTTTTCGCAAAAGTTTAGTGTTTGCGGGAGGTGAATAAAAAGGCTGATGATTGGCGGGTTTTTTGATTTGATTGACCAGTATTTTGACCATGTTTGGGAGTTTTATTTAATTTTTTGCAACAAAAAAGAGGTTTTAGGAAACCTCTCTTTTTTAGTTTTTAGTCAAGTTGTCGAAATTTTTTCTTCGCATAAAATCTTACAAGTCTTTCCCACAAAAGCTATGCCGACTTTGACAAGCCGTTTTGCATCATTTTCAGCACCGTAGCGTTTGGCGGTTATCTGCTCCAAGGCGGATTGTGCGTCCTTTTCGAGACTTTTTAGATTTTTCGAGGATTTTAACTCGAACATAAAATTCCCCTCCGCTCGTTCGATGAAAATGTCGAAACGACCGTCGCCGCTCTCTCGGTTGGAGAGTGGGTATTTTCGTTGAGTATACCCGTCCGCACAGAGCAAGCCTAGCAAGAATACGTGGTAGAGGATTTCGGGAACTTTTTTTCTGTCCTCGCCTTTTAGCGAACCTAAATCGTTCTGAGATAAGCGGTCGGTTATTATTCGTTCTAAATCCTTGGCGAAAAGCGGCAGATTATCGCTGTTCTCGAATATCGATCGCACGTACCTTGACGACATACGGAACACTCGTTTCAAGATAAAATCTTTCCACGCTTTCATAAGTTCGATATTTGGGATAGATAGAAGCATTTTTGAGGATTCGGCGGATAGTTTTTCCACGGATAAATAGCCCGCCTGCACGACCAACGAGTAGAAATCCTCGTCGCCTGGGTTGTTCAGCAAATCTAGGAGCGAAATGCGTTCTTCTAGGGTTATTGCCATTTTTTCGCCGCCGAGCATTCTTGTGATTTCTTTTCGTCTGCTGTCGTTTGTTAGATCGGCTATTGTGTCCATTATTCCACTCATTGTCCAGTAGCATTTGTAGTCGATTCCGTCAAGGAATGACATCGTGGAGTACGTGTTGTAAATGGGCTTGCCGTTGATCATTATGCCGTTGT
>JGI24700J35501_10930611_pt1 | contig 16680 bp, 13 predicted proteins | sample TergutTh196P1_FD_35501 | JGI IMG/M metagenome (IMG submission 35501)
CATTGTCACCATACACTTGACAGATCTGGTGATGAATCTCACTTGGTAGCACATTCCTAGCATTCAAAAAACGAATTACAGACCATATTTCACAGTCAGCGGCCCCTTCAATTGTCTTAAACATGTTTAATGCAAAGGAACAAACATAAACATAACACAAATTTCATGAAATGGCATCTGTGGCTTCTCAATTGATAGAGGAAGTCACTGCATATGCCCAAAGGGACAGTCTCGAGGATGCGCAAGAGATATGCGCAGACGGTACTTACTTTCCGAATAACCTACGTATAAAGACTTGCACTAATAGAACAAAATACGGACAAGTGCTAAACTTCAGATACCTCCAAGAAAATCCTTGAAGCAACATGCACAGCACATGGATGTGTATAAATCAATGCCATGAAATGCAACGAAACTACTGCACTTGCATCCATGACGGACAACTGAGGGTCACAAACTCTATGGCACACATCAAAAAACAAAACTGAATTTTGCAAACCGGTACCTTCAGGAAGTGCATGATGGGTAAATTAACTATACAATCATTCCTTTTAATTATGAAGCCTGGTTTCACCTCCCTGGAAATATGACATCTCAGAATAACTGGCACTTGTCTGTAGAAAATTCCATGTTACTGCACCAGGTGCCATGTTATGGTTTGTGTGCAGTGTACTAGGACAAGTAGATTAGTACACCCAGTGTTTCCTAAGATCATGAATTCACACTGAAGGGTTGATAGGCATTCTGACATCATTTTTTAACATCTGTCCAACCATTAATCAATGCCCTTCTTCAGCAAGACAAAGCAACAGCTCACACTGCAAACCACTAAAAACAACTTCTTTAAATGGAAAGTGGAAACCTAATATTAACTGCAATGTTTTAAAATTTAAGTGTGTACACCAAAAATCACGACAAATTGGAGCTGCAGCAATCAATACTCAACATGCGTCACACAAAATGAAGCAAGTCTAGACTGATACATGAGGTCACATAAAATGCCCCTATATAAAAAAGTCTTCTTCTGTGCTCAACAAAGTGGTGCAAATTAAATGAAGGGAAAAAAGGAAGGCAGGAAGAACAAAAGAAAGAAAGAAACAAACAAACATACAAAAAAAGAAGGATTGGTATGTTTTTTTATTGTGCATTGTAATATAAATACAATATAAACCAACAAAATGCACCTTTTCTAAGTTAATATTTTAATTTTTAATTTTATTATGTCTTCTATGTGTTTTGAACCCAAGGGTTCATATTCAGGAAGGTGGTTATATATACAGGTATGCTACAGTGTGTTTTACATGCATCATTATAAGCAGTCTTGTAGGCAGAGGAGTGTGTGATCAAACACACTCTTCTACCTACAAGACTGCTTATACCATACCTGTATATACAACTGTCTTCCTGAAGATGAACCCACGGGTTTGAAACATGTAGAGGACATAAAAAAAATTAAATATCAAAATATTAATTTTGAAAAGGTGCAATTATATTGCATAAAAAATGAAGGGAGGATAAATCATTCACTGGGTAAGTGACTAGACAGAGACAGACAGAAAGGTGGATTCCCTAGACAGTGGTGTCCATGATGGAAAAAGTCAGCATACAATGAATACGCAACATATAGAAACTGTCTGAAATGTAAACTACCTAACAACAATATACATACCACAACAGCCCTTCATACTCTACATGAGTTCTGTACTTATACAACTACGTGTGCATGCACAAACAAAAGAGGAGCTATGCACTTAGACAAGGCTATAAGACAGACTTCAGTATTCTGGGATGTGACACCATCCTGCTGGGCAGTAATTCCCAATGTTTCATAGGATCATAGTGCCTTCATCTTCTGGCTCAAAGAGCAGTCCAAGAACATTCTTCTTGGACTGCTGTAAGATCCTTAAATCTCACAGAGTTAATAATGCACAGTAAACACCTCACACATTAATATATTTCATTACAAAAGGAGTTAAATAAAACACTTCAGTACATTCTGTTAATTATTCATTACTAATTAAACACTTTAATACACTCCATTCCTCATTCTTTACTAATTATTCAATCTACAAAGTAGAAGATGAGTCAACAAGAAATCTTTTAATGCAAACTGACACTGCCTTCTATCTGTCGCTAAGCATACATTTCAAACTCCATTTTGACAAATTAGGACACGATGTGGTTTGTAACTTATGATCAACTCTGCCTGTTGTATAATACATATGACAGACATGAGTAAGAAAAAGAAAGAGGCAAAAAATATTTTATTTACTGGTACTGTAATCCATGAAGATTGTACAGTATGGGTGACAGGTGAATGAATATAAGTATATAGCATTGGTAGAATGATACTGGCACAGAAAAACCTGTCTTACTGTCACTCTGTTGATGACAAATTCCCCATACAGCATCCTGGGATTAAAATTAGGCCTCTGTACTGACAGTGCAACAACTAACTTCCTCGCCCATGACATGGCCAATACATACGTTAACACTTTGAGCACATCACCGACGTCCACACAAATATCACACATTTCTTCCAATAAACTTATCAAACAGTATGAGGAAACTGTACATATATGTTCACAGTACCTCTCCATGGCCCTGCCTTGACCTTTCTAGCCATGGGTCACTTAAGTAAGACCACAGAATTCATTTCTGAGCCAAGAGTAACCATAGGGTAAATTCTGTTATACCAGTGATAAGGAAACCATGAGAGTGATAGTCAGCTTATACATGAGGTCCGAAACAGCAAAGGAGGATGTGGTATTCCATTCCCCAAGATTTGTCTTTGGTAGAAATTGAGAGACCAACCTGACAACAAAAAAATCTGCACACACATCTGACCAAGGACTGAATTCTGAATTTTCTGAATGAAGTCCAGTGGTGTGAGTTGTGGCTTACCCTAACACCATAAGGCCCCCTGCCACATACTTTTATAAGCAAATTCTAGTGCATTACATTCTTGATGCACTGTTGAATAATGCTGTCACCTTCATGACCCATGTATATATGGGAAAACAGTATTAAAAACTGTCTTAAAGAAATTGAATTGTGGATGTGGATTCACCTCACTAGAAACAGGGACACATGGTGGGCTCCTGTGAATGCTGAATTGAACCTTCAGTTTCCATAAAATGTGGGTAATTTGACTGGCAACCTATTAGTTGTATGAACAGGACTATGTTATATGGAGTTAGTCACTTAATTATGCAGATGATGGTCATCTCCAAGGCAAACGGACAACTTTACCATTTACTATTACCAAGCCATGTTATCATTTGACTTAGTACGTCCTAAAGCTAATGACTCCTCACCATAAAAACACATCATGTTACAAACCATTCACAAAGAAAGCACTGGACCTGCATGAATCCTTTGGTACAACCTACGCAATGAAAAAGACACAAGATTTGGTACTTGGAATGTTAGGAGCCTGTATAGGTTAGGTTCCCTTAAAACAACAGCCAGGGAATTAGCAACATATAAATTAGATTTAGTGGGTGCACAGGATGTTATGTGGGACAATGGGACCACAGTAAGAGCAGGAGATTATATTTTTTTTTTTATGGGAGAGGAAATTAAAATCATCAATTCGGAACAGGATTTTCTGTACATCACAGAATAGTATTAGCAGTTAAGAGAGTAGAGTTTGTTGGTGATAGGATTTCATATATAGTTCTGAGAGGTCGCTGGCGTAATATCATAGTTTTGAATGAGCATGCACCAAGTGAGGAGAAAAGTGATGACTCAAAAGACAGTTTTTATGAGGAATTAGAGCAGGTTTTCCATCATAATCCTGAGTATCATACGAAAATTCTGTTAGGAGATTTTAATGCAAAAGAAAGGAGAGAGAATATTTTCAAAGTGACATTTGGGAATGAGAGTTTACATCAGGACAGTAATGATAATGGTGTTAGAATAGTCAACTTTGCCACATAAACAAATCTAGTTGTTAAAAGCACAATGTTCCTGCACCGAAACATTTGTAAGTACACCTGGACTTCTCCAGATGGGAAGACTCACAAACAATTGATCACATATTGATACATATGAGATGGCATTTGAGTATACTCGATGTATGATCTTTCAGGGGAGCTGATCACCATCTGGTGGTTGCAAAAGTTAGTGAAAGATTGACAGGAAGTAAAGAAGCAGCACAGGAGTTTGATGTGGAAAGATTTAATCTCAGGAAGCTAAATAAGATGGAGGTTAAGTAGGTCAAACTGGTTTGCAGCTTACGAGAACTTAAGTGATAGCAAGGAAATAAATAGGGTTTGGGAGAACATTAAAGAGAATATAAAAACCCCACCTAAAGAGACTCCAGGTCTGTACGAATTTAAGCAGCATAAACCAAGGTTTGATGAAAAATGTTTATGTTTTGTAGATCAAAGGAAGCAGGCTAAAATGCAGTGGTTACAGGATCCAAACCAAAGCAGCATAGATAATCTGACAATATAAAACGTGAAGCTAGTAGACATTTCAGGAACAAACAGAAGGAATATCTGAAAGCTAAACTTGATGAACTTGAAACTAAAAGTAAAATCATAAATATCAGAGACTTGTACAGGGACATCAATGATTTTAAGAAGGCTTACCAGCCTAGAACCAGTGTAATAAAAGATGTGAAGGGTTATTTGGTTAGAGCCTCCCACAGTATTTTGGCTAGGTGGAAGAACAATTTCTCTTAGCTGTTCACTGTACATGAGGTTAGTTATGTTAGGCATACAGAAATACATACAGTAGAATAACTAGTGCCTGAGACAAGTGCCTTTGAAGTTGAGATGGCTATTCACAACCTAAAAGGACACAAATTACCAGGTATTGATCAAATCCCAGCAGAACTGATTAAAGGAGCAGGTACCACAATTCGCTCTGAGAGCCATTAACTTATTAATACTATTTGGAATAAGGAAGAACTGCCTGAGGAGTGGAAGTTGTTGTTCATTGTACCTATCTACGAGTATAAGAAGTGTGATAAAGCAGAATGTAGTAAATACAGAAGCATAACACTTGTGTCAACTGCGTACAAAACTTTACCCAACATCCTCCTGTCAAGGTTAACTCCATATGCAGAGGAAACTGTTAGGCATCATCACTGTGGGTTTTGATGCAACATATATTCTGCGTTCATGAAATACTTGAGAAAAAATAGGAATACAATGAAGTAGTGCATCAGCTATTTATAGACTTCAAGAAACCTTATGAATCAGTTAGAAGGGAGGTCTTGTATAATATTCTCAAGTTTGGTAACCCCATGAAACTGGTAAGGCTAATAAAAATGTGTCTGAATGAAACCTACAGCAAAGTTCAGGTAGGCAAGCATTTGTCTGACATGCTTCCTATTCGGAATGGTTTAAAACAAGGAGATGTTTTATCGCCGTTGCTTTTCAACTTTGCTTTAGAGTATGCCCTTAGGAAGGTTCAGGCAAACCAGGATGGCTTGAAATTAAATGGTACACATCAGCTTTTGGTTTATGTTGATGAGCTAAATACATTGGGTGGACGCATATATACTATAGAGAAAAACACAGAAGTTTTGGTAGTCGTTAGTAAGGAGACTGGACCAGAAGTAAATGCTGATAAAACTAAGTACATGGTCACGTCTTGAGATCTGAATGCAGGACAAAGTCACAATATATATAAAGACTGATAACAGTTCCTTTGAAAGTGTGGAAGGGTTTAAATATTTGGGAAAAACCTTAATGAATCAAAACTCTATTTAGGAAGAAATTAAGAGCAGATAGGTCAGGGAATGCCTGCTATCATTTGGTGCAGAATCTTTTGTTTCCAGTTTGCTACCCAAAAATATAAAATTAATATACTCAAAACTATAATTTTGCCTGTTGTTTTTTATTGGTATGCAACTTGCTCGCTCACACCTAGGGAGGAACACAGGCTGAGGGCATTTGAGAATAGGGTGCTGAGAAGAATGTTTGGACCTACGAGGGACGAGGTAACAAGGGAGTGGAGAAAACTATATAATGAAGAGCTCAGTGATCAGTACACCTCACCAAATATTGTTTGGATGATCAAATCGAGAAGAATGAGATGGGTGGGGCATGTGGCATGTATGGGGGAGGGGAGGTTTACACAGGGTTTTGGGGGGAAACATGAGGGAAAAGAAACCACATGGAAGACCCAGGTATAGATGGGAGGATAACACTAAGATGGATCTTCAGAAAGGGGGATGGGGGGCATGGACTCAACTTCTGGCTCAGGATAAGGACAGGTGGCACGCACTTGTGAATGTGGTAATGAATTATCGGGTTCCATAAAATACGGGTAATTTATTGACTAGCTGAAAAACGGTGAGCTTCTCAAGAAGGACTCTGCTCCATAGGGTAAGTAGGTACATAATTATGCTGACCCTAGCCTTGATCACTCACGTAAACAGTGCATATAAATTAAGGAATAACTGTCTTGGATGTTAATGCTACTGATAAAATACTGTTTCCTAAATTTGTGACTATCTACTCTTTCTCATGCCTGTAACTTATAACGCGTCACTCATCTTCGCAGGTCACTTAAATCTTGTCCCAGTTCCGAAACATCACAAGTTGCATACGCAGCAGCATTCTCACCTGTGTTGGAACAGTTTGTATCCACAAACGTCGGGGTGTCATCAGGTGCCCAGTACATGGGATTTTTCGTCGCAACAAACGGGAAGCTGGAAATAATAAAACTTTGTTCATATGACATGACTCACGGTTGTGGCGACATATTCAAGCAATAGTCCCAGATAACTCACCGTTTTCAAAAGATTCTTTTGCAGCTGACAGAAGTTTACGGTAACGTATTTTTGCACTCTCCACATCTTCATCTGTAATGTGTTCACTCTGTTCACCTTCCAGAGTTTCCATGATACAGCTCGCGAAAGAACCTCTAGACCATTCAATACAGATATTCAGTTGAATCTCCTAACTCGTAAATAGCATGAAAGAGTGCTGACAATCACTCGCAACTTACAACACGCCATCGTATACTGATTCGTTTCAAACGCTCATGCGCTTGACGTTCCCACACTGCGATTGGCAACTTTCCTTGTCACCACACCATTCCCACAGACTATATATAACTATTCCGTCGCACCACAGTCACAGTTTATCCGGTAAGCAGTCCGAAGCCTAATCATTACGGGCCGTGACACGCACAGACGTCATCTCCGTGAAGTCACCTGCGTTACTTTGATCGTTGATCAGAGGCCTTCATTGAGTTTTACCAGTGGTTTTCCAAGTGTGCTCCGCCCGCGACCCGTTCCCAGGGGATCCGTGAATACATTTCTGTAGGGTCTACACTCAATTTGACCTTTCTTTTCATGAAAGTAATAATGTTTTGTTACAAATGATTGATGGACTTCTTTAACTGGCGATATGTTTACTTCGTATGACAGAAACTTCCTGAACCCACTAAGCGAACAATTAGTAATTAAGGTTAAATCATGCAATGCATTTGTACTACATATGCCACTGGTATTTATTTATTTTTGCATTCTATAAAGCCATAAAGGAAACTCTGTTAGATGCAGAATAAGGCATAAATGATTATTACATGAAAAACGTTACAGCAGTATAAAATTTAAAAACACAAAAAAATATAAACTCCAGTTACAGAAACATTATTAACGATATAGATTGTAGTTTACACTCAATATGTTATAACAGAAATCTACAAACATTTATTCTTGTTTAAATGAAAATATTCATCTAGAAAATAAAATGAATTCTTATATAAAAAAAGGTCTTTCAAAATTGAATTGTATCTATTTGGATTATTAGATATATCCTTCATATAAGAAGGAAGCCCACTGTAAAATTTTATACATAGATAGTAAGTCACGTTGTAATAGTTGGGCGAGGTTGATGAAAATTTCAGCGTTGTCTAATGTCTTTGTGATTAATCTCGGAGTTAACAAAATATTGATTTCTATTTTTTGTCACAAAGAGAAGAAATATATATATATATATATATTGCGATGTACAGAAATATATATATATTGTGACGTATTCGTAGCTATCGAAATCAAATATGAGATATAAATTTTAGATTTTGGTTTCCTGTCGTCGGGGAACTATATTGACTGGTGCAAGGGTGTGAGGATCCATGGTTATTTTTTTGCAGCCAAAAAGTGACTAAAAAGTTTGGGAACGACTGCGTTATTCCGTTGCTCGATACATGGGTATCCTGGATTTCTGAATGTTGCCGGAGGCGGGCTGTTGCTATGGTTACACGTAATGGCTTCGATATGGTGTTTATGAACGTTTTAGTATGCTGGGCGTTGGTACAAATTATCTCCTTGACCTATGGATTTTCTGGAGAAATGCTGCCATATTCAGATCCGAACACCTGTGCGGATAATGAATATTTTGACTCAAGTTCGCTTAAATGCATTCCTTGCAATGACGTAAAGAACCTGGAACCCACCAAAGATAGTGAGTTGTTAAATAAAATAATTATTTTAACAAATACTCATTATCTTAATGTACACATAGAGTGTACTTATTTGTTTCAGAGTTGTCATGCACGTGTAACATGCAGAGTAAGATTGTGCATCTGAATGGTAGCCAGTTTCCAGTCTGTGAACTGTGTCCAGACCATCATGTTCCAACAACTGATAAATTCGACTGCCTTCCATGTTCAACTAAGACTATCAACAGAAATGACACTGTGGTCTGTGCTACATGTGGAATTCAGGAGATACATGGTATAATTAATTATTTATATTATTAGATCAGTAGAGCACAACTACAAATGTTGGAACATATTTTGACTTGTTGCTTGAATCTGTTTCAGTTGAAAGACATTACAATGGCACTCTGAACGATGCATTCCATTGTTTGAATTGCACAACAGGAACAGTTCCTTCATCTGATGGAAAGGTCTGTGTTCCCTGCTCGTTACCTTTTCACAAGTGTTCCTGTCCTGCTGCCACCCACATACTATTAGAAGGGGTTTGCATCCCTTTCAGTAGTATCTCCACCTGGTCAGATGATATGAACAGTTATGTTATAGAGTTTGAATCAGGCGAGAAGATTGATTCTTATTTCCTTAGGCGATACTTAAGGTCATCAGTGTATTTATGCAAGGTAAGTTCTCATTCTCATTCTCATTTATTTCACATTCCATTGAACTTATACAGATGTGGAACTAGTCATGTATACATTTAGCACAATAAATAAAGCAAGTGTACATAAGTTGTGCCTTATTGTAGTGCCATATGCTACTTCAAAACACTCACATTCTGATTTGTCATATCTTGATAGATGTAAGATGGCATTCAAGTATACTTAATGTCTAATTTTTAAAATGAATTGGCTGTGATGCTTATCACTGTCTGATGGTTTCAAAATTTACTGAGAGTCTGTCAGTAAATGAACAAGCAGCATAGAAGTTTAATATGGAGGGATTCAATCTTAATAAGGTAAAAGAGGTGGAAATTAAGGAACAGTATCATCTTAAAATCTCAGACAGGTTTTGTGCTTTGGAGGAGAAAAATTAATAGGGCTTTTAAAAACTAAGGGAATATCAAAATCTCTTCTAACGAGAGCTTAGTTCGGTATGAATAGAAGATGAATAATATACGTTTCAATGAAGAATGTTCAGATTTAGAAATCAAAGGAAGCAGACTAAATTGCAACAGTCACATGATTCACACCAAATTAATGCAAGTAATATTAGCAGTGTAATATGTGCAGCTAGTAGATATTTCTCAGGATCAAATAGAGGGAATATTTGAAATGTAAAATTAATTAACTTGAAACAAAAAATAATAACGCAAATATTAAAAATTTGAATAGAATTCACCCTAGAACAGGCCACAAAGGCCCAGAGAAGGAGTAGAGGTATAGCTATACTCTTTCTTTAACCTTGGTGCTTAATGGGAGCGGGTGTTCAATTCCATGCTCTGGCTGCTTTACCCCTGGGAAAGACCTGGCACCCATTGTATAGCAGGCTGGGTGGGCCTCAGGGCTGATCTGGACAGGTGCGGAAAATCTCCCCCTCACTGGGTTTTGATCCCCGGACCGTACAGCCTGTGGCGAGTCACTATACTGACTATGCTATCCTGGCCCACGATTTGTATAGAGGCATAAATGAAATTGAGAAGGGTTACAGTTGTATAACTAAGTTGGTAAAAGACATGAATGATGATCTGCTTGGAGATTTGCACAGAATTTCAGTTATGTTGAAGAACCACTTGTGTCAGTTATTGAAGGTTCATGAGGTTAATGGTGATAGGGAGACTGAAACACAGCCTTTGAAGTTGAGGTGGCTATTGAAAATTTGAAAAGATACAAATTACTAGGTATTGATCAAATTCCAACAGAAATGATTCAAGCAGGAAATCAGAGACTACATTCGGAGTTACATGAACTTATTAATTCTATGTGCAATAAAGACAAAGTGCATCAACAGTTGAAGGAATTAATCATTGTACCTTTTTTAACAGACAACATCCCACTGTGTTTCTATCTGTTCTTACATTCCATTGTGTTGCTATCTGTTTTTATATTCCATTGTGTGTCTATCAGTTTTTAAAATTTGGTATGTTTCAACCTAAGAAGTCATCATATATTGTGTAATTTTTGCCTGATGTTGAACTCTTAGGTTGAAACATGTAGCAAATTGTAAAAACAGATATTGATTTATAATAAAAGGAGCGTTGTGTTAACTGGATTATTCTTTCTTGATTATTCTTTGAAATATTAATCTTTGTACCTGCTTTTAGAATGGTGATAAAGTAGTCTGTAGTAATTGTTGGGGCACATCACTCTTATGAACAACATAAAAATAGCATCCCACTTTCTTCTCTCTAGATTTACTATATTTATAGATAAAATTACTGGGTATCATTGTTGTGTATTTTGATGTAACAGATCAACTACTATCACATATTCTGAATTCACCAAATTTTTTAGAAAGAATGGTACTACAAAGGGACAGTACATAAGCTTGTGATTCAGTTTGGTGGAGGGTTTTACATAATATTGACGTGGAATTTGGTACACCCACAAAACTGTTAGTTCAGTAAAGGAGTATTGGAATTAAACCTATGTTAAAGTTCAGAGAGGCACGCATTCTTCTTGCACACTTCTGATTGAAACAAAGAGATGCTTTATTGCCATTGCTTCCCAACTTTGCTTTATAAGATGCTATTAGGAAGGATCAAGCAAAACAAGAGAGGCAAAGTTGGATGGAACACATGAACTTCTCATCTGTGCTGTCATTGCTTTCTTTCTGGGCAAAATATACATATGATAAAGTGAAACACAGAAGCTGTATTAGTTACCGATAAGAAGGATGGTCTAGAAGTAAGTGATGTGAAGACTAAGTATACATTCATGTGTTGTGAACAGACTACAAAAGGGAATCACAACATAAAGATGGGTAATCATTCCTTTTGAAGTGTGGCAAAGTTCAAGTATTTGGGAACAGGCCTAACGTATCAAAATTGCATTCATGATGAAATTAAGGTAAGATTGAACTCAAGGAATGCCTGGTACCATTTGGTCCAGAATCTTTTGTCATCATGTTTGCTCTACAAAAATATAGACAGTGAAATATAGGGGACTCTTATTTGGCATTCATTTTTTCAAACTAACATTACCTGAAATAAAATAGATACACATTCTTATTTTGCATGTTGTTATGTATAGGTAAAATACTTGGTCTCTTACACTGAGAGAAGAACACAGGATGAGGATGTGTGAGAATAGGGTGTTGTGGAAGATATTTGGATCTCAGAGGGAGGAAATACAAGGAGGGTGGAGAAAATTGCGTAGTAAATAGCTTCATGACTTGTACTTCTTGCCAAATGTTGTTACGGTATTCTTGTCATGGCAGCTTAGATGGGTAGGGATGTGTGCCATATATGGAGAGAGAAGAGAAATGCAGATGGATGCTTAGTGGGAAAACCTGAAGTAAAGAGACGAATAGTAAAAAGTCCAACTAAATACATTTATAGTATTTTGTTACAATGACATATATTATTTTAGTCTACTACTATAAGGGTATTTAGTTGGATGTTTTGATGCGTGGAAATAATAGAACATACAGTGATATGAAGTGACCAGTTTGGAAGACCGTGGCATAGGTGGGAGGATATTATTGAAATGGTTCTGAGCAGGCATGAACTGGATTAATCTGCCTCAGGATTTGGAAAGGTGGTTGTTTCTTATGAAGACAATAATGAATATTCCAGTTTAATAAAGTATGGGGCTCTTCTTGACTAGTTCTTACTAACAGCTTCTCAAGAAGGTCTTTGCACCATGGGGTAATTAGTAATTTAATTAGCTGCCTCTTTGAAGTTCACTCAAAACACTGGCTATTCACAAATTATAACACATTAATAAAACTAAGGAAACCTATGAAGCAGTTTTGGGGACCCATGGTTTATATTTCATTCATACACTCAAAAACTGAAACGAGAGTTTTGCTTGAATTATAAACAAGATATTTATTTGCATAATTTCTCTACTAAACTGGCCAGAGGTGCAGATTTACTATGAAGCTAATGAAGCTTAAGCTTCAGGTCCCTTCACTTGCATGGGCCCCTTCCAAGTCCCTGGTGGGAGCCCTGCATAAAGATTCAGTTTTGTACCAAATTTTTTATTTGTAATTTTGAATTATTTTTCTCAAAGAGGGCCCCAAAGTGGAATAAGCTTTGGGCCCCACAAAACCAGGATCCACCCTTCACTGTCCAGTTTCCATTGCCTAGATTTTTCCAGCTATATTAACATTTAAAACTTAAGCAGCAACTAAAGTTATCAAATCTGCTTGGTCAACAAACTGTGTCAGTTTAGGAATAGAAGTCTAGTATTTTGGATATCAGAGTGATGAATCATTCTGCTCTAAATTTGATGTGGCTCTTCACCTGACATTACTCTACCAAGATACAAACTGGAAGCTTCATACAAAATTTGTAGGTATATTTATTATCTATCCCTATACCAAATTGTACACCCAGTCATTTGTAAATTATGTGTCAAAAGGAATGCTGGGGATTTTGTGTGGCCTTCATATTTCATAATTTATAGACAGTAAAAATAGCAGTTTGCCTTCACATGTTTTCCAAATAGTTTGTTTTCAAGAACTTGTAATTTTATGTTATTCTTGTAAGGTAACGTATATTTCCAGGTAAAATTTGGTTTTTGCATCCTAATCTTTGGCAGTGTGGAAAATAAGAATTTATACTGCGCATATGAAAACATGTGAAAGTGAAACTTGGACTCAAAAACCAGTGAGTTTCTGTAGATTGCAGAAACAGTAACAGAAAGGAGACAAATCAATCTGACTGACCTTAATGATGACAGAATTATGTGTTTTACTTGTAACAGATTCTGCGCTTATGTACAGAAAAAACTGGAAATGACAGGTTCAAAAAATGATCATGAATACAGTTCCCCAAAAAGTGTACAATGAATGCCCATAGGAAGAGGACACACACAGGCATGTAAAAGGATGAAAGGATGCTTTTACAATATGTTGCGAATAAATAATTTATTAAGTCAATTACTGTTGACACTTTTGTGTACTGGAGTTGACTTCCTGGTTCTATATACTGGCATCTGACTTAGATTACTAATATTAACATTGCTTCTGTACAGTGTACATTACACTATACATAATACGAAAAGAATTTCTACCCCTACTTCTTCTTGTTAATCTAAACGTATTTGTACTCCACTCCTGTGTGTTTTTACTATTCTCCCCATTTTTTGTAATATATTGTGTGACACATAATTGGGGTAAATGTTGGGAGCAATGATAATAAAGCAGCTGAGGGGATATGCTCTTCTCAGGCAAGCAACAAGACTGCTTGCCAACTGGTGGCCAACATGTGTACACTGGTGTTGTTCCGTGATGACTATGCTGGGAGCCCATGTAAAGTGTTTCAAGATTCAAAACACATCCCAACCTCTGACAGCAGTTCGCTGCCATGGCTGTATTATGGGGAGGGTGATGCACAGACTGTACTCTCTAGGAAGAAGATAACAGCCAAGTACAGCATGGATCCCAGCTCTAAGGTAAGTAATTTGCCTAATGCTGCAGGAAACAATTTTTTAGGGATGTGACACTATAGTTTGTTAGTGAAGTGCTAATGTTTCAGACAAACCTGCTGTCTCCTCTTCACGTTTCCTACCCTGAAGACTGAGGCAGCAGATTCCTTTGGAATTAGACTACATTGTGTCACATCCCAGAAGACTAGAATCCTAATATATACTGACAAGAAACATCAAATTTTATACAAGAAAATATATGAAGATGGAAAGAATACGAGTAATAAACTGTGGTACTGAAGAAAATAAAGTAATGGAAAAATTTGTAATTTATTGTGAGGGTAATTGAATTGAAGAGAATGTAGTTTCATGAAGCAGAAGTGTAGTAACAATTCAGATAACTTCTTTCATGCAGGCAAACAGGCTGAATCTTACTGTTGTACGCTTTACACCTGAAGGCCACATGAAGGCCATTTCTTCTGCCAGTGGCAGTTTTCTGCAGCTATGTCCTGATTCATGGACATCTTTGGACAAGGGGCTGCGGTTTGGTGCCCAATATCAGCACTCCTGCAGTTTTCCTGCCCGTCAGCTGGTTGAAATTAGGGACACCGAATTTTTAGACCTGTATCTGCAGTACTGGGAAGGTGGAGAGTCCATGCTCTACACAGTCCCAGTGTTGGTACTGGACAAGTCAGCAAACAAGGTACAAAATGAAGAGCTTAAACTTCTACAAACTACCTACTGAATTGTACTGTCAATGTTCTGAAAATTGATCACCATTTCAGTATGAGAGTTTTAGAACACAGCAGTCATATCATCCGTAATCTTTTGCAGAAATATCTGTAGAAATTAGTGATACACTGAAACTCCTAAATTAAATGCATGTTTTTTGTTCTATGTGATATTACATACTCTGTAAGATTCTGTCCAAGTGCCCATAAGAATAATGTTAAATGTTAATGGATTTAACATTTCTTCAGTTTCACATTTTCCTGGAGTTCACACTTCATCTTCCTAGACCTGACTATGAAAATTTATCCAATTTCTTGTTTCATACATTTATTCTATTTTTTTTTAATTGAAGTTAAGTAATGCTGCTAGGTGTTAAGTTTATGTAACCAGTAGAAGCATACATGCCATAGACCATTTTCATATATAGGTACATTAGGTTAAATTGATAGAAATTAACCTAAGGCACATTCTCCTGAACTGTGGCATATTGCTTCTGAAACACCATGTATATTCATATACATGTCACGGATCCAAAAGTTGGTTAGTTTGACCATAGGATGTGTTATGGTCATAAGATACAAAACACACAGAAAAGTAAAATTTTTAGTTTGCACTGCAAAAATACAAAACAATGAGACAAATACAGTTTGTAATTGGCTCTGTCATGCCACTGACAACAGTGTGTGGAGATAACTCATAGAATAGGATAGAATAGAAAGAATACACGAAGGATTGGCACATTAGTGACCTATGCACTTCAACCACACTTGATCCTTTGTGCAGCCCTTATGCATCTAGCAGCCCTGCACCCTGAGCAAAGTACAGTACCCTGCTGATAGATATGTCTTCAAAGTCATCTGGTTACATCAAATGATGATCCAAGTGCCTGAATCTTAAATGTGGCTAAAGCCTCACAGTCACAAAGAATGTGTGAGGCTGTTTTGGATGCCTGCTTACATCTGTTACACTCAGGACTGTTTACTAGCGCCAATTTAAATAAATGTCCTTTTAAGTGACAGTGTCCTGTTTGCAACCCTGTCATTATTCTTAGCTGGTTTCTGCTATTCCTGGTACTCATTTCTGTTAGAAGCTGAGTCATCCCCAGGGCCATAGTGTGGCCGGAAGGATTATGTCAATGAAAAATTCCATTGACACCATCGGGATCAGAACCCATGACCTTCCAGCTTGTAGTTCAGTGCCTCAACCAACTGCGCCACCACATACCCCCTAAATAAATACTGTAGATTGCTTAAATTCTTTACATTATTATCACAATATATCATTCAGTTGTTAAACAAACAAGTAAGTGTAGTTGATCTCATAACTTTCTTACTCATTATCGCAGTACATCATTCTCTGGTTAGAGATAAATATTCTGTAGATTGTTAACTTACATCACGTTATTATCACATATCTCTAGATTAGAATCTTTATTTTGTGACTATCACTCTTTCCCCACCGTTGTTTACTGTTGTAACGTTTCAGGTGTATAGGCAAATGGACTTCTTCAAAGTTTTGAATATTAAATACTTTTAATTTCAAATATATATGAGGACATTAGATGTGAATATCCAGTTTAAAATGCATGGAAGGTATCGTGGTGTCACGCATATGACATTATGTTGTGATAATGCCATGAGGAAGGTACTGCCTATTTATATATATATATATATATAAAGAAAGAAAAAGAGACTTAGAAAGAATGCTAAAGAAGTTAAAGGTAGAAAGTGAGAAAGCCAGAATGAGGCTAAACCTAAAGAAGACAAAGATAATGATAACAGGCAACTTAAACAATTTTAAACTAGACGGAACGGAGATAGAGATAATAGATAGCTACACATTTTTGGGCACTACAATCACTAGAGATGGATCCGTGTGCAAAGAAATAAACAGACGAATATCAAGCGGGAGACTGGCGATGATAAAACTAGAGAAAATCATGAAGGATCGG
>JGI24700J35501_10930610_pt1 | contig 16654 bp, 13 predicted proteins | sample TergutTh196P1_FD_35501 | JGI IMG/M metagenome (IMG submission 35501)
CGCCAACCTGCTGAGCGAGCAAGAACGCTTTACCCCGGCGTACATGATAAACGGAAGCACCGACCCCAACGACTGGGGGGACGTGCCTACAGCATTAGACCACCCGAACTTTGAGGCATGGAACGCGGTTCGAATTGTGCCCGGCTCCACCGGCTTCCGCCTGCCGACGGAGGCTCAGTGGGAGTTTGCCGCCCGCGCCGGAACAACGACGGCCTTCAGCGACGAGAGGGTGCGAGACTGGGAGGACCAAGCCGCCCTTGACCGGATAGGCTGGTTCAATTTTAACAACGGGGGAGTTACGCGGGAGGTTGGTTTGAAGGAACCCAATCCCTTGGGCTTGTACGACATTCACGGCAACGTGGGGGAGTGGGTGTGGGACAGGTCGGGTGATCCCCCGACAAGCCAAGCTCAGACCGACCCTACAGGCCCGGATTCGGGGAATCACCGCGTAATTCGCGGGGGAGCCTTTAGCGGGACGGCGGCGGCATGGACCGGTCGGTCGGCTTTCCGTGATGGCCTCGGCTCGCACCTCCGGTTCTGGGATTTCGTGGGTTTCCGGCTTGTACGGCCTTGAGGCCGTGCACCGAGAGGAGTGATTATAGGGCGGCCATGCGACCTTGAGGTCGCGCACCGAGAGGAATGGATTTATAGGCGGCCATGCGACCTTGAGGTCGCGCACCGAGAGGAATGGATTTATAGGCGGCCATGCGGCCGCTTAGCGGTGTGCGGCCGCTTAGCGGTGTGCGGCCGCCTAGCGGTGTGTGGCCGTAGCGTAAGTTCCAGCAAAAGGAGAATTATATGAAGAAAACAACAAAACTTTTCGGCATTGCCGCACTTGTCGCGGCATTTTCAACAATCAGCGCGGGCGGGGCTTTCGCACAGGCTTTTTCGCAGTTGCCCCTCAGCTTCGGCATAAGCTCGTCGTTTATCAGCGACTTCGGCGGCGGGGTTTCCGGCAGTATAACGGAGGCCGGCACAAGCCTCGTCGACAACTGGCTGGGCAACGAGGTTTACTGGCACGGCTCTTATGCCGGCTTTGCCTCCTCAATCTTTTTGGACGCTCATTTTGTCCAGCTTTCATTCGGCTACTTTACCAGCACGGGATCGAGCCGCACCAGAATTGGTCGCAGCCCGGCTACCATTTTTGATCACAGTCTGGGCACGCCAAGCCCCACGGGGATCGAAATCGGACTTTTGGGCAAGTTCCCGGTGGAGCTTTCGCCCAGAATAACCGTCTTCCCGCTTGCCGGCATTGCCTACCGGGTTGTCCTTACGGGCGGGGCTTCCGTACTGGTTATCGAATATCGGGCATTAGAGTTCGACCCCCTTGACTCAAGCGCCCTTTGGTTCCGCTTGGGCGGCGGCATGGATTTTTCCATTAACCAGAATGTGTTCCTGCGCGGCTCGCTCTCCTACGGGGTGCGCCTGCGCACTCGCTGGGAAAACGACGCAATAAATAACGGCCCCCACTGGGTCTCTGGAGCGGCATCCCCAACACCAGCCGACCCAGAAGCCGGCAACCACCGCTTTGTAACATACGACAACGCCCGCCTCGGCCACGGCATTGACATAACGGTCGGCTTGGGTTTCCGGCTTCGCTAGGGAAGCACTGATTAAATCCCATCGAGGATGCGGATTAAAATCCGAATCAGTGCTTCTTACCCGTATTTGCGCAGGTGGAATGAGCAAATACATCGGACTTTAGTCCGCGGGAAACGCTGATTAGCGTCGAGTTAATCAGCGTTTCCTTAATCAGCGTTTCCCTAGAACATTATGCCGAAACCAAGCCAAGGGCGCAGTGCGCCGGAGTTGGGCGAGCTGAAAAAATGGGAGTAATCCAGCGCGGCTTCAAAAAAAAGCGGAATCTCCCAGGGGAAAAGCTTAAAGGAAAGCCCGGTGTTAAGAAACACCGCTCCAAATTCGCCAAGCCGCCAGGCGTATCCGCCGCCGGCACGCAAAGTTAAAAGAGCAACCCCCTCGAAAAGCCGCCTTTGCGCCAAAAAATTAAGGTCAATCGCTAAATTTTGCGACGAGCCGCCGTCCGGGGAAACATCCGTAGCGGCATGATTCATCGCAAACATATGAAGCCCAAGCTCCAATCCGGGGTTAAAAAACCAAGACCTTTCCGCCACCGCGCCAAAACGCAAACCCGCGCCGGCCAAACTATTGTCTTCTATAAAACCGCTGCCGTAAATCGAGAATACAGGCATCCAAGCCAAGCGCAGAAACATATTCACAGAACGCGGCTCGCTAAAAAATTCTTCTGGGGCGACTTCGGCGACATAATCCTCCGGCGCCTCTTCTTCATCATCTTCCTCTTGAGCCGTCAAAAAAATGTCTTGGCCGGGGAAAGGAATCACCGTAAAAACCACCCATTGGGAAGCCTCGCCGGGGCGGAAAAGATAGTCGTAGGGAATAACCATAGCGCGAAAAACCCCCGGCGGAAGATTCAGAATGATATACTGCGCCGCCGTTATTTCCCGGACTACAAGACGGTAGCCGTCTTCCCCTGCGGCCTCTATTACGATTTCGTAGTGCATCGCATACTCCCCGCCCGTCCATGAAAGCCGCTGGGAAAAAGGCTCCCCCTCCGGGGGGGCATCGTATTGCGCCCAAAGCGGGGCTTGCGCCGTAAAAAGCGCAAGCGCGAAAACCAGCCGGCAGCTTTTTAAGTTAATTGCCATACAACACTCCTGGGTCGTCGATAAAAACCGGCCCCGGGCTGGGCACATCCAAAGTAAAGGAATTTACCCCCACCCTGCCGCGCTGCTGGATAACCCCGCCGGGGCTTCTGTTTACCGCCTCGATATGCCAGTAAAAAAGCCCCGGATACAATACGCTTACATCTTCCAAAAGCCAGCTAGTGCCGACAAGCGTCTGCGTGCGGAGCAATTCCCGCCGGCCGCCAGTATCATGGAAAAGAGAGAAAACGTAGGCGTTTGCCCCGTGCACCGGATTCCACGAAAAAAGAATCTCCCTTGACACCCGCAAATCTTCTATGCCGATAACATGACCGTCCGTCGGCAGACGGCCGGAAGGCTCCGGCAAAAGCGGGATAGGCAAAACGCGCAACTGCCGGGGAGCCGCCGCGACAACCGCCCCGCTTGGCGTTTGCACCTCGACCGTCCAGTACCAAAGCCCTTCGTTAATCGAGTTTACGATAACCGTCCTTGCGGGGTTCGTTACCTGCACCGCCGGCACGCCGGCCAAGGGATTGGGGCTTCTTGACAGAACAAACCGCGACTCGCTAATTTCGCCGTCAAATTCCCACAGGAATACAGTGCGATACCTTAACGCGGTAAGCCCCGCCAAACTTGCCCCCGGCTCCGGCGACAAAAGATAAACATCGGGCACAATTTCTTCGATAGGAAGCTCGATACCTTGCGGGAAACCCTGCTCTATGCTGAAAAAAGCCGGCAGGGAGTAGCCGCCAACCCCTTCGTAAACCGGGGGGAAGACGGGCGTTACGCGCCAATGCCACGTCCCTGCCCCCAGAGACTCTTCGACAAGAAAGACAGCGTCCGTCTGCCTGTTTATTTGCAGATTTGCAAAGTCCGGGAACGCGCTCACTTCCACGATGTAAGAGGCGGCCTCAGCGATTGCGTCCCATTGGAAGCGCAGTCTGGGGATGTCCCATTGAAAACGATACAGACTGTCCGTGATCGGGCTTACCAAGTGAGGGCCAGAGGAGTCGGCAACCTCGATGCGCCCGGTGCCTAACACCGCGCCAGAGCCGGAAACCCTCCAGTGCCACACCCCCATGCCCAGCGCGAGCGAGGCGGCGGAGTCAAGCCCCTCGGCGCTGTGGGCAATCTGGGTAAAATTGCGGTCGTAGGCGACTTCCAGCAAAAGCGTCTCCTGCGGGTTCAGGTTTACCCTGTTCCATTGAAAATCCAGGGCAAGATTGCCCGGCGGGTATTTCAGATAACGGGCGTTAGGCCTGGGATAGGTTACAACGACAGCCGGCCTTGCCGCCGCCGCCGTGCCGTCCGCGTTCAAAGCGAAGAAGCCCCCGCCGGGGATTTCCTGCCAAGCGCCGCCGTCGAACACAAAGACACTGCCCTGCGAGACGGACAATGCCATGCCTTCCCATGTCATCGCCGCCCTAAAGACAGCCCCCGGCGCGGCCTGCGCCGGCCGCCCCATAAAGTTGAACGCAAGGCCGGTGTTCTGGCCGTCGTCCATTGCTATTAGCGACAGGCTCCCGGCAATCAGTTCGATGTAAATCTCGCCGGCAATTGCCGTGGCAAAGCCGCCGCCGACGCGCTTAATCCGCACAAGCGTGTCCGCATCGACATCTAAAAAATTGCTTCCTATTTGGAGGGTTACGGCGGAATGCTCGGCCGCCCGGATCGAGTCGCCCGCGCGTAGGGGCGAATCCAGCGCGAGCCTGTCCCATAACAGCCGCCTTTCGCCGCGTCTTTGCACATTGTTTTCTATTATAATGACGCTGCCCACAGGCGTTTCGTTTTGGGCGTTGATCGTCTGGAGCAGTTCGCCCCGGAAAAGAAAGCCGGCAAGAACCGCCACGGAAAGGCAAGCGAGGGTAACAAACAAATCTTTTAACCGAAATGAACCGGGCATCTTCCTGGGGTCGCCTGCCATTCACTGTTCCTTAGCCTACAGCCGCTTTTGCATATTTTGCGTTTGCGTATTCCGCGCTTTCGGAATTGCCAATCCCAAGCATCTCCCGGACTTCTTCCAGCGTTTGCGGCCCTTTGTTTATACCCGAAAAATTGACAACAGCGAAGATGCGCATGGATTTTTTCCCCGCGCCGAAACTCATAGGCGGCATTTCCTCGGTGATAAAATAATTATTTATAAGCTGCCATGTTTCCTCGCCAATGAGAATGTCCACGCCAAGGGGCTTGGCCAGCGCCTTTATTTTCGAGGCGACATTTACAGGGTCGCCCAAAATCGTGTACTCTTTTTTCGAGTTAAAGCCGATCGCGCCGGCGGTAACAATCCCGCTGTTTATCCCGCAGCCTATGTGGATGGCCGGCACGCCGGGCTTTCGCTTTTTGTTGATCTTGTAAAGCGTCTTTCGCATCATAAGCGCCGTGGTAATGCAGTTGAATGCGTCTTTTTCGGGAGTGCCCGCCGGCGCCATTCCCCAGTAGGCCAAAAGCGCGTCGCCTATGAATTTGTCCACAACGCCCTTGGTTTTTTCGATACATTTGACCATGTGCGAAAAATAGTTGTTAAGACAACGGACAATGCTTGCGGCCGCCTCGTCCGGGAAGCCCCTTGTGTAGGCCTCGGACTTTGTGGCAAACTCGTTGATGCTGGAAAAGAAAACTGTCGCCAGCCTTGCCTGGCCGTCAACCTTGAAGCCGCTTTGCAAAGCCCTAATTTCCGCCAGCGACTTTTGCCGGGCAAGCTCTTCTTTTTCCGCCGCTGCGGCACTAGCCTGCGACTTACGGGCAAGCTCTTTTTGCCGGGCAAGCTCCTCTTCCAAGGCCAACTCCGCCTGCAAAGCCCGCTCTTTTTGCCGGCTTATCTCGGCTTGCAGGGCAAGCTCCGCCTGGCGGGTGCGCTCTTCCTGCAAGGCCAGCTTTTCCCGCCCGGCTCGCTCGGCCAGCTTCACCTTGAAAACACTCTGCGCATAATCATCGTTCTTTTTTGCCTCGGCTGCAGCCGCCGCCTCCGCGGCCGCTTGCGTCTGCGCCGGCGGCTGCACCTGCACCTGATGCGCCGGCGGCTGTTGCGCCGACGACTGTTGCGCCGTCGGCCGGTTTTCAATCGCCTGATTGAATTTTTCCAAAGCCCCGCTCATGCGCTGGAAGCTGGAAATTAAAACGCCAAGCTCGTCGCTTCTTTTCGAGCGCAAATCTGTCTTAAACGAGCCGCTTTCAATCTTGTTGGTCGCCGATGTCAGGGCTTTAAGCGAAACGGAAATTCTTTTGGCGAAAAACCAGACCAAAAGAAGCGAAAGGCTTAAAACGACGGCGGCCAGATAAATATTGCGCCTTATGGTGGCGGCGAAACTGTCGAAAATTAGGTCGTACTCGATGTTTGTGATTACCGTGCCGCCGGCTATGCCAAGCTTGGTGAACGCGCGCAAAAAGCGGGTACCTTCCTCGTCGGTGAACACGGTTTGCGCGTTCCGCAGGGGGTTGTCCCAGACGTAGCGGGTAAAACTGCGGCCGGCGACATTTGCCGCGTTCATGACAAGGCCGATGTCGGTGTGAACGAGGATGTCGCCCATGTCATTTATAAGAAAGGATTGGTTCGCCCCGAAGCCAAAGGCTTCGTTAAGGCTTTCGGCGGAAAAGATGGCCGCCACGCCGACCGCGCCGTCGCCGGGAAAGGGAAAGTAGAGCGCGAGCATGGGGATGCCGAACCAGGGGCTGGCGTTCAAGATCAGGCTTTCCCCCAAGGCCGCCCGGTCAAGAGCTTCGCGCTGGTTTTCCGCAAAACTTGCGGCCAGGGCGGGGTCGATCAGTCTGCCTTCGAAAAAGGCGGTGTTTCCGATTATTTGCGCGTCCTGTCCTGCGACGGCGACAAAGAGGGCGGCCACCGCCGGGTTTTGCGCGAAAAAAAAGTTTGTCTCTTGCGGGGACGGCTCTTGGCCGCCGGCGCGGGCGAACAAAGCGGCGTTGGCCTGCTTGGTCTGCAAGATCGACTGAGCCTCCTGCGCCGATCGTCTGTTTACCTCGAAATTGGTTTCTTCGGCCAAAATGCGCAAATCCCTGTGCACCAGCCAAGACACAAGGGCAGTAACCGAGCCTAGCGACAAGACGAGAACAATAAAAGTAATGGTGATAAGCTTGGCTCCTATCGAAAAACGCACCTTTTCCGGCGGCGGAGCTTTTTGAGCTTGCGGTTCATTGCTGGTCATACTATTATTATCGTGATTTTTTACAGGGAAAAGAGATATTTTAACAGGGAGAGGGGGGCAATCCCCGGTGCCGCCGAATCTGCCCCGCCCCAGGCGACCTCAGCGCCGCCCCCCGGTTAAGCGCCAAGGAGAGCGGTGTCGTTTTTTCCGCCGATCAAGTCGATCACTTCTTGGGCAGTGGTCGCCTTGACAAGCGCGTTGCCAAGCTCTCTGTTTTTAAGCCTTGCGCTAAAATAAGAAAGAACTTGCAGATAATAGGCGTGCTGGTTAGTGGCGGCGGCAATCATTAAAACCAGACGCACCGGCTCGTCATCCAGCGGGTGAAAATCGGTGATGTCCGTGCCGCTTATGCCCACGGAAACGACCAGGTCGGTAACCGAAGAAAGCCGGATATGCGGAATGGCGATGCCCCGGCCGATTGCCGTGCTCATAAGCTCTTCGCGCTTTAGTATTTCCGCGGCAAGCTCCTGCTTGTTTTTTACCTGCGGGGCGGTCGCTATGTTTTCCACAAGAGCCAGAATCGCATCACGCTTGTTGGCATAGTTTATAAAAGCAACACGCTCCGGCGCAAGAAAGCTTTCCAGCTTAATAGAAGCGATTTGAGGGCTTAACGTGTTCACCCGCAACCGTTCATTGACCCATTTGTCAATTTCAGATTTCTTAAAACGCCAAGCCGACCGGATTTTTCCCGCCGGGATTTCCCCCTTTTGGGCGCAATCGTAAACGGTGCGCTCGGACACCCGTAAATACTTGGCAACTTCTTCTATCGTAAGAATATCATCATCCATCACATTTATCCAATATGCATGATTTTAACCACTAGAACCAAAAAGGCCTTGAGGCTGTGCAGAGAAAACCGCGAGCTTTTAAGTTGCAACTTGCAACAGCTATTTGTAAACAATAACACGAAAAGGCAAAAAATGTCAAGCCTTAAAGCCGGCATTAGGCGCGAAACAGGGCTTTTTTAACGCGCTCTTTGAACTGTATCCCCAAAATGCCCGCGACGGCGGTTATTCCGAAAACAGCGGCGAACAAATGCCAGTTGCCCTGCATGGCCGCATCGCCCATCATGACGCTTAAAAGCATTCCCGGAAACCGGGCGGCCAGCGAAACGGGGAGAAACACCGCCAGCGGGAGTTTTGTCAAGGCGACAAGGCAGGTCATGGCATCCTTGGGCAGTCCGGGTATAATGAACAGGATAAAAACCGCCCGCGCTGTTTTTTTTTCGTCTTTAAGAAAGCCCCAAGTTTCCGTAATGTCCGCCCCCAAAAACCGTGTAAAAGGGGCGCTTCCGAAGCGTCTTACAAGGGTGAAAATAATGGTCGCCGATGTTAGAACGCCTGCCTGCAAGATAAAAAGCCCCCTCCAAGTTCCAAAAGCCGCCCCCGCAATAACTTGCCAAGGGCCGCCGGGAATAAAGGCGATCAGGTTTTGCAATACTTGTATGCAGTAAAAAAGCGCGACCCCCCAAAGGCCCAGCCCGGCAATCTGCGCGGAAAAGGTTTCTCTAAAAGTGTCGCTTTCAAGCTCGCCCATGAAGGGCAGCAAAAGCAGGCCGCCTGCCGCCAAAAGCAAGAGAAAAAAGATCAAGAAAAGAGATAGTCGTTTTTTGGCTTTTTCCAATGGGGCTTCTCCATTAAAAAAGCCGCGAATACTCCAGTCGGGCAACCCGGATTTGAACCGGGGACCCCAAGTCCCCCAGACTTGTACGCTAACCAACTGCGCTATTGCCCGCCTTGAGTATTCGCGGCTAATTAAAGTCTAACACAAACCGCCGCGAATGTCAATAGCTGGGCGAAATTAACGGGAAAATTTCCCCGGCAAGCAGAAACATGGCCACGACAAACGCATGAATGACACGAACCTCGGAAATATCTCACACAAAGGCACAAAGACACGAAGGCACAAAGGTTAGGATTGAGCTACGGTAAGCCCGCGCCTTCCTTTTGCATCAAGCAGTATTTTCATTTATTTTCAGGCAAATTCCAGTATTTTAGTAACTTCTTCACGTCTTGCTGCAAAGGCCAATGCCGCATATACATGAACTTCCTTTAGTAATGGATAGTCGTCCAGTATTTCTGAAACGGAAATGCCTTCTGACAGCCATTGAAGAATATCTCCAACAGATATACGAGTGCCCTTGATACAGGGCTTTCCAAAGCGTATACCCTTATCAATAACGATATACTTTGACAGTTCTTCACTTCCCATAAGCCCATTGTACAATAAATCCTAAATTTTTGTCTACAGGATTGACAAATACGGACAAAAATGCTGGAATAGGTTAAGGAGCCGCCGGCTTGAACCCCACTGAAAGAGGAGACGGATTGAATGAAAATTTGTAGTTCATGCAATAAGGAGTTAGAACTCGAATCGAATTTTTGCAATATTTGCGGCAAAGAAGTTACCCCCCAGCAAGGCAGACAGGCCGGGGAAACAACGGTGTCGCCGGCAGGCATTAAAACCGCGTGGATTCCCGCAGGGGCCTTCACAATGGGAAGCCCGGCAGACGAACCCGGCAGGCGTCTGGAGCGCGAAAACTCACAGCGGCAGGTAACGATTTCGAGCGGTTTTTGGCTGGGGGTGTATCCGATAACGCAGGAGGAGTGGGAACGCGTAATGGGCGCGGGCGCCAACCCCAGTTCTTTTAACGATAACCCAGCCGCCGGGGAGGAGCAGGGGCGGCGGCCGGTGGAAAAAGTTCGCTGGTACGACGCGCTTGTGTTTGCCAACCGCTTGAGCATAAAGGAAGGATTCAGCCCGGCATACAGCATAAGCGGCAGCACGAACCCCGACGACTGGGGGGATGTGCCGGAAGGCAATAACAGCATCTGGGATGCGGTGAAGACCCTTCCCGGTTCCAGCGGCTGGCGGCTGCCGACCGAGGCGCAGTGGGAATACGCGGCGCGCGCAGGCACGGCGACGGCCTTTAGCAACGGGGCGGCCGACTGGGAGGACAGCCCTTCAATTGACGGCATTGGCTGGTTTAAATTTAACTCCGGAGGCATAACGCACGCGGTGGGTTTGAAACAGCCCAACGCATGGGGGCTTTACGATATGCACGGAAACGTGTCGGAGTGGGTGTGGGACTTGTACGACGAATATTCCTCCCAAGCGCAGACAAACCCGGCAGGCGCGTCTTCGGGGTCTTTCCGCGTCATTCGCGGCGGAAGTTGGTTCGGCGGTGCAAAGAACGCCCGCTCGGCTAACCGGAACAGCGACGGCCCGTCCTTTCGGGACTCTTTGCTGGGTCTCCGGCTTGTGCGGCCTTAGTTTGACAGCTTCGGACTAGCCTATAGACAAAAGCGGCATCTTATGTTATAGTTATCTTACACGGGCTTGCCCGGGTTGCCGTTGTTGCAGGCGGCAAAACCGCCCCTTTTGGGGCACAGATAATAAGGAGAATTCCCATGTCCAAGAAAGCAGTTATTGCAGTTGCGTTTTTCGTGCTGGCCGCCATTGTCGTGCCAGGAGTCTCGGCCCAGGAGCCTTTTGCAAGGTTTGCCTCAAGCGCAAACACAGAGGCGGCTCTGGAAAGGTTTCCGGAAAACCTTAGGAGCGGGTTCTACGGCCTGTCCGCCGCGCTTGCCGCTATGGGGCAGCCGGAAGAAAGAGTTGTCGAAGTGCTCGACGGCTTTTTGGCGATCAACTTTGTAAGGGTGAACGTGATCGAAGCCGGCCTTCAGTCGGTTCCCTTTCCCAACCAGTCGGTAACCTACGCCGAGTTCTACGCCGCACACAGGGCTACTCTTATGGCGACGCTTATCCACAGCCTGCCTGCGGTCATCGTCATGGGCAATCCCGGCGGGACAAACTGGGACCTGTGGTTTGCCGCTATCGAGGCCTTCCTGTAGGCCGGCTGGCAGCATTAGCTACGCGTCAAAATGACGGGGGGAGGGGCGGAAGGGCTTTTGCCTTTGCAGTCCTCCCCCCGTTTTCCCAAAAAAAGGAGGCCGGTTGTGGCAAATCTTAAAATACTGATTGTAGACGACATAATGATTATGCGAAAGGCGCTCAAAGACATTCTTCTGGCGCAGGACAAAGCCAACCCCCACCTTGTCGTGGAAGCGGCCAACGGGACGGATGCCCTGTTCATGTACAAGGAAGTAAAGCCCGATGTCGTTTTTCTTGACATCGTAATGCCGGACTACAACGGGAAGGCTCTTGTCAAGGAATTCATGGAGATTGACAGCGAGGCGAGAATTATAATGTGCACCGGCTCCAGCGACAGGGCGAGCATAATCGAGTGCGTAAGATCCGGCGCCAAGGATTATGTGGTAAAACCACCCAACGCGGGCAGGGTTTACAAGGCCTTGGAAAAAGTCATGAGCGGCGGCAAGCTTACCGGCGACGAGGCGGCGGCTGAGATCGCGGACGAGGCTGCGGCGGCGGCTGCGGCCGATGCCGAGGCTGATGCTGATGCTGCGGCCGAGGCAGACTGACGCAGATTCGCGCCAAAGGGGGGGGGATGCCGGAGCGGCTAAAAATCATCACGGTTTTCAAAAAACTTAAAATCTCTTTTTTGATCTTGCTTGTCCTTTTGGCAAGCGTTGTTTCTTTCACCGTAATCGCCTTCAGAGGCGTCGGCAGCGTGCGCGAGCAAAAAATCGCTTTTTTAGGAATAATTGAAGCACCCGGCGGTATGCCGAATTACGCAAGCCAGGCCGCCTACGAGCAAATGGCAAGCGCGCTGGATTCCATACAGCGATCGGCGGCAGGGGTGGCCGGCGTGGTCTTCGTGTTATTGCCCTTGCTGCTTTATTCCATGACGCGCACGCTTTCCCAGGGACTGCGCCTTTACAAAGAAAGCCAAATGGACGAAGTGCGCCGGCTTATGTTCGATTCCGCCCCGATTGTCATGACGGTTTTTGACAAAAACCTTAACATTCTGGACTGCAACAAAGAAGCCCTGCGAAGATACGGCCTTAAAAACAAGGAAGCCTTTGCGTCTAACTTTTTTGTCGCCTCCCCGGATTTCCAGCCGGACGGGGCGGCTTCCTTGCAGAAAGGCCGGGAGGTGATGCAAAAATGTTTGGAACAGGGGTATCTCCAATTCGAGTGGATGCACCAGACGGCGGCCGGCGAGCCGATTCCATCGGAAGTGATCTGCTTCAGCATAAAACATAACGGCGAAGACCTTGTGTTAGCTTATGCGATAGACCTGCGCGAATTAAAAAAATCCGAAAAGGAAAGGCAGGAGGCGGCCGAGCGCGTTCAGCTTATGTTTGAAAACACGCCGCTTTTTATCGAATACTGGGATGAAAACTTTGACTGCATAGATTCCAACCACAAAGCCGTTGACATTTACGACCTTGGCCACAAAGAAGAATACACAAAACGATGGTTTGATTTTTTCCCGGAAACGCAAAAAGACGGCCGCCCTTCCAGGGAATATTGGGCGAATTATCTGAAAAAAGTGTTAGACGAAGGTTCGGCCGCCTGCGACTTTATCGGGGTGCGCGGCAGTGGCGAGCCGGTGTTTTACGACGTTATCGGCTACCGCATGAAGCTGAACGATAAAAATGTCGTAGTAACATATTCCAGCGATGTCAGCGAGCTTAAGCGCAGCGTGAAAATGGCGCACGATGAAAAACTGCGAGTGGAAGCCGCCGAGGAAAACTCCCGTGCAAAAAGCAGGTTCCTAGCCCGCATGAGCCACGAGATTCGCACGCCGATAGCGGCCGTGTTGGGAATTTCGGAGATACAGCTTCGCAGTAAACTTGCGCTGGAACAGGAAGAGGCCTTTGCGAAAATTCACAATTCCGCCAACATTCTTCTTGGCATTGTAAACGATCTTCTTGATCTTTCCAAAATAGAAGCCGGCAAAATGACTATCGATAGCGATGTCTACGATGCCGCCGGTATGTTAAGCGATGTAGTCCAGCTTAATCTTGTGTATCTTGGCAGCAAAAAAATAGATTTTATCGTGGATGTGGACGAGCGGCTTCCGGCAAAGCTTGTCGGCGACGAGCTTCGCGTAAAGCAGATTCTGAACAATCTTTTGTCAAACGCTTTCAAATATACGGATGCCGGTTTTGTCAAGCTAAAGGTTGTCGCTTTGCCGGGTGAAAATTTAGAAATCGCAATTAGCGACTCCGGGCACGGCATGAACGAGGATCAGCTTGAAGCGTTGTTCAACGAATACGCGCGTTTCCACGAAAAAGAGATGAAGTTCTCCAAGGGAACCGGCCTTGGGATGGCGATCACGGCGAGCCTGCTTGAGCTTATGGGCGGCAAGATTGACGTGCAAAGCAAAACCGGCAAGGGTACTTGCGTTACGGTGAAAATTCCGCAAAAGGCTGCCGGCGAAAAACTTTTGGGCGCGGAGTCTGTAACTGCCCTAAAAGAGTTGCGCACGGATTCAAAGTCTATCGCAAAAAAGCTGAACTTTGTGCCGCAGGCCATGCCGGAAGGCCGTGTTTTGGTTGTGGACGATGTTGACACAAACTTGTATGTTGCAAAGGGGCTTTTGGCCATGTACAAGGTTCAGGTTGAAACTTGCGACAGCGGCATTGAGGCTCTGGAAAAAATTGCCGGCGGGCAAAGGTTTGACATTGTGTTCATGGATCACATGATGCCAGACCTTGACGGGATCGAAGCGACTAGGATTCTGCGCGAAAGAGGCTATGACGCGCCCATTGTCGCGCTTACTGCCAACGCGCTGATCGGCCAGGCGGAAGAGTTTCTGAAAAACGGTTTTGACGGTTTTATATCAAAGCCTATTCAGGTAACGCACCTTGACGCTATCTTGACAAAGTTTATCAGGGACAAGCGCGTAACGGAGCCGTCGGTACAGCCGGCGGCGATGCCGGAAGTGGAAAGCTTAAGCGATGCCGATCTTGAAGCGGAGCTTGAAAGCCTCGGCATAGACCTTAGCGACTTGGACTCCGCCGGCGGCAACGCCCTGGACGATTTTCTGGCAAGTCCTGAAATGGCGGAAAAAATCCGCGAGGACTTTCTGGAAAGCCAAAGGGATGCCCCGTCGGAAATAAAGCAGGGTATCAATGCCGGCGACATAGACACGGCGACGCGGCTGGCTCACAACTTAAAAAACATCGCCGGGCTTTTAAACGACAAGCCGCTGGCAAAGGCCGCCGCCCAAGTGGAGGCCGCCCTGCGGACGCTCGAAGGCGGCGGCTCTCTTGAGCAAAATCTTTTGGACGATCTTGAAAGGGAACACGCAAGGGCTTACAAGACGGCCGCCGGCCGGCAGTTCTAAGTGCACCGGCCGGAGCTTTCCCGCCGGGCAGCGGCTCGCAAAGCAAAGCTCCGTGCCTTCGTGTGATCCTCTCTTCCGTGAAACTCCGTGGTGAAAATTCCCCGCTTTGTGCCCGGCAGGGGCTTTCTCCCCAAGCAATGGCTCCCAAAACAAACCTTTGTGCCTTTGTGCCTTTGTGTGAGCTTTTTCCGAATCGTGCCTCCGTGTGAGACAACCGGTTGCGATCTAAATCAGGAAGAGGGAAACCTCCTTGGCAAGAGTGCCTATCGCCTGGCGGTTCTGCCCGCTGATGTCGTTTACTTGGTTTACTGCGATGTTAATTTGATCCGCGCCGGAAACCATCTCGTTCATGCTGTCGCTAATCTCGCGGGTGGCGTTTTCCAAATTGCCCGTTTCCCGGATCACCTCGTTGGCCCCTTGCAGCATTTCGCTGGAGCCGCTTTTCACCTTGTTGGTAATCTCGGTAATCTCCAAAATGCCCTTGACGATCTGCCGGCTGCCCACGTCCTGCTCCTCCATCGCATTTCGAATATTGTCCTCCTGATCGGCCACAACCCGGATGCCCGACTCAATGTCCTCGAACTTGCTAAGGACGCTTTCGTTGGAATTGGAAATTTTGTCGATAGAGCCTTTTATCTTTTTCAGCACCGTGCCGATGATTTTTGACTGCTCCTTGGAACTTTCGGCCAATTTGCGAATCTCGTCGGCCACGACGGCGAAACCCTTGCCGGCCTCCCCCGCGTGTGCGGCTTCGATTGCGGCGTTCATCGAAAGCAGGTTGGTCTGACTTGCGATGTTTTCCATTACGCCGTTAATCTCCATAAGGCCGGCAGACTCGCGTGCAATTTCCTGAATGTCGGCGGCCACTTCGTTGATCCCGGTGCGGCCAATCTCGCTGGCCTCCATAAGGTGCTTTACGTTGGCCGAATTTTTTACCAAAGTGTCGGTAACCGAGCGAATGTTCGCCGCCATTTCCTCGACAGCCGACGACGCTGTGGAAACATAACCGCTCTGATCGCTTATAAAACCGTCCAGCCGGTCAATGTTCTGCACAAGCTGTTTCATCGTCGCGCTAGTTTCGGTAACGCTCGCGCTCTGGTTTACCACCCGGCCTTTGACGCTCTGGATGTTAGCTGTAATCTGGTTCATCGCCGCCGCTGTCTCGTTCATGTTGCTGGAAAGCGTCTCGCCAATGTCGGAGAGGGTGTCCGCTTCGCCCTTCACTTTCGTGATCAAGGCCTTGACTCCCTTTTGGGTTCCGTCAAAGCTCTTTATAAGATCGCCAATCTCGTCCCTGCCCTTGTAGTTTAAAAGCTCGACATCTCTGAAGTCGCCATCCGCAAGAACGCCAATCTCATGTTGCAGCCATACAAGAGGCCGGGTGGCCTTTCCGAAAAACACAATGGCCGCGATTATAATGGCCGCCATAAGCGCGGCTACGATGATCATAACTTCCAGCGTGATTGCGTTGATCGGAGCCATCATTACGGCCTCTGTTTTTAAAAGTCCAACGCTCCATGTCATGCCGGAGTTCGCGCCCACGGGCAGGGAGTTTAAGACGATTTCCACGTTGCCGCCTAAGTCAGGCGAAAAAAAGCTTGTTTGCAGGTCTGCCCCGGAGTGGACGGCATTTATCATCTGCGGCAGCGCGTCGCCGAACATACTGCCTCTTTCGCTAAGGTTCGAGTGGATGACGGCGGGGTTGGGGGACGAAGTGCCCATGATGTGGCCGTTGCCGGCGTAAACGGCGACAAGGGCGATTTGCGGATGCGCCGCAATGAAGGACTGCATCTGGGGTTGAAACAGCATGACGTCAAGAAGGGCGGAAAGCACGCCCACGACCTGATCGTTGGCTCTGTTGATTATGGGCACGGAAATCGTAACGATCCAAACCTCGCCGCGGCCCGGCACAATGCGCATATGGGGCTGCTCGGCACGGTCGGCGCGTGCCTGCGGGCTTAGGATGTGGGCGTGCATTTCGGCGACGGACAAAAGCGTGCGGTGTTCGATTTGGCCGCCGGCAAGTTCGCGGATAAAGGCGCTGCCGAACTGGCCTGTGGGGGTGCTGCCGGTGCGGTCTATGTTGTCTGCGTCCGAGTCCAGTATGTCGGGCAGCCACAGGGCGTTTATGCCGAAGAACTCCGGGCTTGCGGCGACTATGCTGTGTTTCATTTCGTCAAAGGTGTCCCGGCGCATGGCTTGCGGCAGGTTTTCAAAATCGCCCATTATGTCAGACAGCGCGTTCAGCACCCGGAAGTCGGCGTTCAGCCGGCCGGACCAGTATTCTGTCCAGAAAGCGCCCATTTGCGCCAGTATTTCTATGCCAAGCTGTCTGCTTAGAGCCATTGTGCGGACGGTCTGTATGGACGCGCCTACAGAAACCATAAAAATAATCGAGGCGGCCACGATTATGCTCAGTTTGTACCTGATTTTCATTTTTACCCTCTTTTTTGCGCTGTATCAGCCTGCCTAAAGGCCGCTGCCAGCAGTTTTGTGCGATTTTTTTGAGACCTGCGCCATTCTTTTACCAAGGGAGGCGGCTTTTCTTTGATGCCGGTTAAAAAACGCCCTATGCCCGGATCCAACGGGGGGGG
>JGI24700J35501_10930609_pt1 | contig 16626 bp, 15 predicted proteins | sample TergutTh196P1_FD_35501 | JGI IMG/M metagenome (IMG submission 35501)
AATTTAAAACTGATATTGGCCAGGTAAAACTATGACCCAGTTTTGCCTGTGTGACTATCAGCTCTCCACGAAGGGTTCTGCTTCGCGTAGTTAATTGATAGTTGTTATTGCTGTAATTGTTGTTGGTAGTTGTGGTGGTGATTATGGTGGCGGTGGTGGTAGTAGTAGTAGAAGTAGTAGTAGAAGTAGTAGTAGTAGTAGTAATACTGGTAGTAGTGGTAGTAATAGTAGTAGTATTAGTAGTAGTAGTCTTATTAGCATTAATAGTAGGAGTAATATTCGTAGTAGTGGCAGTAGTGGCCGAGTAGCAGTGACGGTGGTGGAAACAGTATTAATACACCTCGGAGTAATTCTAGGAGCCGACGTTAACTTCTCTCGCTTATGGGCTATAAAGTCGATTTCACTGAAGTTTATCCCCTTCGTCGTAAACGTTTTGGCTGTATGAAGCAGAGAGTCTTCTTTGAGAAGCTAATAGTTGCTCGCTTGTTTAAGATACTCTGTAGCGTGTGCGGGCCTCTGTGAACTAACAGATATGAGATTGGGCATAAATAATTAAAAAAATTAGCAGTATACGTATAACTTAACACTGAAGCGCTTTTGTGCAACCATTGCTTAAGTGGAAAAGCATAAGCATTACATAGTCTGAGTGTGTGTATGTAGCCTTAGGTATCCAGCATGAAATGCGCATGCGCCATATTGTCATCTGTGGCGTGCCACTTGTGTCTGAAACTTTTCTCATTCTAAGAAGAACTGGGAGACTTGTGATTAAAAATGTATGCTGGTCTTCATGCAAAGTACCCGCTATTCTTGTCAGATTTTAGTGAAACTTTAGTTTTCTTGACAGATTTTCGAAAACTACTCGAATAATAAATTTCAAGAAATTACGTCCAGTGAAAGCCGATTTGTTCCATGCGTACGGACGGACAGACATTACGAAATTAATATTGGCTTTTCGCAATTTTGCGAACGCGACTAAAAAAGATAAGCTGCAATACTATAAAAATAACACGGCACCGTAAGTTCTAAAAATAAAGTAATCTTTCATTAAATACAAATTCATACCTTAAAAAACCTAAATTAGTCAGGTGTTTTATAACATGTCATCTAATCAGAGGATTTTCTAGAACTTATTTATTTGCGCTTAGCTTTTTAATATAAGGTTTAAACTTTTGTGTCGATGCGATTTCCACTCTTGGTAGCTAGTGTGTATCTGTTAACTGTGACCTTTTGTTGCTCGTTTTGTTTCACGAGTGCAGCCAACTGTTCACAAAAATATGTGTTACCAAACATCGTACATATCTGGCAAGAATAGAACAGAATAGATTATGCGTTCGAACCCTTAAGAACCCGATGCACGTAGGCCTTTTAAAAGCAGGCCCATTGTGTCCCTTATTCCGTGACCTTTCTCTCTAAGCGGGAGTAGGAGGGGATCCGTATCCAAGTCCTACGGCCTTAATAGAGGCCAGGATTAGTCTTGGATGGGTTTTTCTAATAACTACGGGATTCAGCTTGCCCGAGCCCAGAGAGGAATATTCCTTAGAGTGTTGTGGTCAGGAGTGTCACAAACCTGCATGTTATACATGACAGAAAAATATATCAAGTACAGGTCCCGGCCCATTTAACGTGTTGGCCGAGTCCTCTCTTGCTAAGTGCCTTAGGTTCCCCTTATGGAGCCTCATGAAATAAATGCTCCGTTTCCAGAGCCTTCTATTACGTGTCTTTCGGAGTCCTCAGTGTAGGAACCCTCCCTCCAAGTTTCCCTCACGGAGCCTGTATACAAAGAGAGAGGGAGAGAGATGCTCAATTTCCAGGGCCTTCCTTGACATGTCTTACGTAGCTTTCCGGATTCCCAGTAAAGGAGTCCTCCGTCCACGTTCCCCCTCACACAGTTCCCACAGAGCGAGACGCTCCATTTACAGAGCCCACTTTCACTGTCTCTCAAAGTCCTCGGTAAACCAGCAACCCCTCCAGGTTCTCCCAGCGGGGTCCGTACAGAGAGAGCCTTCTTTATATATCCTTCAGAGTACCCAGTAAAGGAACCCTCCCTTCGGATTCCTGTCGCACAGCTCCCATAGAGAGAGGGAGACGCTTCATTTCCAGAACCCCTCTTCCTCTCTTTCTCAAAGTTCCCGGTAAACGAGCCCCAGGTTCCCAAACAGGACCCCTGTGGAGAGAGGTCCCCGTTTCCACAGCCTTCTTTTTCTTATATCCCAGAGTCCCCAGTAAACAAGGTCTCCTGATAAAGTCGCACTTTCAAAGTCCTCGGTGCATGATCCCCCTCTCTATGGTTCCTCAAAGGGGGCACCTATGGAGAGAGCTGCTCCGTTTCCGGAGGCAGTAGTTCATCCATTCATTCATTCGTCACTGGCAGAGTCCCCAGTTAAGGAGCTCTTCCATGAAACGGGAAAAACATACGGTCACCATCCACAGAGCCCCGTGTGGTCGGAAGGCCGACATACAATAGGATGCGGCCTGCTTCCCCTAAGGGATCGTTGACGACACTGCTATTACTACCCCAGTACCATGTAGCCTTCAGCACGATACCTTTCCGGTAAGCCAGCGTGTGTCGCAGTAACCACAGATCATCTAGGTAGTAAACTGTACTGGATTCCCCTCCACACCAACTACCGCCTCCCACGTGACTCTGGGTACGGATCTCCACATAACCCTGAGATACGGACGAGGGGTTGAATGTATTATTTGGCAAGCAATTGAATCGTTTTTTAAAATTGATGTGCGTGTGTGTAGATGTGAAATACTGCCAATTCAGCGGCACTAATTTCTTTTAGACTTGAATTACACTGCAATTCTGTCAGTTCCATTTTGTGAATCTTCGTCCACTTTATTAGCGTTAACATTACAAAATTGATTTAACGTAGCTTAAAATCTTGAAATCAATTTATAAATTCGGCTATGAGTTCCTACAGGATTGCAAGTTGTGCGAACATTTGGGTACTAACTGTAAACTTGGATATATAAACCTCGTAAGTATATCTGAGAAACTTAACGTGTTCCGAATACGTACTAATGTATATCATGCCTCGAAATTAATCACTATATTGTTGTTTAATTACTACGTTATTGTTTTTGTTATTCTTGCCATATATATCAGAGCATTTGAAGAAAAGTGGGCGGTAGGCCATCTAACTTTACAGAAAATTTTATTTATTTATTTATTTATTTTCTGCTTTGGAAGCTCTACGATAATTTTTCCTGTTCGTGTGGAGGTTACAGTTTCATTCATATCAAACTTGCCCTTTGTAGAATACAGAAGAAGTTTCCATTGTTCGGTTAGTTCGTCTTGTCATGTTGAGAGGTTTAAAATGGATGAGTTAGGCAATCACTTTGGTGCAGTGGAATCCGCATTGAATACTTGGGTCACTGCCATCTCAGCAACAAAATAATAATCGGGGTCGAGTTGGGAGAAATTAAACAAAAAAATATGAATATGAAAGATGCCTCGTATAAAAGTGTATTATAAGCGCCTGTAATAATATTTTCACGTTTTCTAAACAAAGCGGTATATTTGTAAACACTTATTTGTCTGAAACACTAGATGTTTTTAACGCTGTTCTTTTAGGATTCACTAGCAAAGGCACCCATTGTTCGTGGGTAAAATCTAGTGCAATACGTTACAAATAATGAAGCGGTTTACTGATTATGACAATCTTACAAATCATACGTGTTCCCACAGAGGGAGGTAAATGCTACTTATCGTCGCGGCTCCGCATAGCGATTGAGTGATGTATGGATGAAACGGTTCCCATAAATAACATTTTCGCTCCAGAAAATTATTATGATAAGTTATATCAGTTCAGCAACAGAAATGATGGTGAAACCAGAGAATACTTCACAGAACGATAAAGATCATGCGTTATTTATTGATACTATATCATTTTTCTGAAGGGTCCGTTGTAAACCACGAAAACTCAGGACAGTCAGACCTCTAACCGCGGGCAGAATTTGTTGCCATTAGAAAGCGACGACTTACAAATACTTACACATCAATGTCAGATAAGACCACTGACTTACAGGCTGCATGTACCTTTTTTTTCAACTGGCAGTTCCAGATTTATGGTAAGTAGAAACATTTTTAGAGATTGTGGCGATTCCAGTTCCGGATCGTCGGTAACATCACTGCTAGACAGCCGGAAGGGGTTTGTGTGTTTAAAGTACTGTGATATGAAACCAACCTTGAATAAAGAGAAAGGCCCTATTTCTTGTGATGAACATACTGGACCTCTTGGCACTAAGTAGGCTACTTGATTATACTAAATTAAAGGCACTTGGTTATAATTTGACGCTTATCTCATGAAATTGCCGGACAGTATTACAATACAAGGCAACCTAGCTAAATATCTAAAGGCCCTGAGGATTCCAGGAGTTTGAGGCTCCCATATTTCAAGACAGTCGGCACATGAAGGTAGTAAGGTTGTCAGCCGTACGCACCGGCCGCCCGGTACTCATTTCTGTTACAGGGTGAGTCGACTGGAAGAATTTTGTCAATGAAAAATTCCAGTGATACCACTGGGGGTCCACCCTCGACCTTTTGGCTTGTAGCGCAGTGCCTTAACCAACTGCGCCACTGCGTGCCTCAGCCAGAAGTGTAATTTCTACAATATTTTGTATTAAAATTGCAAAAGGAATGTGTTTCGGCCTCCAACACTTGTTTCAAGTAGGTTTAATGAGTAAAATTTCACAACTCTGAATGAGTTATTGGAACGGCGCTCGAATTAATAATAATAATAATGTGTTGCTATATATAGGTCTAACTATAGTTTACCAATAAAGATCGGCGATGTTGTTTAAAATAAACTTTTTAACTAATATACCAAAAGAATGGTTACATTGCACATTACAACAGCAACTGTAACAACAGGCCAGTGTGTTTTGCTTATTAACAAGAGCTAATGAAATTGTCACCTTGAAAAATTCCGTCGAAACATGGTAATATTGATTTTAAAGTCGCGTTTTAATACATGCGTAACGAAATTATGCCAAAGTAATAATAATAATAATAATAATAATACAATAGTAATATTAACAGCGACGACGACGCAAATTAACCGTCGAAATATTTTCTGATATGCAGAGTTCTGTCGTAGGTTTGGCCGCAGCAACTTTAGAAAATACACCGTGAATAGGTATAAAACTCAAGGCACAGTCAGAAGTTCCAGCCCTGCGCTCAAAAAGGCAACTTTCGTTGGGCACTTGTCATCAGCTCCTTCAAAATAAGCCACTGTGTTTTGTATATATTTCGTGGTTCTTTTACGTATTTTAGAGTCTGAACATGCCTCCCATAACTTTATCATTAAGATAGCAGGCACCATATTGTAGTATGTGTTCCTTATACAAATTTATCACTTTTGGTATTACGTCTAGCTTTAAAAGGCGCATGTCATTGTTAGTACCGTCAGGTACATCATGGATGCCTTCTGCGGGATTTTAATACTTAACTTTTTCCATGCCCAGTTTTTAAAAAAGTCACCAAGTAAACCTATATTATTTTATGGCAGAGAGTAACAGATAAGGTAATTTTAAATTCCTTTTGCTGTTACGTAAGAACCCACTATGAAGTCACGAAAGAATGGTGTACCTGAACTAAATGTATCGTTGTTATTTCTGAAATGGTTATCACCCATCTGCACCATTAAATATTCTACAACTCAGAGCAATATCGCTGTCTGCTATCTTCGAACTGTACAAAGTGTAAGACATTGTGTTGTTCCTGTGTGCTGAAGATACAAACAAGTTGTTGCTCCCATGGTTACTGCCGCAGTTCCAGATGATGCTCATCATGCGCTAACAGTTATCTCTCTTCCAGGGGATCCTGCTGAGAGTATGGGCGACAGATTGAAAAAACAAGCCATTTTAGATGAAAAGATTAAGAAATTTCTAGCGGTGAGAGTTATAATATGTTACCACAGTGGGAGTTTGTTATTTATCATAATAACGATTGAAATGATGTGTAATATTGAGTGTTGGAATTTTGTGTGTTGTCCTTTTTCTTCTTCTCTTATTATTACGTATACATGCATGTTGAAGCCTTCGATGGGAAAAGTGTTGGAATCAAAGGCATAACTAGTCAGCTATGCTGATCCTCAAAATTGGATTCGAAACCCATATATACTGCTAAAGTAAAGTTGATTGTACTTTTGAAACTAAAATATTTTACTATATTAAAACTATTCCGTAAATATTTATTTTTTTGTAAGGAACGTAGGCGTTTTAAAACACAAATCACGCCATGAAAATATATCACTTGGTTTATTCTCCTCTCCAGGTGCTTGAAATTAGCACCGAATATCTGACATCAAAATGAGTAGTAAATTCTTACTGCAGCATAGGAGAAACAAATTTCAAATGTTTCGTAAAAAGCAAATTTATGTTAAAATTTAATAAAACGATTATTGCATTTATCTTCGTTTCCATCGGCATGATAAGATAATGAACTAAAATATCACGACCAAGGATTATCATGAGCTGCCTAGACTACCCTTTGATTAAAGGTTCTAGTCTTCAGTCAATACAGGAATCATATTGATACTGAGCTAGCCTTTGTTTCAGTAGATATAGTGCAGTAGATATTTTTGCATTCTCAGTATTCTGCTATTAGTTCTTTTCTTGAACTATTCATTACATTATTCATAATTATTCATACACAGAACACCTCTATATTTTGAATTATGCTAAGATTTCCTGTTGCAGCTTACAGAAAACACAAATTTGTTGAATTAATGATTTGAATTGCACATAAGTGAATGTAAGTGTTGTGCATATTGAGAGAAACCCATATCTTCCTGTCACAACATAGAGTGGGTCAAGGAGAGCGACATGAGGTACTAGACTGTACGTTTGTAGCAGCTCTCTTCGAGTCACCATATTCCGGTGTTCAAAAGTTATTTTTATATAAGCATTAAAATGGTAGTCTATTCATTCGTGTACGTGAACAACATATCCTAGCTCAAATGATGTCACAGTATTCACAGTTCCATATTTATGTGAAAATTAAAGAACTCTTTGACGTGTTTATAGTTAGAATTAGTTTAATACAAACGCATTAATGAGATTTCTCAAGATGTAAACTGAATCTGAGTTCGAGAGTTTAAATGTGTCTTGGTTCATATGTTCTGATGGAAAAAACAACGAATATAACTTAATTTTTCCCAAAGTCACTTAAGTATTTCATTGTGCTTTTTATGGAAGCGTTCCTGCATTCACAGTAGGTTTAATAATTGTCGAGTCTGGGAAAATATGAGCTATTCGCTTTACCATGAAGTTCTTTTTCAATTTAAAAAAGTCAGTTTTAATTTAAATGTGATATAGGAAACCAAACACAGCCAAACGTCAAGAATCTGCAGAAACCGCGTGTCAATTTTCTTGAAAATTTAGTTGCGCAATAAGGAAATACCAGTTGAAACCTCACGCAATAATGTTTTTGAAATCTGTGTTTGGACGAGTTACATGTTCTGATGCATTTGATAAAAAATAAGAAAAAGGCATGCATTGTACTCTTTAAACTCACTCAACGAAGCACAAAGTACCAGTGGAAGACTGCGCTGTGATTCTACTTTTTTGTGCAAGCTGACGAAAAGTGTATGTATATATTGTGGGTGCGTGTGTGAAAGAGGGATTGAGGGTAACAATAGAGAGCGTCTCACTAATCTGTGCCCTCAGCACGTCATATCCCCGGCTACTTTATCGCGCGAAAGCCTGCATCTGCTGGGAATTTATTGCCCATTTTTCCTTTGCATTTCAACTTACTTTGTGTAATGAAAGGGTCTTGAAGTGCTAACGTCCAGTTTTTAAGTGGGCCTCGCCCCGTTTAAAAATGCTTCGTGGCGCACAGTGGAACCGTTATCTTGTACCACTGGCAATTTCTGTCCGAATATTGTCTTTCATTTCTTGCAAAGAATGAGGAATGTCCTACATTTTCCTTTCTTTGATAATTTCCTAAATAATGGTGTTAGGATTATGTTAACGTAAACGTCGAACTTTGTTTCCTCGAAAAACACGGGCCATGTGATTTTGCGCATAATCGCTGCCCTATAAGGCTATGTAAAGAAAACTTCACGAGATGCATGGGGATTTTCCTAATACTAACGTATGTTGTCTGGCTCTTTATTTTCCCGCTTAATGAAAGCCACATATTATCCAAGGAAATCACAAGTTTTTGTAAGTAATTTGTGTCCAAGAGCGAACCTAAGATTCGATATTTTTCAATTTGGTGGTATATTGTTCCTTTTTGCGGAACTGTTGACGCAAAATATAATTTTACAAAACAAAACTTCGGACGACTTTTTTCCGCGACGCATATATGCTTTGTGGAATACTGCAAATGAAACATACCTGATAAACGAAAAACAATTGCTGATGCAATGACTGCTTTGTGTGAGAGACATCAGAACTGCGCCTAGTCATGTTGCAGCGTAGTTAAGATGACGTGACACGCACGCGCCTCGTCCTGCTTCGCCGAAGTGGTATTACCCCATGCTCAGGGAGACGATTAAAGATACATATGCGCTAGGAATTTTATCCTTTTTTTAGCACAGAAATTTCCACATTGTATTGTTAACTGAGAGCCCACAAATTCACAGCAACTGTTTAAAAGCGTAGACAAATTCCCGTAGGAGAGGTCTCTAAAGGAATCTTGTGCTTTGTTTAAATTGTTTGGCCGTGAAAAAGACACCTCATTTTCCTTTATACCCTGTTCATGCACGATTTTTTCCCATTACTTCCGGCGAAGATAAATTGAAGACAATTAGAACATTAGACTGTATCCCACGTCTTTAGGTAAAGTGAATGTTAATCAATATTAAACACAGTGTGTGTAAATTTAAATGGATAAATGACGGCTAATTTTTGATACTGATCAAAACATTTTATGTAGTTTCGTTTCTTGCGTCATACAGAAAGCTCAGAAAATTGTTGTTCAGTTCAAATCTGTATGTGATGGCATTCTTGAGAGCTTCATTCAGCATGCATGTAATTGTTTCTTACAAACTGGCTTTTCCAAAATTCTTTTCAATTTCTGTAACAAAAGGGTTTAAGCCCTTGGCTTACTTTTTGCAAGGCTTAATTGAAACTGTTACACCCATCCTTTTGTCGGATATGAATCCATCGGTACACATAAATAAGGCAGCTTCGGAGTTCGGTTTTCAGGCATGTCTTAACATTCTGGTTATTTTTATATACCTCTAAATGTTTTATATATATGTATATACGTAATTTACAATTATTTATAACTGTTCTGCCATATCCTCACGCCTGTTATGTTTGTGATTTGTCTTTATGTATCTTGCAACCAGAAAGTGCAATACTGCTGTCTCCATTCTTCTGATTTGTTCTATAATTAACGTTGAAAATCCGGGTTCATATCAAGCATGCATATGGGTATTACTATACGTTTTGCTAAGGTATACTTTAATCATCGTTACAGTAATGTGTCTTACAGTTCCGCAGAACGATTGAGATCCTGTTAGTATTTTTTTTATCAATATTATTGTCATTTTTAAGTCCCATAGTTCCAGACGCATTCCAGAACAACGTTTCCCAACCTATTTTCCATGGGAGGAACCCCTAATCTAATATTACTATCCCGAAGGACCCCGTACAATGAAAAGGTTTGCAGGCCAGTAAAAGTTGTTAGCTGGGAGCGGTACAACGACCACAGACACAGGCTAAATACATGTATACCCTTAAACACTAACTGACCGAAACAGAACAAAGAGGCATTTTGTAGTGCACGGAGATTACATCACTATTGCCAATTGCCGGACAAAAATTCCTGTGAAATTTCAAGGAAAATTTGAGGGTTTTCGCAGTATTACAAATTTTCCATTTATTTGTTCGAAGATTTATCGCGGAAAACCTAACGATATTCTGCAGAACAGTAGGGTTTCGCTGAACCCCGCATAGGAAATACTGAGCTAAAGAATAAAAACTACCCACTTCTTCATGTCCTTTGTTGTCTCAAGCAGTTTTCTCTCGTACAGTTTTCTATCCTGCAAACGGAATTCTCTGCCTGTTTTCAAATTTCCGCAGGAATTAATCCTAAGTACTGAACTATATGTTCATCACGTATTAGCAGACAATAGTGACCAAACTAAAGTTTCATACAATGAAACTATCCTTCAGATCTTCTAATTCTGCCAAATTCTCATATATAAATATATTGACCGTAAAGTCTTCCCATTACCAGAAAGGAATGTAAAATTAATGTACATTTTGAACTGGCGCTAATAGGATGCATTGAATTTGCCCCAGTTTTTAGCTTAGTGTACTCAAGTATTTTTTCTTCCTTTAGATAATTTGCTTCAGTTTGAATCTTCTCAGTAGTTGCGGCTTTTTCAGGACACGGAAGCTTACTCTTCAAACGGATGATGGCTGATCTAAACAAATAAATTACGCCCGACACACTGATTGGTTTGAAAAGTTTTACTATTGATGAAGTTAAATTTATCAGTTTACACAAATTCACTTTACGCTTTCTGCTTGGCTGTGTGTGTCAGAAATGTTAAGAGTAATTTGGCTGTACTCTTCAATTTTTAATTATTATTAGTTCACAATTATGCCTGTCCAACTAAATAATTATAAAATTACTTTCCCCTGTGATATAAATTTATATGTTGTAGATATGGGATAATGTTTACTACGAAAACGAACCAAGCTTTTACCGTACCGTTCCTTCGATTAATCTGGAAATAATGATTCAGTGCAGGGCATCGATTTATACGCGCTCTACCTTTCGATAATTCGGACGAAAATGCCTAGATATTATTGTGGGACAAATCACTGTGATTTTCTGTGTAATTTGCGACTAATATTTGTTGGTGGCCAGGAACTTCAAGAAAACCCCAGTTTTGTCGAAAAGTCTTAGAGATTGACCTCTCTGGTTGGTCAATTTACTGAATTTTGCAGAAGAGGATGTGTAGTTGCTAGGCAGTTGTCCTTAGCAACGGCATGATCTTTCGAGAGTAGACGGAGATTCAAATCCGTTACCTTAAAATATAGGGGTGCTTCACACTGTCAGTCAACCCAGGAAGTTTGTCAAGTGTGATCGGCTAATCACCTTAACTGCACAGTTTTGGGCGTCAGGATCTCTGGAAAGGCATTTCAATATGCACATGGGTCACACTTTTGTACTTTGAGAAGGGCTTTCATTGCAGGTGGATTTAAAACGCAGTTGAATCACGCACGTTTTGGTTCTGATATTATCTGCATGCCTTTTTCGAACCAGATTTGCTGTTGAGAGTAAAATTTGCTTTTGCGGCAGTGTAGGGTTGAGCAATCGGCTGCTCGATCAAGCTAGCAAACTTGTTTAGCTTGTTTTCATTATGTCAGATTTCAAACAGTGGGTTATATAATCGACACACTTGTTTGTACCGAATTATAATGATAGTGTTCTGACAGCTACTCTTTAAAACACTGATATCTTTCATTAGTTCATTCTTCAGCAGGGGTGTAATACAACATGTCGACCACACACGACCTGAATGTCCTCTCTACCAAATAAACGGATGTCCGATGCTGTTCAAATGACAGAAATCTGAATCCTTTGATGCAAGAACGATGTATACCTCGCTCAGAAGCATAACTGTTACAAAATTTAAAATGCTCTTTGTGCATATTTAACAGTGAAAGTATCTCTATGTTTTCACAATTCAAAATGAAGAGTAGTTCACATCTATTGAAACTTATGTAATAAAACCAATAAGTGCACATGTATAAAATATGTTTTATCACAAATTATTAATTACCAACATGTTTCGATCGCTTTTGCTGTCATCATCAGGGTAACTTTACAAGAGTACTAAGAATACAATCAGCAATTATCATTGTATTATATTCTTAATACTCTCGTCAAGCAACCCTGATGATAATCGCAGAAGCCATCTAGACATGCTGATAACTAATAATATGTGATAAAACATATGTTATACATGTGCATATGTTGGCTTTTTACATAAGTTTCAAAGTTCCTTTAATGCATGGATATGGAACATATTCAGTTCTCGTCTATTTTAAGAAATTAGGCATGGAAGAATTAAGATAGAAATATCAAGCTCCGTAATTCACAATAACTTAGGCCTATATATAACTATCAGCCTGTAAATTTACATGACAGAAAAATTCTTAAGCAGTATGACCGCTTGTATGCAGATGCCATGTGACACTGCTGAGAATTCATGTGTTTAACTTCATTCGGCCTGTAAAATTTTATGAGTTTTATGCGTTTTCTGTGAATGGGCTGTATAAAGATTTTTTTGGGTGAAAGATGTGATGGTCGGTTTATAAGGATTTTAAAGACATCGGAGCAAAATATCAGAAATTGTTTACCCAAGACCAATTTAAATAGAGAATTTACCACCAAAGGTAGCTGTAAACTGTGGCCTCTCTGAACCCTTGGTTGCGTACAATATTTATAATATCGACAATTCAGATTATATAGAGATGTTCTGAGCTCATTTTAATTAAACTGTAAGTGGTACAAATATCTGAAAATAAAAATAACACAGACTGGAGACATTAATGGAAAGGCATTCACTTAACGTAAGGAATTTGATTCCTACAGTTTCCGTCTGAAGACTTGTATTGACGATATAGCGAAACGAAAGCTTATAATAATTTAAGTATTAAATGGTATCCGTGACTGTGTATACGGTCAGATATGATAAACAGTTAAAATTCTAGACAACTTACTCAGAAGTAATTATGAATTACAACGACGAGATGTTTCATAAATTTTACAAGTAATTATCATTGATGTGTCATTTGGGATAACATACGCAATTCAAGTAATTAATTAATTTTTATTTTCAATATATTTGCTATTTGTATGGATTAATTAGATATTTAATTATACCATAATATTAAAGAAGCCTAATTTACAGCCTTTTAAATTTTGTAGGAGCAATATGGCTGCCTTTCTTAACTTGTTGTCTACTTTGTGTTGTTTTATTTCAGATATTTCTACAGGAAAATATAAGAAAAATACTAGCTTAGTATGGGATATGAATTCCATCTTTTCATTGTCACCAACAGTCACAATTCATGAAGTCTTCTATGTCTTGTGGTTGCATTTGTTCTCTGTGTTTAGCTGTGGATGTTTTTCCGAGGTATCTATCAGATTTACGTACCTTCTCTTATACAAGCAACCATTGTTACCATTACTATGTCTCTGTCTTTTGTTACTCTTTCTTTATTTTCTGTTCCCTTTTTTTTATTGTCGTATCTTTACTAGGAAAAGTAGAAACCTGTCAGACGCGACACCATCATTACCAACGCCACCACCATTCCTCCAATAACCGAGATCACAACCATTGTAGCCATTCACACAATAGTCGCGAAGGCACGAGACATTCCAACAATGCTGCCAACATTAGACATCATAGCAAAAATCCCTCTTCAGATAATGCGAGGACTAGTAATAAAGAGGTACCACAGGAGAAATTCCCACGTGATTTAAACGATTACCGTGGCCGTTATTTTGCGTTTCGTAATCGGATCGTGAAAGAGGTCTCGGAATTATGGGAACGGGAAGAGAATAGTGCCACCGATAGTCGTCGTTTCACAGAGCGGAGAAAGAAGACTGTGCGTTTTGACCGCCCTGTGCCGGTGGATCATCGTCATCTCCATCAGCAGCCACATCCGCAAGACTGGAGCCACACGTTCGGTAGATGGGCCTCGGATCGCCAGAGTTCTCAGGACTCGCAGACCAAGGATTCAGGGATCGACACCAGTAGTACTTTCACTTCCAGCGAGGATTCTAATCGTGGAGAAGGGCCAAAGGTACTAACTTACCTAAAACAACACCATTCCGTAGTCTGACTGCTTTATAATTCAACAGACACTCTATTCACGTAGGATTTCAAAGTTCGTATTCGAAATTTGAGTGGTTTTGACCTCATGGGTTTCTTCAGAACTAGACAAACTTGAATGAATTTTGAAACTTGCAGTAAATTACTCCGCAGATCGTGATGTTGCTCTTCTCGGTGCCACGTTAATGATGACTACATTGTGTGGTCTGAAAAAGTGTCACCTGTTTGAGTATATATCTCAGACTTCGGAGAAACAAAAATGTTGGATTTGGAAATTTCGAAGGAATTGTGTTGATAGGAAAATTATGGTGTTTCGCGCCTTGAGGTCTAAAATACTAAAAGACTGAATTAAAAGAAAATAACAATCCAATTTAAGTACCGAAGAAATGTGGTAGTTTGGGAAGTGATATTTCACGTTATAGGCTTGTACTCTAATATTATGTAATTAATAACTAGTTTTATAGAAAACCTGGAAATTCGATTTGCATATATGAATGTAACCTATGATGCCATATTACTGTATATTTGTACTTCTAAACATAGATTAGATTGTGGATCGACTTCAGTGGGAATGTAATGTTGTCATTATAATTTTGCAGCCGGATTGTGAGTCTCGCCTTGATTACAAAGTTGAGGTTCCGTTGACTCCGCACAGGGAAGAACTGCAAATATTGTTTCATAATTGCTTGGTATTTCCATGCTCTTCTTAAAAAACTTTAAATATATTCCATTAAATCAGATATTTACTAGACGCTAGGCAGGAAAGAACTGAAACATTTCCTGTTTCACTGTAGATGCTTATTTTTAAAGAAATATAATTCAGCGTGATTTTCTTTTTCATATTCAAGTTGGATATTATGAGAAACAGAATTCAGTTCCAACAAATTAAGTTTATTCTTGATAAATAATATCTAAAATGTGCCCAAGCAATACAACTCCATCAGTGGAATATATTTATACCTCTTTTCATTTTATCTTCTACAAAACAATATTGAAGCCCGATTGAACTGATGAAGATAAGTAAACAACTGTCTTTGTTAACTCCTCTCACGTGTCAAGACCACTTATAAATTCGAATACAAACATTGCAATCGGCCTTCATAGCCTGAATACAGTTACTTTTGAAAACATTATCGCACTTAGTTTGCAGTTTAGTTATGCTCGATTTTTGTAACTGTAGTTCGAAAATATGTATCAAAGTTGTTCGAACGGATCATGTTCTAGGAAGATACAAATTATGCTGTATTATATATAAGATAAATTTTATTAAAAATGTGTATAGGTTATGCATCTTAAATTTCACAGAGTTTTTGTACGTTTTTTTAAAAATAATATCGAGTTTTCCGCAATTATTTTCAGTTATTGCCTAAGTCTTCATACATTCTTGTAACGGAGTGTCAAAATCAGTGATCCATTTTATCTGTTGTGTTCAAATCACGTACAATACGGATCCTGTTTCAAAACCTTTCACATTGATCGTTGTTTTTAAATCGGACAGATTTCAACATGAATCTTTTCTTTCGTGCATATTAATTGAAATCTTGCATTACTAATATTTAATTCAACACAATGCAGAGTTTTCATTATATGACGCTGCGTTAATCCGGCTTAAACGCTGAACGAGTCCAGGCCGGCTCGCTTTTACAAGCAAGTTTGCTGTGTCATAGCACAAAAAAGTATGGACATTAAATCTATTTCAACAAATGATAGTAAATAATGGAGTTCCTTTGGTGTTTGATTTTCAGCCCATTAAATTTGAGAGCTATTATGGTATTTTTTTCGGTCTCTCAAAAATATCTATATGAAAATAACCAGACATCGCTCAACTATAATACAGTATTGGGACTTATTTGAATATAAAAGCAAATGTTATTTATCGAAGAGCAGTGTTACTCAAGTACTATTGTTCCAAATTCTGCCATTTCGAATTAATCAAGCGGTTTATAAATGCATTTTAAACATTTTTGACTATGTGTACGATATGTAAATCCACTTGAAAGCCGGACTCGTGTAAGGCAGTACTGAATTACAATTTACATTTGCATCAGAATCATTCTTAATATTTGTAACGTTTCGGCGTCTTGGAAGTTATTAAGATAAATGTAATGGACATAATATATGATTTTATGTCTTGCTAAGACTTCTGCTTACAAAAATCAAGCATAATATACAAATAGTTTTATTCATTTTGGTATGACTTGCACGAGCATGACTTTCAGTTATGCTGATACTGTTTCCATTACGTTGAAATTTACTTTAGAACCGGGTAGGTATAATATCTATAGCTCGTTTTGCAGTAATTATGTAAGTAAATATTGATGCAGTGACAAATTAACGTGCGGAGTTTATTGGTGCTGAGGATTAAGAGATCCCTCTTTTAATCTGATAGTCTAATCAACATAGCGAATGTGGGCTAAAAATACTTGCAACACTGATTTACTATTTGTATCACATTTAATTCTGGATACACGGTTTATAAGTATCACACATAACGTACTGCACGAACCAGAGTCCTTTATAAAAATCAGGTACACTGCCAGATGCTTGCGTGAATTTCTTCCTTCTTTAGGCCTTCTACAGCACCCGGTTATTGGACATTGTCCTTGGTCAGGAAGATGTTATTAAAATGTAGTTGTCTACAAATTAAGTACGTTGCCTGTACATTTTACAGTACATTTGAATTGGTATCGTGATTATTTTGTATGAAATGTAAAATTATGAAACCTTTGTGCAAGTTATTGCTCCTGATCGGCGTACGATACACATTTGACTTATAAGTATATATATATATATATATATATATATA
>JGI24700J35501_10930608_pt1 | contig 16618 bp, 9 predicted proteins | sample TergutTh196P1_FD_35501 | JGI IMG/M metagenome (IMG submission 35501)
AATTATCTGCTGTTTATTATGAATTCGAAACGCCATAAATTAAAATAATTAGGAGAACTGCAAACTTTACACACAGTAGGTACTAACAAATAAGCCTCAATTCCGTCTCTCTCTCAATTGTTAATTTGGAGGTCACGAATATTGAACAGTGCAAATTACAGTTTGAATTCGCCGACGTTACGTGGCAACAGACTTCCAAACACATAAAAAGGTCAATAATTTTTGCAACTGTGAGCATGTATCGGTCATAGTGTTCAGTTGTAAGGGGTGAGAAAGAAGCGAAAGGAAGGTTTTGAGTTCCCGAATCAAGTCTTGTAGGAAGTGGCACTGTTTCAACTGGTAAGAGGCGACTTTCCTCAGGGTTATATTGCTTACATCTTCAGGATAGAATAGTGGAAGAATAATGGCTTTTCATTTACAAAAACTGGTAATTTTTGTTTGCTTTTTCAAATCTTAACTACATATTTACAGATTCAATAATGATTTTCTAAATCCCTTATTTTAATAAGACAAAGAGAAATTTCGTATGTTGAAACACATCTCATTTTTCGAATTTTTTGGAACGTGTGATTTATTTGTTGTGTCAAAATTGATTTTCATTTTCTATACCTGCAAAGCTATTTCTTCTTAATTTGTGTTTGGAAAAACCGTCTTGTTTTTGGCCTTTCTTCAGTTCTTTCTTTAATATTTAGTCTATTGGGAATCTCTGTATTTCAACTTTACACTTGGCAAGACAGATATGTAAAGTTTTGTCTACTTAACATGTCAGCAAATGCTTTTATCTTCTTCTTGTATGTAATTAACATTTTTAATAACATTCTTTTCCGCATTTCCCTCAATATTTCTCAGCATTTATCACGAATTTTGGAAGTGTCTAGAGCTGTTTCGAGAAATCTCAACATTATCAACATAAGGCAACATTAGACAGTAATATCAATTCCTTCTTATATTAGGGACCAGTGTGTAGGGCTAACTGTAATGGGCACTTGTGCACCTGAGTCTGTATTACGCAAAACGCCCTAGGCGAACGGATTGGATGAAAAGGAAGTTTTGGTATAGGGGAGCGGTGAATTTTTCGAAACCCAGATATTTTTATGTTGAAGGCCTAAAATCCTAATTTTACTAAAAAGAATGTCATAAGGTATTTGCTCAGTTGTACAATATAAAATGATCTGAATAATATTCTGCTGATCTCAGATACAGCATTGGTTATTAGAGAGTTGGTAGTCCCTAAGCTTTCATTAATTACATTAATTCGTAATTTATCAAATTTATGTGAATAAAGTCTGTGTATTTCAGATAATTAATTACGAAAATTGTCACAAAATTCTTCCCGCAGTTTTTGTGGAGTTGATTAAATATTGCAGCTTAAGATGGAAGAAAGGCACAATAAATGGCATGAAAGAATTTCGACAAGTTCAGTAATTGTGTTTTTCTACATTTTTCATTTTCTTTTATTTTATCTTTACCGAAAGCCTTTGAAGCTGAAATTAATCTTGTCAAATCTTTACACATAAGGTACAATGAGACTTAAAAGCCTGCCTTTATATCTCACACAATTAATTGTACTATCGTTTGGAATTATAGGTTCTCTTCTCGCTATTAATTTTATTGCCTTCTTGGGCGTGGCACTGTGTAAATTGGTAGATTATATGAGCTTTGTAGGAGAATATACAACTACATGAACTACATGTAATTCTGAAATGTATTTTGATTTATGTGTCTTTCTACTGTAAAAAGTGAGCAATGTAATTCACCAGAAGTTGCTTACACATAGAGAACTGTAAAAAAATATAAGCATGGAAGGTAATTTTTAAAATATGGAAGTTTAGAAATTGGGTTTGTAAATTGTGCACATTTATTGAATTCATACTCTATATGAATACAATTTTTGATACATTTCCTAGTTATTTCCAATGCAGATCATTGTTGAAATTACGAATTCTAATGGGGGTGGAGAAGTCTATGATCCCTTATGGAAGCCTTGAAATGAATTACTACTTTTGCTCCAATCACAGTACTGAAACCCTCTTTTGTAAAGTAAATTATTTCTTATTTTATGTCGAAAACTTTCTAAAATTTGTTTATTTATTACGAAGGGAAACTGTCAATCATCGATGCGTTTTTTGTGTCTTTCTTGCTTGTTAATATAATCATAAATCTAAATACACTAAAATAATAATAATTTTCAGTCGAAAATAACTTACATACTCAGTCGAATACATATAATCGAGAATGTAACATTGTTTAGAAAACTATCTAAATTTTTGATCACATTTGTCTGATTTGGAATGTAAGTTATTTCGACTGAAGATTTGTTATCGAATGAGACATAACACAGAGGGATTTGTTATATTAAGCTAAATACACAAAAACACAAAAAGAAATTACAAGATTTTGAAAAATGAGAACCCTCCTCTTCAGTAGGCTTTCAATTTACAAAGGAAGAATCTTTTCTTAATTTATTCTGTATACTTTCTTCGAATACGAACTTAATTCAAAAATATTTTATAAGCAGTTATGAAAAAATGAATTAATCGTAAACTTATGCTGATTACTTAGAATATATTTCTCATTTTTAATGAGTTAAGAAAAATACTGCTTTTCATTTTACGCTATTGCTTGTGCAATGGTACATATTGCTCTATTAGTCACACAGACGTTTCTTCTATTCTGACAGTCAGATACACAAGCTTCCTGTGGCTTAAAGTATTTTCCAAATACAATATTTCGCTTTGTACGATAAACCCATACGAACATTTTAGGTATTTGACATTGTCAAATATTCTTTGTCTGAGGGTGGTTTTTACTGCATACATGTAGAATAGAAGAGATGGTTGATGGGAATAAGAGAAAGAAACGTGGCTGAACTACACTATTCAGCCATTTGCCAGACGATTCTTTGGTTCCATTTCATCCGTCCAACTGCTTGGAACAAAAGACTGGCACGTCTTTTTCTCTCTAAAATCTTTATGAACATCTGACAATTTATCTGCTGTTTATTATGCATTCGACCCTCCATAAATTAAGATCATTCGACGTTCCCTGACTACAATTTAACAAACTGTTCCAGCATTTATGAGAACTGCGCACTTTACACACTGTAGGTACTAATAAATGTGCATGTATTCGGTCTCCCTATCAATTGGTAATTTGGCGGTCACGACTGTTGAACAGTGACAAATTTTAATTCTTCGAAGTTGCTGGGCAACAAGCTTCAAAATAAAAGAAAGTCAATAATTGGTGCTACTGTAAGCATGTATCGGTCGGAGTGTTTAGTTGTAAGCGGTGAGAGAGAAGGGAAAGGCAATTTCCGAAGTTTCTGACTCAAACCTTGTAGGAAAATATTGCTTATATCTACAGTGTAGAAGAGTTGAAGAATAATGGCTTTTCATTTACAAAATTTGGTAATCTTTGCTTTCCTTTATAATACCTAATTACTTATTTAAAAATCCAATAATCATTGCCCCAGTCCCTCCTATTTATATTACAATAAACAATTTCATATGTTGAAAAACATTTAATATTTAAAATTTTTTTGAACCAGCGATTTTTTATTTGTGTTATTATTGATTTCATTTTCCATAACTTGTCAAGTGTTCATACATATTTTTACACTAAATAACACTTTATTTCACAACAGATCGTAGGGTTTTTTATTTTCTGATTAATTTCCGGCTTTATGTTGTCGAAATTAAAAATAATTTATTTCCTGTATCTCTTAAATTAAAGACAGCATTATCATTCGGAACGCTGGTTTGCCGTACCTTCAAACGCGAGCTACGTCACATCCCAAATGACTGTAATTACATCCAAAGCGAGTACCTGAAACCTTAGAACCTAACATGTCTGCTGGTCGCATTTCACCAGTGCCCACAATACCAATACACAAGATGCTGAATAGCAAGAAATGGACACGTAGGAGCACATAGTGCAAGCCACTGCATATAGTGACATTTCTGTTTAATTAAACCCTCTGTAAACTTCATTTCAAGAATATGAATATCTAGCAAACACATATGTGTATAAGAACGCATCACATGTTGAGGCGTGTATTTCATTTTATTTAATTTTCTAATAATCGTAGATAATAATATTTATGTTTATATTGCCGTTAGAAAAAAAAATTAAAATTTTATGGCACATAACTCCATGTCTTATAGAAGGAACACATTTTTAAAAGTGTTAAAGGAAAGGAAAAGAAATTTAGTTCATTAATTTATAGAGTAAACGATAATTTTTAATCAAGTATACAGTAAAATGTAAACCTATATATAAAAATTAAACAATATGTTCTTTTTTCTCCTGTCGCTCTGCTGGCAATATCATCTATAAGAAGACATATTTTGAGTTTCTTGATATTACACAATTGGATACACGCAATTAGACACACGCAATTAGAGACACATTTAAAACACAAACAAATTGACACAAAATTTAGACACAAAATTATTAGACACTTACAATTTTACACATATTATTATATACACAAGTTTAAAATCGTACAATTAGACACATGAATAAGAAACACAAATTAACACAGACGGTTGATATTCACAATTAGACACTCAAATGGACACATGCCATCGGACACACGAAATGAGACTCACACAATTAGATACATACATATAGACACACACACATTTGAACATAAAATTAGACACCACAACTACACCCACCCAGTTAATCACACACAATTAGACAAACATTTTGCTTTAGAAATGGCACTAATCCTGCTGTGTTTGTCACAAGAGCGCTACCTGTACCCTTGAGATCATTTCCAGGTATTTGACAGTGTAAAACATTCTTTGTCGGAGGGTGGTTTTTACTGTAGGGAATAGAACACGGTTGCTGATGCGAGGTTAGAGAATGAATTCAGGCTGAATTACACCATTCAGCCACTTTCCAGACTGTTCTTTGTTTGCCATCTTACGTGTGGAACTGTGTGGAATACAATTCCACCTCTTCTTCTTCTCTTTAAAATCTTCATTTGACTACATTTCTCACTTTTAATTTGTTTTCGACCTTCCACAAATTAAGAGCATTCGAACTTTCCTGGCAAAAATTTAACAAACTGTTAGAACCGGTAGTAGAACTGGGAATTTTATACACAGAAGATACTAACTTATGTGCCTGAATAATGCCTCTCTATCAATTGTTATTCTGGAGGACACGACTGTGGAAGAGTGAGGTGGACTAGCAACGCCGGTGGCTCTGCGCTATAGTGACATCTTGTAGAGACTAACGGTACTACGTCGATATCAGGTTCTTGCAGTAATTGTTCGAAACCAATGAGTCTTTGAATTCGTCGAAGTTCCGTGCAACTGGCTTCTGTACATGTAAACAGATAAAAAATTTGTGTAATAGTGTGCATTTATCAATCGGACAGGGTAGTTGAAAAGGGTGTGAAACCAAACGAAAAGAAGATTAGAAGTTCCTGATTTTAGTCTTCTGGACTGTAACACTGTTTCAACTGGTAAAAAGCGACTTCTCGGAGAATATTAATGCCTCCATTTTCAGTATAAAACAATATAAGGAAAATGTATTTTTTATAAACATTTGTTTACTTTGCATGAGTTAATTAAGGCCTAACTATTTATTTCCAAATCCAATTACGATTTTTCAGTTCCCTCGTTTTAACATGACAACTAATGCTTTCAATTGCTGAAAAACATTACATTTCCGATTTTTTTGGAAGCAATAACATTTCAGGTCTGTAAATATTGATTTTTGTTCTTTTCCTACATTGTATTGCATTACACGCATAAACCATCTTGCTTTGGGTCGTTCTGTAGGTCTTTTCCTTAAAACTTAATCCATTGCAGATCTCCATATTACAATATTACACACGACAAGACACGTTTAGTTACTTGTCTCCTAAATATGTTAACAAATTATTTATCAATTTCCTATGTACAATTGTTATTTCTAGTTGCTCATTTTCCTTCACCTCGCTCAATACCTCTTAAAATTTATCATGTATTTGTATGTTTCAAGAACTGCTTCGAGGAATCTCTAAGTAATAAACAGTTGGCAGCATTATATGTTAATGTCGGATGTTTCTAATAGTTGTCACCAGATTGCAGGGCCATCTGAATGGGACTCTTAAATATGAATATATTTGAATTATGATAGGCAACCTAGAAGAACCAAGGATTGAGGGATTTGGGGAAGGGAGGGGGGTGTTTGAAAGGGAAGAAACGGAGATATTGCTCTGGTGTTTTTTGGTTTTGATCAAGGGCTAAAATCTGGTTGTATTTAAAAGCAAGTCAGAAGTTATCTGGTCAGCCGCACACTATAATAAGGAAATATGAACTGTCTAAAATGTAGTCTAACACAAGTTTCAATTAGGTAGTTTATTAACAATCATATACTTTCAGCTATGTGTTTCGGCTGTCTCACCCGGAGCCATCATCAGGCTAACCTTCATAAAGGTAAACATTTACAACTGATATAATTGTTGGTTACGATATTTTGTATTACAATTACTTAAAATATTGGGAGATATATGTCAATATATAAGAATGATTAATATTATGGATGCAATAATAAAATGTATATATTATTTTTGGGTTTTTATGGAGCTTATTCTACGAGTATGTAGGTTATGGTGTATATTCTACGTAGATATGCTGGAGTTTCTTCTGTATGAAGATATAATGATTTGAGGCAATAATATTCCACTACAGTAAGTCGTCCCGGGTGGTATTCTTCAAAGGTAGTCAGTATGATGTTTTGTGTATCTGCACCTGTGTAACAAATATCGTACTTGAAAGATATTTAGGTTGCTTTTTGGATTATTTTACATATTAATGTTGATTTATTTTACTTATATTAAGCAGCTGATGTGTGTTTCAGCCATAAAAGGATATAAATATTGAGTTATTTGTATCAATGAAGGAATACCCATTCAAGTTCTTCGGGAGATGCGTGTTTGTTCATTATGAAAAATTTTGTGTTGATCATATGTATTATTATAGAAGTAGATTTTACCTGTGTGAAACAAATGCAGTATTGTTGAAAGAATTTTGAAAGAATTTATTGTTACTATTTATTTTACGTAGGTGGTTTCTTTATTACATACGTTTCTGTGTGTTGGTTGAATTATGTCTATTATCGTTGTGCGGATGGATATAATTGTGTTGAAGTGCTTCTGTATTGTTAATTGTTTACATTGTTGTGAACTATAGTTCACTTGTTTTATTGCGAAGTTGAGAATATGTTTGTTTCATTTCTCTGTAATGTAATTTGGCTTGAAGTATGAGGAGTGCTGGTTTTGCTTCTTCTTGCGTGTTATGTTTCGTTAGGACTGGTAGGGTAATGATCAGATCGAAGTTTAGAAGGTGGAAGGGGGGTGGGAGGGGGTAAATGAACTGGTGGAACTACGGAGAGGGTGTAATTATTACTGACGGATTTTCGGAATTCCAGAATCAAAAATTCCTGTTAGAGTATATTTTTTGAGTGTCATTGAGATGATTATCGGATGCAGTTACTATGTGAACGTAGGACCGTTCGTTTGAGTTAAGGTGGGTTACACAGGTGCAGATACACAAAACATCATACTGACTACCTTTGAAGAATACCACCCGCGACAACTTACTATAGTGGAACACTATTGCCTCCAAATATTATATCTTCATACAGAAGAAACACCAGCATATCAACGTACAATATACACCATAACCTATATAGAATATGCCCCCAAAACCACATTATATTACGTACAATTTATTATTACTAGTACATTCTTAATTTTAATTGTTCTTATATATTGGAATTTATCTCACAACATTTCAAACAATTCCAATACGAGATAACGTAATCGTCAAGTGTATCAATTGTACATGTTTACCTTTATAAAGATCAGCTTAAAGATGGTACTGGTTGAACGAGCCGAAACATGTAACTGAAAGAATATGATTGTTAATAAAATAACTAATTTAAAGTTGTGTTAGAATATAATTTTAGGCATTTTATATTTCCATATTATACTATTGAAACATAGTTGGGATGTCTTACCTGAAATTCCTACATATTACAACGGTCGGCTGATATTCAGTTAGGCTGCTTTACAGCCTGGGTTATCAGAGTGTTGGTAGAATGTAAACAAATATATATTAATTTATATTCTGAATTTACCAATTTTAAGTGTATTAAAATTATGTAGTTCAGATAATTAATTATGAAATTCGTCACAAATTTCTTCCTCTTAACATAAGTGGGGTTTGATAAAAAAGAAGAAAAATGTGGAAGAACAGCACAACAAAATATGTACCGTTTTGTGGCGTTTATCTTGTTATAGCAAAATTCAAATGCATTATTTTAACACGTAGGCCGGCCATGTTATTAGGATAATATAAATTATAACCTTTCAGAAATGTTCTATACCAAATCACATCGTCTGTTGAGGATTCGTGTCGTTTAAAGATGACATTAAATATTAGAGGACATCAGCCAGACTAACATGCTGTTTTGCTGAATCATTCAATTTCACGTCCCTTGCAGCGATCAGGGCCTGTTGGTAACACGAAGTTCCCTTGTACTATTCGGTAAAACGTTTGTGTATCTCTACTCTCTTTCATAAACCGGCTTGTGTTTGGGATTTCCTTTCGCTTTGTGATTTATGCTGGAGGCCTGTACAAGTAATTGTTGGAATTTAATTGGGCGACCTTCAGTTTCATATTCATACAGCAATGAGATTAATTTTCTAATAAATGAATTAGCTTAAAGCAATAGAGATAAAATTTTGTACGATCAGATTCTTTACAAAATTAATGGAAACATATCACTCTCAATAATGCTATAAAACGCTTCGCATTTATATAATCAAATTTCGTTTTATAAGAAGACGTGTAGGTCCAGAATATGGAGTAAAGTTATGGCTCTACTCTATCTTTTTCTCCACGCTAGATGTTGGTGGATTATTAAGTTCATACAACGACGCTTTTACCCCAGCAAAGAGGTCGGGTTCCCTTTGTACAGGGCTTGTGTGTGCGACAGTGATGGCCGGTCGCGTAAAATATCTCATCTCTACATGGTTTCGATGACACAACCGTCCAGTACATATGTATACAAAAATACATTGTACTTACAGATTATATGTGACTCAGAACTTAAAAAAAAATTGGGCAACTGTGGAGAATTTTCAAAAATTTCGCAGTTGAATAAAACAAATGATTGTGAGTTGCATAACCTCATAACCTCTTTACAATACGAAATGTTTAAGATGTCACAGCAGTTTTAATTCTAAAGAGAGAACCACAGGAATCAAAGAATTTTCTTAAAGTATTAATATTTTGAAAGTGGCTTTGAAGTAAGTGTCTCTAATTACTAATGTATGTCACAATAATCTATTCACAGTATGTGTCTGAAAAACAGACACATAATTTTACATGATATAAATTAAAGACTCTGGAAGCATTGACCCGATATATATATATATATATATGAACCGTAAATATTAGCCAGGAACAAGATGACACAAGTATTGTAGAAATGTTTAATTTCAAATTATCGCCGATGTATAAATCAAGTCACTTTATATAATACTTTATTTTGGGAAGGTTGGTAAATATATCGTCCAGCAGTATTGTAGATATCTTGAGCACTGAATGGTATTGAGCCTGGGATGTCTGGAAAAGGCAATAATTACTTCCTTCTCATAAATTAGATTTTTTTCTGGCAAATTTATCAGTTTGCAGTGATTTCGAAATTAATGAAACAATTCCGAGAAAACCCTGCACCTCTTCTTGCTATATAAGGACAGACTTATTAAAGTTACATTCTGGCGGTGCTGTAGCAAGGCACATGTCCAGACTTACAACACCTTAGCAAATTTCGCTGCATTGCCTTAAACAGCAATCTCAAGTAAAGAACAATAAAATCTATTTAGACAAACACAACACAGTTTAATAAATGGCACTCTGCCTTACTACATGTTTCGATTCTTAAGTTCATACAAAATATCCGGAAAACATAATTTCTTTATGCTTTTCGTTACTCTTCAGTGATTGACGTGTTTTGAACGTTTTATATGAATTACCTGATGATTATTCCTTAGAAATCGAAACATGTAGCAGTCTAGAGTGTCATTTGTTGAACTGTGCTTGACTGAAGTATTTGTTATTTTACGTGAAGAGTGGAACAGAGCGTGATGACTGATATAAGGTAAACTGGAAACTGATTATGGACTAAACGTCCGAAAATAATTTGTGAATCCATTACGCTTCATTTTGTGCAACTGTTTCTTACAAGATTATAATTATAGTTACTGCCGCAGAAAATTTATTGTTATTTCTGCAGAAATTCTGCTTTAGGAAATTTCTAACAAGGCTGACGATGTACATAGCAGGTAATATTCAGACGTGTTCGCCCAAAGAACTTTACCTTTGGAAAGAAATGATTAATGAGTTACTCTGTGTGTTTGTAGCCCTAAACATCCTACATGCAAAAGGCATACGCGGTATTTTATTGTTATCTGTAGCGTATCTAAATGTAACATAAATTTATTCACCTTACCTTATAAAGAGGAAGAATTAGTGAAAAGAGTTACTGAGTATAAAATGTGTGTATAGATTTTCTGTACTACCTTCTTGTGAAATATTTCTCATTCTGAGAAGAAATCCGGGAAATATTTTTATAACTGTATATAGCTATAAAATATCTTTATAAATATCCATAGCTATAAATTAATAATGAATATTAATTTAATGAAGATTCTTCTTGTGGGAGACGAGTCGTTCCGTACGGGCAGAGCGACATGACAAAGCTAATAGTCGCTTATCGCATTTTCCGAACACACCTAAGAACAAGTAGCTGTACAGGACCATACGCTACATTGTCCTGTCTGACACAAACATAAATTAGTCGTATTATTTTCTGTAAGACTGTAATGTATAGGCAGATACCCGTAAATCATAAACTATTCAAACCTATTATTGTGACGTCTACATGCGTAAGTGGTATTGATTCTGGGTAATTTAGAAAAATTTATCTCTATTATCCACAGTTTATGTTTATTGATTTTGTCTGTAATTTTAAATCAGGAATAAAATTTTGATGTCAGATTTTGGGGTTTATTGAATGACGCCCGATTTCTTAGCGTGTTATTTCTTGAAACCAATGTTTTGTTTTCATATTATGCCTTACTATGAAAGCTTGTCATGCAGCCACATTTGAATAATTAATAAGTTAGACACACAGCTGAACGTTTTCTTTCAGAATATGTTCTAATTGATAGCAGAACTTTAAATGTTGTGCAAGAGGAAATGCTTCGATATTGTTTGTGCTTCAGAAATGAACTCTAACAGAACAGTAAGTATACAGCAGTCAGCTTATCTTACTTCGGCCAGCTACACGACTGTGTAAATATATGCATATTTATCGTGCATAAAGCTTGGTGATTGTGGGCTACTGTTTTGTGAAATTTGTGTAATTTTCGCTATTAAAATTGTGACGAAAAAATTATTTTACTAATAACCAATGATATGTCTGTAATTAAGCGTGTGTAGTAAATTAGTATAAAATGCAATTGTTTGGAAGATAAACTGATATTTGTTTAACTACTGAGGAGTTCAATTTATCTGCAAAGCTTTTGTAAAGAAGTTCTGGAATCTAATTTATCCGCCCATGCAAGAGCTAAAATTAATCGCTTATATCTAGTACACAAATTACCACAATTCTGTTTCCTCCTATTTTGTTATTAAAAATTTATTTAAATTTGTCTCTTTAGCTATTTGAAAATAGATAATTTTGGAGACTTGCCTTTTTTGTCACCCTATTTTTCTACCCTCATTATTGAACATAATATTAAATTTCTTTTCATAACTCTGGAGAAAGTAGATTCTTTTATTAATTATGCAAGAAGTGCTTTGTCCTATGTTTTACATTTTCTGTAAATATGGCCCAAATTAATGTCGGGAGCAGAAACAAATTTTTTTCCTCAAAGAACGCCACCTACTTTGTTCCTTTAAAATCACAAATTATTGCTTTCCTATCTACTGATTTATCTACAGATATATTCCTTGCCTGTTTGAAAATATTAGCCCTTCTGCAATATGAAAAGTCAATGCTCATCTTGCAAATTAACCTTTCGGTTCCCCTTAATCTCTTGTCTAATTTGACTCTGAAATACTCGCAATATACTTAAAACCTTTTGAAAGTACCGTTATTTCTGGATCTTTAATACATAAAGAATTAAGCATCACGAATTTCCAAAATGGTGACTGAAGCTAATTATCTTTATTTTGGGAGAAATAATCAAGTGGGCATAGTTAATTTTACACCCATTTTCATGCCAATATAAATGCATTTCTTCTGCACTGATTCTTTTCTAATTTTCGGAAATTTAAGGATGGCAGAATTCTAAGAAAAAACATAGACTTTTTGGTGATTAGCAAAGTAATATTTTAAATAAAAAACAAATCAACAAATGTATTCGTAAATTTTTAAAAATTCGAAAGTAGATCCGAATGGCGTAGGATTCATAATGGTAATAGTAATGAATAGAAGTATAACATTGAAAAGTAAAGAGAGTGTATAAAATTCATTCCACTTAAGCTGACAGAAGCAGGCTTCAAATAAAATGAATGAAAGATGGGAGAGGCCTGTTGAAAATTGAAGGCAATTTATTTAGAAGAGAACATGAAAACAACAAATTAAGATTAAGAAACATAGAGAATCAAATGTTTAAATACACTTTGTATTGAAGAGTCATCAAAGAATAAATGAGAAATGAAATTAAAATGTGAATAGTATGTTAGAAGTAAAGGCAACTGTTTGCTGAAGAAGACAAGTTCCTTTGACAGTTGCTGGGAGATGTGAAAGACGAAACTGGAAGTGAAATAATAACAGAACAAAATCAGGCGTTACAAACAAAATACCTTGAAACACAGATATTACAAACAGAACACCAGAGCGAGGACTTAACAAAGACAAGAATTTAACGACACGGTACAACACATATTATCAGTATAAACTTCACTGACAATAGAATTGTAAATTAGAGGAAAAGATAGATTGTGAGTTAACTGCAAATTAACATATGGGAGAAAACTGGGGTAAAATTTCACTACGAAAACCAGTATGAAAATGCAGCAAAATTAGTAGAAAGGAGTAATGTAGGGAAAGTAACCAAATTATGGAATAAAGAAGTGCATAACGACAGAACAATCCCTAATAATAAACCGGATAATATAACCCCAGAAAATGAGAAAGGAACATTTATGTAAATAGATGTTGAAATATTGGGGGAGAGCGTTATATCCACGTTCCCTGTTAAAGGAATTAAACATCATTCAATAAACAGAGAAATGTTCGGTACTGAGTTACTGAGAGTGTGTTGTGTTTTTTGCAGAATGACAAAATTTTGGACATCTTGTTGGTGATATTGCTCTTCAGTGCCATTACAAATGGAACACTGCTGCGACCTACTTCCCTTACGTTACAGGAAATCCATTTGGTGCGTTCTCTAACATACATCAGCAACAGATATTTCACACCGGGGCGATCTCTGGTGATATCATCGCCTGCCAACTACCGAGATGTGCAACAGGAACTTATTACAGAGATTCACAGGACTTCTATCTGGCCTGTCGTTGTTACTGTTGATGGTAATATTAGCATACCGGTTAAAACAGAGTTCATAGATAGAGATAGCAGTTACATTATATTAATACCAGATGGGAATATCAAGAGTTTTAAGGCTGAAATTAATCGGTTAGCTGAAGGACCACACGGATATACAAGATTATGGAATTCTGAAGCTCGGTTTGTTGTCGCTGGAGCAAATGAATTCTCAGTGTCGCAACAAATGGAAATATTTGATCATTTCTCAAAATTGAGAATATATAACTGCATTATCGTAAGCCAAGAGCATGATGTAATAGACGAAGAATATAGCAGACCGATAAAAGTTAATGACGTAGACGCAGGAATGAAATTGGGAGTTTACACTTGGTTCCCATATCAGAGTTCAGATCGTTGTACTGAGGTGAATGTTATCACCCTACTGGACACTTGGGTTATTTCTGCACAAGGGAACTTCACCAAGAACACTGACTTGTTTCCAGGAAAGATCAGTAACAGCCTCAACAGATGTCCTATGAAAGCAGTTGTAATAGACGGTCGTTGGTATTTTACTACGAACTGTATACGTAAAAAAGTTTCCAATGGGAGTGTTCAGATATTTATAGCAGGCTTGGAGTGGGATTTATTTAAGGTCGTCTGTGAAGAGATGGACATGACTTTAGAACATGTATCTTCACCAGAACGTTTTGAAATGGTTAAACTAATTGGTTCTCTGATTAAAAAGGAAACTTATATCGCTTTAGGTGGTTTTCCAAAAAATTCTTTGTTATATTCATATTTAGATACCACAAATCCCTACTACATACTGACATACAGCTGGTATGTACCGTGTTCTGTCAAACATCCAAGATGGAGCAGTATCTTTAGAATACTCTCTGTGGAACTGTGGTTAGTTCTGATTATATCGATTGTGATTGCGGCCATTTCGAGTACACTTGTTGGGCGATACAGCTGTACGTCGGAGTGGCAAGGGTACGAGACACTGACAAGTTCGTTTACCAACCTCTGGGCTGTCATTCTAGGCGTGTCCGTGTCAACAATGCCACGCGCACCATCACTACGTTCGCTGTTCCTCGCGTGGGTGTGTTTCTCTCTGGTTTTCAACACAGTGTTCCAGGCATTCCTCACAACGTTTCTTATTGACTCCGGGTACATAACACCAATTCAAAATATGGATGAGCTGTTCGCCTCAGGTATTAGGCTTGCATACCCACAAGAATACAGTTACATTTTCGAGAATGGTGACGAGACGGAAGTATCAAAAGTAAAAAAAAAATCATGTGATTTGTCCATCGAAAGAGATTTGTGACAACTGGATAAAATATCAGAAGAATGTGTCAGTTTTGTAGGTAGATAAGATTGTTGAAGAAAATTACGCTAGTGGTGTATATGTTGGGGAAAACTCTGAACCCTTGCTATGCAGGTTAGAAGACGGGGTAGTTTTTACCAACGGCCTATCAATGATAATGTTTCATGGAGACCCAGTGATGAGGCGAGTTAATGGAATTATTGATCGTGTGGTTGAAGCAGGTATATACAACTACTGGATTTCCATGTCAATGGAAGTGATAAAATTAAAATCCCAGAAGATAGCTCTCGTTCATCCGCTTGATGGATATTACAGCTTTAACCTCTATCACATGCAACCTGCCTTCTATCTCCTATTGATGGGCTGGTGTCTAAGTTTCCTCTGCTTTATGGTCGAGTTGTTGCACAATTGCGTATTCAGCAAAAGAGTGTGAAGTTTATGATGCGTCTGTTACTACGTAATTTTTAATAATTGCCTACTTTGCACAAGACTTGGTCACCTACAACCCACGAACCGGTTCACTTGCCAGCTGCTATATATTTAACTATATATATAACTAAAAAATGTAGGAATGAAATCCTAGGTAATCCGTTTCTAGCTCATTTGACTCATCAGAGAAAAACTGAAGAATTTTAGTTCGTTATTGCAAGGTAATTACTATTTGTATTATTTACACTGAGCAAGTTTAATTGTCTAATTGTAATCTAACCAGGGAGTAGCGAGTAAATATGTACTGATTGCAAATTCACTTGATCGGATTTATTTGCCTTCGAATTGATTATATTTTATAATTCGATAAGCCGAATATAAACTCAAATGTTAAACTCGCTGGCGAATAGCTTGTAAAAGACACCTGTGATTCACATTTGTATGAATTGAAGTGTTTTCGAAATTGAATTTTCACTTATTTTAGCATGTTTGTTCGCACATTTCTGTGGATTTTTCGACAATATTTTTCTTATTCTTAATTTGCAATTGGATCTGTACTGATGTTCTTGTAGCAAGTTGATTGTTTGTTTCTTTGTGTTACCGAAATTCTGACCGACATCAAACAGATGTATGCACTCATGAACGCTCTCTACGTGAATTTCAGTTGCACGCACAATTATTTTGAGAATTTGAGAACATAGACTTTCCTAACATAAATTTGTATCGTTTTGATTTGTGCAATGTTTGATTTTATTTCCCTGAAGTGTACTTATCAACGCTCTTAGTTGCAAACATAATGGTTTATCAAAAGTAGTTTTTGATCCGAAATTTTAAATGAAATCAATCTGTTTGAAATAAGTCGTTTTCAATTTCACGTATACATCATAGGTGTCCTGAGAAAAATCGTGTAAAGTTTTGTCACTGTAGCACTTGTGAAGATTGTAATTCCAATGTTACCACTGCACAGATAAACTCTGTATTTTTTGTAAAATTTTTCCCGAAATTTTCGTGTGACATTCCGTTCATTGTCGGTTATATGAAACAATGTAGGAATTACATAGTTTATGTCTTCTAAATGTTGAAAAAAATTAAAAATTTCCTTAATAAATCATACTTTTTTTAGACTGATATACATTTCATTTATTTATAGATTGTTTGATATTTTGTTCATGACATGTACCGCACAGGATGAAATGATGTAGGTTTGTTGAAATGTTTCTCTGTCTTACACTAAATAAAATTTTATTTCACAACAGAACTTATTCTTTAGTGTTTTTATGATTTATTTCCTAC
>JGI24700J35501_10930607_pt1 | contig 16598 bp, 16 predicted proteins | sample TergutTh196P1_FD_35501 | JGI IMG/M metagenome (IMG submission 35501)
GAGAAGTTCCAATGCCTTAAGACCATGGGGCTCTGCCCCACCCCCCGCCACTTTGAAAAGTGGACAAACTTTAAATTTTGTTTGTTGGGGAGAGTTTTGCGTATTTGGGATGTTTCGGCTCGTTTGCGACACTCTATGATGTAAACACCTAAACAAAAAGGCTTATGAAAGGCGTAAACATGGCATTTGAAGAGGCAAAGACCAACCGTGAAATCAAAGACGGCGTATTTAGGATATTACTTACAAATCCCGAAAATGCGGCGGAATTGTATACTGCTTTAACGGATATTCCGTGCACGGCGGACGATATAGAAATTTTTAATATTACCACAATCGTATCGGGCAGAATCAGGAATGATTTGGGATTACTTGTGCGTGGGCGGATAATTTTTCTGGGCGAGCATATGTCCACGCTTTATGCGAATTTGCCCATAAGGTTTTTGATTTATGTGGCAGAATCGTATAACACATTTATAAAAATACGTGGCGAAGAGCGATTTATTTACAACAGCAAGCTGTACAAAATCCCCAAACCGCAGTTTGTCGTATTTTATAACGGCTTAACGAACCGCCCCGAAAAGGAGATTTTGCGGCTATCGGATGCTTTTGAAGAGGGCGGCTCTAATTTGGGTAAGTTGGAATTGGAAGTTATAGTTTATAATATAAACAAAGGTAAAAATGCGGAATTGTTTGAAAAATGCCCGATTTTGCGGCAATATGCGGATTTTATTGCCAAGATACGTGAATATGAGAAAATTTACACGGATTACAACAAGGCGGTAGCGGAAGCTGTAAAGTATTGTATAACACATGATATTTTGGCGGATTTTTTGAAAAAGAACGGAGGAGAAGTTGTGAGTATTTTGACGGCTACTTTTGACGAGGACGTTGCTAAGCGAGTTTGGCAAGAAGAGGCTCGAGAAGAAGGTATGGAAAAGGGCTTGGAAAAGGGCTTGGAAAAAGGCTTGAAAAAGGGCTTGAAAAAGGGCTTGGAAAAAGGCAGAAAAGAAGAACGCACTAGTTTCGCTAAAAAATTAATAGCCTATAAAGAACCCCTCGAAAAAATTATAGACCTTACAGGGCTAACCTCGGCCGAAATAAACAAAATAATCGCCAAAGGCTGATTTGCAAGCGAACGGAGGAGAAGTTGTGAGTATTTTGACGGCTACTTTTGATGAGGATGTTGCTAAGCGAGTTTGGCAAGAAGAGGCTCGAGAAGAGGGTATGGAAAAGGGCTTGGAAGAGGGTATGGAAAAAGGCTTGAAAAAAGGCTTGGAAAAAGGCAGAAAAGAAGAACGCACTAGTTTCGCTAAAAAATTACTAGCCTATAAAGAACCCCTCGAAAAAATTATAGACCTTACAGGGCTAACCTCGGCCGAAATAAACAAAATAATCGCCAAGGGCTGATTTGCAAGCGAAATCGCAACCATAAAAAGCCTATCCATTTCAAACAAATAGGCTTTTTGCCATCTCTTTTAGCTCCAACGATTTTTGCAACCATCGAAGAGGCGAACTATAGAGGGCAACTTGATAATGCAATCGGGCAACTTTTTTACCCACGATGCGAAAAATTTGTAGCGATTGGAACAGAATCGAGAGCCACAAAAAACAAACGAGCGGGTCTGGGGGCGCGCCCCCAGCGGGGTGTGGGGCAGAGCCCCACGGTCTTAGAAAGGAATGAGCAGGGTGGATGAAACGATTAGTAAGGTGGTACCTATAAAAAAGGGTGGTAGATTGACATACTTGATAGGTACAGTAGTTGCTGTGGCGGTAATGTTTGTTTTGTTGCTGCCTAGTATTAGAATCATAGACGAAGGCACAATAGGCGTGGTGCGTAGGTTTGGGCAAGCGATAGATATTATTCAGCCTGGCTTGCACTTTGCCTTTTGGATAACGCATGATGTCGTGAGGCTGGATGGGCGAGTGCAATCGCTCGATATTACCTTCGCCGCACATACAAACGATGCCCAACCGATAAACGGCGGAATTACCGTGCATTATCAGGTAATAACTGCCGATGCCGTGAACATCATCTCAGAATTTGGCAATATGATGAACTTATACAATCGCCTCTTGCCCGTGTTTTTGTCAGAAGCACAAAATGTACTCGCAACCAAGAGTGCTATGGAATTAGTCGAAAACCGTGCGATATTGGCGATGGAGATACAGAACAGATTGGGCGAAATTGCCCCTCAATACCGCATCATCATAAACCACGTGGTTTTGGAGCAACTACTATTTTCCACCGCCTTTGATATAGCTGTTGAGGCTCGTATGGTGGCCGAACAAGAGATGATGATGGCGGAGCTTGAACGCGAACGGGCGATTATACAAGCGGAGCAATATCTCGAAGTGGAACGCTTGCGGAATCAAGCAATTATCGACCAAGCAATTTCAGATGCTCAAGCTCTGGAGATTATGCAGGAAGCATGGGGCGAACTCGGACTAGAGGTTCGGGAAGCGATGCTTAGACAAATGTTCTTTGAAACTTGGGACGGCGTTTTGCCGCAGGTTTTGACTGACGGCAATTTAAGCATAATCATGGATGGGTTAGGTAACTAACCTTGGCGGTCGCTCTCCTTGATACTGATAATAATCCACCTTGATATTCCCGTTAAAGAGCTTCCGTTTCAAATTCGCTTTCTTTCCATACGCCTCCTCGAAAAATTCATCCGATGTAATCACATAAACCGACCAAGTGTCGTCTCTAAAAACTCGCCCCATATCGGAGTATAGCCGTTCCACTTCGTCCATAACGCCCATTCTCTCGGCGTACGGTGGGTTTGAGATGGCGACACCATATTTTCCTGGCAATTCTATCTTTGACAACGGCTTGGTTTCAAACACAACGCAATCATCCACGCCAGCCAAATTCGCATTATTTTTTGCTAATTCTATCGCCTCGGAATCGATGTCGAAACCGAAAATCTGCGGCTCTATCTCTTTGTCGATTTTTGAATACGCCTCGCTCCTCAATTTTTTGCAAATATCAGCACCAACCTGCGGCCAAGTTTCGCAAACTGCCTTATGGTTTAGTCCGGGTGCAATATTTTTCGCTATCAACGCCGCCTCAATAGCTATTGTTCCCGAGCCGCAGGTCGGATCTAGCAAAATCCTGCTCTTATTCCAATATGATAACAATATAAGCCCAGCCGCCAACGTCTCTTTTAGTGGTGCAACGGCACTTTGTGCTCTGTATCCCCTCTTGTGTAGCCCGTTTTTAGCCCCTGTGCTGTCTATTGTCAAAGTAGCAATATCTTTTACCAATGAGGCAGTAATCGTATATTCTGGGCCGCTCTCCTCGAAATATTCTACGGGATAGGTCAACTTTAATTTTTCAACCACAGATTTTTTCACTATCGATTGTATATCGCTCAAACTAAATAATGCCGACCTCGTTGATTTTGCGAGTACCGTAAATTTGCCGTTTTTAGTTATCCAATCCGCCCACGGCAATTTTTTCACGCCTTCAAAAAGCATTTCAAAGCTAGTAGCCTCAAAACTCCCCATGTTAATCAAAATTCTATCGGCACACCTAAAGTGCAGATTAGCCCTTACCAAATCCTCGATGTCGCCCTTAAAATGCACACGTCCATCTGTAACTCGCACATTCTCAAGCCCCAGTGCCAAAGCCTCTCTTTTTACCACCGCTTCCAAGCCGAATGTAGTCGTTGCCATTAAATCCAAATTTTTCATATCACTCCCCAAATCGCTATCCCTTTAAATCCAACGAACGCAAATAATATTCTTCATCCTGCAATGCTTCTTCGTCCTGCTTATTGCACCAGATGTAAAAATACCGAATTTTTACATTAGTTGCATCGAGCAACAGGGAATGATGTGTCAAATCTGAAATAGCCGTAGCCGATCGTTTTTTCGCAGCTAGCAATTCGCCTTGATAGGCTTTATTTTCCACACTATTCAAAAGTACGTAACAGCCCGCAAATCGATTAATCAATTCCTCATAAGTAATCAATTCCCGCCCCTCGAAAGCGGTTAGCTCCCTAAACTGATTACTTATCGTATCCTGGATATATTTATCCGAATTTCCCATACTACTCAAACTCTTTACCGTCAAAAACATTCTATCCACATCCTATCAAATTAAAATTCTTGAGGCAAACATCCACAAGTCATGTGGTTCATTTTTCATTGTACAGCTTTTGCATCTACCTGTCAAGAAATTTTCCTGTTTTGCGATTTTTCCAACCTACACATAGCACTCGAGCTCAAATCTCCGACAAAAAACGTAACGAGGCTAATCAGCCCTCCAAAACTCATGTAATCATAATCGGTCGGGATAATAAACAATGTAGATGCCACAACAAGCCCGATAATCACATGAAAAAACACACCATATGCCGCCTCTATTATAATTGCAATCAACCTAGAAAATGCAAAAAAGGCAGCCACACAGCCTAGCCCCAACGGAATCAGCACCGCAAAATCGAAACTAGATATAGCGATTGTCATAGGGTGGTACATATCCAAAAAAATCAGTAGGCTCGTTGAGCTAAGCCCAGGGATAATCATACCAAAGGACATTATCGCACCTGCCATAAGCCATGTAAAAGTATTAAGTGCAATCGCACCACTAAAATTTTCCACAAACAATAGGGCTGCAACGCCACCGACTGTTGCAATCACAAGCCCTGATATTTCCTTGCGTCCACGCCCATTTTGCCCTGCTTGTTTCCATAATGTGGGCAGAGTTCCTGCAATAAAGCCAATAAACAGCCATATAATTTGTGTTTCTGCCACTTCAAACACAAAGCTAAACGCTACTGCAAAGGCAAAGAGTCCAATACCGCCGCCTATACCGACGGGAACAAAGAAAAGTCCATCAAAAAAAATCCTCTTAACATTAAAATCCCGAGTAATTCCTGCCAAAAACAAAATTATCCGCTCATAAAGACCAAATATAGCAGCCAGAGCACCACCGCTAACTCCAGGCACAACAAACGCTCCGCCCATAAAAAACCCCTTAAAAAATCTAACCAACCACGATTTCAAAATTTCTAACCCTCCAAGACCTTGGGGCTCTGCCCCAAACCCCGCAAGGGGCTCTGCCCCTTGACCCCGCTGGGGGCGCGCCCCCAGACCCGCATCTTTTTTGCTTCTTTTTTTCGCTTTAGCTAACGAAATTTTTACGGATTAGCTTCCTCGTTTTCCTCACTTGCCTCAACAAACCGCACATTCAACCGCTCAATCCGATTCCGTTGCACTTCCAGCACGGTAAAAGTAATTGTCGTTTTGCCAACCGTATCAACCACTTCCAACCCAGCTTCAGGCACGCCGCCCACCAAGCCCATCACATATCCGCCAATCGATTCGTATTCCTCCGAAGCCAGCATCTCCTGTTCGACAACTTCGTTAAAATCATCTATTTTAACAATTCCGCTCACGATATACTCGCCATCTGATACCAGTTCAATCTCATGGTTACGAGCATCGTCATGTTCGTCGAAAATTTCCCCTACTATTTCTTCAATTATATCCTCGATAGACAACAAGCCCGCCGTCCCGCCGTATTCGTCCAGGACAATCGCCAAAGACGAGCTGCCTTTCCGCATTTCCTTAAAAAGCTCCCTTGTCCTCTTCTGTTCCAATGTGAAAAAAACTTCCCTCATATGCTCCGATACGCTAAAACCCTCGCTCGCAGCACATACAAAATCCTTTATATGCAAAACCCCCACGATATTGTCAATGCTGTCATCGCAGACGGGCAATCTCGACATTCTAGCCTCGGTAAAAACGCCCAACGTCTCATAATACGTAAATCCCACGTCAATAACAATCATATCCGTCCGAGGTGTCATAATATCCTTCGCATAAACATCGTCAAATTCCATAACATTGTCGATCATCTTGCGTTCGTCGCTTTCGATAACGCCCTCTTCAAAGCCGACTTCCAGCATGATTTTCAGCTCGTCCTCGGTGATGCCGCTTTCCTTTTCGCCCACGGAAAAACCAAGCGGTTTAAGTGCCATAGAAATCACAAAATTCAGCATACTAGCAATGGGCGAAAGCACCAGCATCAAAAGCGACAGCGGTTTTGCCACCAACATGGAAATTTTTTCAGGATATTCCAAAGCGATCCTTTTTGGCGTTATTTCCCCAAAAATAAGCAAAAACAAAGTTGCCGTACCCGTGGCAATCAATATACTAGTGGCATTGCCCGAAATGGACATAGCCAAAGTGGTGGCAATTGAACCCAGTGCGATATTCGACAGATTATTGCCAATTAGGATAGAGCTAAGCAGCTTATCCTTATTTTCCACAACCCGTTCGACCTGTTTTGCCCGTTTTTGTCCCACTTCCGACAAAGATTTAATTTTGTATTTATTAAGTGCCGTAAGAGCCGTTTCCGACATGGAAAAGAAAGCCGACATCAAAATAAGTAAAAATGCTAAAATAAAATCCCCCGTACTGCCAGGCGGCACGCAAACCACTCCTTTTTTATGCTTAAAACCGTGCAAGGGGCACACCCCTTGACCCGCTCATTTTTAGTTACCAAAAATCTTTGCTTAGAATATCGTCTATTACTTCTACTGTTCGTCTTATATCGGTTTCTCTTATGTCTTTGTGGGTTACAAAACGCATTGTTTCTTCGGGCGGATTGATTAAAATGCCCGATTGCTTCATTCGCTCCACAAATACATTAGGATTGAGCGGCGGCTTGAAATCTATCGAACAAAACACTATGTTGGTGTGTATCCGTTTAGTGGAAACAACTATCCCTTCTATGCGATTAAGCCATTTTCCAAGCAAACGAGCGTTTTTGTGATCGTCTTTTAGCCGTTCCCGCATATTTGTAAGAGAAATAATGCCCGCCGCCGCCAAAATTCCGCTCTGCCGCATAGCACCGCCCATTAGTTTACGATTTTTGCGAGCTTTTTCAATGAATAGCTTACTTCCCGCAAGGATAGAACCCGCTGGTGCCGCAAGCCCTTTAGAAAGACAGAACATGATGCTATCGGCTGTGGCTGCCAGCCTATCGGGCGACAGCCCTAAATATTCCGCCGCATTAAAGATACGTGCGCCATCCAGATGAATGGGTATTTTGTAGAATTTCGCTATCTCCTGTACCGATTCCATATATTCAAGAGGCAGCACACAGCCACTTGAATGGGCGTTTTCTAAACAAATTAGAGTGGTCTTGGGATAGTGAATGTTCTCTGCCTTACGTATACGTGCCTCTATTTCCTCAGGTAAAATCCAACCTGGTATGCGATTTAAAGAGCTTGGCACAGTACGCAACTGCACACCCGAAATAATGCCCGCTGCTCCCGTTTCATGCTGGATTATATGACAATCTTCCCCCAAAATTACTTCATCGCCCCTGTTGCAATGGGTTAATAGGGCAACTTGATTACCAAAAGTACCACTTGGGACAAATAGTGCCGCATCTTTTTGCAAAATATCAGCTGCCAAAGCCTCCAAACGGTTTACCGTTGGATCATCGCCATATACGTCGTCTCCCACGTCTGCTTTTGCCATAGCTTCTCTCATTTCAAGTGTGGGTTGGGTTACTGTATCACTTCTTAAATCAATTATACGCATATATATACCTTCCCGAATTCGCTAAAAATGTAATATGTTTGTAATATTTCGATCTTGCAAAGTAAAAAAACTCTATAATTCCTAATTTTAACATATCAATCAACAGAAACCAACATTGTTACAATATTGTAATAATTGCGAGTCCGTCTAAATCTCAAATCAGTATGTGGGAATCTTAAAATGTTCTATTTTTAACAAGTGGCGGCAATATCTTGAGCATGGGCTTGCCTGAATATATCGCCTCTATCAAGACCAAATTTGGGCTCGATTCCAATTTTGAATGTATGAATTGCATGGTTTTTGGCTCTAATTTGCTTTTACGCATGGAGTAAAATACATCTACTAGCCTGTTAGGTCGGTGTATCATATAGAGTCTCCCCGTTGTTTTTAGCAATGCCCTACTTGCCTTTAGAATATCGTCTAGGGTGCAGGTTATTTCATGGCGGGCTATCCTTTTAATTTCATTTTGATTGTGTATACCGCCGTTTATATAGGGTGGGTTTACCGTTATTACGTCAAATTGATTGGGTTTGTACGGGTTTTCTTTTATATCTCCGCAATCTATGGTTATATGCTCGCATAGATTATTCATTTGTACGCTGCGTCTAGCCATATCCGCCATTTGAGGCACTATCTCTAGCCCTGTAAAGTGGTTAATCTGCTTTAATTGCTGGGTTTTAGCATATAGTAAAATAGGTATTATCCCGCTGCCGCAGCCAATATCCAAAACAACCTCGTTATCCCTAATAGTAGCAAAATCAGCAAGGCACACAGCATCTATACCAAAGCAAAAACCAACAGGATCTTGAATTATGTGGTATTCAACTGCTGGATTGGAATTCCAGTCGATTATGCCATCGCCCAAATAGTCTATTCGTTCATGCGGAAGTGCCAGATTTTTTCGCATTTTTTGTGCATTTGCCACAGGATTTTAACACCTCTATCTCGGTTATTTCGTACGATTCAATTACAGGTGTATCTAGCTTAAAATTTTTGTCCATTTTGACCTTTGCCGTTTGCCTTAGAATGTTTAGGGATACAACTTCGCCGTCGCCATCGGGAGTTCTTACACAACTACCTATTGAGGGCATATTTTTACCCAGCTGAGCATATGTTTCTTCTTCGTATTTCAGGCAACACATGAGCCGCCCGCAAGCGCCAGAAATTTTAGTTGGATTAAGGGACAGACCTTGTTCTTTAGCCATTTTTAATGATACGGGATGAAATTCTTCTAGGAAAGTGGAGCAACACAATGAACAGCCGCAAATGCCCATGCCGCCAATAAGTTTTGCCTCGTCTCGTACACCTATCTGCCTAAGCTCGATACGCATACGGAAAATAAGTGCTAGACCTTTAACAAGCTCTCGAAAATCCACACGACCCTCTGCTGTAAAATAGAAGATAACCTTATTTAGGTCAAAAGTTATCTCCACATCTACAAGACGCATTTCCAAGCCGTACTCCTTTATGGTTGTCGCACAGATTCCCATAGCTTCCTGCTCTTTTTCCTTATTTTGCTCCTCTTTTTCTAGGTCTTCCGCCGTGGCTATCCTCAAAATGGGTTTTACAGCTATCGGCAGATTATTTATATTACGGTTGGGTATTGCGATTATACCAAACTCCATTCCACGCACTGTCTCGACTATAACTGGTGTATCTACAGCCAAATTTCTACCACAAGGGTTAAAATAATACACTTTCCCAACCTTACGAAATCGCACTCCTACTACTTCCATCTTCTGTCATCCATTCTATACCTGCCTTAAAATCGTGGGGCTCTGGTGCTACTCGCAACGCCTAAACGGTGTCCACTGGACACCAGTCGCCCCCACACCCCGCTGGGGCCAGCCCCAGACCCCGCAAGGGGCGCGCCCCTTGACCCGCTCATTTTTTGGCTATTTTGCTATCATTTTTAGTAGCATAGTCTCTATTGTCATTTGGAAATTACCGTTTTGCATTAATGCTTTTTTAGTCGAAATTACACATTCTAGCGGGGCGAGCCGTCCTAGCAGCTTTAATTCATCGTAAACAAATTCCAAAACAATCTGTGCGGAATCCTTAAAATTATCGAATTCCGCACACAGTTTGTATACGGAAACTATATCTAATTCTGTTGCCGCCACTCGTTTTGCGAACTGCCTAAAACCAGCGTGTTCATCAGTCGTTTCGGTGTTCAGGGGGCTTTGAGTGTCGTCTAGCTTAAGCAACACACAGCGCGACCGCACCGTTGGCAAAAATAAATCTTCGCTTTTGGTCAAAAACAAGAAAATGCCATATGATGCTGGCTCTTCTATAGTCTTTAATAGTGAATTTTGTGCTTGATGGGTCATCTCCGTATCCACTATAAAAATCTTGTAACGATAACGAAAAGGTTTTTCGCTCATGGGTAAAACAATTTGATTTCTCACATCGTCCACCCCTATCGCCTTTGTTTTAGTGGGTTTTATGTAGATTACATCGGGATGATTGCCGCTTTCAAACACTTTACACGATAAGCAAGCCCCGCAAGGTTTCAGTTGCCGAAACTCATTTGGGGATTGTTCGCACTGCAGAGCCTTAGCAAAATGGCGTAAAATCGTGGTGTTTTCGCCAACTAATATATACGCATGACTATGTCTGACATTTTGTAGGCGGTTCAAAATTCGTGATTCTGTCATTAATATCCTCAAATTTATCTCTTTAAAACATCGTCTTCTGGCATCCGAACAAGCCGAAAACCACCCTTCGGCAATTCGCCCGCTATCAAATCATAATATCCAACAACATTCCCTGAATGTCGTTTATTTTCTCTAAAATACCTAAAGGGTCCTTTTCCGCTTTTAACAATTCCTGTGCCAAATCGTCCAAATCTTTGTTTACCATGCGGACAATGCCGTATACCCTATGCCGTCCGCGCCTGTCTAAAAAGTTCTCTCTGCTAAACTCATGTGAGTTGGTAACAACTTCGTTTAAGAAGTCTGTTACCAAACGGCGGTATTCCTTTAAATCGCCTATATCCATATGGCGGGTAATTTTTTTACCCATATCAAAAATATCGCCGATAAGGCTATTTAGCCTAGCCGCCAAGGTTTCGCTGCTTAATTTGTTAAGCACAAAGCTAAAATCCCTATTGGTAGATTTTTCGGGTACTCTGTCAACCTCACTAAATCGAGCCGCCAGTATTTCAGATATTTTTAACTCCATGTGTTATACCTTTTTGAATTCTTCAACATTGAGTATAAAGATTACCGCGCCCCCGACCGTAACTTCCACGGGGTATGGCACAAAGCTCTCCGTTACGCTCATATGCGTTGCGTTTACGGATGTCATTTGTTTGCGGCTCTTGCATTTGGTTTCGATAATCTCTATCAATTCATCCAAACGCTCTTCCTCCACGCCGCTTATAAGCGTTGTAGTACCCGCACGCAAAAAACCTCCAGTGCTTGCCAATTTGGTTACGCTAAAGCGTTTTTCTATAAGCAAATCTAGCATATGGAAAGCATCTTCATCATGTACTATAGCCATTACAAGTTTCATTATAAATCCTCCTTCTTTGCACCAAGCCCCTAGCCATTCGTTAGCTAGCCGTCTTTACTGCCGACGAATGTGTAGATTACTGCCACATCTCGCAAATAGCCACTTCTTTCTCGACTACCCTAGAATTATACAGCATAAAAAAAAATATGTCAAATATTTTTGTCGTCTCGTGGCAAATTCCTAATATACTCACTCGGATCGTATCATAAAACCGTGGGACTCTGCCCCACACCCCGCAAGGGGCGAACCCCTTGATCCGCTCGTTTTTAATATTACCAAACCCTTGCAGTTTGCCACGATTTATGCTATAATGAGCAGAAAATGCAGAGTAACGTAATGCAGACCGCTCTGCCCTGCCATCTAAATTTTACAGGAATGAGGGATTTTTAATGCCAGAGCTAAGCGTACATAAAATACCAGTCGGCAAGCTATTTTCAGAAATGCAGGGCAAAAAATTTGTAGTACCAAACTTTCAACGCTCGTATTCTTGGGACGTGGAAAAATGTGAAACCCTGTGGCAAGATGTTATCAATTTTCTGGAATCGGAGGAAAGCGAGGATGCGGAGTATTTTTTGGGTACAATCGTTTCCAATGACGGCGAAGGTGGCAACCAAGAGGTAATTGACGGACAGCAGCGTATAACAACGCTATTGCTGATTTTACGTGCGTTTTACAGCAAATTGGAAAATATGCCGCAATCGGATAAGGAAGTGGTCGGCTTAAAAACGGATATTGAGCCTTGTATTTGGGATATAGACCGCAAAACCAAGGAAATCAAAGATATGGCTAATATTCGCATAAATTCCTATGTGGCAACGGAGGACGAAAACACGATATTCCACAAAATACTTGCAAATGGCGACTGTTACGGCGATCTCAAAAATAATTACAACCTCAATTTTGCGTATTTCCAAAAGGCTTGCGACGAATACGCCGAGCAAAATCCGATGCAGTGGAAGGATTTGTGCGTAACATTTTTGGATAAATGTATCATTTTGCCCATAAACTGCAACTCGCAAGAAACGGCACTGACGATTTTTTCCACGTTAAACGACCGTGGTATGCCTCTTGATGATTCCGATATTTTCAAGGCTCAAATTTACAAAAATCAGCCAACGGAGCAAGCCCGCAAGGATTTTACCGAACAATGGAAAGAATTAAACCAGGTTTGCGTTTCGGCAGGGATTAAAATCAACGATATTTTCAGATATTACTCGCATATAATACGAGCCAAAAAGCAAGACAACAGCAAAGAAATCGCCCTGCGCCGCTTTTACGCCGAAAAAAATTATGTGATTCTTGCGAACGAAAACATAATGGAAGATTTAAGCAAATTGGCGGATTTTTGGCTGTGCCTGAACACTGGCAGCAAGCCTGATGAAAGCTATACCATATCGGACGAATCTCGCAAATTTATAAATTGTCTCGCTTACTATCCCAACGAATATTGGAAATATGTGATAAGCGTGTATTTTATGAGGAATTGTCAAGCCGAAAATTTTGAGCACGAATTTACGGAGTTGCTGAAAAAAGTAACGGCGTTCATGTTTGCGAAATTTCTTGTTGCACCTACGGTTAATCAAGTTAAAATGGATATTTTTAACGCTTGCATAGCAATACACAAAAACGCCGACTTTTGGGCAGGTGTGAAATTCCAAATTGACGAGGAGAAGTTTTATTCTTCCGCAAAAATGGCGAAACCGCTCTTGTTGCTACACGCCTATCTAAACCCTAAGCAAACGGCAGTTTTGCCCAAGGATTTTCAAGTAGAGCATATTTTGCCCCGCAAATGGCAGAATACCAACTACAACGGCTGGACACAGAAACAAGCGGCAGAATATTTGGAAAAATTCGGTAATAAGGTTATATTTGAACGCAAACTGAATATTCAGGCAGGAAACGGCTATTTTGGCAGAAAAAAAGAGCGATATGGAGAGTCTCGTATAGCGGACGTTCGGGAATTGACCAGTCTTGATGATTTTACTGTGGAAAATATCGAGGTGCGTGAAAAGGCTTTTCAGGGTAGATTGTTGCAGTTTTTTTCAGGGCAGGGAGTTTGTTGAAAATAAAAAAGGTGGTGTTACTGTCAAACACGAAAAAATAAAGATAACTCGCTCTATTTTAAGCGAATTGGTGGATTTGAGGGTGGATTTCGCTTTTAAATTGCTGTTTATGGCGGGTGAGCGGTAGAGCTACATTATATCGACATGAAAGCGTTCGTAAAATATTACGAGCTTAAAAACGGGCGGATAGCAACCGCCCGTTTTTCAAGATTTGCCGCACTATAATTTTGCAACAGCCTAGTTTTTGATATACAAGCAAAAAGCATCCTAAAATCCTAACTGCTCGCTTGCCAAGCAACTAAAGCCTTCGAAAGCTGGTCAGAGCAGGAAGTAGCACGATCGCCGCAAGTTATGCCCGAAAGTTTCTCAATCGCAGCCTGCGGCGACATCCCCTCCACCAACTTAGCAATAGCCTTCAAACTACCATTGCACCCGCCTATAAAAGTTATCGACGAAATCTTCTCGGCGGTTACATCTACATCAATCCGTTTCGCACATACTCCGTTCGTTTCATATTGAAAAACCATACATTCACCTCAATTAATTACACATAGTGAACTCTCCCGCCAGCTAAAGCTAGTGGGCTTCCAACGCACCAAAATGGGCAGTAAGCCCATCTTGACACATATTCCCTTTAGGGGAATGGAGTTCCTTTCCACTATACAGAAATAACTCAGAGTGCTAGTCTGCTAAACAGCTAGTTCCGCATTAAATCTAATTAACGTGGATAAGGTGCGTGTAGTTCCCGTACCAAAACGAAAAACTTTTGTTTCGTTCGGCAACCTTGCTGTTACCAGCGAAGGATTTTAGCACCTGCGTATTTTACACTGGGTAGGATTTTACCCACAACGGCATATACTTTACTGTTTTACATTTATTTAGTAACGGCATAAGTCGAGGTCTTTTCCTGTAAGTAGCATTCGCTAAACGGCAGTTCCTCGTAGCCATTTCTTAATAATATTATTATAATTAGTTTTGGTTATCTTGTCAAGGGCTTGCCTAAAAAAGTTTCCGCCTTGACCCACAAGCTAAAGCTTGTGGGATTTCGGCTAGTATTCTTTTCAAATTTTTAGCGTTTCGCAGGGACAGATAGCACCCGCCCCTACGAAACGGTATCGCCAAATTTATTGCAGTTTTAAAACGCTTACGCCTAGCGGTGGGACGGCTATTTCTACGCTATGTGGGCGGCCGTCCCATTCTATATCGTCGGAATGGCGAGGGGCGGTGTTCATTATGCCGCTGCCGCCGTATTTTGAGTCGTCGGTGGAGATGATTTCGGCGTAATTGCCCGCTATGGGTACGCCCACTCGGTGCTGTAACCATGGGACGGGCGTGAAATTGCAGACAAAGACTAAAATATCCTGTGCGTCCGTGCCGTCGTCGTTCTTTACTTGCTTGTTGCGGTAAGTTTTGGGCGCTCGGCGGAAGAATGTGAGTATACTATGCTCGGCATCGTTGGGGTTAATCCACTCGAACCCGCCGCCGTAACCCTGATCTTCGTTGTGCCAAAATGGCTTTTCCTTTAGGTAGAGCTTGTTTATGTCTCGGACGAAATTTTGTATCTGGCGATGATGCTCAAACTCGTCTAAAAGAAACCAGTTGAGGGCTTTTGCCTCGCTCCATTCCTCGAATTGTGCAAGCTCGCCGCCCATAAACAGGAGTTTTTTGCCAGGATGCCCCATCATAAACATCAGAGCCGCCCGCAAATTTGCCATTTTTTGCCATGTGTCGCCTGGCATTTTGTTCACGAGTGAGCCCTTGCCGTGGACTACCTCATCGTGGGAAAGGACGAGCATAAAATTCTCGCTGTGATTGTACATCATGGCAAAAGTCAGTTTGTTGTGATGATACTTGCGGTGGACGCTGTCCTCGTTCATGTAACTTAGAAAATCGTTCATCCAGCCCATGTTCCACTTGAGGTTGAATCCTAAGCCGTCTTCGGAGGCGGGCTTTGTTACGCCTGCCCATTCGGTGGATTCTTCTGCCGTCATAAGGATTCCAGGGCAACGCTCGCTGATAATGGAATTCATGTGCTTGATAAATTCGACCGCCTCGTGATTTTCACGGCCGCCGTATTGGTTTGTAACGGCTTGATCGGAGCGTTTGCCATAATCGAGATAGAGCATGGAAGCCACCGCATCGACCCGCAAGCCGTCTAGGTGGTATTTTTCAATCCAAAAGAGTGCGTTTGCAATGAGGAAATTCATTACCTCTTTTCGCCCGTAGTTGAAAATGAGCGTTCCCCAATCGGGATGTTCGCCCAGGCGGGGGTCTTGGTGTTCGTAAAGTGCCGTGCCGTCAAAATTCGCCAGTCCGTGGGCATCTTTGGGGAAATGGGCAGGTACCCAATCCATTAAAACACCGATGCCGTTCTGGTGGAATGCATCCACGAGTGCCATAAATTCGGCGGGTGTGCCGTAGCGGCTGGTCGGGGCAAAATAGCCCGTTACCTGATAGCCCCACGAGCCGTCGAACGGATATTCCATAATCGGCATAAATTCCACGTGCGTATAGCCCATTTTCTTGACATAAGGCACGAGTTGGTGGCGGAGTTCCGTATAGGTCAAAAACTCGTTGTCGCCCTTACGCTGCCACGAACCGAGATGCAGTTCGTAGATGTTGATAGCCCCAACGATAGGGTCTTTTTTCGCCCGTTTTTTAATCCAAGCCTCGTCCTGCCAGTTGTAGTCCTCGATGTCGTAAACAATGGAAGCCGTGGCGGGTCGGATTTCGTTATAGCTGCTATAAGGGTCGGTTTTTAGCTGAATATCGCCGTTTATCGATTTCACTTCAAATTTGTATTTATCGCCCAAATCAAGTGAGGGGACGAACAGTTCCCACACGCCCGAATGTTGCAATATTCGCATAGGATGCCGCAGTCCGTGCCAGTTATTAAAATCGCCGACAACGCTGACCCGATTGGCGTTCGGAGCCCATACGGCGAACAGAACACCTTTCACACCGTTGATTGTTCGTACATGAGCACCTAATTTATTGTAGATTTCATAATGGGTGCCGTTGCCGAACAGATGCAAATCCAAATCGGTCAGTACGGGTTCAAAAGAGTAAGGGTCGCGAGTTTGCCAATTTTCGCCCGAATGAGTTTGAAAATCGAGCATATACTCCCCGTCAGACCATTCCACCTCAAAGAACCCAGAATCGTGCAATTTAGTCATTTCCCTGATTTTTTCGGGATTCTCCAACTCAAAAATGGATACGGCAGCGGCTTCGGGATTAAACACCCGCACAACACTCCCATGCCTACCCAAAATATTATGCGGATTCCCATGAGAACCCTCCACAATTTTCATCAATTCGTTTATATTGGCTGTCATACGCCCATCCTCCTACTGAAAATATTTAAAACCGTGGGGCTCTGCCCCACACCCCGCTGGGCTCTGCCCAGACCCGCAAGGGGCTCTGCCCCTTGACCCCGCTGGGGGCGCGCCCCCAGAC
>JGI24700J35501_10930606_pt1 | contig 16596 bp, 22 predicted proteins | sample TergutTh196P1_FD_35501 | JGI IMG/M metagenome (IMG submission 35501)
AATACGCAAAACACGCCGATTTGCTAGTGATTGACGAACTAGGCACAGAAAGCAAAAACGCATACGCATATTCGCAAATTTTAAGCCTAATTGATACTCGCTACCGAGCCAAAAAACCGCTAATAATAACAACTAATTTTGTTGACCAAAAATTGCGCGACAACCTAAAAATAATTGACCAAAAAACTAATCTATTGGACGAAGACGAACGCATCTACAACCGTATTTCCGAGATGTGTTCAACAATCAAGCTAACTTTGCCAAGCTACCGAGTATCACAAGCCCAACAAAAGCAAGCTCAACTTTTTGAAACGCTAGACTTGTAACAAGCGGGAGGAGTTGATTTTGTTGGGTTTGAGTAGAACAAATAAATACGGCAACATACGCACCGAAGTTGACGGAATCAAATTTGCAAGCAAAGCCGAAGCGCACCGCTACCAAGAACTAAAACTATTGCAAAAAGCTGGCGAAATAAAATCGTTTAGAATGCAGCCCAAATATGCACTTTATTCCCAAAATAATAAGTTGATTGGCTATTACATAGCAGATTTTGAGGTTATCGACAAAAATGACCACATATGGGCAGAAGATGTCAAAGGCGTAACAACCCAACTTTTCAACTGGAAAGCTAAGCATTTTAGGAGAGATTATTCGTTAGAGTTGCGGATTATAAAGGCATAGGGGCAACGCAGGAAAGGAAATTAAAAATGAAAAAAAGATATAGAGGCATCAAAAACAGAAATGGCTATGTCGCTCAAAATTGTGGTATTTGCGAGTACGCTGTGCCAGCTTGGGATAAATTAATGTGCTGTCGCCATAAATGGATTAAAGAATGGGATAACTGGTGTCGCCAATGGAAAGAAATTGAAAATTATGAAAATATGATACCTGTACCTATTACTTTAAAAGGTAAGGACGGAAAAATACCAAACACACCCATTATATTGATGTGGGAAAAACTGGAGGAATTAACATGAAAATTGTAAAACTGGCAGAAGGGTATGTAGGCAAACCCACCTGCCGCACCTGCATATTTTTTGGCGTTGACTATATGGCACAGCAAAATAACCCCAAACGTCAACTAGGTGGCTGTTTAAGGGAAGATGCAGAGGACAATTATTGCGACATTAACGATACCTGCAATAACTGGTCTTTTTGGAGATATTGGTTGAACCAGGAAATTGAAACCCCAATTACGGGGCAACTAGAATTAACGGAGGTACAACATGAATAATCAAAATTTTGACAGATATTTATTCCGAGAGAAAAGTGGCGGCGATTGGTGCATTGGCAGTCTAATTTTGCCAGATTCAAAAGACGATTGCTATTATATTGCCGAATTGGATGACGAATGTTTATGGTTTCCAGTTGACCCTGCAACAATAGGGCAAAGTACAGGGATATTCGCAAGAAAGGACAATTCAATTTTTTACGAAAATGGTAAATTGATTTTTGTGGGTGATATTGTACAAAATTTATTAGGAACATCTACTGGAGTTGTTAAGCATGGTCATTGTCGACCAAAAATGTTTGAGGACTGGTGCAATACCTACGCTAGCGGAATGAAAGCAAATTTAATTTGTACACATATATCTTGGTTAAACGGCAATAGCACAGTTTTAAGCAATGTAACCTTGTTAAGGGTTATTGGCAATGTACATGATAATCCCGAACTATTGCAAATCGAAAGCGAGGGCTAAAAATGCACAAAAAACATAAACGCAAAAAACATAAAAAACAACCTAAACCTACAAAACTTGTCCATTCGATAGCGATAGACGAGTACGATTGGCAACGTGCAAGAACACAAGCAGAAAATAGGCTATTAAATTTGCTAAAAAATCCCCCCATAAAGGCACTTGAAACAAATATTACAGAAGAACCAACAGAAACAACCCAAACAGAGCAAAATAACCTTGAAAATATCCTCGAAATTAAATCAACCACTTGCAAAAATCCACGTTGCGGTGGCAGACGGCGTAGTTATTGCAACACACAGCAAAAAGAATATTGCCAAGACAGGCAATAAGGGGGGAAACCATGCTAAATCCTAAAAGAAAGCCCAAACAAGCCTATACAGCTTACGATAAACAACGCAATTACGCCAAAGAATACAAACGCAAATTAAACGAAAAAGCCAATAGACTAAACCTGTGTAATAAATGTTTATCTAACCCACGCACAGATGGTTTTGTTACCTGCGAAACTTGTCGCACCGAACTCAAAAATTACAAAAACCGCACAAAATGGATAACGGTAAAAAAGGAGTGATTTTAATGCAATGGTACACAATAGTAACCTTAACAATATTGGGCGTACATCTAGCAAATGCGATAGTCTACACTTTAGTGAGCGTTTTCAAATTTGATGAAGGTATCGCAATCATGTTTAGTGTGTTTACCGTGTTTGTTCCAATTTGGGGTTTAGCTTATTTAGTAAGAGAGATACGAGATTACAGCAGCAGAAAAAGCTACTATAAAAGCGAAAAAATAAATTTGTTAAGCTATCTTTTGGGCAAACGCCCTAAACCAAAGCCAAGAGAAGTAAAAAAACAATGTGGAATTTGCAAGTTTATACGTTTGGAAACTTGCACTGACGGCTTTCAATATGCTTGTACGAAACACAAGGTACACACCGTAACAGACTTCCATTTTACTTGTGAAATGTTTGAACAAAAGCCAATAAAGGAAGTTTTTGGCAAAAAGGAGTGATTTCAATGAACATACAAATAAATAACGATAATAAACCGCCCAAAGACCCGCTAAACACGCTATTTTACGTAATAATCGCTCTGTTGACAATAATAACAATTATATCAATGTTTTTCGAGCCATCCAACGGTAACACTGCAAGAGAAGTAATAACCTTGTTCAGCTTTATATCCGCTCTGTTGCTTGGACGAATGTTAGCACAAAAATAAACAAATAAAGAAAGAAGGTAGCATAATGAACGAACTATTAAAAATCCACTATGATAGCGAGCAACCCCTCGTAAATGGCAGAGACCTGCACCAATTTTTGGAGATTGAAACTAAGTATGAAGATTGGTTTCCACGAATGCGAGAATATGGGTTTACCGAAAATATCGATTACCATACTCTCAAAATTGAGAACATGGTCAATAATAGAGTTTATACGAAAACCGACCATGCTCTAACCATAGCCACTGCCAAAGAGATTGCAATGCTACAACGAAACGAAAAAGGCAAGGCAATACGCCAATATCTAATCAAGGTCGAAGAAAGTTGGAACAGCCCCGAGTTATTAATGGCAAGAGCCTTAAAAATGGCAGACGGCAAAATTAAACGTCTCGAAGTTGACAACCAAGAACTGCAAACCAAAGTGGAAGAAATGCAACCCAAAGCCCTATTTGCCGACAGCGTAGCGGCAAGCGATACATCAATCCTAATCGGCGAAATGGCAAAAATCCTAAAACAAAACGGCGTTGAAAACATGGGGCAAAACCGCCTGTTTGAGTGGTTGCGAGTGCATGGTTACTTGATAAGTCGCAAAGGTAGCGATTACAACAGTCCAACCCAAAAATCAATGGAGTTGGGCATAATGGAAATTAAAGAGGGAAGTCGTCTAAACGCTGACGGCACAGTTGTAATCACAAAAACCACAAAAATTACAGGAAAAGGGCAAATTTATTTTATCAACAAATTTGTAAGAAAACTTGCCTGTCAGGCTGCATAAAGAAAGGAGTAAAAGTATGAATAACAAACAACACTTATACCGAGCCAAAAGCAAAAAAAAACCAAAACATTGGGTACATGGCAACCTACTTGTGCCAACAGAACTCTCAAGCGGTTATTTCATAGTATCAAAACATGAAGAATTACCAGCAATAGCAATAGCAATAGATTACGAAACACCATGGGGTCAGCTTTTGTCAGCACAAATACCTTTTGGAACACCAATCCTTTGTGCCGCCGTTGAAATAGACCCTGCAACAATAGGCATCTACACAGGGCATAAAGACAAAAACGGCAAACTAATTTTCACAGGAGATTTAATCAAACTAGCCGCACCGCTTTTAAGCGAATTACTCTACATTGTAGAACAGGACGAAACAGGCGAATATATGCTAATGCTTGACGATGGTAGCGGATTACTCTCTGGCGTTGACTTAGGTATAGTAACAGGCGAATACGAAATAAAAGGCAACATACACGATAACCCAACCATGGTACACAAAAATTTTGGTAAAAAATGCACAAATTGCAAACACTCAACAACGGCAGTTCCTCAAAACGTACAAATTTGTTGGTGTCAAGAATCTAGGTATTTTGCTAGGGTTTTAGACGAAGACACCGCACTTTGTCATTATTACGAAGAGGATAACAAAAAGGGCAACTGTTAAGCCGCCCTATGCTCTATGTTTGCCACACAAGCACCCCACCTGCTGGCGGGCAGGCAAATAAATCATAACATGAGGTGCTAAAAATGTCAAAAGAAGAATTGCAACAAATAACCGACCACATAAGAACAACCCTAAAAGCCGAGGAATCCAAGCTAATCAAGGCTCGACACAACAAAAAGCGAGCAAATATCCGTCTACTTCTCAGCAAATATCGAGATATTACACGCCACGCAAAAAATACCGAATACGAATCCTCGCAAATGCCCAGCGATACAGCTATCAAAGAACTGCTAGAAATGATTGAAACCGCCGAGTATAAATTTCGCATTGAAAGCCTGTTTGACAGCGTTATCAAAACGCAAGCACTAATCAACCACATGGACAAAATGCTTGCTATCTATAAACAGACTTGCGAAATTTCCGACAAACCAGAAACAATGCGGCAATATCGCATTATTCACGCATTATACATTGCCGACAAGCCAAAACCAACCATCGAAGAACTTGCACAGCAAGAATTTATATCTCCACCAACGGTTTATCGTGATATTGATACCGCTTGCGAAAACCTTGCTGTGCTGTTTTTCGGAGTTTTCGGCTTGCAATTTTTATAAACACCTTGATAAAAACATGATATTGACACGATAATAAATCTGTTTCATAATGTAATCTGTAATAATTGAAATCGCCAAATGGCACACCGAAAAAAGGCAATCCGCCAAGTAATTTTTAGAAAAAATTTCTTAGAAAATCAAACTTTTTTGTTGACTTTATCGGCTTTTTGTGATATAATTATCCTAAATAAAACTCCAACTTACCTGTTGGAAAAAGGAGAATTAAAATGTCAATTTTCACAAGCAGATTTTCAAACAAGGAATTGCAAAAAGGTACTTACACGGCGGTCAGAATTTCCCTAGGCACGCCACGCTGGCAACTCGGCTACAGCCTAGCAGGTGCAATAAAAGAAATAATGCCCACAGGATTACTCGGCAAATACGACAACGACAAAGCCGCATTCCAACAAAAATATTTTGAGATATTGGAAAAAGTCGGCGTTCAAAAAATCCGAGAACAGTTGCAGCAATTTGAACAATTAGAGCATGATGTGGTGCTGCTCTGCTACGAAGATATACGAACAAGCGAAGAAAACTGGTGTCATCGCACAATGTTTGCCGAATGGTGGCAAGCAAAAACTGGCGAGCAAATTTTAGAATTATCCGATATTTCCATTGCAAAAACGCCAAAGCCAAAGCCAAAAATAAAACCTGCCCGCCTGCCGGACGGGCAGGTTACAGAAAATGTACAGCTAAATTTATTTTAACAAAGGGGGCTTAACCTGCCCGCTGGCAGGCGGGAAGCCTCTCATGCGGATATAGTTTAACGCAAAACAATAGATTTCCAATCTGTAAACGCAAGTGCAAACCTTGCTATCCGCTTATTCATTTTCATAAAGGGAGAGATTATCATGTTCATGGGCAGTATTCCAACGCCTGTACAGCAAATTTTGGGAGATATTGTCAAAAATTGGCAAACTTCCGATATTTACATAGGCTGCTCTGGCAATTTCACAATAGAGCGAGTTTTAACCAACATCACCCGCCTGCCGGACGGGCAGGCAACCGCCAATTTGCACAGCAACGATGTTACAATTTACAGCTGTCTTTTGGGAAATTATTTTTCAGGGCAACCGCTGAACGCCAAATTTAACGAAAATTATACAGGCGAAATGTCCTTTGTGAAAAACTATATGAAAGACGGTGCAAGCATTATAACGGTTGCCTTGTTGCTCTCTAAAATGGCAGTTTATCTGACAAGCAAGCCCAACGAATATTACAAAAAAATGATTGACGAACATATCCGCCAATGGGAAACGATGTTCCACAAAACTTACGAGAAAATCAGCAATATACAGCCTTTTCTCAAATCGTTTTTCGCAGGAGATGTTTGTGAAATGGTTGATAACACGCCGCAAGAAGCCGCATTTATATGTTATCCGCCGTTCTATTCTGGCGATTACGAGAAAATGTTCAAGGCAATAGAGGGAATAATCGATTGGCAACCGCCACAATACGACATGATTGACAAAGATAAAATTTTGGCGATGTTCCAAAAACTAACCAACCGTCGGTTTTTTATGTTCGGCACAAATGACGAACTGCCAGAGTTCCGAGAATATTTAAGCGGAATAGCACAAACTACAAACCGTGGCGTTCCGCTGTATATCTATTCAAAAACGCAAAACCGCCGCATTATTCTTCCCAATCAAAAAATTGCTCCGCTGTTGGTTGAAAGAATTTCCGAGAATGAGGACATCAGCGACAAAATTCAACTAATAAAGTTAAAATCCGAGAATTTTCAAGCACTCCGTTCGCAATATATGAACCCACATATCAAGCCAGGAGCGGAAACCGCCAGTTATGGCGTTACAGTTGACAACAAGCTAATTGGCGTGTTTGCATTTAGTGCAAGCCCGACGTTAAGCAACTGGGAAACACACATACAAACGCCCACAATGTACTTGTTGAGCGATTTTCCCATTGCACCGAGCAAATATAAACGGTTGTCAAAATTAGTTTTATACGCCGCTCTTAGCAAAGAAAGCCAGCTTTTGGCTGAAAATCTGACAAGAAAACGAGTTTGTTCGTTAGTTACAACGGCATTTTCCAAAAATCCTGTAAGCATGAAATATCGAGGATTGTTCAAATTGCTGAACAAAAGTAAGTTAGACGGTACCCGCCTGTTGGACGGGCAGGCAAGTTCTACCAATATGAGCGAAATTTACTACAATAGCGGCTACAAGTTAAATTATGGGCAAAAAATGGGCGAATGGACACTTGCCGAGGGTTTAGCAGAATGGAAACTCAAACACGCAAAAACAGAGGGGAGAGCCGAAACATGAACGTATTCACAATCGAGATTGACCCACGAGAAATCAAGCTATTACAGCAAAATGCAAGATACATGAAACACGAAGAATTTAATAGGCTAGTAGAAAATGTGCGTAGAGACGGAAAATTAACCTCAACGCCTTTTTTGTGCAAAGAAAATGACGGCTTTTTGTGCTTATCGGGCAACCACCGCACACGCGCCGCAATCGAGGTTGGCTTACCAAAAATTACCTGTCTTGCAACCGACACACTGCTCACAGAAGAGCAGAAAATAGCCATTCAGTTAAGCCACAACGCAATCGCAGGACAAGACGACCCAGCCACATTAAAGCAACTTTACGAAAAAATTTTAGATACCGATTTGAAAAAATATAGCGGATTAGACGACAAAACCCTTGAATTACTGGACAAATTCAATCCATTTAGCATCTCGGAAGCGAGCCTAAATTTCCAAGTTTTAAGTATAGTATTTTTGCCAAGCGAATTAGAAACGGCAAAATCTGTGATAAATACGGCAATGGAGCAATGTAAATCTTCCAACGAAATTTGGCTTGCCAAAATGTCAGAATACGATAGTTGGCTAGATTCACAGGAAATAGCGGCATCTTCCCATAATGTTAAGAACGTAGCAACCGCAATAAATATTATCTTGAAAGTTTTCGAGAAAAATCTTACAGATTTGTCTGAAATTTGGGAAGACGAGGAAAACGGCAAGCGGCGAGTTCCCATTGAAACCGTTATTGGCAACAATAAAATTCCTGTGCAGACGGCAAAAATTCTAAAAAAAGCACTCGAAAAAGTGCAGAGCAAAGGCGAAATTTCAGATTTAATCAGCGGATTGGAAAAATTATGTGAAGATTATCTAACGAAGTAGGTGATTTTATGGCGGAAAAAGATGATAAATCTAGCAAAAAACGCAAGCGAACAGCATACAAATACGACCCAAATTATCACGATGCGTGGGTGTTTTCGCTTGCAATAAAGGGTGCAACGGACGAAGAAATCGCAAAAGCCTTTGGCGTTTCTCGAAACTCGATTTTTCGCTGGAGTTGGCGAGAGGAAAATGGAGAAAAAGTGCTGACCAGTTTCGGCGAATCCAAGCGGCTGGGCAAAGAGCAAGCCGATGCACAAGTCATAAAAACGCTGTATCAAAAGGCTTTAGGCTACGAAATCACGGAAGCCCAGCAAATCATAGAACACGACACAAACGGCACGCCACGCATAAAGGAAACTCGCACCAACAAGCGGCACATACAGCCCGACACAATGGCGATAATGTACTGGCTAAACAACCGTTTCAAGCAAACCAAAGAATGGAGTCAACGGCAAGAATTACAAGCAGAAATTACGGGCAAAGACGGCAATCCCATTGAAATGCTACATTTGCCACAAATTTATTTGCCGCAAAAAGAGGATTAACCATGACAAGCGAAATTAACCATGTTCGTCCCCAATCTGGTCCACAGCAAGACTTTTTGAAAAGCAAGGCAAATATTGCATTTTACGGCGGAGCGGCTGGCGGCGGCAAAACTTTCGCATTGCTACTCGAAGCCCTGTATCACGTGGGAAATCCGCATTTTGAGGCGGTTATTTTTCGGCAATTATCAACGCACATAACAAACGCTGGCGGCCTATGGGACACAAGTTTTGAGGTTTATCCAAATCTCGGAGCAGAGCCGCGTGTAACACCAACAAGGCATTGGCGATTTAAGAGCGGTGCAAAGGTAACTTTCGCCCACATGATGCTTGAAAAAGACAAGCTGAATTTTCAAGGCAGTCAGATACCTTTGTTAATGTTTGACGAGTTGACACATTTCACAGAAAGCCAATTTTTTTACATGATGTCAAGAAACCGCTCCACTTGCGGAGTTCGCCCATATATTCGTGCATCGTGCAATCCCGACCCCGATAGTTGGGTTAAAAACTTGATTTCGTGGTGGATTGACCAAGAAACAGGCTATCCAATAGCCGAACGGAGCGGCGTTATTCGCTGGTTTATAAGAGACGGCGACAACCTAATCTGGGCGGATTCGTATGAAGAAATTTGCGAGCAACAAAATCTAGCAAGCGCCGCACAGCTGTTGTTGCCGAAAAGTTTCACGTTCGTTGCCAGCAAATTGGAAGACAACCAAATTTTAATGCAAACCGACCCAGGATATTACGCAAACCTTATGAACTTGCCAACCGTTGAACGTGAGCAGTTACTCCACGGCAACTGGAACATCAGAGCCGCCGCAGGGCTGTATTTCAAGCGTTCGCAAGTGGGAAACATTTTGCAAGTTATTCCAAGCGATGTAGTAGAATGGGTGCGTGGCTGGGATTTAGCCGCAAGCACAGGCGAGGAATCCGCCAGCACAGCCAGTGTGCTAATCGGCAAACGCAAAAATGGTAGCTATATTGTCGCCGATGTGATAAACGTTCGCAAGCAAGCAAGCGAGGTTCGCCAGTTGGTCAAACACACAGCACAGGCGGATTTGGCAAAGTTTAAGAGAGTAAAAATTTGCTTACCACAAGACCCAGGGCAAGCGGGAAAAGAGCAAGCACAAAGTTACACAAAGTTACTTGCAGGTTTCAACGTGAAAATCAAGCCCGAAAGCGGCAGCAAGGAAAGTCGAGCCGAGCCAATGGCGGCACAATGGCAAGCTGGCAACATTGACATTTTGGCGGCAGATTGGAACGATATGTATTTTTCGCAACTAGAAAGTTTCCCAGAAAGCAAATTCAAGGATATGGTGGACGCAAGCAGTACGGCGTTCATGGAGTTGGAGTTGCGGAATATGTTTAATATTAGGGCGTTGATTAGTTAAAAAAGGCGGAAATTGTATTAAAAATGTACGTTTTTGGAATACCACAGAAAGGACAAAATTTTATGAAACGCAGAACAGACGGCTACATAAATATGCTAAACAAATACGGCACAGCCCAAGACAACAGCACAGCCTACCAACCAATCGCAGAGCCAACCGTGCCAGATATGACACTAACAACGCATTACGAATCAGACGGGCTTTTCGCCAAAATAATCGATTCCCCAGCGGAAGAGGCAAACAAGCACGGTTTCGACCTCTCGTTCGAAGACCGCCACGCAAAAACGTTAATTTTGGACACTTTGGAAAATCTCGATTGGGAGCAAAAAGCCGTGCAAGCCGTAAAATGGGCAAGGCTCTTCGGCGGAGCATTGGGCGTTATGTTAATTGATGACGGCGGCGAATTAGACGAACCGCTAAATTACAGGCAAATACAAGGCATTGAAGATTTGCTAATTTTCGAGAGGGCGATAGTTCAACCAGATTATACGAATCTACACGAGGGCAAACCGCAATATTACGAGGTTTTCGGCAACTTTATAAACAACTTCAAAGTTCACGCCAGCCGTTGCCTAATCTTCAAAAACGGAATTGTGCCGAACATGACAGCAAATCCGCTATACCAATTTTGGGGGATTCCCGAATATATCCGCATCCACCGTCAGTTGCGAGAAACGACAACAACGCACGCAAACGTTGTGAAATTACTTGAACGCAGCGTACAGCCAGTTTACGCCATGAACGGACTTGCAAATATGTTGGCAACGGACGGCGGCGACTATGAGGTTCTAAAGCGGATGCAAACGCTCGATATGTCAAGAGGATTTACTAATTCAATAGTAATTGACGGCGAGGGCGAAAGTTATGAGTTCAAGACAACCACGCTTTCGGGCTTGAAAGAAGCCACCGAATCAGCGTGCAATATGCTTTCGGCGGTAACGAATATTCCGCAAACGGTGCTGTTTGGGCGGTCGCCAGCAGGAATGTCGGCAACAGGCGATTCCGATTTAGAAAACTGGTATAATTACGTTGAACGCATTCAAAATTTGCAACTAAAGAAAAATTTGGATACGCTTGTAGACGTGATTATTACAGGATTTTTACACAATGGGAAAATCGAAAAAGAGCCATTTTGGCGGATAAAGTTTAATCCGCTGTGGAGCATTACCGACAAAGAGCAAGCCGAAATTGACGGTAAAATTGCCCAAAACGAGCAGATTAAGGCACAAACTATGCAGGTTTATTTGGATATGGGCATTTTGTCGGCTGAGGAAGTTAAGGCGGCTTTGCTTGGGAAGAAAGTGGAAAATTCTGAAGATCACTTGACAAATGGCGATAATCGTGGTATAGTTAAATTAGATGAAGATTATACAGAATGGATAACGATAAACGGTGCGGCTGTTCCGATTGACGAGAATGGGGATTTGCAAGGGAAAGTAGGCGAGAAGATAGAAGAAACTAGCAGAGAAACGCAGGAGAATGAAAATAATTCTGCAAGTAAAACTAACGCAAAACAAGCCAGTGGGGAAAATTCCCCAAAACAACAAACAGCTGAAAATATTACAAAATCAGCAAAACTTACATCTTGCGAAAATATGGCAACCCAAAAATGGGGCGTGCAATCTTGCGACCTCACAGGGCTTGACGATACCGCTATGGAGCAAACTTTCGCTGAAATGAATAAGGTTTTTGAAAAGTTTCCAGAACTTAAAGGGCAGCTTAAAGAAATTAAGGCAGTTTCTAGTTCCAACAGCGATATTGATGTGAACTCCTTTATGGACACTACTTTAGACACTATGCGGATAAATATTGATTTTTTTGGGACAGATAACATTAAACAAACTAAAAAGTTTCGCAGAGAAGACGTTGAAAACGGTCATGCTCCAAAAGGAACTGAAGATATAACTAGTATAGCGGTACATGAGTTAGGTCATTTACTAGAAGCAAAATTAGTGAACAAAAGCGAGCCGATTAACAATAGGGTAAACGCCTGGAATGACTGCAAATACTCTAGCAAAATAGTTGATAGTGCTATAGATAGCGTTAAATTAACCAATGATGAAATTGTTAGAGGAATGCATAACTTAGACGATATTTCAAAAAAAGTGGCAAAATCAACGTTAATAAATCAATACAATAATTCTACGCTACAGACACAAAGAGACCCTAAAATAGCTTCAATATCGGGTTATGCAATTACTCTACCAGCGGAAACACTAGCGGAGGCTTTTACTGATATATGGTTTAATGGTAATAAGGCTAACAGCTTAAGTTGTGCGATAATGCAAGAATATGAAAGGATGATGTAATTATGGAAAATGTTGTAGCAAGAGGGGCTACCAGATGTCCAAGGTTTATTTCGAGTGGATTTTCTAAATATGACCCTAGCAGCCCAATTATGAAAAAATCTCCCAAAGAAGATGCCCCACAATGGGCTTGGGACGAGTACCAGCAGATAGTAGAAAGCAGAAAAGTCATGCAAGAAAAAGGGATACGAGCCTAGCAACCAAGCCAATCCAGCTTAAAGACAAACTAAACCAATGCAAAAAAGCCTTTACAGTAGGGCTTTTTTTGCGTTAAACCAAACAGAAAGGAGCAACCCAAATGGGGCTACCAAACGCACCAAGAAAAATCCCCATGCCGCCAACAACAGCAGAGGATTTTTTGCCGTTCTACAAACAAGCGAAACTAACGGAATTTTACGTTGAATATTACTACATGAAAATATCCAAGCAAATCCGATTAAGCGTGTTAATAATGCAAATACTGCCATTACTAATGATTGCCGTCCGTTCAGTCTCTGTGGAGCTGTTTGTAATAATAATATTTTTGCAAATAGTTACTTTGATATATTTTTTCGAATGTATTTATAAGCCAGAACTACAGCGAGAATATGGCATAAAAACCCTGTTGCACGAACTAAAAAAGTTGTCGCTAGAATTAGAAACGACATTTCGTAAAATCCGTTTTGATAAGTTGGACGACAGCGACATTGTGCAGATTACAATACAAAAAAAAGGCGAATTTAGGCAAATATGCGACCTGTATTTTCCCCAAATAGCCTACGAAAAATGGAACACAACTTGCAAAAGCAAAGCAGAATACGCTACAAAGCAATATTTTCTCCATTATCACGGAATTACTTTTGTGGAAAAAGCAGTTTTTATCGATTCCAGCGAATAAATCACAATAAAGGAGATGACCAAATGCAACAAAGAACCGACTCAATCCCCCTAGACACAACCTACTTCACAGAAGAGGGCTACTTAATAGACAAGCCAATAGTAACAAAAATAGGAGTTTTCGACTACAAAAACGAAGACGGCAGCCCACGCCGAGAACTCCGCTTGCCAACGCACGTTTTCGACCCAAAAAGCCTAGCAACCTACGAGGGCAAGCCCATAATAATGACCCACGATGCAGGTTGGATAACCGAAGACAACCTAAACCGTGAAATTGTAGGCACGGTGCTAACCACAGGCACAGTAGACGGCGACAAAGTCCGAGCCAAAATAATAATTCACGAGATAGAAAAGGTCAAAAATAGCGGCTTGCGAGAACTTTCGCTAGGCTACAAAATGAACCTAATAGAAGAACCTGGCGAATATCTGGGCGAAAAATACGATGCAATTCAAACAGATATTCAAATTAACCACCTAGCTTTGGTGGGCGAAGCACGAGCAGGAGAAACCGCTCGCCTTAATCTTGACCAAAAAGACAGCCCGCCTGACGGACGGGCAGGCAACAATGAAACACAAAATATACCCCAAAATGGGAAAGGAGCATTGAAAATGCAAAAGAAAAAAACAAACAAAATAAGTACTTTTACCAGATTTGTGCGAGACGGGTTTGTCGGTGGTAAGAAAAAACGCCGCAAGGATAGCGAAGAAACGCCGCTATTAGACCCGCCTGCCGGACGGGCAGGGGAAAATATCGACAACGAGGAAGAAACCTTCGATAACGAAGAAGAAAACATTGACAACGACATTGAAGAAACCGCCACCGATAACGATTTTTCCGAAACGCCAACCGATTGGCTGGACAACCTAAAGGAAATAATGGACAGAAAAGACCGCCGAGATAGCGAAGAGTTGCCAACAACGCTAGAATCCGCCCTCGAAGAAATGAAAGCAATGGATGAAGATATGACGGAACTTTTCAACATTATCAATGAATCGCACGCGGACAATAGTTTTTCGCCAAACGAAACCACGAACGAAGACGATGACGAAGATTTTTTGTCAAGCGACACCGAAGAAGAATCAGCTGACGAAGAAGAAAACGAGGACGAAGGCGAAACCGAAACCGAGTACATCATAGTAGAAGTGCCAGCCGAACAACTTGACCGCAAGGACGGCAATCGCCGTAAAGACGGCAAAAACCCCAAAATGAAACTAAAAATTTCGGCAAAAAGCCTAAAACAAATGGGATTTCAAAGCCGAGCAGACAGCAAAGCCCAAATTGAGCGAGAAGTGCGAGAACGCTCCAAAGTAATAAGCATTGCTCAACGCTTGAACCTTGACGGCTTAGAAAACATGACAGTCAACCAAGTAAAAAACAAGATAATCCGCAAAGTAACGCCAAGCGTCAAGCTGGACGGCAAAAGCGATGTCTATCGTGATGCCGCATTTAATGTGGCTGTTGATATGCTAGAAACCCAGCAAAAAAGGGAAAAATCGACAACAAAGCAAAAACGCAGCATTTACGGCAATCCAATTTCGAACCAACGCAATGACGACCTTGGAGCAACAGGCAAATCTTCCGCCGCAACCGCAAGGCAAAAAATGCAAAATAATTATTTAGGAGGTAAAAAATAATGCAACTAAATTATTCATACCAAAAACAAATCGGCATTGCTGGCGGCTTATACGATGTTTCGCCGCATTCCGTCAACAGCCGAACTTTTGTACCATTGGATGATTCGCCTGTTCCATTAAAATTTGGAATGGGCGTTGTCGTTGACAGCGAATCGCCAGGGCGAAAAGTAACATTGCCCACCGAAAACAGCACAGCCGCCGACTTTGAGGGTCTTATACTAACAGGGCATATCTCCGAGCAGAATATGCAAGGCGAAATAGCGATTAAACCTAGCGAAACGGTAGGCGTATTGCGGTTTGGCAAGGCGTACGCACGAATCGAACCCAACATCGAGCCAAAATATGGCGATAAAGTTTATTTGATAACAAGTGGCGATTTTGTAGGATATTTCACAAACGTTGCGGCAAACGCCATTCCAATAAAAGCCCAATTTCTAGGAAATTCTTCAAGCAACATTGCCCCAATAGAAATATTCAACCAACAACAAGAATAGGAGTGAACCCAATGAAACAAACAAAAGCACATACAAGTTATGACCAAGCCGACTACAACGCACTAAAATCAAGCAACTTATCGGCAATGCTGGCAACAGAGGGCTTGCGGTTTGACAGCAACGAAGATGCAAGCGTATTCTTCGCACGTGAACTGGATTATGTAAAAGCACATACGTACGACAAGTTGGATCCTCGTTTTTCGGCATTAAACTTGTTTCCTGTTTCAAGCGAAACTGATGCAGGTGCAGAAACGATAACCTACTACAGCTACGACAAAACAGGATTCGCCCAAATTATCCACAATTACGCAACCGACTTACCGCGCGCCGATGTCAAGGGCGAGCCAGTTACAGCCAAAATTGAGCCAATCGGCATTTCGTACGGCTATTCTGTGCAAGAGATGCGAGCAAGCAAAATGGCTGGCAAATCGCTTGACGTTCGCAAGGGCGATTCGGCACGTTACGCAATCGACCGCAAAATCAACGATATTGCATGGGCTGGCGACAAGCAAACTGGCTTGCAGGGCGTGTTAAGCGAGGGAAACAATATTCCGCTGTACACGCTACCAATGAACGCAAAAGGCACAAGCACAAGATTCGTGGACAAAACGCCCGAAGAATGCCTAAACGATGTAGCGGCAATGCTAACGTTCGTTGACAAGTTAACATTATCGGTTGAAATGCCCGATACATTGGCTCTGCCAGCCGATGCGTGGAATTATCTATCACACACGCCACGCTCGGATGCAAGCGATGTTTCAATCAAACAATGGATTTTATCCAACATGACACAGCTAAAAGATATTGTAAAAGTGCCAGAACTAAACGCAAATGCGAACATAACGCCATACGCAGCCGCAGGGCTTGATGTGGCGTTTTTATTTACAAACGATGCCACAAAATTAGCCATAGAAATGCCGTTGATGTTCATACAGCACCCAGTACAGCCCGAAAAGCTAGAGTTTATCATACTTTGCGAAGCACGAACAGCTGGTGCAATTATTTATTATCCGCTGTCGGCGCTGATTATTCCTGGGATATAGAAAGGTGGATAAATATGTTAGTGAAAAATATGACAAACAAGCCAATCGGCGTAGGTAATATTACGCTATTGCCAAACGAAATTACCGAAATTAAGCAACTTGAACAAAATCCAGTGCTAAAATTTTACCTTGACAAAGGATATTTGTTGAAAACAGACGAAACCGTTTCGGCAAATGAAACCGTT
>JGI24700J35501_10930605_pt1 | contig 16546 bp, 10 predicted proteins | sample TergutTh196P1_FD_35501 | JGI IMG/M metagenome (IMG submission 35501)
CAAGCAAGCAAGCAAGCAAGCAAGCAAGCAAGCAAGCAAGCAAGCAAGCAAGCAAGCAAGCAAGCAAGCAAGCAAGCAAGCAAGCAAGCAAGCAAGATGGGTAACATTGAGTGAAGTAGCAAATATAGGCACAGGTAGCAAAAATACTGTTGACGGTCAAAATAAAGGAGAATACCCCTTTTACGTTCGTTCACAGGAAATTCGATATTTAGATACCTACGAATTTGACGAAACGGCAATAATAACGTCAGGAGATGGCGTAGGTGTAGGAAAGATATTTCACTATGTGGAAGGAAAGTACGCCCTACATCAAAGAGCATACAGAATAAATATTCACGATAACAGATTGTTATCAAAGTTCTATTACTACTATATGACGACTAAATTTTTGGAATATATAAGTAAAAATGCGTTCCATGCCTCGGTTACATCAATCCGTAAACCTATGTTGAATAACTTTCCAGTTCCGCTACCGTCTATCGAAGACCAAGCCCGCATTGTAGCAATCCTTGACCGATTTGAACAGCTAACAACCGACCTAACAAACGGCTTGCCAGCCGAAATAGCCGCTCGCCGCAAGCAATACGAATATTATAGGGATAAATTATTAACATTCCGCAATATAAACCCGTAGGGGCGAACTCCGTTCGCCCGCCCTACATTCCTCCAACCAATCGCCCAACCATCCAATTATCCGAATATGGCGAATTTGTCGAAAACGCAATAAAACAATTGGACTGCCGCATTAATGTTGATTGTTATGTCATTATGCCTAATCATATTCATTTGATAATTATCATCGGAAACAACATGAACAATGCAGGGACAATTACCAATATTCCGAATATGATAGACGGCGGGCGAACGGAGTTCGCCCCTACGGTGTCGTCAATTGTGCGGTATATTAAATCGTATGTAACCAAACAAACTGGATTTTCGCTGTGGCAACGCTCGTTTCACGACCATATAATACGCAACGAGGAAAATTATCGTAAAATAGCGGAATACATAGAAAATAACCCCACGAATTGGGAGGAGGATTGCTTTTATGAAATATAATATCATTATAAACACAGACGAATCCACCGTCGTAGCGGAATACACCCCCACCAACCGCTCCGCAACAGAATACCAAAGCGAATCCGATTTAGAGCGTGAATTTGTGCATATGCTGATTGGACAAGGGTACGAACGCCTTTCGATAAAAAACGAAACTGCCCTTATCGCCAATCTACGCATACAGCTAGAACACCTTAACAAAATCACTTTTTCAGATGCAGAATGGGAGCAGTTTTTTGGCAAGTGCCTCGCAAACGACAACGAGAGCATAATCGAAAAAACCCGCAAAATCCAAGACGACCATATTCAAATACTAAGGCGCGACGACGGTAGCACAAAAAATATCTATCTAATCGACAAAAGAAATATTTACAATAATCGTATGCAGGTAATCAACCAATACGAGGAAGACGGCGGCACTCGCAAAACACGTTACGACGTTACTATTCTCGTCAATGGCTTGCCGCTTGTGCATATTGAACTCAAACGCCGTGGCGTGGCTATCCGTGAGGCATTTAACCAAATAAAACGCTATCAAAGGGACAGTTTTTGGGCAAAAAGCGGATTATACGAATATGTGCAGATTTTTGTTATATCCAACGGCACAAACACAAAATATTACAGCAACACCACCCGTTTCCAGCACATCAAGGAATCCGTAGGGGCGATTTCCAATCGCCCGACCAATCGCCCGAAAAAAGCAAGCAATAGTTTTGAGTTCACGTCCTATTGGGCTGACGCAAACAATAAAACCATTGCCGACCTTGTGGATTTTACGCAGACTTTTCTTGCAAAACGTACACTTTTGAACGTCATTATTCGATATTCGGTTTTTACGAGCGAAGAGATGCTGCTTGTTATGCGGCCTTATCAAATCGCCGCTTGCGAAAAAATATTTAATCGTATTATTTGCTCTGCAAACGCAAACAAAGCGGGAACAATATCGGCAGGCGGCTATATTTGGCACACGACAGGCAGCGGCAAGACTTTGACGAGTTTCAAAACCGCACAACTCGCCACAAATCTCCCCTATATTGACAAGGTTTTATTCGTTGTAGACCGCAAAGATTTAGATTATCAGACGATGAAAGAGTACGACCGATTTGAAAAAGGTGCGGCAAACGGCAGCAAATCAACCAAAGAGCTTTTGAAAAATCTTGGCAATCCAACCACACGCATTATAGTAACGACAATCCAAAAATTAGACATATTTGTAGGCAGGAACAAATCACACGAAATTTACGGCAAGCGTGTGGTCATCATTTTTGACGAGTGCCACCGCTCGCAGTTCGGGGATATGCACCAGAGAATCGTCAAAGCGTTTAACAAATATCATTTATTTGGTTTCACAGGCACGCCGATTTTCCCTAAAAATGCGACAGGCAATTTAATTAAAACGACAGAACAAGCGTTTGGCGATAAACTCCACACATACACCATTGTCGATGCTATTAACGACGGGAACGTGCTGCCATTTAAGATTGATTTTATCGACACAATCAAGCGAAAAGAGCAGGTTGCCGACAAAGACGTTAAAGCTATCGATACCGAAAGGGCATTGGCGGCTCCCGAGCGTATTCGAGAGGTTGTAAGCTATATCCTTTCGCATTTTGCCCAGAAAACCAAACGCCAACGTGCCGCTGGGTTTAACTCGATTTTTGCGGTCTCTTCTATTCCTATGGCTATAAAATATTACGAAGAATTTCAAAAGCAGCTTGCAGAAAAAAATAAAACCTTGACCGTGGCGACCATTTTCAGTTTCAGTGCAAACGAAGACGATCCCGAGGACGGTTTGCCCGACGAGGATTTTGAAAACGATAAATTAGACAAAACGTCCCGCAACTTCCTCGAAACCGCCATTGCGGATTATAACGCCATTTTTAGCACAAGCTACGACACCTCGGCTGATAAATTTCAAAATTATTATAAAGACCTCTCGCAGCGTGTGAAAAACAGAGAGGTTGATTTGCTGATTGTCGTAAACATGTTTCTAACGGGTTTCGATGCCACAACGCTCAACACGCTTTGGGTGGATAAAAACCTCAAACAACATGGACTGATACAGGCTTTTTCACGCACCAACCGCATACTGAACAGTATAAAGACGTTCGGAAATATCGTGTGTTTTAGGGATTTGCGGCAAGCCACGGACGATGCCATTTCTTTGTTTGGCAACAAAGACGCTGGCGGCATTGTTCTACTGAAAACATTTGAGGAGTATCTTAAAGGATTTTACGACCACAAAGGCGTTTATAGGCCAGGATACGAGGAATTGATTGCCGAATTGGTTCGCAGTTTTCCCATGGACGCAGTCGTTGGTGAAGAGGCTCAAAAGGAATTTGTCCGTCTTTTCGGCGATATTTTGAAACTCCGAAATATTTTGACCGTTTTTGACAAATTCGAGAGCAACGAATTTTTAAGCGACAGGGATTTTCAAGATTATCAGAGCAAATATATTGACATTTATCAAGCTATGCACCCGAAATCGGACGGCGAGAAGGAATATATCAACGATGATGTCGTTTTCGAGCTTGAACTCGTCAAGCAGTTGGAGATAAATATCGACTATATTTTAATGTTAGTCGAAAAATATTACGCTAGCAACTGCAAAGACAAGGAGATACTCGTTACAATAAGCAAGGCGATAAATTCTAGCATTGAACTGCGTAGCAAAAAGGAGTTGATAGAGAGTTTTATCGAGCGGACGAATGTTTCTGCGAACATTGACAGCAACTGGACAGATTTTGTCCGCCAAAAAAAAGAAGAGGATTTGGCAGCGTTGATTGTTAGCGAAAAATTAAAAGAAGCTGAAACTTATCGATTTATTGAAATTGCTTTTCGGGATGGAGTGATTAGAAATACAGGCACGGATATTGATAGAATTTTGCCGACTGTATCTCGTTTTGGCGGGAATCGTTCTGCCATAAAGCAGGCGATTGTTGGCAAGTTGACAGCCTTTTTTGAGAAATATGCGGGATTGGTGTAGCGGCTCTAATCTTTTGACTTGCTGTTAAATTTTTGTTATAATTTTTGTTATAAACGGGCGGATAGAATCCGCCCCTACGAAATGACACAAATCGGAATGGGCAAGCCCATTCCCTACGAAATCGTCCATCGTCCGTAGGGTTGGGGATTGCCCCAACCGTGCAATATTTTTAGGAGGAACAAAAATGCTAAATTTAGACACACGAAAATATATCGAATGTACAACCGAGGAAAAAGCGATTTGCGTGCCTGTGATTGATGAGGTTTTCAGGTTGGCGAATTTCGCACGGCTTGAGGGCGTTTTGGCGTTGGAAGAAGAGGGAAAAAAGTCCGAAAATCGGCTGTTGCAGGCGGGGATTCGCTTGGTTGTGGACGGCACGGATCCCGATTTGGTGCGTAGCATTTTGGAGACGTATGTCATCACGAGCGGCAAGGTTGGGGCGGAATTGCTTAGTCAGTTGATTGTGTGTAGCGGTGTGCTTAGCTTGCAACAAGGCGAAAACCCGACTATTATTTTGGAAAAAATGTTCGCATTTTTGGGCGAGGAGTATATGGACGTTTTGACGGAAAAATTGGATTTTTACCACAAGGAGCATATTGAAACGGTGGGACAGATCGCAATGAATATGCCTACATTTCCGATTGACAATGATTTTGAAGATTTGTTGAAATTGGAGAATCGAGATGTGCAGATAATTTTGAAAGAAGTGGACAGCGGCACATTGGCGTTGGCGTTAAAAGGGGCATCGCTTGCGTTGCGGCAGCATATTTTGGGCAATTTTTCCAACAGGGCGGCGAGTGAGGTGCTTATGCGTATGGACGGAATGAGGCCTGTGCCGTTGGAGGACGTGGCGGCGGCACAGGACGGGATATTGCGAATAATTGAGCGGCTGGAAGAAGCAGGCTATGTTATTAGATGTTGACAATTTTTGAAAAATACGCTATAATAAAACCAAAGGCAACAAACGCAACAAAACAACGTAAAAACGAGCGGGTCTGGGGGCGCGCCCCCAGCGGGGTGTGGGGCAGAGCCCCACGGTTTAAAAAGGAGTGGGTAGTATGAGAAAAATGTTAGTGTTGTTGGTGGTAATGCTGTTTTTGCCGCAAATGGTTGAGGCTGGATCTCCTGATGTTTTTGATTGGATACAGGTTATAAATCAGGCACAGGAAGAAAATAATGAACTTCATCGGCGTATCCAGGAAATGCAGGACTTGCTTAATGCTGCAAATACCGCTCCGCCAACACCGCCGCCTGCACAAGCACCCAATATACGACTTGTGCAACCGCAATCTGTTACGATAACACCTGGAGAAACGCTAGTTGTGGATATTACCGTGCGGAATATCGGAAATGCGGTGGCACATAATACGCTAGTTACGGCTGTCGTAGCGGGCGATTATTTTACCATAGAATTTTTGGGCGGCTCCAATATCTTGGGCACGGTGGCACAAAATGCTAACCAAAATGTACGTATGCAAATAACGGCGGCTGAAAGTGCTACAGCGGGGAACTATGCTCTAAATGTGGGTTTTGCTTACCGCACACAGGCGGGTGCTAATCTTTCGGGCGACGACATTATCTCCGTACGGGTGGATGCCCCTGTTCAAATTGCACAGGTTATGCTTAGGGATTTTGCAATCAACAACGCAAATATATTGCCTGGACAAAATTTTACCATTTCTGCCACACTTGCGAATTTGGGGCTAAGTGCGGCTTACAATATACAGGTGGTGGTTGCGGATGGCTTGGCTTCTGACGGGATTTTTCTCTCGGGCGGGCAAAATTCGCCGTTTTTCCAAGAACTTTTGCCCTCGGAAGAACACAGCATTTCATTTTCATTTACCGCTGCCCAAACGGCAACGAGTATGGCGTACCCCCTATATTTTGAGGTGCGTAGCAATCAGGCTGGCGAAAATGTTACCACACAATTTGCTTTTTTTGTAACGGTACTTGCACCCGTAGGCGGAGTACCTAGAGCTTATTTGGACGTAGATGTCAGCGGCGGCGGCGGTATTTTCGGCGTAGGTGAACGTGCTAACATTACCGTTACCGTTACAAATTCGGGCGTTTTACCCGCATCAAATATCCGAATTGAGGGTGCAGCCAACGAAACGGATAGAATTGTGCCAGCGAGTGCCAGTGTGCAGATGATTACGACTTTGCAACCAGGTGCAACAGAGATTTTGCAGTTTGCATTTTCCCCGACCTCCGCCGCTGGAAGTCATTATCATATGGTCGGATTTACCGTAAATTACCACACGGGCGTGAACGATGAAGAGGATAGTTTTAGCCAATTTATCGGCATAAACGTCTATAATCCCGAGGCGGAAGAAAACGATGAAGAGGTTAGAACAGGGCGGCCGCGGATCTTGGTTTCGGCATATGCTGTAGACCCTCTGATTGTTTCGGCAGGGCAAGAATTTGACTTATTTTTGACCTTTCAGAACACGAGTTCTACGAGAATGGTGCAGAATATCCGAGTAACCCTAGCGGCTGTGGAATATGCTGAAAATGCGGGAGCTGTCTTTACAACGGTCGGCACGGGCAACACGATTTTTATCGACCAAATGAACCCTCGAGAGGAGACACAGCATCAGTTACGAATGTTTACTGTTCCAAACGCCACGCCACGTACATACAATATTGAGATACGATTTGATTACGAGGACGAGGATTTCGAGCCATTTGAAGAAGTGGAGCAGATTAGCATAAATGTGCAGCAGGTGGCACGATTGGAGATTGGCAATTTGCAAATTCCCGATGTTGCGACGATGTTTTCTTCGGCTTTTGTGGATTTTAATATAATAAATTCGGGGCGTGTACCGCTTGCGAATTTAAGGGTAATGATGGAGGGAAATTTCGATGTAGCAGGCATGGATATTTTTGCGGGGAATATGGGAATAGGTAATCATGCGTCGTTTAGCGGGGATTTTGTGCCGCTCGAGTCAGGAGAGCAGGAAGGGGTATTAATCATTTCGGGCGAAGATCAGACGGGCAGTTTGGTAGAGGTACGCCATGAGTTTGTCGTTTTTGTGAATGACGGAGCTGATTTTAGCGGCGATGACTTTGTTTGGGGCGATGACATACCGTGGATGGATGCCACGGACGGAGACGGTGCTGGTGGTATTCCTTGGAACATGGTAATTATCGGAGCTGGGATTGTCGGGCTTGCGGTAATTGTTACGGTGGTAATGGTTCGGAAAAAAAGACGAAGTCAAGATGTTTTCGAGGGACTGTAGAGGTTTCGACATTAAAACTTAGAATTTGAGGGACTGTAAAAGGTTTCTGACGTTAAAATTTAGAAGTGGTGATAAAATCGTGAAAAAATACGTAGACAAAGCGTTATTTATGGGTGCAAAAAATGTGGTGGCTTTTAATATAGAAGACATAGCGTTCGACTTGCGTGTCGTGCTTAAATGCCTGTTTGGCTGTGAAGACTATGGGCATATGCACACCTGCCCCTATCAACGCTCCCCCCTTTCAATGGAAGAATACCATAGAATTTTCAAAAATTATAAACATGGGATTATCATTGGTTGCAATAACAAGCACGATTGCCAACGCATATCATATGAGATAGAGCGGGATTGCTTTTTGGATGGCTATTATTTTGCCTTTTCCCTAAGCGATTGCGGTTTGTGCAAAAAATGTGCAAAGGCATCGAATATGCCCTGTGTATTCCCCAAAAAATCTCGCCCCGCTTTCCATGGCGTTGGCATAGATGTGTTCAAAACGGTAAGAAATCTAAATTTGCCGCTAAATGTGTTGAAAGACTTGGATGCCGAGCAAAATTGGTATTCCGCAGTATTCATAGAATAAAAAAATGTGCAGTCCAGGGCGCACCCTGGCGGGGTTTGGGGCAGAGCCCCAAGGTTTTAAAAAATATTAAGGAGGCAGCAAAAATGGATAAGATGACCGAACAAATTAGAAACTTGGGTATCGTTCCAGTGGTGAAGTTGGATAGTGCAAAGGACGCAATCCCACTGGCAAAGGCTTTAATAGATGGAGGTTTGCCCTGTGCTGAAATAACTTTTCGTACAGATGCCGCAGCGGAGTCTATCAAATTGGTTACAGATGAGTACCCTGAAATGCTAGTCGGAGCTGGTACTGTAACAACACTAGCCCAACTGGAGAGTGCAATTAAAGCAGGAGCAACTTTCATAGTAAGCCCTGGATTTAATCCAACGATTGTAAAGGCTTGTATAGATGCACAAATACCTGTTTTCCCAGGTTGTGTTACCCCTAGCGAAATAGAGGGAGCAATGGAATTTGGGTTGAAAACGCTAAAATTTTTCCCAGCGGAGCAGATGGGCGGATTGAATGTGATACAGGCACTATGTGCACCATATGTAAACATCACATTTATGCCAACAGGAGGCGTGAACACGAGTAATATCGTAGAATATTTGAACTTTCCAAAGGTAATAGCTTGCGGTGGATCGTGGATGGTAGACCCAAAATTGATAGCGGCAGGCGATTTCGAGAGCATAACACGCATTACTAGGGAAGCGATAGCGACTGTAATAGGCTTTGAACTGGCTCATGTGGGCATTGAATGTGGAACGGATGAAAAGGTCAACAGTGTTGTAAATTTATTCTGTTCGGTATTTGGCTTGGAACGCAAGCCCACCACCACAAAGGTATTTGCGGGTTCTATGATAGAATGTGGAACGGAATTGCCGCTAAACAAGAATCACATTGCGATTTCAACAAATTTTATCGACAGGGCAGTACACCAACTAGAGAGTAGGGGCATAGAATTTTTGGAGGGGAGCGAGGTACGCAAAGACGGCGTTCTACAAGCCATTTACCTAAAAGACGATTTCGGCGGTCTTGCTGTACATTTACTACAAAAGAAGTAAGACCGTGGGGGCTTTGCCCCCACACCCCCACCAGGGCGCGCCCTGGACTGCATCTTTTTTACTTTTTGGATTTTAAATGCAACAAAGAATTTTGGGGCTCGGGGCGGATTTTGAATCTGCCCCTGTGATTTTTTGGGATAGAGGTTTTTATGTATTTTGACACTCATGCACATTATGATGATGGTAGGTTCGACGGGGATCGCAAAGATTTGCTAAAGAAATTGCCGTCTTTGGGGATAAAAGGCGTTATAAATGTCGGTATTTGCCCCGTTTCTAGCCAAACTTCTATTGATATGGCAGAAAAATATGATTATTTTCAGGCGGCGGTCGGCGTACATCCGCATAATGTAGCGAAATTAAAAGAAAACGATTTGGAGACGATAGAGAGGCTATCGGAGAGAGCAGTAGCAATCGGCGAAATCGGCTTGGATTATTATCACAATCACTCGCCCCATGATGTGCAAAAATTCTACTTTTCAAAACAGCTAGAATTAGCCAAAAAGCTAGATATGCCAGTAATTATCCATTCCCGAGATGCAGCGGGCGACACCCTTTCCATTATAAAAGAAAGCGGCGTAAAGAAAGGTGTCCTGCACTGCTATTCGGGCAAGTTGCCGATGGCTTTGGAGTATATCGAAATGGGATTTTACATAGGTATAGGCGGCGTTGTAACATTTGAAAAAGCCGTTAAAACGGTAGAAGTTGCTACCAAAATCCCGCTAGAGAAACTCCTTCTTGAGACGGATGCACCGTACCTTACTCCCGTACCATTTAGAGGCAAACGCAACGACTCGAGCAAATTATCCTTCGTAGCCGAAAAAATAGCCGCCCTCCGCAACATCTCAAAAGAAACTGTCATATCAGCCACATACAATAATGCCCTCGACCTCTTTAGCATAGCAAACCAAGCAAGCAAACCCTAGAAGCCACCACCCCAAGCCATCACGGGCGGATTCTATCCGCCCCTACAAAAAATCAGCGAAACAACTAGACGGGTTCTTGCCAAAACCATAAAAAGCCTGAAACACTTGGGAAAAACTAGAGAACAACTAGAGAACAACAAAAACGAACGAGCGGGTCTGGGGGCGCGCCCCCAGCGGGGTGTGGGGCAGAGCCCCACGGTCTTAATCCTTTATAGTGCGTTTGGCGAGCTCTGCTGCCTCTTCGAAATCTCCGCGAAGTATGTGTTCGTTTATTTCGTTTATGATGGCTTTGATTGAGGAGGGGAACGGATGATTCGATAGAGTTAAAAGAGATGCCAATGTATTGTCGTCTATGTCGTAATTGTCGCAAGCAGTAGCTATTGTCTCCAAATTGCTTCGTAAGAAATCCTTGTCGTATTCAATGTCGTCCGCCTCTTCTTCAGGCTCAAATTTTGAAGCAACACGCTCCAAACGGTTAATAAACTCAGAAGTCCTCTCGTTTACTAAATCACTGTTGCCGCTGCGGGAAGCCTGTTCGAGTTCGCCCGCCAAACTTGCTAATTCCGGCTGATCTATGTTCGATAAAGCCCCCTTCATTGCGTGTACATTTATGGTGTATAGCCGCATATCAGCATCCGTGCGAGATCCATGTTTGCCGTATATCTCTCGTAATGTCGTTATCGCCTTGTTCGCATCACTTCTAAAAACTTCGCCCAACATCGGCGGAATTTGACGTTTTGTATTTATTGGACCACGCATATAGGGCGGCGTTGCAGACTCCAACTGTATCTCCGCTTGATGCCGTGCCGCTTCTACAACTTCATCCTTGTGATTGTCCCGTATTAGGCGTTTCAAATACACGTCCAAATATTTTATGTCGATGGGCTTTGAGATGAATCCATCAAATCCGTTGGTTAAAAATACGTCCGCTTGCCCGATGATTGCATTGGCAGTTAGAGCAACTATAAAGCCTGTGTAGCCCATTTCTCGTATTACTTTTGTCGTCTCTATTCCGTCCATTATCGGCATCATGTGATCCATGAAAATAACATCGTATTTCTTGCCGCTTTTGATTTTTTCGATGGCATCAAAACCATTGTCGCAAGTCTCTATTATCAAGCCGTATGGTGCAAGCTGCCCGCGTGCCACGTATAGATTCGTCTCCACATCGTCCACCACCAAAACGCTGCCGTAAGGCATTGGCTCGTATTCAAAACCCGATAATTTTTTAGAGCTAAAGGGGTTACTTTCGTATTTCTCCAAGCGTCGTGCCACCTCTTCGCCCAAAACCTCATTCCCAATCTTTTTAAGCGGTAAGTGTACGACAAATCTCGAACCCTCGCCACGTGTGCTGAACGCCTCCACTTTACCATCCATCAAACGCACTATGTTTCTGACAATACTCATTCCCAGCCCTGTACCTTCTATTTCCCTGTTTTGTACAGCGTTAAAGCGTTCGTAATCGTCAAATAGTGCATCAAGCTGCTCGGGAGTCATCCCCTGCCCTGTGTCCGATACACTTACCACTAACACAAAATCGTCCTCTTCGCCATCGGGTACATCTTCAACTGCAAAAGAGAGCTTTACAGTGCCTTTGTCCGTGTATTTGAAAGCGTTTGAAAGCAAATTGTTGATTACCTGCTGTATTCTGACATCATCGCCAAACATGACCACAGGCAGCTTGCTGTCAATCGAGATTTTTAACGAAATTTGCTTGGAGCCTATGCGGATTATGTTGATTTGCACAGTGTCGTTTATGAGGCTCGAAACCTCAAATTTTATGCCCAAAATCTCCATTTTGCCCGCCTCTATCCTGGAAAGGTCTAAAATGTCGTTTATTAGCCTGAGCAATGAATGTGCAGAATTGTAAACCTTTGCAAATGCCTCTTCCACATAGGGCGAAAGGCTATTTTTTCGTAGCTGTATCTCTGCAATACCTATTATTGCGTTCATCGGCGTACGTATCTCATGGCTCATATTTGCCAAGAATTTACTCTTTGCCGCACTATTTTCCGCAGCACTCTCCAAACGCCGCATATCTTCCATCATCTTCTTTATAATACGCAAATCCAGAATATATGCTGCCACCACAAATTCATCTTTGTAGATAAGGCGTATAAAATTTATCTCACAAGGCACAACATCGTCGCCTTTTGGCATATGCAGCACCCATTCCACCTTGGATTGCCCCTCTGCCATTGCGAGCTTGTAGTATTCCTTCAAATTTTGCATACGTTGTGAAGTTTTGCTCTTTTCGCTGAAAATAATCTCGAAACTCCCTATACATTCGGCTTTATTGGTGGTTTCAAAGAGATTTATCGCCTCCAAATTACAATCGATTGCATTAAAATTTTTGTCGATTAAGAAACATGCCATTGGGGTAGAATCGAGCATGAGCTGTAGGCGTTCGTTTGCCTCATTAACCTTTTTCTGATGTGCCAGGGTCTCCCGCATATCCAAAGAGTATGAGATATAGGCAATATCGTTATGGTACTGCATTCTAGCCATGCTAATCTCCCGAGGCAGCGGATCCCCGTTTACATCCAGATTCATCCATTGATATTTGACAAAGCCCTCTTCTCGTACCCTTCTGAACATCTCTTCTACAAGCACGGTGGATCGAGTGCCATCTGGCTGTAACTCGGGAATAAGTATCGCTTTTTGTAAATCGGTAACATTCGTCGCCCCAAACATTTTCATATAGGCTTCGTTACAATCGATAAATTTTATGTTGCTATCCCAAAACGAGATAGCAAAGGGAGCCATTTCGTACATCGTAATGGCACGCAAATGTGCATCGCTTAATTCAGCCTCCATTTTTTTCTCTTTGCGCAAGTCCTTTACATAGCCTATAATAGCGTATGTATCATAATACTCGCTCCTTACCAAATCTACTCGGCAAGGTATGGGGTTGCCGTTTACATCCAAATGAATCCATTCAAAGTTCAGATACCCCACCTCTAGGACTTCGGTGCTTATTTCTAGCCCCACCTTTCGTGTGGGTTTTTCAAAATAGGGCTGTATTTCGGGCGAAAATCTGTAAAAATCATTGATAAATTCACTTTTATCCTCAATTCCAAGCAAATCAAGTGCCACATTGTTGCAATCCAAAACTTCAAATTTATTGTTTAGGAACACAATCATCATCGGTGCACTCTCAAAGACGCTGGTATTGCGTACATTCGAGTCTCTTGTGTGCTTGTCAATGCTCTTCGTAATGTCATATGCCGATCCTATGACATACGCCGCATCTTTTGACTGAATTATTCTCATTTCGACACTGATAAAGCGTGGGCTCGCCTCGCTCTTACTATGTGCTAAAATATCGAGCCTAGACTCTTTGCCTTGGAGGGCTTCTTGCAAGCAATTTTCAAATGCCGCCTGCGGAGTTAGCCCCCACGGTTGCACCATCGGAAAATTATGATAAAATTCATCCAACGGCGACATATCAAACATTTTGCTTGCCGCTTTATTGTATCCCACAATTTCAGCCTTATCGTTCCAACACAGATACGCTGTCGGCAACACATCAAACAAATTCAGCAAATCTGGCTCTTTCAACACTTCACTAAACACTGAATTAAACAACAAGGACACCTCTTCTCTAAGACCGTGGGGGCTTTGCCCCCACACCCCCACCAGGGCGCGCCCTGGACTGCACATTTTTATTGGTTTTTTTCGGTTTTATTGTACAGGCGATTTTTTATGGATTTTCTGTGCCGATTGCTTTGAATTGTTCGCTTGTTTTGAAAAAGACTTCGGCAATTTTTGGGTCGAATTGAGTGCCCTTTGCAGCCATGATGATGGCGATTGCTTGTTCATGGGAAAAGGGGTCTCGATAAGGGCGTTTTGAGATTAGGGCATCGTATACATCTGCAATTTGCATTATGCGCCCCTGAATCGGTATATCTTCGCCCTTTAAGCCATAAGGGTAGCCCGTTCCGTCCCAACGCTCGTGATGATAGCCAGCGATTATCTTTGCGTTTTTCAAAAGAGGCACACTCCCGCTCGTAGCGATTATTTGATCGATGATTTTTTCGCCTGCAAGCGGATGTTCCTTTATCTTATCAAATTCATCGTCCGTCAAGGCACCCAGTTTGTTTACAATTTCCGTTGGTATCACTATTTTACCAACATCGTGGAGACACGAGGCAGAGGTAAAAGAAGCAATATCGCCAATTTCATCAATTAGGGCGGCATAGTCATAAAGCTCGCTCGCTAACATTGCATCTAAAAGAAGTCCTGCATAGGATGCTGCCCGTTCCGCATGACCTGTTTCATCTGTACTGCGGTTCTCGATAATATTTGCAAGCACGGCTATTATAGCGTTGTTTAATCGTCTGAAAAGAGCGGCTTGCTTTTTGAATTGCTCTGTAGCCTGTGCCTTGAATTTTTCAGCCTGCTTGCGTAATGCCTCCTGACGTACCAAACTGGTAACATTTAGATGTGTTTTTATGCGGTTTAATAGCACCAATTTTGAAAATGGCTTTGCTATAAAGTCCACCACACCCAGCTGAAAGCCCAAAATCTCCACCGCCTGGTCCGACATAATAGTTAGGAACATGACGGGGATATCCTTTAGCTTTTCGTCCGCCTTTAGGATTTTAAGAGCCTTTATACCGTCCATCTCTGGCATTTCAATATCAAGCAGGATAAGATCCGGCCTGATTTTCTCAAGGAAAGTAAACATCTTTTTTGCAGACGCTAATGTGATTACCTTATATTCCTCGCTAAGCGAATCTCTCGCCAAAAGAAGGTTCGTATTATTGTCGTCCACAACAAGAATTATTTTTTTCATAACCCACCTCTATTCCAGTTGTAACAGCGTAGCAGAAAAAAACGTTGCACAACCTATTTTTAAAATCGGGTTTTCAACGTCATCTGCATCAGTCTAGTATCGCAAACCGTCCGATATTGTTATCTACTCTTATTATAATCCCTCTTGTTTTTTATGTCAAGGGTATGTCAAAAAAAATTGACGAACATGGAGCAAGGGCGGATAAAATAAGCCCGTGCATTAAAAAAGGGTGTGAAAAACTGGCACACCCTTAAAATATATGTTTTACCAATGGCTAAACAGCAGCCTCATAATACTTAAAAAAGCCTTGCTATCCAACGTGAACCAATAATCGAACGCATCGCTATCCGTTTCTGCCGTTACATACGCAAAAGTTCGCTCGAACTCGGAGTGTGGAATAAATGAAATATTTATATTTATGTTTTCACGAGCTATTTGAAGATCCGTTGGTTGTCCAAGCGGGCCAAAAGAGATATTTATCCATGGTGGGATTACCTCGTTTTCGTAAATATTGAAACTCATTAATGCATTGTTTACAACAAGCAGATCATCGCAATCGAAGGCAGTTTTAGTTGTTACGTTGTGTCTGCCAAAAGTTAGTGTTAGATTATCGCTCGAGCTGACACTTAGGCATCTTGCAGCAAATTCATTGGCATCATTTATGCATATTGCGGCAAATTCACTGGTATCGTTTTCTCCATCGCAGTCCCTGTTGCAACTTGTCATTGTCAAGCCCAAAAAGAGCAGAAAGATTATTAAACGCAATTTCATAATTAAACCTCCCAAGGTAATTAGTCAATTATCTGTTCACATATTATCCCATGAACAGACAGCTATCCAAACAAAATCACTCCGCTGTAAACAACATACCCAGTCAATAGAATCACGCCATTAAGCCTAGAAACCCGCCTTCCAACATAGAAGAAAAGCAGCATAATCGCACAAGTTCCCAGCAACACGCCCAAATCCATTATGAGTTCGTTATTTACCGCTAGCGGGCTAATCAAGCCAACTATCCCAAGTATTCCCAATAAATTAAATATGTTTGAACCAACAACATTCCCGAGTGCCATTCCGTCCTCGCCCTTTTTAATGGCAACCAGTGAAGTTATAAGCTCGGGCAACGAGGTGCCTATCGCAACTATGGTCAAGCCGACAACTCGTTCGCTCATACCAATCGCATGTGCAATATTGACGGCGGAATTCACAGTAATTTGACCGCCCCCCACAATCGCCACGCAAGCCACCACCGCAATCAGGGCGTTTATGTCCAATGCTCGTTGTGTCTTTCCAACCTTTTCAGCCGTTTCGACCGTTTCGACCTCGTCAGTTCGATTATTAATGGCTTGCCATATTAGCAATATAATATATCCAAGGAAAGCCAAAAACAAACCCAGGTTTATGCCACCAGGAATATATTCTGCACTAAGTATCATGGCAAGCAAAAACACAACCGTGGCTATTATAGAGATCCAAAATTGCAATGAAATCTCCCTAAGTTCCACAAAAAACGGTTTTACAACCGCACAAACTCCCACGACAACCAGCAAATTAAACAGATTCGACCCAACAACATTCCCCACAGACAGGGCATTTGATCCACCCAAAGATGCTGTTATACTAATGACTGCCTCGGGTGCGCTAGTTCCTAGTGCCACTATTGTAAGCCCAATAATTGTGCCTGGCACTTTCAATTTTTCGGCTATCCCAACACTAGCTTCAACAAAAAAGTCCGCACCCTTTATAAGCAACCCAAACCCCACCAACAATAAAAAAATTTCTATTAGCATAGCAAGAACCCCTCTTGGCAATCTAAAGCATCCATCCAACATAACACCAGCATAAAAAAATTTAAAGTTTGTCCGGAGACAGTCCAGTGGACTGTCGAGTTTCAAAGTGGCGGGGTCTGGGGCAGAGC
>JGI24700J35501_10930604_pt1 | contig 16479 bp, 17 predicted proteins | sample TergutTh196P1_FD_35501 | JGI IMG/M metagenome (IMG submission 35501)
ACTTTTGCAGAGTTGAGGACGAAAACACGCAGCAAGTTTTGAATGTTGTTCGCAAGATTGCCCTCAATTGCATCAAGACTTACAAACAAGCATCAAATTCAAAACTCCCCTTATCCAAAATCATGTTTGGGTGCTTATTGAACTGTGATAAGTTGCTTGAGGTTTTGGGGGGTGGTGAAAATTGATTTCCGTGAACTCAAGGCGATTGGTGAAGAAATCATAATCGCAGATGTTAAGTGCGAAATGTCGTTAAACCCCAATACTTTCGTAAAATACGAAAATTTCTTGAAGGAGTTGATGGACGAACTCAATGAACAATATATAACCGAATCCTCGGAAAATATTTGGAAAGCTAACGAAAACGAACAAATCACAATACAGACTATGAAAGGTAGGTGGTTTATAGATGAATTGTAATGAATATTTATATCACTACACTAACGTATCGGCTTTAGCATTGATTTTGAAAAACAAATCAATAAGATTCAGTTCTTTGCCAATGTTAGATGATTTGCAAGAGCAGGAAATAAAGGATGAGCAAAGATACGGAAAGTATTGCTTTGTAAGTTCTTGGACTGATGATGAAACCGAGAGTATTCCTATGTGGAAAATGTACTCGGATTTAAGTAACGGTGTGAGAATCAAATTAGTCAAATATCCTTTTCGTGAATATTTGATAAATGAACGCAATACACCAGAACTTAGAAGCCTTGAAGATATTAACGACTCAACAAGCAGCTTGTTTCCGGCAAGCATATTCAACAAAGATTATTGGCCCATAATAATATCTCAAAAATCTATTTTGCATAAGGTAAAATACACGAATAATCCTGATGAACTTGTGCCAAAGATAAAAAGCATTATTGATGGAAACACAGACTTCGCTTTTGGAAAACTCGGAACTTGCAAAAACAAGCATTGGGCTTTCCAATATGAGTGGCGATATATACTACATTTTCTTCCGTTTGGCTTTAGAGAAATGTATGGCTCGGCTTCTACCGGCAGCAACCAAAAGTCTTTAGAATCGCTAGATAAATGTCCTGATTTACCGTTCAGCAATTATTATCTCGATTTGAAAGAAGATGCAACAAGCCAAATGGAACTAACATTGAGTCCAAAAATCCATGATGGCAACAAACATATTATTGAAACACTTGTGAAAGAACATGATTCAGCGATAAAAATATTACCAAGTTCATTGACTGGTAAGATACAGTAAGTTCAACACCATACAGATGTCGCTCGATTTTGGGCGGCATTTTTGTATGTAAATCCAAAAACAGTATCGATAATAATTGGAAACGGAGCTGATAACAATTGCAACTACACAACACACTTTACTTAGGTCTTATTGACCGCTGGTTCTAAGTCTAAAAGAGGAAAATGAGCAAATTAAAAAGAAAATGGGCGAATTAAAAGGGGTAGGTAATCAACCATAAAGCCGATTATCTGCCCCTGCGGTGTGCCACGCATGGCGAATATCTAGGCGATGAAAATCTACTGTGGGGGTTGGGTCTGTTGCCAACCACTAGTACACAAACAGAGCTAAATTACTCCCCCGCCCGCAACCGCTCCACCAACCCGCCAAGCCCCCGCGCGCCCAGCTCTGCCGTGCCAAAGCAAACCGCTGCAATCACGCTAAAAACTACTGCGATAGGCAAAAAGGGATACACAAACACAGGGTATTGTGCGGGGTCTTGCAGATGAATAAGCTCAAACAGCCCACGAGCAATGCCTGCCCCGACAGTCGCCGACAGTCCGACCGTAATCAGCCAATAAATCCCGCCCTCGTAGCGGAGAACTGCCCGCAACTGCCTTTTGCTCATGCCCACGCTTTCCAAAATGGCAAATTCTCGCTTGCGTGTGAGCAGCCCCACAGTAATCACATTCACAAAATTGAACACGCCTATCAATGCCAATATCCCCGAAAGGCTCAAGCCTATCGTCAAAATCGCCTGCCGTGCCTCTTCCATGGCGAGCCGTGCCTGGTACGATGAATCTATAATCATGCCGCCGCCGGCCGTTATCTCCCCAATTTGCCGATGAACAAGCCCGTCTGTCCCCGGCTCCGTTATAATGCCAAAATCAAACACATCTCCCACGCCAAAACGGCTCTCCAAATACACATTTGACATAACCACACGAAACGGGTCGCCAAAGGAAAGAAAGCTGACGTTCGTCGTATCAAAAATGCCAACAACATTTGCCATAAGCCGCTCCGCCCCGACCACAAGCTCCAATTGCGTGTGCAAAATATCTGCCACATATTCGGGAACGTCCCAGATTCTGAGCGTGTCTGCATCCAAAAATGCAATTTCGCCACGCTCAAAAGCGGCTATATCAGCATTTTCGCTATTTTCAACATTTTCGGCAAGCTGCACAAAAAACGCCGTATCAATCCCCCTAACGCCCACGGGCATATGCTCCAACACAATTTCACGAGGAATATCTCGAATAAATTCCGCGTATATAGAACTATAAATATGCCAATCTATGACGGCACTCAAGTCCCCCTCGTCGGCTAAATTCGCCACCATCAGCGTGTTTTTGTGGACTTCCGCCACATTTTCAAGCCCTGCAATTTGGCTGATTATATCCCTGTCAATGGCGTGGTTAGCAAACACATCAACATCATGCGCCCGCCAATAGCCCAACGAGCTGTCAATATCTTGGCTATACACAAGGGTCATCACCGTTCCAAAAACCGTCAGCCCCAAAAACAAACTTGCAATCACCAAAAATGCCCGCTTTTTTTCTCTGAAAATGTTACGCCACGCCATTCTGTGGGGTTTTGCCTTGGCGGATAGATGAAATTTCAGTTTTTTGCCATTTTCCCCTTTTTTGCCATGCTCGCCAAAATAACGCACCGCTTCGATGGGTGAAATTTTCCCTGCCTTGAGTGCAGAGGTAAACGCCCCCAAATACGCCGTTAATAGCGAAAAAGCAGCCCCGCCCGCATAAATAAGAGGCGAAAAAGAAACGACTATGCCCGTGTCCAAATACCCAATCATTGCGGGAACTAGCACGAATGAGATTGCCGCCGCCAAAACCAACCCAATCGGCGAACCTGTCAAGTACATTCTAAATATCTGCCCGTTTACGATTCGCCGCAGCTGTTTGGGCGTTGTCCCCAATGTTTTCAGCAATCCGTAAAACCGCACATCTTTTGCAACAGAGATGTACATTGCATTGTAGATTAGCAGAAACCCCACAAGCATTACAAAAGCGGCTATTATGCTCACGGCGGCGGCGATGGTGTTTGTACCTGTATCGGCAATGCCCAATGCGGGGTGCGTTCCGTAGCCTTGACCCTCACGGAGTTGCAGAGCGTTGACCAGGCGTTGCGTGTATTCCAACGCACGGTTTTGATTTGTGAACACGACATGAACCGACATCGTTTCTTGCGTAAGCTGCCCGTGCCTTTCTGCGAACGCCCTTGATACAAACAGCGGCGTAAATGTCGCCGCCCGCTGGCTGACAAACTCTGTATAAATTGCGGAAACAACGAACGCTTTCTCGAACACCTCGTAATCGGAAACGGCTACATCAGACTGCGGCGGCGTGATTATGAAATCCAGCACAATCTCCATGCCCACATAAGCGTCGGTTATCCCCAAATGGCTCAATTTTGCACGAGAAATCATAATTTCGTTTTCCGCCCGTGCGTAATGCCCGATTACATTCGTGAAAGTTGGCGTTTGTATGGCGTTCCAGCTTGTTTCGTCCACGTATCGCATTATCAAATTGGGCTCTAGCGTTAAGCCTACATGGTGGCTTGTGCCGACATGCCGCACATAATCTAGCGAATGCAGCGTTTCCAGTTGTTCGGCACTCGCCGCACCAAAACCCATGTGCATCCACAAACCCTCCGCACGGAAAGGGCTTACAGCAAACGTCTCGTGCATACTCATTCCTATGCTGAATGCAGAGGTTATCATAAGCGTTGTTAGGGCGATTGCGGCTGTGATGAAAAAATTGCGTTTTTTGTTTGTGCCGAGCAAGCGTTTTGTAAGTTTACGTACAATGGGACTGTTGTTGTTTTTCATTGCACACCCTCCTTTATCCGCCCGTCCTCTATGTGGATAATGCGGTCGGCAAGTTGGGCGATATGCTCGTTGTGGGTAATCAGCACGATTGTTTGATGAAATTGCTTGGCTGATATTTTTAATGCACCCAAAACATCTTGGCTAGTTTTTGTGTCAAGGTTGCCTGTCGGCTCGTCTGCGAGGATAATGGACGGTTTTGTCGCAAGCGCACGGGCGATAGCCACACGCTGCTGTTGCCCGCCCGACAACTGGTTCGGCATGGCAGATTTTTTCTCGGAAAGCCTAAGTGAGAGGATGATTTCGTCAACAAAGGCTGTGTCTATGGTGTTTCCATCCAGCTCAACGGGCAGCACAATATTTTCGTAGACGTTCAAAATGGGTACAAGGTTATAGTTTTGGAACACAAAGCCCACATTGCGGCGGCGGAATATGGTCAGCTGTTCGTCTTTCATTTGGGATAAATCATGCCCGCCCACGCAAACCAGACCCGATGTGGGCGTGTCCAAACCGCCAAGCATATGCAACAAAGTAGATTTGCCCGAGCCGGACTGCCCAACAATGGCTATAAATTCCTTGTTGTTAATCTCCAAGTCAACACCGTCCAAAGCACGGATGAGGTTCGGCTCGGCACCGTAGTGTTTTTTCAGATTTTGTGTTGTTAAGATAGTCATGAGGGTTGCTCCTTTCATAAGGTTGATGAGTCTATTGTAGCAGATTATTCTTACAGCAGGCTTACAAAAAATGGGGGTGTGGCTTACAGTTTTGTAAGAATAACAAAAGGCGGCATATTTGCTAGAGTTTGACAAACCGCAAACGCTGTGATAGTATAGTGAACGTAAGGAGTTGCGACAGCAAAAGGAGTTAAAAATGACCGAAAAAACTACAATGACAATCCAGTTAAACACAAAAAATTTAACGATAAGAACTACACAGCGGGACGATTTAGATACGGTTGCGGCAATTTGGGGCGACCGTGAGGGCGGAAAATATCTGCCGGATCCATATTACAAAAGCGGCGATGAACTTTTGGAAATTTTGGAAGAAACGCCCGAATGTCCTGTTTATTACTTTGTGGCAATTCTTTTTGGTTCAGACAAGGTAATGGCGACGTGCAGTTTAGGATTAGAAAGCTCTGATTCTGCCACTTGGTCTATTGGATATGCTGTTCACAAGGACTATTGGGGGAACGGTTATGCTATTGAAATGGTCAATGCGTTAATTGATTTTGCTCGCAATAACGGCATTTCTGTAATTACCGCTCCAGTGGCACAGAAAAATGCGGCTTCAAACAGAGTTTTAGAAAAATGCGGTTTTCACGTTGACGGAGAAAGTTCGTTCAAAAAAAGCGGCACTGACATCGTGCAACCTTCATTTATTTATAAGAAATATTTGACGTGATTTTGGTGGAATCACAAAATAGGAGGTTTACTATGGAATTTAATCTATTGGCACTTGTGGGGGCTGTTGGCTGTTGCCTTGTATCAATAGTCATTGCAGGGTGGGCGGCTAACAAAAAAGAAAATAAAGAGTGGCTAGAAAATCTGAAACATCCCGACAAATCCTTCTTGTTGAAGTATATTAAAATTGTGGGGATAGTCTTTTATCTGATGTTTGGCTATGTTCTATATCAACTTATAGACGTTGGAGATGTTGTTTCCTCTTTTCTAACGGCGGCCATTGTACAACTAATGGGATTGTGTCCGTTTTTTCTGCACAAAACTAGAAATTTGAGATTATTTTTCTTTGTGAACTTAGGTTTTCTTATCCTTCTGCCGTTGCTGATTTTTTTGGTGAGAGAAAATCTTGTTTTGGCAATGCTGGTACTGGCGTATTTTGCGTTTTTTTTGTATGATTTGTCGTATTGGTATCGTCTTATGAAGTTGAATGAATAACGTTAAGGAGATGTGAAATGACGATTATACTTAAAAAAATATCTATTTTGGACGAGCAAATGCCCGAGTGCATAGCTTTGTCGGTTCTGCCGGAGCAACGCAATTTTGTGGCAAGCAACGCCAAAAGTTTGGCGGAGGCATACGATCAAAATAAGATTTACGAAGAGGACGGCAAGGGCTTTATAGTCGTGCCGTATGCTGTTTACGAGGGCGATACAATGGTCGGTTTTGCGATGTACGGCTATTGTCCGCCTGACGCTGAGGACAGCGATGAGCAATTTAACACAACCGAGCATTATTACTACTTTTGGCGGTTGCTGATTGACAAGCACCACCAAGGCAGGGGGATTGGGCGCGAGGTTGTCCGCCAAGTTATGGCGGAGATAAAAACGCAACCGTGCGGTGCGGCGAATTTCTGCTATGTGTCGTATGAACCTAGCAACATTGGCTCAAAAACGACCTTTGCAAGCTATGGATTTAAGGAAGACGGGCGCATAGTTGACGGCGAAACAGTGGCGGTTTTTAGGTTATAGGATTTTTGATGGGTATAAATTCAGGATAAAATCGATTATGTCGCAATGCAAAAAACAAAATTTTCTTGACAAATTACACACGCCATGTCATCATAGCATATGTAAGACGTTGCGGCAAATGCGAAAGGAGTTGAAAATGACCGAAAAAATCATGGATATAACAGCCATTCCGTCATATTTAGCTAAAAAATTGCAAGTTACAAGGGTAAAAATCCGTGAAGTTGACCATGTTATAACAATCACGCCAGCCGATACCGACCCTTTTTATTCAGCGAAAAATATGGCACAATTATTAGCCGATATTGCCGATGTAAAGGCAGGCAGAGCCGTCTTGACGGAGCATGAACTCATTGAGGCGGACGATGATTAAAATGTGGCACGATACGGCGTGGGCAGATTATTTACATTGGCAAAAACAAGATAAAAAGACGTTAAAACGCATAAATGCCCTATTAAAAGACATAGAACGCAACGGCTACAACTGCATAGGCAAGCCGGAGCCGTTAAAACACGATTTAAGCGGATTTTGGAGTGTTAGGATTGACGACACTAACAGAATTGTTTTTCGCATTGAGGACGGTAAGTTGGAGATATGGCGTTGTGGCTCGCATTATGATTAGGCGTTGCGGCAAATGCGAAAGGAGAGCAAAAATGCCACATCTGCTAATAATTGAAGACGACGACAACCTAGCTCGAGGAGTGTCATTCGCCTTTCAAAAAGAGGGCTTTTTAACCACTTGCACCAACACCCTTCAATCTGCCAAAAACGCCCTAAAACACCACAACTTTGACATCGTAATCCTAGACCTTAATCTGCCCGACGGCGATGGAATAGAATTTTGTTGCCAAATAAGAGAAACATCCAACACGCCCATTGTCATGCTAACCGCCCGCGACCTAGAAACCGATGAGGTACAAGGGCTTAGTGCAGGTGCCGACGACTACATAACAAAACCCTTTTCGCTAGCGGTGCTCCGTGCGAGAATAGCCGCCGTGTTGCGTCGCCGAAAAAACGCCTCACACATTATCCAATCCATGGGCTACACGCTAGATACAGCACTGTGCAAATTGTTTAAGGGCGATGTGGAAATTCCCATAAGTGCAACAGAATTTCGCCTGCTCAACTATTTTATGGACAATGCGGGACAAATTTTGAGCAAGGAGCAAATCCTCGCACTGTGGGACAGCAAAGGGAGTTTTGTGGACGAAAACACACTGGCGGTAAATATCAGCCGTCTGCGCACAAAAATTGAAGATAATCCCAAGCGTCCAAAAATTATCAAAAACATCCGCGGCATGGGCTATGTGTGGACAAAGGAATGATTGTTTTGGATACGTTGACTTTAATCAATATTGCGGTGTTTATTTTAATCTTAATCGGTGTCATTTGTGGTTTTGGTGCATATTTGTGCGGAAGATATGTGAGGAGGGTGTTCGGCTCCATAGACGAGATTTTGGAGAGAATTTTAGCCAAAAAATTTGACGAGCCGATAAAAACCGTCGGCGAAAATAGGCTTTCCAAGTTGTCCCATAAGGCAAACCGTGTCATGGATATGTGTATATCGGAAGTCGCCCAAACCGCCGCAGAAAAGGAAACGATCCAGAGTTTTATTTCCGACCTGTCCCACCAAATGAAAACGCCGCTCGCCGCCATAGCAATGTATACGGAGCTGCTTGCAGAGGGCGGTTTGTCGGAAGAAGAGCGGCAGGATTTTTTATCTCGAACAAAGATGAGTACCGAAAAATTGCAATGGCTGACGGAAAATCTCACAAAAATATCGCGGCTAGAAGTTGGGGCAATTTTGCTAAATCTCAAAAATTCAAGTATAAAACAGACTATCTCGGAAGCCGTTGTCGCAGTTTTGGCAGAGGCGGACAAGAAAAATATAAGTATAGCCGTGACAGATTTCAGCAATACGCCGCTATATCACGATAAAAGATGGACGGTCGAGGCTCTTGTGAATATTTTGGAAAATGCTATAAAATACTCGGATGAAAAAGGGGAAGTGCTAGTAGAAATGTGGCAGTTGCAGCAATACAGCAAAATCACCATCACCAACAACGGGGTTGGTATCCCCGAAGAGGAGCGGCACTTGATTTTTAAACGATTTTATAGAGGGGAAAACGCAGAAGACAAGGCGGGGTTTGGGCTGGGCTTGTATCTCGCCAACGTGATAATGGAAAAGCAGGGCGGTTATATCATGGTGGATTCCTCAGATGAAAAGGTGGCTTTTTCGCTGTTTTTGCGAAATTGTGAAGAGTAACGTTGCTTGACAAAGCGAAAACCCCATGATAAAATGTAAAAAATCCTCAAAAGAAAGGCGGTGTTTGATTTTGGTTAACACAGAGAAGTTGGTAGTGAAAATAGTATCGGTGCTAGAGCGTTATCCCGTTAGGCGTGCTGGTTTTTTCGGTAGCTATGCCCGAGAAGAACAGATTGAGGGGTCTGATGTTGATTTAGTTGTCGATATTGATGGCAATCACAGACTGTTGTTTTTTGACATATATGACGATATTGAGGCGGCATTGGACATTGGGGTAGATTTAATCCCGCTTGAGACAATCGAGAGATGCAAAGATAAATACACAATAGCCAAAAATATACATAACGATTTGAGATGGTTCTATGAGCGAGAATAGTTTTGGGCTTTTAGAGCATATGATTGAGGATTGTGAAGACATTTTGGTTATCAAAAATCAATTTTCTTCGTATGCAGAATTTGAATCCAACAGACCGTTGCACAAGTCGATTATCTACTCTTTGTTGGATTTAGGGGAGCTGATGAAATCTTTCAGCAAAGAAGAACGTCAAAACAATCCACAAATACCGTGGAAACATATCATAGGGTTTAGGGACAGGGCGTCACACGGTTACCAACTGCTGAATCTCAGAATTGTTTGGGATATAGTAGAATTGTATATTGAGCCGTTGTTGGAAGAATTGCGGCAGTTGAGGATAAATATAAAATTAATTTGAGTTCCCCGTTTTTTTGAAACCCGCATGTCGAGCCGGCAAAAACTTTGGGGGCTGTGTCCTCTCTAATGAGTGCAGTTTTGCCAAAAGAATTAAGAAAGGAATCTAGGTGAACAAAATTAAAGAGATAATTTTTAAAGGAACAAAGACAAAGTTGGCTATTTTGTCGTATATATCACTCGCAGTAGTGGGGGGATTTTTACTCTTAGGAGCTAATGTTTTTTTGATGAGGGTAGTTAATGACTACCTACTAGCACAGAATTTTGAAGGGTTTACAACACCGCTACTACTTACAATCGGGGCATTTGTTTTAGTATTTTTAGTTAATGGATTTGCAAAATATCTGCAAACCAGTTTTCAATTCAGCTTATGCTTACGCCTTGTAGAGCATTATATGGAACGGTTATTGCGTGCAAAGAGCAGTTACTTTCTCAAGATATCCAGTGCAGAAGTATACACAAAATTAAGACAGTCTTGCGACAATGTTGCCTATTTGGTGGGGAATTTACTAGAGGGAATATCTCATGTTACGATTTTCATTTTCTATGGGATAATAATTTTTAGTATAGATGTGTATGCGGGTATCTTTACGGTTTTATTCACACCTATTTATTTTTTTGCAACGACCAAGGCGATTGATATACTTTCAGATTTAGAACACGAGGGTATGGGACAGGCCGCAGAGCTAAGCAAAGTAACCCAAGAAGCGTTTGGAGACGTAAGAAATATAAAAACAAAAGGTGCGTATTCATTTTTTATACAACGTTCGGTTGCGGTATTACAACAAATCAAAAGAAATGCCGTGAACTCTTCTGTACTGGGGTATTACGTTGGTGGTGTAACTGCTTTGCTTGGTTTAGTAGCACCTCTGCTAGCTATTTTTGCTGCAATGCACTTTTCTCCGAACTTTGCAGGAAATGCGGGTGCTGTTTTAATCTTATACATAAACATACCTTTATTCTTAAGTTATTTTGGAAGAGTCTATGATCAATTTATTGAATATGGGGTGACAAAGCCTTTTATAAAGCAACTGCTAGAGTATAATGAGCTAGAGCTAGAGCAGCAAGGCGGCGTGGAAATTACATCATTTGAAACCTTACAAACAAAAGGAGTAACTGTAAAATTGCCAAATGGGCGTGTGATAACAGTGCCGGATTTTGAAGTGAAAAAGGGCGAAAAAGTGATGTTTGCCGGAGAAAGTGGCGTTGGTAAGTCTACAATATTTAATATCATCATGGGACTAAGCCAAGAATATGAGGGCAAGGTGATAGTTAATGGCGTAAATTTACGAGAGATAAGCCTTATTTCTTTGCGGAAAATATTTGGCATTACACTTCAGGATACAAATATAGCAACTCTTAACTTATACGACAATATAGTGCTTGGTCGGGAGAACAATAATGCAGAGCTTGAGAAGTTGATAAAACTAACTTCGTTAGAAAGTGTGTGGAAGACAAAAGGAGATGAGATACTTAATAACAAGGTGCTAAGCGGCGGTGAGAAGTCCAGGGTAGGACTATCGCAAATGCTTGTGCTAAATCCGCAGATAATGCTGATTGATGAGTCATTTTCTAATATGGACGAAGAGCTTGAAACGCAGATATTAACGAAAATGTTCACAGACTATAAAGACAGAGCTGTGATATGTATAAGCCACCGAAGTTCCAGTGAAGTTTTTTTTGATAAAATAGTCAGGTTTAATTAGCTTTGATTGGGCTATGGGCTTGAGTTGGCGAAAGTGCTAGATACCATCGGTGGAAGTCCGGAAATGTACCACAAAAACCATTCTGTATAGCAATTCCGCTTAGTGCTGTCCTTTTTAAATATTACTAAGCGGAATTGCTTCTTTGATTCAGCGGTTCCAAAAAATTTATAAGTAGAATTAAACACGGAACCGCTACAGACAGTCTCTAAATATTACCGAAAAAATTTACGATATATTCTTTAAGAAATACACTCAAAAAATATATAAAAAAATAATATGTGTTGCCTAAGACAAGCTCAATCAAGTTTAATTGAGCTTGTCTTGGGCAATTTCAATTAAACTTGATTAATGTGTTCATTTAAACTATAATAGTATAATCGAATACGTAGACTAGAAAATAAAGAGGGTAAAAATTATGTTGCAAACGATTGCACAAAATAGTATGAAAAATCCGCTTTTATCGGCTGTTTTTAACGACGACACACCTCTTGCCTTTGCTCGGGAAGGGCGTGTTTCTGCTGCTGTGCTTGGCCGCAACCCGGGGGCTAACAATTTTTTGATGCAGGTTGTGGGTGATAGTTTTCAATTTAACGCCCGGTTTGGTGATATGACCCCAAACATAGGAGATACACTGGATTTTGAGGTTGTTAACACACAAGGCACAATTACACTGAAATTGATTACAAAAGCCCAATCTATGCAAAGCGAAAAAAATATATCAAACGAGAATATTATTGATTTATACAAGCAAAGTGGCTTTGTACGCGATATAAGCGAAGGGCAAGACGACAGCCAACAAATAGAAAAAGAGAGGGCTATAGCCGCCTTGAAACGCAGTATAGAAAATAGCGATAACACACGTGTTGCAGCTGTTAACCAACTCATGAGCAAAGGTGTTCCATTTGGTAGCATAGATATTATAGCCATTGATAATGCACTTAACGAGGTAACCCCGCATTTGACAGAGGCTGAACACAATTTGCAGGAAAATATAAAAAACACGCTAACATCTCATGGGTTGCCCCACACGGCTGACAACATAGCGACTCTGCAAAAAGCCTGGGAATATTTTGAGCAGAGCAAAAATCCACACACCATTGCCAAGTCAATCACAAAGGGCAACGTTACCCTGGGGAGTTTATACATGGCTCATTATGGGGGAGAAGTTGAAAACCAGGCTCCCGCAATGCCTAATTTTGACAGGGAGTTAGAAAAATTATACACAAACCAAAATATAGAGTATAACCCCAAAACCGCAGGTTATGGTAAATTGCTGTATGAACATAATGCACCGATAACGAAAGAAAATGTTCAAGCCTTTGATATTATCCAAAACACTGCCACAAGCTATATATTGGATCAAGCTGCCATGAGTATTTTGCAGGGGGAGCCAATTACTCAAATACCCCTGTACAACACACCAACACAAGCTACATATAACAGCTATAACCAATTGTTGCAGGATTTGCCGTATCTTGGCGAAAAAGAGATAAGTAGCGTTTTGGCGCAGGACAAGCCGCTAACCCTGTATAACTTGCGTACAGTAGACACGAGCCATTACCCGCCCACAGCAAACGAAGGTTACATATATGAGCCGCCGGCAGAGATTACCCAACGCCGCCAGCTTGCCGAGATTCAGCTAAAACTAACATATGAAGCCGCTTATCGCCTTGCTCACAAAAATATAAATATAGATACAATGCCGCTGGAACAAGCGTTAGAAGAAATCCGTATCGTAGAAAAAGAATATTATGCAAAGGTGTTGGGTACTCCCGATACCGCTGCCCCTAATGTTATCTCCATGGTAAATTTGTACGATGCTTTGGCTAATATCAACACATTGCTACCGCAGGTATATTCGGGGATAGCTAAAGTGCCCGAAAGCCTTGTGTCTGTAACGCTAGGCAACATAAACGAAGCTACACTGGCTAACAAACAAGCTATGGGCTACGAACCTTTTATGACTGTTCCGAACGCAAAATATGGCGATTCATTTGCAAAGGTTGCGGGAGATTTCGCCCCTATTTTGGAGGAGATTGGACTGGAAGCTACAGAGGAAAATGTGCGTGTTGCAAGTATACTTTCCCGTAGCGGTATAGACGTAACTTATTTGAGCATGATGGAAGGGAAAGTTTTACACAAAAAACTGGACTATGTACAGGAAAATTTGCACCCAAACATTGCCGCTCAACTTGTAAAAGATGGCACAAACCCATTGCAAGTTCATTTAAATGACTTGATTACATATATTGACAACCACAATGATAACAATGGGGTTGGAGTAAAAGACAACCTTGCATCTCACATTTTGGAAATGCAGAATACATTGACAGAAGATGAACGCACAAAGATGATGGCTGTATACCGAGCCTTGCGACAAGTTGCAAACTATGGGGCTGCCGCACTGGGCATTAATATGCGTAGCGGAAACACCCTAACCCTTGGCAATTTGTTGGATAGTGCTCAGTATTATGCAAAAACGGGGGCAAAGGAGAGCTTTGTAGACGTAGCCCCAACAAGCACCAACCAGGCACCGCCCGAAACAAATATAAGATCCATTCTTGAAACGATGGAAAATGATTACAGAGGGCTTCTGCTAAAAGAAGCAAGCACCAAACTTAACCCGGGGGTTCTGCAAACAGCAGATTATAATGCCACGCTACCCTCTCTGTTGGAAAAATTGGACAGGATGGAAAATCGGCATTTAGACAGGGTTCAAGAATTAATACAACAAATTAAAGCTCAAGCAGAAAGTAACCCACAGGCTTTGCTTTTTTTACAAAAAGCCAACACCCCTGTTACAATGCTGGCTATGGAAGCGATGGCACTGCTGGCAAACCCCAAAAGCATACGAGAAAAACTGCAAGATACCTTGGATAGTTTCGCTAAAACAGAAAAAGCGGAAAAAACGGCAGATATACCGGAAAGCCCGCTAGATTATCTAACAAACGATGGTCTAAACACCAAACAAGTGGAGGAGATACTGGAAGAAATAGAAGAAACGGGAGAAACAGGGGGAATGGGGCAGCAAACAGAAGAAACAGCGAAGATGCAGGACAGCCCACAAAAAGTTGATTTGCATGAAATGCAAGTGCTACGTAAAGCTATGGAGTTGCAAAACAACACAAATATAGGCAGTTTTGCTTTGCCGATACGTTTTATGGGCAATATAGAAACGCTGCATATGTATGTACAAAACCCGCTGGGCAAGGAGATAACTGCTGTTATATCTCTTACAACCCAAAAATTTGGGGATATAGACGCTTTTTTGAAGGCGGAAGGGTCAAACGTTAACCTTTATATTAATATGCAAGAACAAACTGCCGAGAGTTTTGCCACAAACCAGAAACAGCTCATAGAAAAGTTTTCGGACAGTGGGTTTTCCCTACAAAACATAATATTAAATGGTCGATATGACGATATAAATGTTAATGACCAAAAAGATTTCGATTTCAATGAAATTAGCAGCATTAGCCGCCACCAAGTTTTTGCGATGGCTACCTGCATAACAAATTTTATGGGAGGATTATAAAATATGATTTTACTAAACAATCTGCCTTCTCTTAGAGCAAACTCACATCTTCACAGAACAAACAACAACGCTAACACAGCTATGCAACGCCTTAGCACAGGGTTACGGGTAAACAACGCAGCCGACGACCCCGCCACAACAGCAATAGCCAACCGTTTTAGACGAGAGATAGCCGGGCTTGGAGTTTCATCCCAAAACTCTTTGGACGGTGTTAGTTTAGTGCAGACAGCCGACGGTGCTTTGAATGAGGTGCACGCCATTTTGGAACGTATACGACAGTTGAGTGTGTATGGGGCAACAGGCACGGTAACAGACGGCGATCGTATTGCGTTTGAACAGGAGATAGACCAACTGTTAGATGAAGTGGAATCTATAGCCCGCAACACCCAGTTTAATGGGCGACACATATTTGCCGGCACTTTTCAACAGCAGGCAGGTGTGATAGGTGTTGATGATGTGGATATGCAAGGAGTTTCTCACGGTTACGTGCGTGTTCGGGTTGGTACCGGCAAAGACAACTTGCTTAGTATGGAAATACCACGCCTTTCCATATTTTTGTTGGGCCAAACAGCGGGCTACCCTTTCCGTGATGCAAACGGAAACCCCAGGCAAATAGTAACAACGGAGATAGTGAGGGAGCGGGCAACCGATGCTGCTGGCAACTATTTATATGAAGATGAATTCCCGTACGGCCCTATATGGATTGAGCGTGAAGAAGAACGGCTGTGGTATGATGAGGATGGAGAACCTTTGTTTTACCCGGGTTCGCTTGCTGATTTCTTTCACTCTCGCCACGGGGTTAGTATTTTTGGCCCGTCCGGGATAACCCAGCCGATAGCAACTGATAGAGATAACCCGTATGCTGCCGGGCGTTGGTTAAGCCAAGGGTTGCTTCTGTTGGATGCCGCAATAGATGAGGTGTCCGAAATGCGCGGCAGGATGGGTGCATATGAAAACCGCCTGACAACTACCGGTTCGGTTTTGGACGGAGCGGGGCTCAACATGACCCAAGCCCTTAGCCGCATGGTAGACACAGATATGGCACTGGAAATGACACGCCTTACCCAATTTAACGTTATTGCACAGGCAGGTATTTCTGTAATCGCCATGTCTAACCAAAGGCCACAGCAAATATTGAACTTGCTCCAGTTTTAGGGGTTGAGGGATTGAACAGGTAGGTTATTATGGATGAGCTGACAAACCGTGTTGTTAATGCCACGCCTCTTGGGCTTTTAATAATATCATACGAGCTGTTGCAGGGGGCGTTGCACCAGGCGGTAGAAGGCATAGAAGCTAAAGACAAAGAAAAAGCTCTGTACCATATACTGCACAGCCAAGAAATATTGCGGGCTATCACCGCCGGGCTTGATTTGAAGCAGAACATAGCAAAAGAGCTGTTGCCTATATACACACACATGAACAATTTGTTAATAGACTGCCAAATAAAAGTGAACCGTGATAGTTTGCAGGAAAAAGTTGCTAAAGATATTGGGCAAGTAAAACAAATGGCAGATATTTTGCTGGAGGGTATAAAAACCCTGCCCGATGTAGACATAGACAAAACAAAGCAAGTATACGCCGGGTTAACGTACCAAAAAGGCGGCAAGCTGGCAGAGTATGTATCAAACAACGAGGGGACAGATTATAAGGTTTGAGGATAATGTTGTAAAACCTTGGAGGCATTGCTCCTTGACCCCAAAATTGCGAAACACATAAATTTCCCACAATTACGGGGGTCGAGGGGGCTGGTCCCCTCGCGGGGTGTGGGGCAGAGCCCCACGGTTTTAAAAAGGAGGG
>JGI24700J35501_10930603_pt1 | contig 16440 bp, 14 predicted proteins | sample TergutTh196P1_FD_35501 | JGI IMG/M metagenome (IMG submission 35501)
CCTGCCCGCCGGCAGGCGGGAGGGGCAGCGCTCCTTGCGGGGTTTGCCTGCCCGCCGGCAGGCGGGGGGCAGCGCCCCAAGGTTTTCATGTTTAGGAGTGATTAAAATGGCAAGACCTGTAACTTTGTTTACTGGGCAGTGGGCAGATTTACCGTTTGAGGATGCTTGTAAGTTGGTGGCATCTATGGGATATGACGGAATGGAGTTGTGTACTTGGGGCGACCATTTGGACGTTTTCAAGGCGGTGGAAGATGCCGAGTATTTGAAGGGTAGAAAAGACACGTTGGCAAAAAATGGGTTGCAATGTTTTGCGATAAGTTGCCATTTGCCAGGGCAGTGTGTGGGCGATTTGTGGGACGAGCGGCTTGACGGCTTTGCTCCAGCACATTTGCACGGAAATCCTGACGGCATTCGAGATTGGGCGATTGAGCAGTGCAAACAAACGGCGCGTGCCGCAAAAGCAATGGGCGTAAAGGTTGTAACGGGCTTTATGGGCAGTCCAATTTGGAAATATTGGTACTCGTTCCCGCAAACAACCGAGCAAATGGTCGAAGACGGCTTTAACAAAATAGCCGAACTGTGGAATCCGATATTTGACGTATTTGACGAGATGGGCGTACGTTTCGCTTTGGAAGTGCATCCCACGGAGATTGCGTTTGATTATTGGAGCACCAAAAAGTTGTTCGAAGTTTTCAAAGATAGACCAACTTTGGGGCTAAATTTTGACCCCAGCCATTTGTTGTGGAACATGATGGATCCCGCCGTTTTCGCAAGAGATTTCGCGCACAAAATATATCACGTGCATATGAAAGATGTAAAGCTGAATTTGGACGGACGAAACGGCATTTTAGGCTCACATTTAACTTTTGGCGATACGCGCCGTGGTTGGAATTTCGTTTCGCTGGGACACGGCAATGTTGACTTTGATGCAATTATTCGGGAACTTAATCAAGTGGGCTATACTGGGCCGCTTTCCGTTGAATGGGAAGATTCGGGTATGGACAGAGTTTTTGGTGCAACCGAGGCTTGCGAGTTTGTCCGCAAAATCAATTTTGATAAATCTAATGTTGCGTTTGATTCTGCTTTGGAAGTGAAGTAATTGTAATAGGAAAATGCTGAAAAAGGGCGAACTTTGGCGATTTTGCCGTTCGTCCTTTTTGGGAATTGGAAATTTGAAATTGTTGAAAATAGGGGAAAATTGGCAATGTTAAATGAATTGCAAAAAACGCAAAAATCACTTAAAAATAGCAAAAATAACGGCGGATTTTCGTATGTTGAAATTTTGGTGGCAATGGCAATTTTGACGATTATTATGTTGCCGATATTTCCTGCTATAATGCAAGCACAGGCTAATCATACGATTGCGATAAATAGGCGGGTTGCACAAGGGCAAGCGGCTACTTTAGCAACTAATTTGCAAGCTGGCGTTGACATTTCTAATATTACTGGCGGCGATAGCGAATTTATTTATCGAATTACTTGGTTGACCAATGAAAATACGCAAAATACAGAACCACTAACAGGCAATACAGCCGAACTTGTGGGCATTTTACCGCCTGTCGAATTTAGCCTTTCTAATAGCAACGATTTGCTATTTGCTAACAGCGAGTTTATTTTAGTGGAAATTTTTGATGTTGACGGAGTTTTGTTGGGAATGTCAGTTGGGCAACGTACGGTTGACTAAAAATTTGCATTTGTTAAAACGTAGGGGCGGATATTATCCGCCCGTTCTTTTCAAATCCGCAATTTTTCCAAACAAACAATTTTTCCAAATCAAAAATATTGCCAAATCAAAAATGTTGCCAAACAATATTTCCAAATCAACAATATTTCCAAAGCAACAATATTTCCAAATCAACAATATTTCCAAATCAACAATATTTCTAAATCAAAAATATTTCCAAATCAAAAATATTCCCAAATCCCAAAATATTTCCAATTTTGCAATTACCATTGCAACAATATTTTTATATTTATATTTTTATTCTAAAAAAGCACAAAATTTTGCAAATTCCCATTAAAAAATTACCCTTGACAAGATTATTTTCTTTTTCATAAAAATAAAGTAAAATTTTGATTAAAATCGTCAAAAAAATATTTACACTCCAAAAAAACTATGCTATAATGAAAATATTAAACGCGGAGGTGATTGGTATGCGTAAGAAAGAAACGATTGCAATGCTCTTGGCTGGTGGCCAGGGGAGCAGGCTTGGAGTTTTGACCGCTACAAAGGCAAAACCAGCCCTTTCTTTTGGCGGAAAATACAGAATTATCGACTTTGCTATGAGCAACTGCATAAATTCTGGTGTTGACACTCTTGGAGTGCTTACTCAATATCTGCCATTACAACTAAACCAACATATTGGTATTGGTATCCCTTGGGATATGGACAGACGTAACGGCGGAGTTACAATTTTAGCTCCCCACTTGAAAAGCGATCACGGCGAATTTTATTCCGGCACGGCTAACGCTATTTTCCAAAATGTTAGCTATATTGACGCTTTTAACCCTGAATACGTCCTAATCCTGGGCGGCGACCACATTTATAAAATGGATTATTCCGAAATGCTACATTTTCACAAAAAAAATAACGCCGATGTTACTGTCGCCGTTCAAGAAGTGCCTTTAGATGAGGCTTCTCGTATGGGAATTATGAACGCCGATGAATCCAGCAAAATTTATGAGTTCGAAGAAAAACCTAAAAATCCCAAAAGCAACCTTGCTTCCATGGGAATTTATATCTTTAATTGGGACTTGTTGAAAGCCGCTCTTGAGGCGGATTCGCTTGTCCACCCTGATAGTGATTTTGGCAAGCACATTATCCCAACATTGCTTGACCAGGGAAAACGCTTGTTTGCCCACCGTTTTAACCAATATTGGAAAGATGTTGGCACGATTGAATCTTATTGGCTTGCTAACATGGATTTAATTCAAACTGTCCCAGAATTTAACCTTTATGAAGATTTTTGGAAAATTTATACTGACAGCGATCATCAACCGCCGTTGTACTCGGGCCCAAACTCTGAAATCACGACAAGTCTTGTTTCTGAAGGTTGTGAGGTTTTTGGTACGGTTAAAAATTCCGTTATCGGTCCAGAGGTTATTATTGGCGAAGGTGCTGTTGTTACCGATTCTATCATAATGGACAAGTGCGTTATCGGCAAAAATACCACCATCGAACGTTGCATTATTGATAGTTCTTGCATAATTGGCGAGGGCGTTACAATGGGAATTGGCGAAAACGTGAAAAATGAACTTAAACCGCACATTTACGATTCTGGAATTACTGTTTTGGGCGAATCTACCGTTGTGCCGAATGGCGTTAAAATTGGCAAAAACTGCGTGCTTTACGGCGAAACCAATGCAACAGATTATCCCAACGGCGAGCTTGTCAGTGGACAAAGCATCGTCTATGGATTGGAGGAAGAATAATGAAAGGTATTGGTATTATTTTAGCGGGCGGCGGTAGCGACAAACGGCTTGGCAAGTTGACGGAATCGCGTGCAACCTCTGCAATGCCCGTTGGTGGTTGTTATCGTTGCATAGATTTCACGTTAAGCAACATGACTCACTCGGGAATTAACAAAGTCGCCGTTATCACGCAATATAATTCACGCTCGTTGCACGACCATTTGTCTTCCTCAAAATGGTGGGATTTGGGACGCAAGCAAGGCGGCTTGTTTGTGTTTTCGCCGTATTTATCGGATGATAATTCTTATTGGTTCCGCGGAACGGCTGATTCTATCTACCAAAACATCACGTATTTGGAACGCAGTAACGAACCGTACGTTGTCATTGCCTCTGGCAACAGCATTCATAAAATTGATTACGGTCAACTTATCAAATATCACGTTGACAAAGATGCAGAAATTACGATTGCGTATGTACCTGCTCCAAAAAATGAGGATTTACGGCAATACGGCGTTATGGATATGGACGAAAACGACCGTGTGCTTGATTTTGAAGAAAAGCCACTTGAACCGCAATCAAAATTTATCTCGTTGGGATTGTATGTGATTTCTCGTACGTTGCTGATTGATTTGCTAAAATCGATAAGTGCTGAAGGTCGGTACGATTTAGCACAGGATATTTTCATGCGTTATCGCAAGCGGCTACGGATTTACGGCTACCGCCATGAGGGATATTGGCGTACATTAAACAGCACAAAAGCCTACTACGACACAAATATGGACTTTTTGCACAGTGATATTCGCAATTTATTCAGTCGCAAATATCCGTTTACACAAACCAAGCCAAAAGACGAACCGCCTGCAAAGTACAATTTTGGTGCAAGCGTGAAAAATAGCTTGGCAGGAAGTGGCACGATTTTGAACGGAAAAGTGGAAAATTCTGTGCTATTTCGCAAAGTTTTCATTGGAGAAAACTCTAATGTAACAAATTCGATTATCATGGACGGTTGCAAAATTGGCAATAATTGTGTGGTTGACAACGCAATTTTGGATAAAGAAGTTACATTAAATGACGGCGTTCAAATTATCGGCAGTAGCGGCGAACCTGTTATTGTAACTAAAAAAACGATTTTATAGGGAAAAAATGATGTAGGGGCGAAAAATTTCGCTCCTACATTTGCGAGATTGTAGTAGTGCGTAACGTTCGTACAAATGGCTTAATTGGCGGATTTGCTTTTGTAAAATTTATTGTTATCCATTTTTTTACACTCAAATAAAACACTCCTCGATTTTGCGAAGTTTAATCAAATGGTGGCTTACGTGGAAACCGTTGACTTGTAGGATACCTTGGAAATCGGTCTTTTGGATAAGGATGCCTTGGATGACGATCTGGATAGTTATAATTGTTCAACCTGCACTGTGGGCATGGACTCATTATGTGTTTTATATAACCTAAATGATATGGGCAACGATAACATGGCGGTTTTAGGGTTTTTAATGTTGATTCTAATACTGATATTACTGCGTTTTTTATTATGCTCAAATAAATTTTCCTCTCTTTATGCAATTTTAGCAAGCCACAACTGGCGGATAATATCCGCCCCTACGGCAATTTAATGCTAGTTAAATCCAATTTTAAGCCATTTTGCGTAAACAATAAATTTGTCAACGATTGGCTAGGCAAATTATTTTTGCCTTTGGAACATAAAACTGTATTAGAATTTTGCTCAAATTGCCAAAATTCGGAGGTTTCGGATGTACTATACAGGCTGCACAAACGCAAACGATCGTCCGCTGTATTGGAATTTGACCAAACTTCGATGATTAAATCGGGACAACCTGCCATTTTGTACGTTTTGTCAGATTCTTGTACTTTGTTTTCGTAAAAAATCATGTAATCGGGTTGCACAAACCTTGATTCTGCAAGCAAATCTTCCGATATAAAGTTGTCGTTCACATTGTAAAGTTGCGGACTGGGAAATCCCTCAAAAAAGCGTAAATCTCCTTTATAGGCTAATGCACTGTTTTCTCGGTATAAAGCCATGGAATTTGTCCAAAGTTGAGAAGAATAATCTATGCCCATCACATTGCCGATTCGTTCCAATATTTTGCTGTGCCGCGGATAAACCGCCATATCATAAATTTGACTATACATAATGTCCTCCTATAGAAATTTTATCAATCTAATAATATCATATAATTTTGTAAATGTCAAATAAATTTCTTGCAAATATATTTTTTTTGTTGTAGAATAAAAAAGGACAATTTAGCATATTTTAATGCGTAAAATAAGAGGAGTTACTATGTTTGAAAGAGATTTAGCTATTGATTTAGGCACTACAAATACTGTAATACTGGAAAAAGGTAAGGGAATCATCCTAAACGAGCCGTCTGTGGTGGCGATAAACGCCAATACAAAAGAAATTTTTGCTATCGGATTAGATGCAAAAGGTATGTTGCCAGCGGTTCCTGGCAATGTGAATCCGCTGCAGCCCATAAAAGACGGCGTTATTACCGATTTTGATCACACTCGTGAAATGCTAAAGCACTTTATGATAAAGGCAAAAGTTGCCGCAAAATTTGCCAAACGTCCGCGCGTTTTGGTTGCTGTGCCAATGGTTATTTCGCGAGCCGAAAAACAAGCCGTTTCACAAGTTTTGCGAGCAATCGGCATTAAGAAAAAAGATATTTTTTTGATAGACAAAATAAAAGCCGCCGCAATTTGCGAAAATTTGCCAATAGACAAACCTCAAGGTAGCATGATTGTTGACATCGGCGGCGGAACAACCGACTCCATTGTAATGTCTATGAACGAAATTGTCGCTGGCAACTCAACTAATATTGCTGGCGATAAACTAGATGAATCCATTGCTGCCTACATAAAAAAACAGTACAATACCGCAATCACCGTGCATACCGCCGAAACTATCAAAAATACTATCGGCTGTGCATACGAAAACGATTCCAAAAAAACTTGCGAAATAAAAGGCGTTGACTTAACTACAAATAGCTCAAACTCGCTGACAATCAAACCAAACGAAATTGCCGCCGTCTTAAAAGAGCCTATTCAAGGCATAATTACCTCAATAAAGCAGGTGCTAGAAAAAACTCCGCCCGAACTTTCTTCCGATATAATGCAAGCGGGAATTACGCTAACTGGCGGCGGCTCGCTACTAAAAGGAATAAACCGCCTAATCTCGGAAGAAACTGGCGTTGCAATAAACTCTGCCGAAAACGTTCTGCAATCAGTAACCGACGGAATGCACATTGTCTTTAATAATTTTGAAAATATGCAACATTTATTAACTTCTTTGGAATAATTTGGAGGATTTATGGAGTTACTTTATAAATACAAACGCGCTTTCTTGTTAGTCGGTATGGGAATTTGCGTTGTTGCTATGATTATTACACTTAATCCCGATTACCGACCAGGCGTTTTGGCTCGATCGCTAGCAATGGTAATAACGCCCTTGCAAAGCGGAGCAACCGCCGCAACAAACTGGGTTACATCTCGCTTTTCGCTACTTTGGGAAATGGATGCTCTGCAACAAGAAAATATCTTGCTACGCGAGCAAATCGGCTGGCTAGAGATTGAAAACCAACGGCTGCAACTTGCCGGCGAAGAAAATCGGCATTTGCTAGAATTGGTTGACATCCGCGAACGTTACGCCGAGTTGCCAACCATCGGCGCTAGAATCATCAGCCACGATCACAGCGGTTGGTATTCCAGTTTTAGCATCGACCGCGGCACTCGCGACGGCATCGAGCCAAACATGGTTGTGCTTGGTCCTGGCGGATTAGTTGGCGTTATAAATCAAGCATTTACAACCCATTCGCAAGTGTTTTCCATAATAGACGACCGCACAATAGTAGCGGTTCAAAGCGTTCGCACACAAGATGAGGGAATGGTTCGTGGCGACAGCACTTTAATGGGCAACGGACTAATCCGCATGGATCACATAAGCTACACCGCCCAAATTATGGCGGGCGACGAACTTATTACCTCAACATTAAGTGCATTATTTCCGCCAGGAATCCGTGTAGGAACAGTTGTTGACATTCAACCAACTTCGGACGGATTAGCCCAATTTGCAATAGTAAGCCCAGCCGCAAATGTAATGCAACTAGAAAGCGTTTTGGTAGTTACGCAATCGCTATCCGAAGTGGAAACTTACCAAGATGAGCAGTAAAGTGGTGTTTTCGAAAAATGTAGCTTTGTAAAAACGGGCGGATAATATCCGCCCCTACAGTCCGCAATATAAGGGCGACCGAGACGGTCGCCCCCACGAAACACCAAAATTTGCAAATTAAACATTTTTTACGTAAACAATAAAAAAATAGCGGGTCAAGGGCGCGCGCGTCCTTGCGGGTGTGGGCAGCGCCCACGGTTTTAAGGAGGAGATTTTATGGTACGAGAATTATTGGCTGTTTTGGTTTCGGCTTTGGTTTCTTTGCCTGGTGCTAGTGTTGCCATGGCGGATATTGAAGTTGAGCCGCCACCAACTCGAGCGATTGAACAGCGGGCGGTTGAAACTGTTGCCGCTCCGACAAGCAACACCGACCGAGATTTTAGAGGAGTTTGGGTTGCAACCGTAATAAATTTGGATTTCCCAAGCAGAGCAGGGCTTTCTAATGCGGAAATTATGCAGGAAATTGACTATATTGTGCAACATTCCCGTTCGGTTGGCATGAACGCAATCGTTTTGCAGGTTCGTCCTGCTGGCGATGCACTTTATCCGTCGGCAATTTTTCCGTGGTCAAAATATTTGACTGGCGAACAGGGTTTAGCCCCGCCTGGCGGTTTCGATCCCCTCGCCTACTGGATTGAGCAATCTCATGCAAATGGCTTGGAATTGCACGCTTGGGTAAACCCATATCGAGTAACGCATTCCACTTCGCAAATAACAGATGTCAACCAGCTGGCGGCGAATAATCCCGCACGGCTTAATCCGCATTTGGTTGTTCAGCACAGCAATGCACTTTATTTTGACCCTGGTAGACCAGAGGCTCGCCAAATTATTTTAGACGGAATCGCCGAACTTCTGCATAACTACAACATTGACGGCATTCACTTTGACGATTATTTTTATCCTGCACGAGATTTTAACGATGCGGCATCTTTTGCAATGTACGGCGCAGGACAAACTTTGCACGATTGGCGAGTTGCTAACGTAAACACCCTTGTTTACAGCGTTCGCGAACTTATTGACGAAATTCGCCCTAGCGTAAAATTTGGAATTTCCCCAACAGGAATTTGGGCAAATTCTAGTACAACTCCGCTTGGTAGCAACACGCGCGGCTATCAACATTACATTGAGATTTCTGCCGACAGCCGCCGCTGGATTCAAGAGGGCTGGATTGATTACATCATCCCGCAAATATATTGGCACATTGGCTTTGATATTGCCGATTATGCGACACTTCTTCGCTGGTGGGAAGATGTTGTGCGCGGCACAAATGTTGGCTTGCACATTGGACACGCCGCTTGGCGCGAACACGAAAATCAAGCCAACTTTAACGGCGAAATTTTGCGACAGCTGCAAATGAACGAGGCATCCGATGTTGTTACTGGAAGTGTTTTCTTCCGTTGGGCAAGTTTGCGTGGCTCGGTGGGCGAAACCCTCCGCAACTGGTACGCTGCTCGTCCGCAATCCGCATTTGTTCCTGGCGAATTTTCACCCAGTTCACCAGGAACGGCAGGAACAGCACAACGTCCGCCAGTTATGCTTATGGACAGCTTAACCATCGGTTTACCTACAGGAAATGTCAACGTTCCAGGCGGCACAGCTGGACACACCATTGTTGGAACAAGCGTTCCGCATTTGCCGCTGTTTATGAACGGCGAACTCGTTACTAATCGTACTTCCGAGGGCTTTTTTTCGGTATTTCCCAGTTTAGCGGACGGCGAAAATGTTTTCGAGTTTACACAAGAAGGATTGCCCTCGGTTAGCCGAACAATCACTCGTGGAGCTGCTCCGCCACCTGCACCGCCTGCAACTGATACACCTGCACCAACTCCAACGCCAACTCCTGTGCAACGTGAATATTCCGAGCCATATTATGCGGTAATAACTGCGAATAACGCTTGGCTTTTCCCAAATGCTGCCGTAACTGGCGGTAGTAGCCAACTTTTGCAACCAGGCACAACCGACCGAATCGTCGGCAGTGCTAGAGATGGCTCATGGTTGTTGCTTTCTAATGGTGGCTGGATTGAGGCTGATTCTGCTGAACAAAACCGCGAACGCTCGGTTGTCGAGAACATTTTGCGTGGCGGAACTTTCGCCAGAGACGGGCATTTAGAACTTATTAGTTGGCAAATATCTCGTGGCGCGCCGCCCATTGTGCGAACCGTTTTTGAGGAAAACGAACTCACTTTATACTTTGGAATGCACACAGCACCTCCGCAAATGAACGTGGCACAACCGCCCGAAACTTCGCTGTTTGAATCGATGCACAGCGGCGTTACAGAAGACGGAATCCCATATATTACTTTCGTTGCACGAGAAGACAGCCGAATCAACGGCTATTACTTGTCAGAAGTCAATACGCGTTTGCGATTGACTGTAATGTCGCCACGTCCGTTGTATCAAAATTGGCGTACGCCGTTTAACGGGTTTACTTTTGTAATCGATCCTGGCCACGGCGGCAGTGATTACGGTGCAATAGGTCCAATGGGACGAGATTTAGCCGAAAAGCACATTGTTTTGGCAAATTCGGAAAAATTGGCGGAACGTTTAGAATTTTTGGGTGCAGAAGTTATTCTCACAAGGGACAACAACGACGACGATTTAACCCTGCACGACCGCGTGCTGATTAGCCATAATGTAATGCCCGATATGTTCATCTCGATGCACGCAAACAGCATTGCCGAAACCACCAATGCAGAAGATATTCGAGGTTTTACAGTGTGGTATCGCAACGAAACAAGCCATTTTGCCGCCGCAACTTTTTTGGATAGATTGCACGATGTCAACCCGCTTTCTAACCGTTGGATTCAGACAAACCAAGCCAATTTTTACGTGTGTCGCCCTTCGTGGACCCCGTCAATTTTGCTAGAGGCTAGTTTTATGCCAAATATTGAAGATTTTGCATGGATGATAGATCCCGCAAATCAAAACCAAATGGCAGATGATACAGTCGCCGCTTTGATGGATTATTTTATGAGATGATATGAAAGGAATTTTGCAAAATTATAATATTGCAAATGCTGAAATATGGGCGAACCTGCCTACTGGACTGGCAGGTTCGCCCATACAAAATAAATTTTTAAGTGCCGATTAGCAAAGGAAAAAACTATGATTTCAATATCAGAAGTAAAAAGCAAAGTAACAGCCGTTTGCGACAATATCCAAAAAGTAATGGTGGACAAACAAGCGGAAATAACTCTTGTTTTAACCGCATTGTTGGCGACTGGGCACGTTCTTTTGGAGGATGTTCCTGGAACTGGCAAAACAACGCTCGCAAAAGCCTTGGCGGCATCAATAAACGGCAATTTCAAGCGGATTCAGTTTACGCCAGATTTATTGCCAACCGATTTAACTGGGCTTAATGTGTACAATCCCAAAACTGGCGATTTTGTTTTTAAGGCTGGCGGATTGTTCACAAATATTTTATTGGCGGACGAAATTAACCGTGCCACGCCGCGCACGCAATCTGGCTTGCTAGAATGTATGGAAGAACGGCAAATTTCAATGGACGGCGAAACTTACAAGCTACAACCGCCGTATTTTGTCATTGCTACGCAAAATCCCATCGAAACGCAAGGTACTTTTCCGTTGCCAGAAGCTCAACTTGACCGCTTTTTAATGCAACTTTCAATCGGTTATCCAGCCAATGAATCGGAAATTATTACCCGATTTTTGCATAACAGCCCACTAGAAACGCTTTCTGCCGTGAGCGATGTTCGTGATTGGGAAACCATGCAGAAAACGGTCGCAACCGTGAAAATTCACGAGGATTTGTGCCAATATATAGCCGAAATTACCGCAAACACTCGCAAACACGATGCCGTTGCTTTAGGAGTAAGCCCGCGCGGTTCGTTGGGTTTGGCAAAAGCGGCTCAAGCCTTTGCAGCCATCAACGACCGAAATTACGTTATCCCAGAGGACATAAAATATTTAGCACCGTACGTTTTGGCGCACAGGCTAGTTTTGCGGAGCGTTGGTCAAAATACCACCAAAATGCAAGTTATTCACGACGTGCTTAACGGCGTGCCTGTTCCCACGGAGAATATTTGGAAATGACGGCGCTCGGAATTTTTTTTGCGTTGCTTACTGCTTTGCTGATTGTTCGGCTTGTTTACAGCAAAATTTGCTTGCAAAATTTGGACGTGCAACTGTTTTTTTCCAAAAAATCGGCTGTTGAGGGCGATTCGCTTGTGCTTTCCACAATTTTGACCAATGACAAATGGTTGCCTTTGCCGTGGGTTGCCGTAAAATTTCAAATTTCACGCTTTTTACGGTTCTCGGATATAGCAAGCGCGCAAATTTCGGACGATTATTATCGCAACGATTTGTACAACATTTTAATGTACCAAAAAATTACTCGACGGCTAGAATTTGAATGCGGGAAACGTGGCTATTACCGCCTAAAAAATCTCGATGTTACTAGCTGGGATATTTTGATGGATAAAAAATATGTCAAAAAAATCCCGTGTAACGCCAGTTTGACGGTTTATCCGTCCACGTTGCAGTTGCCCGAAATTAACGAGATTTTTACAAGAATCAACGGCAACATACAGGCACGGCGTTTTATCCACCCCGATCCGTTCACATTCCGAGGAATCCGCGAATATTCCTACAGCGACCCAATTAAAGCGATAAATTTTAAGGCAAGCGCCAAAACGCAAAATTTAATGGTAAATTTATGGGATTATTCCGTTTCGCGGAACGTTGTTTTATTGCTAAATTTACAGCGGCAAAGCCTGTGGCACAACGAAATTTTAGATGAACGTGCAATTAAAATTGTGGCATCTTTAGCGGAACGCCTTTTGTCAACTCATATTCCAGTAAAATTTATCACAAACGCCGCTGGAATTGTTACAGGAAAGGGCGTAAATCTGCCTGAATGCACTACTCCGCAACACATCGACAACATTTTAGAAGCACTTGCTCACATAAATTTAGATACAACCGAAATCGAAACCACGTTCACAGAAACGCTAAAATCCGCATTCGAGCGGCATCACACCGAGCCTGAATATTGGATTGTGTCAACCTACCACGGCAAAGATTTAGAAAATGAATACAATCGTATCTCAAATTTAGGTGCAACCACAATTTGGATAATTCCGCATTCCCAGCAAGTGCAAGTGGATGAATCCCTGCAAAAATTGGAAAGTGTGATTTTGGTTGAGTGAAAAATTATTATATTTGAACAAATTAAAAATAAATTTATGTGGGAGACAATAGATGGATAATATCTGCCCGTCCAGCAGGCGGGTTCGCCCTCTACAAAACCGCCTACCGTAGGGGCGGATATTATCCGCCCGTATTTTTTAATTTGATTTTACTATAAAACAAAAATTTGCCAAAATTTTCCCCAAAAAAATAAAATTTAGCGGCTCAAGGGCGCGCGCGTCCTTGCGGGGTTTGGGGCAGAGCCCCAAGGTTTTGAAAGAGGTATTTTATGAATCAAAAGCGTATGTTTACGAAAGTTTTGTTGTATAATTTGGTGCAGTTTGCGTTGATTTATGGCGTTGCAATTTTGGTGGCTAGCTTGATTTTTGACGAAGTTTCGGCTATTTTGTATACGCTGTTGACGTTTGTTCCGTTTATATTCTATTTTTATGTTAGAACCTTTGTTAAGAACCGAATTTTAATGTTTGTCCTGCATTTTGCCCCAATTTTTTTGACGTTTTTGTTGTTTTCAAACTTGATGGAGCAGGTTTTTATGGTTGGCATTTTGGCAATAATGACGTTAATCTCGATTGCAAACAGGATAAAAAATACAAAAATACGGCTTGATAGCGGTTTTGGCGTGTTTGTCTCGGTTTTGTTGACTATACTTTGCTTTTTGGGCGTTTGGCAGGGTTATCAATTTTTGGCGACTGTTTACCCAATTTTGATAATGATTGCCGTTTTGTCAACAATTTTATTTTCGCGGATAGATCGCACGGATTCCTCGCTTGAGGCAATTACGCAAACGTCAACCCAACCAATCGACCGTATTTTGACTTTTGACAATAAGACAAATCCCATTTTGCTGATTATTTTGGTGGTGGTTAGTTTGCTGTTTTGGCTGTTGCTGATAAATCCGCTGTTGGTGCAGATTAGCTATATTCAATTTACGGCGAATCCTATCGAGTTGCCCGAGCCAGATTTACCCGAGCCGCCACCAGCCGCCGAAAACACGGGCATGAATTTAGGTTTATTACTCGGCGACGAATTAGCCCAGCCGCATCCTTTTTGGGAACTACTTTCGGCTTTGGTTTTCTTTTTAATGCAAGCGGCGGCGTTACTTTTTGCAATATTTTTGGTTATTCGCGGAATCATCATGTTATACCGCTTTACGGCGTATAATCGGCAAAATATCGCCGATACAACCAAAATTGAGGAAAAAACATTCATTTTTTCGCAGAATGCGAGCAATATCCGCTTGCCTTTCCTCGATTTCTTCAACCTGCCAGCCGACAAAACTAGAGCCGCTTTTCGTAAAAAAATTATCCACCACAGAAAAAAAGGCGTTCCGCTAACAAAATTTGATACGCCAAAACAAATTGCCCAAAAAATTTCCCATGCGGAAGATATATCCCAGCTTGCCGCCGATTACGAAAAAATCCGCTATTACGGCGAAAATCCATGATTACAATTTATATTTTTATTGTCGGTTTATGCTTTGGATCGTTTGCAAACGTGATTATCTACAGGTTTCCACGTAAAATTTCGATAATTTCGCCGCCGTCGTTTTGTATTTTTTGTAAAAAAAAATTAAGTTTTTTTGATTTATTGCCGATAATAAGTTATACAGTTTTATTAGGTAAATGTCGCTACTGCAGAAAACCAATAAACTTGCGGTATCCATTGATAGAGTGCATTTGTGCCATAATTTTTGTAGTCAACTTTACGCTTTATCCTGTGATTATGTTTGTGCCGTTGACAATTTTAGCCTTTGTTTTGTTATGCGTTGCGAGCATCGATTACGATACGCAAATTATATCCGATGTTTTTATAATAATTTTGGCAATAACAGGGATTTTTTGGCTAATTTTTGCCGAATTTTTGGGCATTATGCACAATATCCCGCAAAACATTTTGCAAAATGCACTAATCGCTGTGCTTGTCGGTGCTTTGCCTTTGTGGATTATTGACAAATTAACTTTGCTGTTTCTAAAGCAAGATGGATTTGGTTATGGCGATATTAAACTTATGGGCGTTGTTGGGTTATTTTTGGGTTGGCAACTAATTTTGGTGGCGTATCTGTTTGCATTTGTGGCAGGCGGAGCGGTGGCAACGGTTTTGCTAGCAACCAAACAAGCCAAACCTGGGCAATACATAGCGTTTGCACCATTTTTGGCAATCGGAATAATGCTTGCGTTATGGTTCGGAAAATTTTTTATTTTTTTATAAATTTCTATTCCATAACTGCAAATTAAATGTTATAATCTAATTAGAACATTTTTATAATGTGGCAAATGTAATTACTTAAGGTGAGGAGGAAACTGCTACAAAGTTGTATTTTAGGTAAGTGTAGCAGGGTTTTATATGGCTAAAAATCATAAAATTTATTTGGTGGATGATAGCGATACATATCGTGCAATAGGGGAAAGTATCCTAAAAGAACACTACACTGTGCTTACTTTTCCGTCGGGCGAAAAACTTTTAGAAGTGTTGCAAGGTGGCAAAAATTTGCCCGATTTAATATTACTAGATGTCGAAATGGACGGAATGACAGGCTTTGAAACGATTGAAGAGCTAAAAGCTAATCCGCTAACAATGAACGTTCCTGTTATTTTTTTAACGGGATTATCTAATCCTGAAGACGAGGCATACGGCTTTTCGTTGGGTGCAACCGATTATTTAACCAAGCCGTTTTCTGCACCACGCTTGCTAAAACGCTTGACGGTGCATTTGCGTATGATCGACCTGGAAAAAGATTTAGCAAACGTAGAAGAAAAAGCTGAAGTTGTCGCAGGTGAAATAGTTGACGAAATACGCGACCTTAACATGATTCGCGAGGCAATGATGCAATGGGCGTTAGAACTAATCGAGTTCCGCCGCGATGTTACTCGCCGTCATCTTGAACGCATAAAAAGTTGTATGAAAATTTTATACGAAGCAGCAAAATACGAAGGTCCATACATTGACGAAGTTTCTGATTGGGACGGCGATGCTTTGTTGCTTGCATCTAGTTTGCACGATGTTGGTAAAGTTAAAATACCTGACCTTTTGGTACTAAAAAAGACCCGTTTAACCGATTCGGAACGTGAAATAATGCACGGTCATTGCGAATTTGGTAGACAACTCATCGAGAATTTGCGCGAACGCATTGAGCATTTGCCCTATTTTCAAGATAGTTCCGCCGCTTTGGAACATTCCAAAACGTTCTTTAAGTTCGCTTTGGCAATGACCTATTATCATCATGAAAAATGGGACGGCACTGGCTACCCAGATTCTCTTAATAGCCAAATTATCCCACTAGAAGCCCGCATGATGGCTTTGGTCGATGGCTACGATGCACTAGTTTCTAAACGGGAATATCGTCCTGCTCACAGCCACCAAGAGGCAATCGAAATAATTAAAACAAGAAAAGGCGTTTATTACGATCCCGCTTTAACCGATTTGTTTATTGGCCATGAAAAAGAAATCGAAAAAATTAACCAATCTTTTTAACAAATTAACAAAAATTTGCAAAATTACAAATTCAAAAAAGGCGACTATATTGTCGCCTTTTAGGTTGGGAAATTTTGGCAAAATTATACTCAAACAACTTTACAAAACCTAAAACCTCGGGCGCCCGCCTGCCGGCGGACAGGCTGCCCGAACCCGCAAGGACGCGCGCGCCCTTGACCCGCATTTTTTGTTAAATTGAT
>JGI24700J35501_10930602_pt1 | contig 16433 bp, 7 predicted proteins | sample TergutTh196P1_FD_35501 | JGI IMG/M metagenome (IMG submission 35501)
AAAACCCAGATGGGGTTTTTGGAGGTTGCTCAGAGAAAACCGCTAACTCCTTATACTGCAGGCAGTTAGGAGTTTGCGGTTTTCTCTAAAGGGTACGTCGTACCACCGGTACGCAACCTCTAAAAACTGAAGTTTTTAGAGGTTGCCTAAAGGCTCACACCAAGACACGAAGGGCTACAGGCGGCTAATGGTTCCAATGTCAAGGCCGGTAATCTTGCTTACCACCTTCTGCATGGCATGGTAGCCGTCGCCTTTCTTTAACTGCCCCGCTATCATTTTCGATTGGTAAAAGGCAACCCGTTTTTGGAAGTCTGCCTTGAGCAGGCTGATGAGTATTTTCACATATTTTATGTTCCCGAAGATCGACTTGAAGACAACGTCGCTTTTCGGGGACAAAAACACGCTGATTTTTCGCGTTGTTTCACTTGCCATAGTTTAATAATACCCGCTTCGCAGCCCCTTGTCTAGGGAAACGCTGATTAGCGTCGAGTTAATCAGTCTTGACTAACTTGTGTTTTTTTCCGGCTTTTGGTATACTGCACTTGTTGTTGCGGACAAGAGCAAAGGGGTTCTATGAAAAAATTTTACAGCAGTTTGAAAATAAGGACAAAAATACTACTCGGTTTTTCCACAGTTGCGGTTATCATGCTTCTTATGATTGGCTACACCTTGGTTGGCCTGCAAGGGATAATTCACTCTTACGAAAACCTCGTGGCAGGACACTGGCTCAGAAGAGATGCCCGCTTTGAATACCGGTACGCTTTTGAATCCATGCAAAGACACGCCAACGCCATGCTCATGTACGCCGGCATAGAAGATGCCGCCAGCATTCAGCTTTCCTTTGACGCGGCCGAAAGAGCCTTTCAGACGTGTGGATTGCCGGCATCGACGCGGAGATGCGCCGGACGGAAAGCATGACCTACTTTATCATCGTCGTCGGCCTCATTTTAATCGTAATAGCCACCGCCGGCGTTACACTGATTACCACCTACGCCATAAGCAGGCCGATTGTCCTTGTGTCCGATGCCCTAAAGGACATTTCCCAAGGCGAAGGGGATTTAACCGTGGCGATAAAAATCAGCTCTGACGACGAGATCGGCAGGATGGCGCGTTTCTTCAACGAAACGCTGGAAAAAATTAAACGCCTTGTCATTGACATCAAGGGGGAGTCGGGAACTCTGTCGGTCATTGGCGGGGACTTGGCGGGCAAGATGAACGAGGCGGCCGCCGGTGTTAGCAAAATTACCGCCAACATCCAGAGCATAAGGGGGCGGGTGGAAAAGCAGAGCAGCAGTGTAAGCAACGCTCACGCGAACATGAACCGGCTTGTTGCAAACATCGACAAGCTGGACGACCATGTGGAAAAAATGAGCGGCAATGTTTCTTCCTCGTCTTCGGCGGTGGAGGAGATGGCGGCCAACATTCGCTCGGTTACCGACAGTTTGAACAAAAACAGCGCGAAGGTAAAGTCGCTTATGGACGCCTCCGAGCTTGGGCGCGCCGGGCTTAACGCGGTGGCGCAGGATATTCAGGAAATCGCCAAGGAGTCTGAGGGGCTTTTGGAGATTAACGCCGTTATGGAAAACATTTCCAGCCAGACAAATTTGCTTTCCATGAACGCCGCAATACAGGCCGCACACGCGGGCGAGGCTGGCAAGGGTTTTGCCGTGGTGGCCAGCGAGATTCGCAAGCTGGCGGAAAGTTCCAACCGGCAGTCCAAGACGATTGGCGATGTGCTCAAAAAAATCAAGGTTTCTATAGAAAAGATAACCGGCTCCACGGGGAACGTGCTTGACAAGTTCGAGTCGATTGACTCTGGCATCAAGGCGGTGGCGCAGCAGGAGGATGTTATTCTTCGCGCTATGGAAGAGCAGGAGATTGGCAGCCGGCAGATTGTCGATGGTGTTCTGGAAATAACGGAGATTGCCAACCAAGTGAAGAGCGGCTCGAATGAAATGCTGGAAAGCGCCAAAGAGGTGATTCAAGAGAGTCGCGAGCTTGAAAGGGAAACCGGCGAAATTAACTCCAGCATGGAGGGGATGGCCTACGAAGCCGGCGAGATAAACAGGGCGGTAAGCTACGCCAACGACGCGAGCAACAAAAACCGCCAGGCCATAGAGCAACTGATAAAGGGCGTTTCCCGCTTCAAGGCCGGCTAGCCGGCGGCGGGCTATCGGGAGTATCTCGCACGAGGCACAGAGGGCAGATTAGAAAAGGCGGCTTCATTTCTAGCTAATCCCCTCAAAATCTTCTATTATATGAGGCAGGAGGGAAGCGCGGTCATATCACGGTTCCGCCTGCCATCCTAACCTTAGTGCCTTTGTGTCTTTGTGCCTTCGTGTGAACCTATCCCGAATTATTGTGCCTTCGTGTGAACCTATCCCGAATTATTGTGCCTTCGTGTGAGTTTTTTCCAAAAAAGTTTCCCGGCCGCTGTTGAAAAGCGAGGGGGAAAATCATAAAATAGAGCATGATCGATACTGTGCAACCCGGCGGCTCTGTTTTTAAGGCTGCAGCGAAATACTCTGTTCCTGTTCTTTTGGGCTATGTGGCTTTAGGCTCCGCCTTCGGCCTTTTAGTTGTGGACACGGGCTACCCTTGGTGGCTTAGTCCCGTAATGAGCCTCATCATGTTTGCCGGGGCGGGGCAATTTATCGCGGTGGGGCTTTTTGCCGCTGGAATTGGCCTTTGGGAGGCCGCGCTGGTTCAGCTTGTGGTGAACGCCAGACATATCGCCTACGGTTTTTCCATGTTTAAGCGGTTTAGCGCGGCCGGGGCCGCAAAATACTATCTTGCCTTCGGCATGACGGACGAAACCTTTGCCCTTTTAAGCTCGATGCCGGAAAACGCTGGCGGCAACCCCAAAAAGTTCATGCTTTGGGTTACGGCGATGAATCAGTTTTACTGGGTCTTCGGCTCGACGCTGGGCGCGATAATCGGCTCGCTTATTCCTTTTAACATTGAAGGTGTCGGCTTTGCCCTTACTGCCCTGTTTGTGGTGCTTATGATAGAACAGATGCTTAAAATGCGAAAGCCGGGTATCTTTGTTATTTCCGCGCTGTCTGCGGTGCTGGGGGTTGTCTTGTTGCCGCCTCGCATGGCCTTGCTTGCCGCAATTGTATTGGCTTTGCTGCTCGCCTTTGGCATGGCCCGCTTTGCGGATAAAAACCGGGGGGCTGCCCCATGATGACCGCAACAAACGAGGCGCTTCTTCTTGTCCTTGTCATGGGGGGCGTGATTTTTTTCTGCCGTGTGTTTCCGCTGTTGTTTTTCCGCACGGATAACTTTCTACAAGATTCCGGCAAAGGGGCGGTTTTTATCGGCTTTGTCGAAAAAACCGTGCCGCCTGTTGCCATGACGGTTCTGGCCTTCAATGCCATTGCCGGCTCTTTCGGCGAAAGTGCCCGCCAGCCCCTTCCCCTTGTTATCGCCGTTGTTTTTACCGCCGTGGCGCATCTTTGGCGGCGCAACGCCTTGATCAGCATTTTCGGGGGAACCGGCCTTTACATTCTACTGAACGCGCTTTCGGGGTGAAGGGCCACGGCAAACGCATGAATGCTCGAGCTTCGGAATTTACTCCCATTTTTATCACACAAAGGCACGAAGTTGAGGCAGGGGGAATTAGTCTGGGGGGTCAAGTTCGTTGTATTCGAAGAGGAGTTTTACAGCCGCTTTGGAAAGTTTAAGCGAGGCGGCGATCTCTTCGACACTCCAGCCCTGTTCCATGAGCCTTTTTGCATTGTCGCGGTCTTGCGGCAGAATCGAACTGCCTAGACGACGGTCCTTTGGCGAGGCAGGAGACGGCGCGGCATCCTGCTCTGCCGGGGCGCGGCCGGTCTTTTTCTTGGCCGTGGAAGCCATTTTTTCATAATCGTGGGCAAAAGAGTCCTTCATTTCTTTGTTAAGACGCAACTGGTCTTGGGCTTCTTTTTTAAGCCCGGCAAGCTCGTCTTCGATCTCCACAATCCAGTCCCTGGCTTTATTCATCGCCTTAATTCGCCTTTCAATATCGGCAAGCGTTTGATCCAAAGCGGCCAGCTTTTCCATCGTGTCGGCGGCCTTTTCATTGTCCGCCGACAGAACGTCAATGGACTTCCGCAAATCGTCGCTCTGCGTGGAAAGAGAAGCCAGATTTTTCGCAATCTCCTGCAAGCCGTCTTCGGTATCCTGCAAGGTTTTGAAATTGCGGTCTATGCTTTCGGTCGTCTCTTCCAGCATCTTCGCCTTTGCCTGCAGCCGCTCGTACTTCGTCTCGGCCTCCCGGATGGAATCTTCCAGCTTCCTTATCTGCACCTGCACCTCGGAAAGCGTGTTGTCCGAAGTAAGCACATGGGCAAGCTTGTCCTCTACCGCCTGGGAAGTTTCCATAAGACGATTGTAGTCCTTTTCCAGCGATTCTATGCGGTGCTTGTCCGACTGGAAACGCGCCATCTTCGCGCTAAGCTCTTCTTCCAGCCGCTTCGCGCGGGCAAACTGGCTTTCAAGCTGGATAATCTCGCTCTTGCGCGTATCAAGACGATCAAGCTCCACTTCGGTTTCCCGCATCCTTTGCTGAAGCTGTTCCTTAAGCTCCTCGGTTTCGGCAAAGATTTTCGATTGAACCTTCAAGTCCTTGCGAATGTCCTCGATAGTTTTGCGGAAATCCGAAAGCCGCCCTTCGTTTTCCTCGGCGGCCTCCCGGTTGCGGCGGCGAAGCTCGTTTAAGGACTCGTCCATGTCCCGGATCTGGGCATTGTACTGATTCTGCCACTGTTCGACCATCTGCTTGGAATCTTCGATAGTGATTTCGATGTCGGTGTACGTCTTTTGGGACGTGGTGAAAATTCTATCCAGCTTTTTTTCAAGCTCCTTCTCGCTAGAACGGATAGCCTCCTGCATATTCTGCTGGTAGGTCTCCATTTGGTTTTTAACCTCGTTTTGAGCCTCCGCCGCAATCGAGTTGATTTCCGCCAAGTTTTGCTTGACCTGCTCGGAGAACAAGTGCCGCGAGCGGTCGGCATCCTGAATGTCCACCCGGATCTTGCTTTCGGCAGAGGCCGCTTCCTGTTTTATAAGCTCCATTTCGGCGGCAAGCCTTTCGGTCAAGCCGGAAATGCTTTTTCGCTGGTTGGAGATGATGCGCTCTTCGATTTTTTGATACTCTTCGGCGCTTTCGCTTTCCGCCCTTTCAAGAAGCCTTTGCATATCGCCCCGGTGAGCCTTGAACTCCTCCCTTATGTCCTCTTTGCATTTTTCAAGATCGGCGCCAACCCCGCTGTGGAAACCGTCAAGCTCTTTTTCCACGTTTTCAAAGGCCTGCTGCTTGATAATGGCCACCTCTTTTTCCATGCCGGCAAGCTCCCGCCGGAAAGCGTCGATTTGGGTGGTAAGCTGTTCGGCCGCGCCTTCCCGGGCAAGCCGAGATTTTTCCTCGAAGTCGCTAAAGCCGAAGTTGACCCTGTCAACAGCCGCTTGAATGGAAGAACGCAGTTCGGTTTCCAAACCTTTTGCGTCGTCGGCCAGGCTTCCAAGCTGTTTGAAAGCCTCGCTTTGGGCGTTTTTGTACTCTTCCAGCCTTCTTTCCGTTTCGATAACGATGCTTTCCTCGGTTTCCTTGCAAAGCTCCTTCCAGTTGTCCTTTTGCTCGGCGACAAAGTTTTCGAAATAGGCGTTGTGCTTTATGATAGCCGCCTGGGTTTTGTCTTTAACCTCGTCGACGGCGGCGGCGATTTCCGCCCTGTGCATCCTGAAAGCGTCTTCCGACTGGGAACGCAGGGAGACAAGACTTTCGGCAGCCTCGTCTTGCGCCGCCTGTATGGCCGAAAGGGCAAGCCTAAGCTCGTCCTGCTGGCGGGCGATTTCGCGCTCGATTTCCGCCCGGCTGCCGTCGATTTTGTCGGCAAAACCGCCCTCCAAGGCGGCCAAGTGCACGGAGGCGCTTTCCATAGCCTGCGCCCTGATGCCGGCAAACTCGCTTTCCATGCTTTCGAGCTTGCCCCTAAGAGTGTCCGTGTGCGATCCGATCTCGCCTGCGGCCGCCTCGATAGCCGCCGCCGACCGCTCCCTTATGTCGGTCAGCGCGGCATCTATGAGCGCGCCTTGTCTACGGAAGTCGGCCTCCGTTTCGGCGCGAAGCTCGTTAAGGGCGGCGGCGTTTTGCGACTGCGCCCCCTGAATCTCCTGCATGGATTCGGCAAGCTCCTGCCGGTGCCTGTGAATTTCCCCTTCGATTTCTGCCCTGTTTTTGCCCAGCCTGCCGGTAAAGACCCCTTCCATGTCGGCAAGCTCGCGTGTCGCGCTTTCCAGAATTTGGTCTTTAAGAGAGGCGACCTCGCTTTCCAGCCCCTCCAGCTTTGCCCTTAGCCGGTTGCTGTAGGCGTTCAAATGCTCGTCGGCTTTTTCGGCCGCCGCCTGGGATTTTTCTTTTATTTCGCCTATGGCCGTCTCGATAAGCTCGCCCTGCGTCCGGAAAACATCCTCGGACTCCATGCGAAGGCCGCTTATCGCCGCCTGATTGTGCTCCTGCGCCGCCTGTATTGCGGAAAGCGCCTCGGCAAGCTCCCTCTGGCGTGCCTGGATTTCGATCTCTATGTCGGCCTTGTTCCTGTCGAGCTTGGAGGCAAAGTTTTCTTCCATTGCTTCAAGCTCCGATTCGGCCTTTCTTAGCGTGCGCTCCTTGAGGGAGTCAAAATCGCTTTCCATGCCTTCGATTTTTGCCGACAGAGTGCCGGTATAAGATCGAAGCTGATCGTCGGCGGCCTCCATTGCCGCGTCGGACTTTTTCTTTATGTCGCTTATCGCCTCGTCCATGCGCTCGACCTGGCTTTTTAAGACAGCGTCGGAGCTTTCGCGCAAGCCGTTGAGAGTGTCCCTGTTATGCTCCTGGGCGGCGGCAATCGCGTTAAGCGTGTCGGAAAGCTCCTGTTGCTGACGCTCCGCTTCGATTTCTATGTCGGCCTTGCTTTTGAACAGCTTCACCGTAAGGCTGTTTTCCATAGAGGCAAGCTCGTTTGCCGCGTGCTCCATAGTGCGCTCTTTAAGCTCGGCAAAGTCGCTTTCCAAGCCGGCAATCCTTGCGTTAAGGCCGCCTGAGTATTCGTCCAGACGTTCTTCGGCGGCAGAACGCGCCCCTTCGGATTTTTCCCTAAGATCGGCAATGGCCGCCTCTATGCGCTCCCTTTGCAGGCGCAGAGATTCGTCGGAGTATTCGCGCAAGCCCTTTACGGAAGCCGCCCCGCGCTCTTGCGCCTCTTGAATCGCTTCCAGCGTGTCGGCAAGCTCCCTCTGGCGCAGATTCGCTTCGGCTTCGATTTCCTCCCGGCTGCGGCCAAGGCTTTCGGCAAAACCGTTTTCCAGCTCGGCAAGCTCCCGGCGGGTCTTTTCGATAACTTGCGCTTTAAGGGCGGCAAAATCGCTTTCCATGCTGGTCAGCTTTTCCCTCAAGTTCTCCGCGTATTCGCTCAAACGCGCATCGGCGGCGGCCATTTCGCCCTGGGATTTTTGCTTTAGCTCCTCGATAGCCTCGTCAATGCGCTCGCTTTGCAGGTTGAACAGCGCGGCCGAGTCCGTGCGAAGGCCGACAAGGGACTCGCTGGCCTGAACCTGCTCGCTTTGAATCTCGTCGAGCATTTTTTTAAGCCCCGTCTGCTGCCGGGAAATCTCGTCTTCAAGAGAGGCCTTGCCGCGCTCTTGCGCGTCCTGCATCTCTTGCAGCGCGTCCTTAAGCTCGCGGTATTGCCGTTGAATCTCGTATTCCAAAGCCGAGCGGTTGCTTTCAATTTGGGAGGAAAAACTGTTTTCCAAACCTGAAAGTTCCGATTGGGCGCTTTCCATTGTTTGCCGTTTAAGCGAGGCAAACTCCTCCTGCAAGGCCTCTAGGTTCGACTTCAGGCTTTCGGCGTATTCGCTTAAACGCCCTTCGGCGGCGGCCATTGCGTCGGCCGACTTTTTCTTAAGCTCGTCAACAGCCTCGCCGATTCGCTCGCTTTGCAGGTTGAAGATAGCCTCGGAGTCCGTGCGCAGGCCGATAAGCGATTCCCCGGCAAGCGTTTGCGCCCGCTGAATTTCCTCCAGCGTGTTTTTAAGCTCGCTCTGGTGCCGCTGTATTTCAGAGTCCAGCGACTCCCTGTTGCCGGCAATCTTCGAGTTAAAATCGCCTTCCATGCCTGCAAGCTCGTCTTGCGCCCTTCCCATCGCGCCCTGCTTTGCCTGCTCGAACTCCGCTTCAAAGCCGGCCAATTTTTCCCATAGAGAGGCGGTGTGCATTTCAAGCTCGGAGTCGGCCGCCTGCCTTAACCCGGCAGACTTTTCGTGAAGCGCATTTATCGCATCTCCCAACTCCGCACCATGCCGGGAAAGGGATGCGGCAAGCCCCTCGTTCTGCTCCCTTGCCGCCGTTGCAAAGTTCTCCCTTAGTTCGCTTATCGCCGCATCGACATCGATCCGTTGGCGTTCCAAAAGGGCGGCCAGCCTGTCCCTCTGCTCGCCGAAGGCAGAGTCCGACTTTTCCCTTAGCAGGCCGAGCGACTGGGAAAGCTCCTCTTCCTGCTGTCTTAGCGAGAATTCCAGCCGGCCGGAAGCCTCGCCCAGAGCGGATGCTGATTTTTCCTCAAGCTCGCCCAGAACGCCGGCCAGTTTTTCGTCCTGCTCCCTCAATGCGCCTTCCAGCCGGCTTTCCTGCCCGCCAAGACGCTGGTCGGCCTCTTCGCGCAATTCGCCAAGCGCGCTCTGCAACCGCTGTTGCTGTTCTTGCAGGGCGGCCTGGGATTCTTCGCGAAGGCCGGTAAAGGACTCGCTTATGTTTGCCTGCACCGAGTGAATGTCGGCAAGCACCGCGCTTAACCCCTCCTGCTGGCGTTTTATCTGCGCGTCCATGTCGGCGCGGCTTTTTTCGATGTCGGCGGCAAAGCCCTCTTGCAGGGCATTAAGCTCGCCGGAAAGACGGTCGAAAACCTCGCCCTTCAAGGTGGCAAGCTCGCCGTCCAGCCCCCCGATTTCCCGGCGGAAGGCGTCCGTCTCCTCGTTCAGCCTTGCCGTTTCTTGGGAGGCCACGCGGAACTTTTCCTCGTATTCGCCGTAGCTTGCGTTGATCCTGCCGATAGCCTCGTTCATCGTGGAGCGAAGCTCTGTTTCCAGCCCCGCGACATCGTCGGCAAGGCGGGTAAGCTGTTTGTAGGCCTCGTTCTGGGAGATTCTGTAGTCCTCCAGCCTTTTTTCGGTTTCGCTTACCAGATTTTTTTCCGCATCCATGCAGAAGGCCTTCCAGCTTTCGGTTTGGCCGGCGATGGCCGCTTGGAAATCCTCGTTCTGCCGGATAAAGGCGGTTTCGGACTTGTCCCTTAACGCGCTTATGGCCGCATCGATTTGGGAGTTCTCCGTTTCCAGCGCGGCCTCCCAGCTTGCCTGCAACTCGGCCAAAAACGCGCTGTTTTGCGCCTGCGCCTCCTGCATGGCCGCAAGCGCGTCCTTTAACCCGCCGCTCTGCCGCTCGATTTCGCCTTCGATTTCTGCCTTGCTCTTGCCGAGCCTTGAAGCGAAGTTTTCTTCCAGCGCGGCAAGCTCCAGTTCAGCGTTTTCCACCGCCTTGCCTTTAAGGGCGGCAAGCTCGTTTTCAAGGCTTTCCAAGCGCGACCTAAGAGCAAAGCTGTGCGCGTCAAACTCGGCGGCGGCGGCTTGCCGGGCGGCCTGGGATTTTTCGTTAAAGCTCTCGATCGCGCCGTCAAGCTCTGCCTGCTGGCGGGCGATTGCGGCTTCCAGCTTGTCCCTGTGCCCGGCTATCGCAGAGGAGGAGCCTTCGTTAAGCGAGGCTATCGCCGCGTCAAGCTCCTGCGACTGCCTATTAATGGAAGATTCCAGCCGGCTGTTGTGCTCGCCAAGCTCTGCCGCCGACTTTTCTGCCAGGGATGCAAGCGCGGCGTTAAGCTCGGCATGGGCGGCGGCAAGCGATCTTTCAAGCTCTTCTTTTTGCCCGATAATCGACGATACCGAGTTTTGCCTAAGCTCGCTAAGAGCCGACGCGATTTCTTCCTGCTGGCTTTTGGTCGCCGCAAGGGAGTTTTCCCTTAGCTCGCCGAGCACCGCGTCAAACTCCCCTTTTTGCAGATCGATGGCCTGCGCCGACCTGTCCTTTATGTCGGCAATCGATGCGTCAAGCTCGCGGCTTTGCTCGCGTATGGCGTTGCCGGACTTTTCCTTAAGCTCGTCCAAAAGGGCGGCAAACTCGCTTTCCTGCTGTTTTAGCGAGCTTTCCAGTTTTTCGTTCTGCCCGGCAATCGATGCGTCCGACTTTTCCCTTAACCCGATGATCGCCGCCTGCAAGTCCTCGTTTTGGCCGGCAATGGCGGCATCGGTTTTGTCCTTAACGGCGGCAAGCTCTTCGTTTTGCGCCGAAAGCGCGGCGGCGGCCTTTTCTTCCAGCGAGTTCAAAACAGATGCAAGCTCGGAAAAACGCGCGTTCACCGCCTCGCCCGATTTTTCCTTTAGCTCGGAAAGAGCCGCATCCAGCGACTGCCCCTGCCCGGCAATGGCGGCTGCGGCGGCCTCTTTAAGCGCGGCAAGCTCGGCGTTTTGCGCGGCCAGCGCGGCGGCGGCTTTTTCGCTTAACCCGGCGCGGGCGGCATCGAAGGCCGAGTTTTGCAGGCTTTCCAGCGAGCCGGCTTTTTCCTTAAGCGCGGAAAGAGCCGCGTCAAGCTCGGCGTTCTGCTCGCTTATGGCAAGCTCGGCACGCGCTTTAAGCGCGGAAAGCTCCTCGCTTTGCCGGCCGGACTCGGCGGCGGTTTTTTCCTTTAGCTCGCTCAAGGCCGCGCCCAACTCCTGCCCCTGACTTGTTATCGCGTCGGCGGCGGCCTCTTTAAGCTGGGAAAGCTCCTCGTTTTGCGCGGCAATTGCGCCGGCGGCCTCTTCCTTTAGCCCGTCCAAAAGGGCGGCAAGCTCGGAAAGCCGCTCATTCATGGCCAGCGCGGACCTTTCCCTTAAATCGGAAAGCGCCGCGTCAAGCTCGGCATTCTGCCGCTCTATTGCCAGCGATGATTTTTCCTTAAGCCCGCTTATGACAGCGTCAAGCTCCCCGCTTTGCAGCCCCAACGCCTGGCCAGACCTTTCCTTAAGCTCCTGCAGGGCGGCCTCCAGTGCCTGCGCTTGGGCGGCTATCGCCGCATCGGCCGTATCCTTAAGCGCGCCAAGTTCCTCGTGCTGGGCGCTTATGGCCTGCGCCGATTTTTCCCTTAGCTCGCCAAGAGCCGCTTCAAAGGCTTCGTTTTGACGCGCCTGCACGGAGTCTGATTTTTCCTTAATGGCCGCAAGCGAGGCCTCCAAAGCCTGAGCCTGCCCGGCTATCGCCGCCTCTGCCGTCTCTTTAAGGGCGGCAAGCTCGTCTTCCTGCCGGCCGGCCGCAAGAGCGATGTTTTCCTTTAGGCGATCAAGGGCGGCGTTAAGCTCCTCTTCGTGGCGGCCTTCCACATAGTCGGCCTTTTCCTTAAGGCCGGCAAGGGCGGCCTCCAGAGCCTGCGCCTGCCCGGCTATCGCCGCGTCGGCCGTCTCTTTAAGCGCGGCAAGCTCGTCTTCCTGCCGGCCGGCCGCAAAGGCGATGTTTTCCTTTAGGCGATCAATGGCCGCGTTAAGCTCCTCTTCGTGGCGGCCTTCCGCATAGTCGGATTTTTCTTTAAGGCCGGCAAGGGCGGCCTCCAGAGCCTGAGTCTGCCCGGCTATCGCCGCCTCTGCCGTCTCTTTAAGGGCGGCAAGCTCGTCTTCCTGCCGGCCGGTCGCAAAAGCGATGTTTTCCTTTAGGCGATCCAAGGCGGCGTTAAGCTCCTCTTCGTGGCGGCCTTCCACATAGTCGGCCTTTTCCTTAAGGTCGGCAAGGGCGGCATCGAGAGCCTCGTTTTGGCCGTTCACCGCATCCTGCGATTTTTCCCGCAGATCGGCGACGGCAGCTTCAAGCTCTTCGCTCTGCCGGGCTATGGCGGCGCGGGCTGTCTCTTTAAGCTCGGCAAGCTCCTCGCCCTGCCGGCTGGCCGTCTGCGCGATGTTTTCTTTTAAGAGGCTCAAGGCCGCGGCAAGCTCTTCCTCCTGGCGGTTTGCCAAGTAGCCGGCCTTTTCCTTAAGCTCGGCAAGGGCAGTATCCAGAGCATCGTTCTGTTCGCCTATCGCCAGGGCGGCCTTCTCCCGGATTAAGGCAAGCTCTTCGTTCTGCATAGCTATCGCGGCGGCGGCGGCGGCCTTTATGTCGGCAAGCTCCCGGTTTTGCCCGTTTACGGTGTTCTGGGATTTTTCGCACAATTCCTCCAGCGCCCGGTCAAGCTCTTGCCCCTGGGCGCTTATGGCGGCCTGCGCTTTTTCTTTTAGCTCGCCAAGCTCCGCCCCCTGCCTTTCCAGCGCGGCGCTTGTTGCTTCTTTCAACTCGTCCAGAGCCGTGGCAAGCTCGCCCCGGTGGCGGCTTACCGATCCGTGAAGCTCCTCGCTTTGCGTCTTAAAGGCGATTTCCGATTCCGTGCGAAGCTGGCCAAGGGTGTCGCCGGTTTGCGCATGGGTTTCCTGTATGCGCAAAAGCACGTCGTTAAGCTCCCGCTGTTGCTTTTCAAGCTCGGTTTCAAGCTCTTCCCTGCGGTTTTCCAGCTTAATGGCAAAGCCGTCCTCGAAAACCTTTAGCTCGCTGGACGCGCTGTCAAAAACATCCTGTTTGAAGTCGGCAAGCTCTTTTTCCAGCCTTTCCAGCTTTTCCCGGAAAGCGTCCGTCTGGGCGGTAATTTCGGCGTCCGCCTTGTCCCGCGTCCCCCGGTATCTTGCTTCAAGCTCGTCAAAACTTGAGTTTATCCTGTTTACCGCTTCCTGCATGGAGGCACGCAGGGCGGATTCCAGCCCGGCCGCATCGTCGGCCAGCCGGCCAAGTTGTTCAAAGGCCAGCGCGTGGGTGTTTTCGTAGTCCCGCAGGCGTTTTTCCGTCGATGAGATTATGTTTTCCTCGGCCTCTTTGCAAAGATGCTTCCATTTTTCCTTGGCCTGCTCGATAGTCGTCTGGAAAACGCCGTTCTGCTCGGCGATAATGTCCTTCGATTCCGCCTGAAGCCTGGCAAGGGCGGCCCCCAGTTCCAACTGGACGGCGTTTATCCCGGCGACCGCCTCGTTTACATCCTGCGTCTTGTCTTTTACCGCCGCCTCGGCCTCTTCTTTGAAGGCCTCTATGCCGGCTATCACGCTTTGCTTGTGCCGATCTATGGCCGCATCGCTCTCTTCCTTGAGCCTTGCAAAGCGCGAATCGAAGTCCTTCTGGCGTAGCGAAAGCTCGCTTTCCAGAGCCAGATGCTGGGCGGCGGCCGCGTCGGCAAGCTCGCCCAACTGCCGCTCGCCCTGAGCGCCCGCCTGCCGGAAGGCCTCTTCCCAGTCGCTTTTTTGGCGGGCAATGGCCGCCTGAATCTCCTCGTTCTGCTCCCTTGCGGCGGCTTCCAGCCTCTCCCCTTCCCGCCTGCGCTCTTCGTCAGCACGCTCCCATTCTTCGCCGGCGCTTTTTACCTGCTCCCTTGTCTGCGCCGCCTTTTCTTCCAGCGCGTTCTGGCTTGACAAAATGTTTTCCTCGAAAAGCCGGCTGATTTTGTTTGCCCGCTCCTGCGCCGCGTCGTTTAACTTTGCCAGCGCGGCTTCTTCCATTTTGTCGGCGCGGCTGCCGGCGCGTTCCACCGCGTCCCTTATCGTGTTATAGATGATTTCCATGTTCCGCGCCAGCACCTCTTCCCGTTCGGCCTCGAACTGTTCCATGATCTGGCTTTGCTCGTTAAGGCGGCTTTCGATTGCGTCGTTTATGACGGCGGCTTTTTTCTCCGCGCTGTGCACGACCTCGGCCAGGGTGCTGTTGATTGTTTCCATGTCGCGCTGGAGGGCGGCCTGCCGCTCGTCGCCGAAATGTTCAAGGACTTCCCGGTGTTCGTAGAGTTTATCTTCTATTGTTTGCACGATTATGCCGGTCTGGCCTGCGGCAAGCTCCAGCGCGTCCTTTAGCGAGCTGTTCACCGTTTCCATGTCGCGGGCAAGGTCGCTCTGCCTTTGCGCGTCAAGCTCGGCGGCAAGCTCGGTGTACTCTTTTAGCTGGGATTCCAACGTCTGCGACACTTTTTCCGCCCGGCTTTCCGCCCCGTCCAAGAGGTCGGCCAGGGAGCGGCTGATAAGACCGATGCCGCCGGCAAGGGCTGCGTCTTTTTCGTGCTCTATGCTGTCGATCAGTTCCCGGTGCTCCTCGATCTTGCCCTCTATCGTTTTTTCCATGCGCTCCACATGGTTTTGGCCGTCTTGCAGAATTCCGTTGATCGTCTCGCTTATTACCGACACACCGTGCTCAAGGGCGGCGGCTTTTTCCGCTTCCAGCCCCTTTACAATCTGCCTTTGTTCTTCCAGCTTGCTTTCGATTAGTTTTTCGACCTGGGCGGCGCGGCTGCCGGCCTTTTCGATTATTTCGGTAAAGGTTGCCGTTATAAACTCCGTGCCGCGAGCAAGGGCTTTTTCCCTTTCTTGCTCCAGTTGGTCTATTACCTGGCGTTTTTCCTCGACCTTGCGCTCGATTTTTTCTTCCAGTTCGCCGGCCTGGTTTTCCGCATCCAACACGGCTTCCTTGATCATGTCCTCGGCGATTTTTATGTCGCGCTCGAAGGTCGCCTCTCTTTCGCTTTCCAAGGTTTTTACGGCATCCCGGTGGGCTTCGATGCGGCGTTCTATATCCACGGCCTGCGCTTCAAAGTCCGAAATTTTGGATTTTACCTCGCCGACTAGCTCGCGCGCGCTTTTTTCCAGAACTTCGTTGTTCTGTCTTTCAAAGTCGCCTTTTATCTCCGCCAGATTTTTTTCCACGGAGTCCAGGTATTTTTCCATTTGCGCGATTTTGTCCTTCGTGTCGTTCATGCGTTTGTGCACGCCTTCGACAAATTCAGAATCGCTTCTTATTATATCCAGATGTTCCTGCACCCGGCCTGTCATGTCGAAAAGTTCCAGAAGGGATGCGTCGTAGTTTTTCAAGCGGGTTTCGACCTCGCTCATGGCCTGGGCTTTTTTTGCAAGTTCTTCCTCCGTTACCCGCTGGAGGTTTTTCATTAGCTCAAGGGCGGCTTTTCGTTCTATGTCAAGGCTTATGCCGAAGTTTTTTACGGCGATGGCTTTTTCCTCGGCATAAGCGGCGATGTCGTCCTTGCAGCGTTCGGCCTCTTTGCGCACGTTTTGCAGGGCGCGGTTGTTTTTGTCTAACAGCCGGTAAGTGATGAGGATAAGAACAACGATTGCCAATGTTAAAAGGTTGCCGAGTGTAAAAACCATTTGTATCAATTTAACACAAAATCATGCAATTTGCGATAGTTGGTGAATGAAAAATCAGCGGTTATTTTCCTGCCTACAGGTAGTCTACCTGAAGGTAGGGAAAAAATGCTTTTTTTCCATGCCGTCTTCATTCCGCAGCGGCTTGCCCCGGCGATGTCGTAAGGCAGGCTGTTGCCCACATACAGGATTTTTTCGCAAGGCAGGGCGAGTTTTTCCGCAAGCTCCAAAAAGGGGCGTTTGTGCGGTTTGAGCGCGCCTGTGTCCTCCGAACAGAGCGCGGTCTCCCATAAATCGGAAAGTCCCATGTACTGGAGTTTGGCCAGGGGTGGGAAGTCCGAAAGAAGCCCCAGTTTGTAGCCGGCGGCTTTTAGTGCTTTCAGCGTGTTAAGCACGGCGGGGAAAAGGGGTATATCCTTGAAGAGGGGTTCCCAGCCTCGGTACATTAGGCGGTTGATTTTTTCGCGTGTTTCTCCGGCTGGTCGTCCTAAGAGTTCGCCTGTAAGTTCTGCCTGTTTGCGGTAAAAGTCCTCTGGCGGGGTAAAGTCGTCGCTTTCCTGCCGGGCGCGCAATATACGTCTGGCTCTGCCGAAGGCGGATAAAAGCCGCCATTCTTTTAGGGCGAAAGGTATTATTTTCATGTTGAAGCGGTAGTCCGGGTAAAGTGTTCCGTCTAGGTCGAAGGCTACGGCTTCTATACTTTGCAACATTGTTTGATTGTAGCACAAAAAAGCATTTGTTGGGAAGCATTTTCGGCAAAATTGTCGAAAATATAAACAAAAAAATTGTAACCGACGTTTTTTTTTCGCCTGCCGGCGAGAAAGCCCCTGCCGGTTACAAAGCGAAGAATTCCCACCACGGAGGGAGCTTTGCGAGCGGAAGCCCAGCGAGTAAAAACCATGTTTCCGAGCTTACGGGGGAAAGCCAGCGAGCGACTGCCGGGGGAGAAAGCCTCTGCCGGACACCCTGTTTCCGGTAGGAAGAGGCGGCTCACACAAAGGCACGGAGTTTTACTTTGCGAACCGCTACAAGAGGAGAAAGCCCCCGCCGGACACCCTGTTTCCGGGCTTACGGGGAAAGCCAGCGAGCGGCTGCCGGGGGAGAACGCCTCTGCCGGACACCCGGTTTCCGAGCTTACGGAGGAAAGCCAGCGAGCGGCTGCCGGG
>JGI24700J35501_10930601_pt1 | contig 16421 bp, 12 predicted proteins | sample TergutTh196P1_FD_35501 | JGI IMG/M metagenome (IMG submission 35501)
TGTTAGCTAAGGAGCTGAAATCTACAGCCACACAGTTTTTTTTGGACAAAGAGCAGGATTACCCCAACCTGACCAATGTACCGGGGCTTAACGTGTTGTACGGAGAATCTTCACAAGGCAAAGACAGCAAAAACGAAAAACTTTTCCTTGAACATTTAAACACCGAGTACGAAAAAATGGATGTACTTATACTTCACGGAATATACCCCCAAGTAAAATATTTGCTCCTATATAAACGGTTGAAACCAAAAGGCAAGGTGTATGTAGGGTTGGATATGAATTCAGGTTGGTTAAATAATTGGAAAGATAATGTAGATTCTCTGCAAGATAGTGGAAATATTGCCGGTGAATTTAAAATGCTGTTTGATTTGTGCGATATTGTAGCTACCTCTTGCACATCAATGAGAGATAAAATCAACTCTGAACCCCTGCTTTCGGCATCTTGCAGATTTTTACCCAACGCCTTTTTCGGAGGGGCAGATGGGTATGCCCCCAACCCGAGTGCAAACAAAAAAAGAGATATTATACTGACCGTTGGGAGAATAGGTACCCTACAAAAGAATAACGAAGAGCTGGTAGCAGCCTTTTTAACAATCATAAAACATCTGCCAACTTGGAAAATTAGGTTAGTGGGTCCCATAGAACCCGAATTTCAAGCAAAGGTGGACGCACTGTACTCTGTGCACCCGGGACTTAGAAAACGCATTATACTGACCGGCCCCATAACAAACAAAGCAGACTTATACAAAGAATACAATGATGCCAAAATATTTGCCCTAACCTCTCAATGGGAGGGCGGTACGCCAAATGTATACGCAGAGGCACTATTTCACGGCTGTAAATTCATCACAAGCGATATAGATGCCGCAGATGACATTACCGCTTTTGGGGCGTTGGGTACAAAGTATACAATGCACAACATCCCCCAACTTGCCGATGCTCTTTTGAAAATGGCTAAAAGTTCAGATAAAAAAGCCATGGAAAAACATATACCACTAGCTTTAGGCTACGGTAAAAAATATTTTGAATGGGAGCGTAACGCAAAAAAATTGGCCTACATGCTATATCCGGAATAATTACGGCACTTTTGCTGGTGGTTGATGATTTTATCTTATAGCAAGCAATAAAAATGCTAAAAAAATGCTAAGAAAGTGCTAAATCAGGGAAAGTAAATCAAAGAATCTAGGAGATCCCCATATGAGTGCAATGAATACCATAATAGATTTTCTGTCTGAAACAGAATCGCTAATGGACAATATCCACAATTTGTCCTACGATGCCGCTACACAATTATACGAAAATTTGGACAAACATGTAAAATCCATATCAACCCCAATACAGGAACAAACCTGGGCACAGCTAAGAACAGAGATATGTAGCCGCCAAGATACACTGCTAGAGCAGATTATAGATACAATGCCCGCAGATAAAGTTTGGCCCACCGCAAATATCTACACCCCAAGTTTAGAACGTTGGCGCTGTTGGAGCGATACCGAAATCATGAAAGATAAGTGTTTGACGGGTTATATGTTAGCTAAGGAGTTAAAATCTACAGCCACACAGTATTTTTTGGACAAAGAGCAAGATTACCCCAACCTGGCAAATGTGCCGGACCTTAATGTGTTGTACGGAGAATCCTCACAGGACAAGAAAGGCGATGAATACGAAGAAGGCAAAAACGAAGATCTTTTATTTGAACATTTGCAAAACAATTACGACAAAATAGATGCACTTGTATTGCACGGGCTATACCCGCCGAACACAACGGTATACTTAGCTCAATACAAACAAATGAACCCAAATGGCAAGGTGTATTTGGGATTGGATATGAACCGATATTGGCTTGACCACTGGATAAATGCGCTACAAAAGCGTGGTGAAGCATCGGTTTTTCAATTCAAAAAAGCATTCGATTTATGCGATATTGTAGCTGCCTCTTGCACCCAAATGAGAGACAAAATCAACTCTGAACCCCTGCTTTCGGCATCTTGCAGGCTTTTACCCAACGCCTTTTTCGGGGGGGCAGATGGACACACCCCTAACCCAAGCGCAAACAAAAAAAGAGATATTATACTGACTGTTGGGCGAATAGGCACACCGGAAAAAAATAATGGAGATCTGATACACGCCTTTGTAAAAATTATGAAATATCTGCCAACTTGGAAAGTTAGGTTAGTGGGTCCCATAGAGCCCGATTTTCAAGCAGATATGAACAAGCTATATTCCATGTACCCTGAATTAAAAAAACGCGTTATATTGACAGGCCCCATAACAAACAAAGCAGATTTATACAAAGAATACGATGCCGCCAAAATTTTTGCCCTAACATCTCAAAGAGAGGGCGGCACACCAAATGTATACGCAGAGGCACTGTTTCACGGTTGCAAATTTATCACAAGCGATATAGAAGCCGCAGACGATATTATTGCTTTCGGGGCTTTGGGTGAAAAATACACACGGCAAAACGTTCCCCAACTCACCGATATTCTGATAAAAATGGCTAAAAGATCGGACAAAAAGGCTATGGAACAACATATACCAATAGCTTTAGAATACGGAAAAAAGCATTTTGAATGGGGGCGTAACGCAAAAAAGCTGGCTTACATGTTATATCCGGAAATGACGGCAGAATCAGAATAACACAAAAACAACGTGGAAAGGGGGCAAAAACAAAACGTTTGCCCCCATCAGAAAACTAATCCAACTCTTGTGCCACCTCTTGTTGCGTTTCTTGTTCAGCAACTTCGTATTTCTCCAAAACAGCCTCTTGTATACGTATACGAGTTTCCGGTTTTATTGGATGTGCTATATCTCTAAAACCTCTCGTTCTTGTGCTAGGAAAAACATCTCTTTTGCTAGGCATGGCTATAAATAGCCCTCTGTCGCCCTCTATAACTTTAATGTCGTGTACAACAAACTCGTCGTCTATTGTAATACTTGCTACTGCTTTTACTTTTGAACCTTCACTTTTTGCGTTTATCAAACGCACTTTTACTTGAGTAATCTCCATGATATACATCCCCTTTTTTTTCTATTTTCTCTTATTTTTTCTATATATGACGGTTTTTTTCTATTATCACCGGGTTTTCCGGTGTACCCACAATATTTGTGCCGTCTTTTATACTTGTATCCTTGTCCAAAATTGCATTTTCTATAACGCAATTGTTTCCTATTACAGCTCCTTGCATTACAATAGAGCCTTTAATGTATGCGTGTTCCCCAACATATACACCCGAAAACAACAAGGAGTTTTCTACACAGCCGTTTAGTATTGAACCTCCGCCCACAAGGCTGTTTAACACTTGTGCGCCAACATTATATTTTACCGGCGGTTCGTCTTTTGGTTTTGTTGCTATGTAGGGATATTCCTTCATAAAAAAGTTACGCAGATCTTTGTTTAAAAAATCCATGTTTGTTTTGTAATAAGCGGAAATACTGTTTAGCGTGTTCCAATAGCTGTCAAATTTGTAACCCCCAAATTTCAAAACCTTTCTGTACCGCCCTATAACATCGCGCACAAAATCGTAGCGACCTTCTTTGTTCGTAGTTTCTAATAACTCAATCAAAAGTTCACGTTTTATTACGTAAATCCCCAAAGAAATAGTCTTTAGGTTGGTTTCTAGCGGTTTTTCCTCAAAGTCTATTATGTTTTCGTCTTTGTCCAAAGTTAACACACCAAACTGGCGAACGTCCAAATCGGGTCTTTCCTGGTACATTATAGTCATATCGTTATTTCTTTCAACATGATGATTTATGAGTGGGTTAAAATCCATTTTATAAACGCTGTCTCCGGAAGAGATAATAACATATTCTTCGTTTGAACGAGTAAAAAACCGTAGGTTTTGGTAGATCGCATTAGATGTTCCCCTAAAAAATGAGGAATCGTAGCTGGAAGAGAAAGGTGTAAACAAAAACAGCCCGCCCTTTTTTCGCCCAAGATCCCACCACTTGGCACTAGACAAATGGTCGTGCAGGGAGCTTGAGCTAAACTGTGCAATAACAGCTACTTTTCTTATGCCGGAGTTTGTCATGTTGCTAAGGGCAAAATCTATCGCTCTGTATCCGCTGCCAACAGGCATGGCGGCAACAGCTCTACCCGGCAATGTTGTTAGTTTTTCTAATCTTTGGTTGTTTCCTCCTGCCAGTATTACACCAATAGCCTTCATGGGGCGACCTCCTCTTTTATTAAATATTCTCCACTATCAAGCAAGCCCGACTTGTAATCCTCCGGCGTAGTAGCACCGGATATAACGCAGTTTTTGCCAACAGTAATATTTGGAGGTATTGTAGTATTCTCTCCAATAACAGTTATACCGGAATAATAGACTTTTGGATTATGCTTGCTTGGTATATTTTCTCCAAGACCAAGCCTTGCTCCTTCCCCTACTATTACACCTTCGTCTAAAATACAACCTTCCACAAAACTGCCTTTTTTAATAACGCAGTTTTTCATTATAATAGAATCTCGCACAATAGCGCCCGATTCTACCAAAACACCGGGGCTAAGAACAGAGTTGTGTATGGTACCTTCTATTTCACAGCCTTCGGATATTAAGCTAGAACGCACGTCACTTTCGGTGGAACAGTAAGATGGAGCATAGTTGTCGCCATCTGTATAAATACTCCAAAAGGTTTCATATAGGTTAAAATCCGGAATGGTTTTTATCAAATCCATGTTGGCACTAAAGTAGGAATCTATCGTTCCTACATCTTTCCAATAACTATCAAAGGTAAAGGCATACAAATCGCACTTTTCATCTAGCAAGTTAGGTATGATGTGTTTACCAAAATCGCTGTCAGCATGTATTGTGTGGTCTTTAATAAGAGCATCCTTTAGCACAGACCAGGTAAAAACATACACTCCCATAGAAACAAGGGTAGACTTTGGCTCCGGCGGTTTTTCTTCAAAAAGATTAATTTTGAAATTTTCGTCACACACAAGAGTTCCAAAACTTTTCGCTTCTTCGTAACTTACTTGCATAACGCCTATCGTGGCATCCGCATTGTTTTTTTTGTGAAAATTTATCATGGGAGAATAATCCATCTTGTACACATGATCTCCGCTAATAACAAGAATATACTCCGGATTATAAGAGTCTATATAAGCCATGTGCTGAAAAATCGCATTGGCAGTTCCGGTAAACCATTCACCACTCTCTCCTTTAAGGTGAGGGGTCAATACAGTTACCCCGCCGCTCCTTCTGTCTAAATCCCACGGTATACCAATACCAATGTGTTTGTTTAAAAGCAAAGGTTGATACTGTGTAAGAACTCCAACTGTGTCTATCCCCGAGTTTATACAATTACTCATAGAAAAGTCGATAATTTTGTATTTGCCACCAAATGTGACTGCCGGCTTTGCGTTCTTTCTGGTAAGCTCTCCTAAACGGCTGCCTTGACCGCCGGCCAATAACATAGCAATAACTTCTTTTTTCATTGAACCTCCTCTTGTAGCAGTTTATGGTTATTTAACTTTAAAGTGGCCTTCTTTATAGCACTTTTATGGTTTTTGAGGCCGGGACAACCGCCAAGAAAAGTGCTATGTAATGCAATTATTTTTTTAGTATTATATATACATATAATAACATAATTTGTTCATATCTGACAGCAATTTGAAAGGTTTTTTTGCATTTTTTCAAAAAAATAGCGTTTTGACTATAATTATATCCAAATCGCTTATTATAATAGGTATAATTTGACTAAATTTCACAATAATCTAAGCCTCGCTTTGTGCGTAAGATTTAACAAAAAAAATTGCCTGCTATATCAATTTTTGAAATTTTATTGTAGAATATAGTAACAATATTCAATGCACTTACTATGCATGTGGCAATAAATAGGCATGTTAAGACAAACTCATAAGCAGACAATTTTCACAAAGGGTCATCAGAAAGGATTTTAGTTCTATATGAAAAAGACAAAAAAAATAAACCTGAATGCAAAAAATATCTATTTCATTGGGATTGGTGGTGTAAGCATGAGCGGCTTGGCACATATCCTGAACAGCATGGGCTACATCGTATCCGGCTCCGACAGAGATAAAAGCCCCCAAACCCAAGTTTTAGAAAAAAAAGGTATAAAAATAAACTATAACCACAGCAAAGAAAATATCACAGACGATATAGATATTGTGGTTTATACAGCAGCTATAAAAGACGATAATCCCGAATATCAAGCCGCCACCCAAAAAAACATAAAAATTTGGACAAGAGCCATGCTTTTGGGAAAACTTATAGAAGAGTATCAATATTCTGTTTGTGTTGCCGGTACTCACGGAAAAACTACCACAACATCTATGATAGGATATTTGTTGCGTAATTTAACCCCAACAATTAGTGTTGGAGCAATGGTAGATTATATTGGCGGAAATTTCAAACTGGGAGATAGCGAATATTTTGTTGTGGAAAGCTGCGAGTATAACGACAGCTTTTTGGAGTTCAGCCCATATATTGGGGTTATCTTAAATTTGGAATATGACCACCCTGACCATTTTAAAGACTTGGCTCAGTTGGAAGAATCTTTCAAAACCTTTGCTAACAATACAAGGGGATTTTTAGTTATAAATAAAAACATAAAAAACTACAAAGAAATAGTAGCCGACACTTCAGCAAAAGTCCTTACTTTCGGAAATCAGAAAACTGCCGATATTATGTATAGTAAATTTGTTCAAAAATCCAAAGGCAAAAAGGCAATCAGCGATTTTATGTTAACAATAAATTATCAACGCCGAAAAATTAGTGTGCCGCTAATAGGCAAACATAATATAGAAAACGCTGTCGCCGCCTTGGCAGTGTGCGATATTTTGAAAGTCACCTTGCCCATACAACCTTTTTATGGATACAAAAACCCACACCGCCGCCTGGAATATAAGGGAGTGACAAAAAATGGCACAATTATCATAGACGACTATGCCCATCACCCAACAGAAATAAAGTCCACCTTGCAAACCTTACGCAAAACTTATCCACAAAAAGAAATTATTTGTTTGTTCCAGCCACATACATATAGCAGAACTATTGGATTGTTAAAGGACTTTTCCACATGCTTTGTGGATGCGGACAAGGTTCTGCTACTAGACATTTATGCCGCAAGAGAAAAGGATGCGGGCGAAATACACTCAAAAGATTTGCAAAAAAGTATAAAAACACCAAAAGCACTATATTTTGAAAGTGAAAGCAGTGTGCTTGAATTTTTACAAAACAACTTAACTAACAAAAATTTGTTGATAACTATGGGTGCCACGAACCTCTATTTGATAGGAGAAGCACTTTTGGGAGGGTAGTTGTCAACATATCCACAAAATTGTCAACATTTTGTTACATTGCAAACTCGCAACCCTTCTGTTTTCGTGTGGATAAAACAATGTTCCAAAATTTTGCATCTTGACAAAACCTATGGGATACAATATAATATCCTTTATGATTGTAGATATTACAAAACTTACAGAAAAGTTTCCGGTTGAATTTAATATGACCCACACTATTGGGCTTAAAGGCAGCAATTTGCAATCCCCCAATATTGACCTTACCCTTATCGGCATCGTCTGCAAAAACGGAGAGTTTTTTGTGTGCAAGGCACAAGCCAATACGGATTTATGCTTTTTGTGCGATTTTTGCCTGACACCTATACAGCGTAACATAAACTTTTCTATAGAAGAGCGATTTAAAAAAACAACAGACCGACCAACCCAAGGAGAAGATGAGGGTATAACCCACCTGGATTCAAACCAAATAGACCTGCACCAAACATGTATGACAAACTTGTACAAACACATACCAATGCAGGTTTTGTGCAGCCCCACATGCAAAGGGCTGTGTTTTGGTTGTGGCAGCAACCTAAACAATCACCCCTGCAACTGCACTAAAGAACAGGAAACAACAGACCCAAGGTTTGATGTGTTGAAAAAACTTAAGTTTTAGCCAGCTTTAAGGAAAGCAAATTAACTTTTGTGGTTTTAAAAAGACGAAAAAAAGACGAAGAAAAGACAAGAAAAAGTTAACTTGCTGTATTACCATTTATTTTTTATTTTAATGAGGTGAAATTATGATTGGTCCAAAAGGTAAAATTTCTCGTTCCAGAAGCCGCATGAAAACTGCGTCAGCTTGGCGCGTGAAAAACCCAACCCTTTCCATCTGTGACAAATGTGGCGAATACCGCCCTCCACACAGAACTTGTAAATCTTGCGGCTCTTACAAAAAGCAAAGCGTGTTCGATGTATATTAGTATGTTATGTGAGAGGTGGTGTGTATGTTCAAAATAGGATGCCACTTATCAACAAGCAAGGGCTATTTAGCGATGGGAAAAGAAGCTGTTTCTATAGCCGCCAATACATTCCAGTATTTTAGCCGCAACCCCAGGGGCGGAGCGGTAAAGCCCTTGAACTTAGAGGACATACAAAACTTTAATGCCTATTCCCAAGAACATGGGTTACATCCACCTTTGGCTCATGCTCCATACACGCTAAACCCCTGCGCCCAAAAACCAAATATACGAGAGTTTGCCCTAATGGTGATGAAAGACGATATAGAAAGACTTGAACATATACCCGGCAGTTTGTATAATTTTCATCCCGGGAGTCATGTGCAACAGGGGGTAAGTGTGGGTATAGAGCTAATAGCAAACACTCTAAACCAAGTTTTAGACCCAAACCAAAACACACTGGTTTTATTAGAAACAATGGCAGGAAAAGGAACAGAGATAGGTCGCTCATTCGAAGAGCTACGCCAAATAATAGACAAAGTCGAGCATAACAAATTAATGGGTGTGTGCCTGGACACTTGCCACGTGTATGATGCAGGTTACGACATAGTACAAGATTTGGACGGAGTTTTGGAAGATTTCGACAACATTATTGGATTGCAACGCCTAAAAGCTGTTCATATTAATGACAGTAAAAATCCGATAAAGAGCCATAAAGACCGCCACGAAAAAATAGGTAAGGGACACATTGGGATGGAGGCTTTTGAACGTATTATAAATCATCCCGCCTTGGTGTCTCTTCCTTTTTATTTGGAAACACCAAACGATGTGGCGGGCTACGCTGAGGAAATAGCAGCACTAAAAAACAGGCGGCATAAATAATGAAAGACATTAAAAAAGATACCAAAAAAGACATTAAATATATCGGAGTATACATTCACATACCATTTTGCAAAGCTCGTTGCGGCTATTGCGATTTTTTAACATTTGCCTGTAGCAACCACTACTACGAACCCTACAAAAATGCCCTTTTGAGGGAAATCGACAATTGCGAGATCTTAGCAGATTATAAAATTACATCGATTTTTATTGGAGGCGGTACACCCACGGTGTTACCGCCAAATTTTATTGGGGAAATATTACAAGCAATGGGCAAATACAACATAGAGGCGGATGCAGAAATCACAATAGAAGCAAACCCGGCAACCTTGTCTTTAAAAATGTTACGCACACTAAAAAATAATGGGGTAAACCGTCTTAGTATAGGGTTGCAAACTTGGCGAAACCCTTTACTAAAAAAGATTGGCAGAAACCATACATGTCAAGATTTTTTGAAAAATTACAACCACGCCAGACAGCTGGGCTTTAAAAATATAAATGTAGATGTGATATTTTCTCTACCGCACACAAAAAGCAACAAATACTGGTCAGAAACGGTGAGGAATGTAGCTAAACTTTCCCCCGAACACATATCTGCGTATAGTCTTAGTATAGAAGAAAACACCCCTTTTTTTAACGAAAATATTTGTCAAAGCTCCGAAGAAGACGATAGGCAAATGTATCACTTCGCCATAAATTACTTAACAAAAAAAGGGTACAATCACTACGAAATTTCTAACTTTGCAAAACCAGGAAAAGAATGTTGCCATAGCCTGCTATATTGGCACAGAGGAGAGTATGTAGGACTCGGTCTTGGGGCTTCCGGTTTTATAAACGGAAAAAGGACCAAAAATATTACAAACATTAAAAAATACATGAGAGGGGAAAATATCCCGAACTATTATGACATAACCAAAAAAGACGCAATGTCAGAATTTATGTATCTGGGGCTGCGTTGTATAGACGGTATCGACCCAAAAGAGTTCGAAAAAAACTTCAAAACTCCCTTAGAGCAAGTTTTTGGCGAAGAGTTAAAAAAGAACTTCAATAAAGGGCTATTGTGTGAAAAACACGACAAGATAGCCCTTTCTAAACAAGGACTTAACATCTCTAACACCGTAATGGCAGATTTTCTGTTGTGAGATAATCGAAAACAACCAAAAATCACCTAAAGCTAATATCTTTTAGTGGGCTTTCCTCATCTTCCAACAAAAAGCTCAATGCCCCTCCAAAATCTGTGGCATCTTTTCCGGCACTAAGGGAGCGACCCATTATGTATGCACACAAATACTGCCGCCAATTTTCATACTTTTCAGATGCAGTTTTTGCTGCCGTTTCTATATAATCCCAAGCATCTTTTTCGTCCAGATAACCCAGGTGAAAGTTCAGTTTAGAGATATAAGCGACTCTGCCAAGGTCATAAGCAGAAAAGTCTGTTACGTTAGCCAACTCTTCCGCCGTAAATATACTCTGTTCGTCAAAAAAGCGAATGTTTTCCTTGTATGCATCGATGCAGTCGTTAAGATGAGCTACCATGTACTTTTGAGCGTATACGTGCCATACAAACGTCGTGTCCTCGTGTGGGGCAACTGGGTTTAGTTTTATATATTGCTCTGTTGTGGGGATAGTCTCCTGCAACGAAAACTCCCAAGTATGTTCCAACCCGACTATGGATTTAGGTAAATCGCCCAAGGATAGCGGCTTTAGCTTATCTGTTTTTACAAAATAATCAAAAACTTCGTTTGCCAGAGGGGTAAAATAATCTGCTTGCGAAAGTTTTTTCACCATTTTGCGTGCATCTTCGCTATCGTCTATCTTGTATCTGTACAGCAAACTCATCAGCTCGTTTAGCGGCAACCCGCTGCTAAGTTTAAAAACCCTTGAGGATTCCCCGAAACGGTGCATGAGTATAGAACCAAAGGCAAGCTGGCGCCGCCTTTCCTCAGAAACAGAGTTTTTGGTCTCAAACTCCCTTGTTGCTCCGGAAAAAAGGGAAGCCATATGATCCCCACCTCTTAACAAGCGGTCATTATTATTATCATTCATTTTAGATTCCTCCTAAGTTTTATTTCCCAATATTTCTCTGACACAATGGCTGTGTACTTCCCTGTACATGTTTTCTCCGGTCCCTAAAAGCTCCTGAGATTTTTCTTGGAAATCTTTCACAAAAGATTGGTCTTCGATAAGCCTTAGGTTTATAAGAACAACAAGAGAGGCACTCTTTATTGCACTATTTAATATAATTGCAGCTCCCCCAAATTCTCCAATGGTTTGCAATGTCGTTTTGCCCAGAGATTTTTGTATAATTTTCAAACCCTTGCTACACAATGTCATTATTTCGAAGGGTATAATTGTGGCAATCTTCAAAGCTCGCTGCGTAGCTTCTTTTTTTTCTATACGAGCCGCTTCCGGATGGCTTGGCATAGAATTTGCGGTTACGATTGCTTCAAAAGATTCCGCTTCTCTTTGCATATTTGTAGCAAGCTCATTTTTTATTTGTATAATCTCTATCAACGCCTCTTTCAAACTCTCGTCATAACGAGAGAGGGTTTTTTCATTTCTTGAAATGTTTGCCACCATAACCACAAGCGCAGAACCTAATGCACCACACATTGCTGCCACTGAACCAACTCCGGGAGCAGGTCTTTCGGAAGCGATTTCTTGTACAAGATCTTTTACCGATATATCGAAAAGTTGTTTCATTGTGTTTCCTTCCTTGGGTATGTTGGTTTCTTCAGCAGACCCTTATAATATTTGTTTTAAAATTTCTTCTTTTGTCAACTCCTGTTTTTTTATGCTACCATCGCTTTCTTTGTGTTGCAAACTAAGAACTTCAGTGTCGTTTACAGTTTTAACAACAATAGCGTGAGGTACATTAAGTTTGTCTATGTAAGCAAACTTTCGTTTTATAGGCATATCTTCCAATAACAGATCGGTTTTTATGCTGTGGTTTCGTAAATATGCAGCTACAGATATAGCAGTGGGTAAATTTGTGCTGTCGTTTGGCACTATTACAACTTGAGCTATCGTTTTGTTTATATTTTGCAAAAGCCCAAACTCTTTTAATTGCCAAAACAGGCGGGAAAGACCAATGCTAATCCCCACACCCGGATGTTTTTCTTTTGTGTAGTGGCTTGCTAAATCGTCGTAGCGGCCACCGGAGCAAACGGAGCCAATCCGGCTGTCTTGCAACACGGTTTCATATACTGTTCCTGTATAATAATCCAGCCCTCGCACAATACCTAAATCTATTTCGTAATAATCCTTTTCTACCCCAAGAAGCTCCAGGGTTTGGATTACAATTTTCAACTCACTCAAGCCCTCTTCAAACAGGGCGTTTTGTATGTTGAGAGCCGCAAGCCGGCTTATAACATCTTCTACACTGCCGCGAACCTCCATAAACTTCAAAAGGTTTTCTATTTGGCTGTTATCGAGGCCAAGCCCGGTAAACTCTTCTACCAACTCTTCTGTTGTTACTTTCAAGGCTTTGTCGATAATTCGCAAAACTTCAGAAAACGGTGCAGTGATGTTAAATTGCTCAAACAACCCATTAAAAATTTTACGGTTACTTATTTTTATTTTGAAAGCCCCGATATTAAGACGTTTAAACACTTGATAAATAACGCTGGGCAGTTCTGCATCATAATATACGCTAAGTTTGTTTTTACCGATAATATCTATATCACATTGGTAAAACTCTCTAAAACGACCCCTTTGAGCTCGTTCTCCTCTATACACTTTGCCAATATGACAACGACGAAAGGGGAAAGTTAGGCTCTCATTGTGTTCGGCAACATATCGAGCCAACGGAACCGTTAAATCAAACCGCAGAGCAATGGAATTAGGCTCTTTTGCGTACAATCCGTTGTTCACAAAATAGATTTGTGTGTCAAGCTCACTACTTCCTTTAGCTAAAAGAATCTCACTGCGCTCTATAAGCGGGGTATCTAAAGATGTGAAACCAAACAAGTTATATGTTTGCTCTATCAAGTTTTTTAACCGATCAAACTCGGCTTGTTCCCCCGGTAAAAGTTCCATAAAGCCGGAAAGCGGTTGTGTGTTTATATTCATTTTATGATATTCCTTTCTAAACGGATAACCTTAATTCAGCATTTAGCTTAAAATAGCTATGCAATACAGTTTACCACAAAATAATAAAAAATGCTATAGTCATTTAAGAAAAATTGAGCTAATCGGCACGGCTTACGCATGAAGAAACCCTAGGGGGTTTCGCCCCCTCTAAAATAATGGGGTCTGGAGCCCGTGGCCCCAGCGGGGTGTGGGGCAACACCCCACGGTTTTACGTTTTTCATGCATTTGCCCTGATCTAATCGGCTATATTTTTTCTTCTCGCTCCAAAACTATCTTTTTCAAAAAATCACTAAGCTCGCAGGTACCCAAATCTCCTGCTTTTTGTGCCCGCACAGTTATTGTGTTTGTTTCTGCTTCTTTTCCCCCTATAACAAGCATATAGGGGATTTTTTGCAGTTGGGCTTCTCTTATTTTGTAACCTATTTTTTCGCTACGAAAGTCTGTTTCTGTTCTGAAACCGTTTGCGAGTAGCTCGTCTGCAACTTTTTTTGCATATTCGTACGCTGACTGACCAACAGGCAACACTTTTATTTGTACGGGGGCAATCCACAAGGGGAAAGCTGCCGCATAATGTTCTGTAAGAATCCCGATAAAACGCTCCACGCTACCGTAGATAACGCGGTGTATCATTATTGGGCGATGCTTTTCGTTGTCTGCACCAATGTAATGCAAGCCAAAACGCTCCGGCATTTGAAAATCCAGTTGGATTGTGCCGCACTGCCATGTGCGTCCTATACTGTCCTCTAAATGAAAGTCTATTTTTGGACCGTAAAAAGCACCGTCTCCTTCGTTTATTTTGTAATCATACTCCATCTCTTCCAAGGCTTCCTTTAACGCAGCTGTCGCCGTTTCCCAGTCCTCGTCGCTACCCATAGAGTTTTCCGGTCGAGTAGAAAGTTCCACTTTGTATGTAAAGCCAAAGAGCTTGTAAAACTTGTCTATAAGTCTTGCCACGCCTTTTAGCTCATCTTTTATATGGTCCGGTGTCATAAAAATGTGGGAATCGTCTTGAGTAAAGCAACGTACCCGCATTAGCCCGTGCAATGTGCCGCTAAGCTCATGACGGTGAACAAGGCCAAGCTCGCCAAAACGAAGAGGCAAATCCCGATAAGAACGCGGCTTGCTTTTGTATATTAGCAGTGCGCCCGGGCAGTTCATAGGTTTTACGCTATAGCTATTTTCATCTATTGTGGTAAAGTACATGTTATCTTTAAAATGATCCCAATGACCGCTGCGCCGCCACAGCTCTTCGTTCAGTATTACCGGAGTTTTTATTTCCTGGTAGCCTGCATCTTGGTGTTCTTTACGCCAAAAATCCTCTAGCAAATTGCGGATAATCATGCCTTTTGGTAGGAAAAATGGAAAACCCGGACCCTCTTCATAAATATCGAAAAGTTCCAAATCACGCCCAAGGCGGCGGTGGTCCCGTTTTCTTGCTTCCTCTAATTTGTGCAGATAAGCGTCAAGCTCCTCTTTTTTCGGGTAAGAAATACCGTACACCCTCGTTAACATGGTGTTGTTTTGGTCTGCCCGCCAATACGCACCTGCAACGCTAAGCAACTTAAAACTTTTAACCATTCCCGTATTGGGCAAATGTTTTCCGATACAAAGGTCTATAAACTCCCCTTGTTGATAAAAGCTAATTTCCTCGTCGTCCGGCAAATCGTTTATTAGCTCCACTTTATACGGCTCGCCTCTCTCCTGCATAAGAGCAATAGCCTCACTTCTAGGCAAAACAAACCGTTTTAGCGGCAAATTCTCTGTTATTATGCGAGCCATTTCTTTTTCTAATTTTGGCAAATCCTCTATACTAAAGTGTGCATCAAATTCAAAGTCGTAATAAAAACCTTTGTCTATAGGAGGTCCTATAGTCAACTTTGCGGTAGGGTACAGCCGTTTCACAGCTTGAGCCATAATATGGGCAGTAGTATGCCAAAAAACACGTCGCCCGGGAAACGCATCTTCCGGTTCTTTTTCTTGAAATTCCGTGTCAAAAGTTAAAATTTCCAGTGTAATGTCTTTATCTACGGTCGTGTTTATATCTTGTATTTCACCATCTACCTTTGCTGCCACTGCCGATTTACCAAGCCCTCGGCTAATGCTTTTTGCGATTTCTTGTATTGTAATACCCGGCTCATATTCTTTTTTTGTGCCATCCTTTAAAGTTACTGTTATCATAAATACGTTCTCCAAAATTTTGCGGTTTTTCTGTAAAGTTAATACGCTATGGACAATTATAAATGTTTTTGACTAAATCGGCAAGTTTTTTGAAAGAAAAGAATGTAGCAAAAAAATTAATGCAACTCCGCTCGCACACTCGGACATTTTTCGCTTGTTTCGTTACCAAGTATACTGTATAATAAAGTTATCTTTCTAAATCACAGGATTTTTTCGGATTTTTTATTTTTTCTATTTTCATAATAGCAAGGTATCACATAGAGTCACACATAGGGTGTGACATAGAGAGTGACATAGAGAGTGACATAGAGAGTTTCTAAGTTCGCATTAGAAAGTACCTCTAAAAGCTATTTTTGAAATTCAAAACCAAGGTTTTTTCACCATTTTCGCCCTTAATCCATAAATTTTAAAAGCAGATCTGTCAACTTTTTTTGCTACGGCAATTCCACCTCGATTCCATCTTAATACAGCCCTTTTTTATATACATCACCAAGCGGAATTGCCGTATTATACGACCCGGATTTAAAAGGCGTTTGTTGTGTCATTACTGTATCATGAACTATACTCCCAAACCACCCCACGCTTGGGATTGATTTGTCAAGGACAATATTTTTGGATATTCTCAAGTGATCAAGTTATAATAAAATGCATTTAATCTTGAACGAAAAACGCCCACAAAGAACGTGATGAAATCGGTCTTTGTGGACGTTCCGTATTTTTTTCTTGATTACCCTGATTCTTCGTTCAGCTTAATTCATCAAACCTTTTACCCATTCAAGTGGCATCTTTACAATATCAGCTACTTCCTCTACTTGGAAACCTCGCCTTAACATTTCAAGGGCGGTTTCTCGCTTGGCTTTTTCTTGCCCAAGTTCTTGCCCAAGTTCTTGCCCAAGTTCTTGCCCAAGTTTTTGCCCTTCCCCTCTAAGCCTTTCTACCGTACCATCTTTCTCAAAATGTTCATAAATAATTTGTCTCACAGCAGCACTACTCATAGCTAATACCTCCTTCAAAATTGACTGGTTTGCATCCAACACTCTATCAAGATAAACATTCACTTTTTCCAATATTCC
>JGI24700J35501_10930600_pt1 | contig 16400 bp, 14 predicted proteins | sample TergutTh196P1_FD_35501 | JGI IMG/M metagenome (IMG submission 35501)
AACAGAGCTTTATTACAACCGCCACCGTTATTATGACCCGCAACTTGGACAATATATTACGCAAGACCCGATTGGTTTAGCAGGTAACAATCCAACACTTTATGGGTATGTGAGTAATCCGAATGTGTGGATTGATCCGTTTGGATTGAGGTGTAGGCCAAGCAATCCAAATAGAATGCAACAAGAAGTGCAAAGAGGACAAGCACCTAGAGGGATTGATAGAGTTGATAGACCACATGTCCCTGGACAAGAACCACATGTGCATTTCTCAAATGGAACGTCGCTAAATCAGAGTGGTACAATACATGATGCCCATAGAGGGATACCCAATCCTACCAGGAGCCAAATTCGATGGCTTGATCGTCATGGTTGGGCAACGGAGGTAATACCAAGATAATATGAAAGTATATGGATATGAACTAAAAACAGAAAAATTTGTTACATTAAAAGAAGCGTCTATTGCATGTTCAATGGAAGAGTTAGACAAGATTATTGAATTCTTACAACATGTGAGCGAAAGCCACAAAAAAGCAATAGGTAAAACAGATTTTTGTCATTCTCATTATCAAGATTGGGATTCAGAATGGAATCAAGAGAATACAGATCTTATAGTAGTAAGCGAATTTAAATAATGTTCCTATTTCTCTAGGCAGTGTCTATGCAGGTGCCATCAATGCGGAATCGAGGAGTTTATGACAACATCTCAAATGTTCGTCCGCTAAGTGAAAGACTGATTCCTGGACATGTTCCTGACTGGGATGCAACAAAGCTATACTTCCGAGGAGACCGTGCTTTCCTTGATGGATGCATGTTTGAAGCAATAATAGCGATCCAAAGTCGAGGCGATTTTAACTGGAACCCGCCTTTACATCAATCACACTGGCGTTGGATCAGCGATTGGTCACAGTAAATGTTGTAACCAGACGTCAAATTATATGATTAAAACCCATGAAAACATGTGCAATTTCGCATGGTTTCGTGGTTTTTTTCTACCATTCTATTTGAAAAAACATGAATTTCGTTCACACATAATTGATAAAATGTGGTATAATGTTGCTTGAAGTGTGAAAAGGTATGGCCGTTTGTGAGAATGAATATACTAATACCAACAATTTGAAATGGAGTGAAGACGATGTTTTATTTTAATCCAATGATGTGGGGCATGCACATGAACAATAACATGCTCGTCTATTTTTTAATTGCCATGACGATTCCGTTACTGGCACAAGGCTATTTAATGTCAACATTTGGACGCTATAAGCGAACGCGTGCTTCTTCTGGTTTGACCGGTTATGAAGTGGCAAGGCGTATCTTAGACGGTAATGGCTTATATGATGTACAGATTGAGGAAACACAAGGTCGGTTATCGGATCATTATGACCCACGAACGAAAACGGTCAGGTTATCTCCTGATATTTATCGCAAACCGTCAGTTGCTGCGGTGTCAGTTGCTGCACATGAAGTGGGTCATGCCCTTCAACACGCGCAAAATTATATGCCGTTAACGTTGCGATCAGCTTTGGTACCCGTTGTAAGTGTCGCAAATCGATTGGGATTTTTGGCGATTATGTTAGGTATTTTTTTACAACTGTTTATGCTTGCTGAAATTGGAATTCTCCTGATTGCATCATTGTTTGTGTTTCAATTGATTACGTTACCCGTTGAATTTAATGCGTCGCGTCGTGCCATGGTTGCCATGGGTGAAATGAATATTTTGCATGACAGTACTGAAAAGCGTGGTGCACGTCAAGTATTAACAGCTGCTGCGTTAACGTATGTTGCAGCATTGATTGTCACGTTGATGGAATTGTTACGTTGGGTGGCCATTTTAAACGGTAGCCGTGGTCGTCGCCGTTAGTGTTGAAAAAAAATATTTCCTAGGAAATACCATGAGGAGATGTCCCCTGATGTCTAAGAAAGATTTTTATGATGAAGATGAAATCATTAAAAATATCAATAATGAAGAAATGCCTGATTGGAAAGAAGACTTTCAAAATCATCTCTGGCGAGAGACAACTGGACAGCCTCATCTTCGTGTCCAGCGAGTGAGGTTGGGTTGTTTTAATGTCCGAAAATTGTTAACGAACTTTGTGATTTACAGCGTCGTGTTAATGGTAACCGCTGGTTTGTTTCCCGGTTTTTATCTGGACGGGATTTTTGCTGCGATTCAAGCAGCTTTCATTTTAACGTTGCTCAATACTTTTGTGAAACCCATCATTGTTTTGTTTACATTTCCACTCACGATTGCCACATTGGGCTTCTTCTATTTTATCATTAATGGGATGATTATGATGCTAACGGCAGGTATGATGGGGTATTCCTTTGTCATCACCAATTTTTTCGTTGCGTTCCTTACTGCGATTTTCATCTCCATTTTACAAAATTTCATTAGGAAAAAAATCCTAAAAGTTGACCAACTATAACGAAAAGGGGCAAAGAAAGAATGAACACAGTTACGATACAAGATTTAGCCAACGCACTCAATTTAGAAATTGCCACACCGGATGCCGAGTTAAATAGAACCATTGAAGAGACATTTTTGAATCGACCTGGGATGGAATTAATGGGATTCGATGATTATTTTCAAAAAGAAATTAAAGCACGGGTTCAACTCATTGGTACGAAAGAATGGAATTTTTTAGCTTCTCTTTCAACGACCGAGTTAAAGAAACGGGTCAGTTTGCTTTTTAATGCGGCAACACCAGCACTTATTTTTGCGAATAATTATGAGGTACCTCACGTTGTTTTAGAATTATCTAAAGAAACAGGCGTTCCCATTTTAAAATCGAAAAATCGCACATCTTCTGTTTTTGCGACTGTCTTTAACTATTTGCAAGAAGAGTTGGCGGTGACTGAGTCTTATCACGGTGTTTTAGTAGATGTCAATGGAATTGGTGTGATGATCACAGGAAAAAGCAGCATTGGAAAAAGTGAAACTGGTTTGGGACTCATCCGTCGCGGTCATCAACTGGTCGCAGATGATCGGATCGACATTTTTGAAAAAGAAGTCGGGATGGTTATCGGTCGTGCACCAGAGATCCTCAAGAAATTTATTGAAATTCGTGGGATTGGAATCATCAATGTCGTTGAAATGTTTGGTGCGGGTGCTTACCGAGACAGCAAACGGATCACACTTGTGGTGGAACTGGAAGATTGGTCACAAGAAAAAGAATATAACCGCATTGGTTTAGCAGAAGAAACAGTGCGCATTTTTGAAACAGATGTTGCGAAAATCACAATTCCTGTTAAAACGGGTCGAAGTATTGCATCGTTAATTGAAGTCGCAGCCATTAACCATCGTTTAAAACTGATGGGTTATCATGCTGCTGAAGACTTTACCAATCAGTTGGATCAATTTATTGCAGGGAAAAGTAAGTAAAAAAGGTTGTGTTGATACGACTTGAAAAGTGAGTGAAGAAAGAAGGAAAAGGGAAATGAATTTCGATCATTATGCAATTGTGGCACCTGATCCGGTTTTTTTAAGAATCGGTCATCTCAGCATCCAGTGGTATGCCATTTTCATTTTAACAGGTGTTGTTTTAGCTTTATTTGTTTCGATTAGAGAAGGGAAGAAAAAAGGATTTGAACGTGACTTGTTTGAAAACTTGGTGCTTGCTGGGCTCCCACTCTGTATTTTAGGTGCACGGTTATACTTTGTCTTATTTAACAATTTAGCATGGTATTTAAGTAACCCTGGTCAAATATTGGCCATCTGGCAAGGCGGACTTGCGATCCACGGCGCAATTATTGCCGCTGGGCTTTATGCATGGTGGTATTTAAAGCGAAAAAAAATGCCTATTTTACCCATTTTAGATATTGCTGCAGTGGGATTCTTCATCGGCCAAATCATTGGTCGGTTCGGTAACTTTATGAATCAAGAAGCCCATGGTGGCGTGGTTTACGGTGCAAACTTAGATGCCCAACGTGAGTTTTTGACTTCTTTATTGATGCCGACTCTTATTGTAAACGGCATGTTTATCAATGGGAATTATCACCATCCAACCTTTTTATATGAAGCCATCTGGAATGTCATCGGTTTACTCATTGCAGTCTTCATTTTAAGACGTCTGTCCAAGTTACTTATCGGAGAAATTGCAGCATTTTACCTCATTTGGTATTCATTTGGTCGCATGTTTATTGAAGCATTGCGAACAGATAGTTTGATGATCGGTCCACTTCGCATGGCACAAGTTATTTCTGTCGTGGCGATCATTGGGGTGACCATTGTTGTCATTTATCGTCGCAAACAAGAAAAAGAAATGATGTTGTATAGCACCTTTCAGTTGGCAGATTGGCAAGGGCAACAAAAACAAAGTAAAAAACATCGAACTAAAACCCAAAGCTCAAAGCATAACCAGCTTCGAAATAAAGCCCAACATCAGAACCCAGATAAACTCAGCAACGAAAATCAACCTCAATCTCAGACGATCCACACTCAGACTAACAAACCGCCACAACATCAAATAAAAAGCAAAAACGTGAATCAAAATCAAAATAAGCCTCAAAACAAAAACAAAAAGAACAACAAAAAGCGTAAAAAGAAGCGATGATTGATCAGATCTCTTTCATAAATGCGTCATCATGATGGGAGAAGTCCATTAAAAAAGACCTTTAAAAGGTCTTTTTTTATTTCAAGGTAATGTATTACCAGCAGCTTGGTAAATGTCATACCACTGTTGGCGTGTTAATTTAATGGCTGACGCTGCTGTAATGTCACGAATACGACTTACATTCATGGTGCCGATAACCACTTGCATGTTGGCAGGGTGAGTTAAAATCCAAACGGTGGCGACCGCTGTTTTTGAAATGCCGTACTGATTGCCAATTGCTTCAAGTTTGGCGTTTAGTTCTGGAAAATCAGGATGATCAATGAAGGCACCATTGAAAAACCCGTATTGATAAGGACTCCAAGCTTGAATGGTAATGCCTTCCAAACGGGTATATTCTAAAATGCCACCATCTCGACTTAAAGACTTGTCGTCTCGCTGCATGTTGACATTAAAGCCAGCATCAATCATCGGCGTGTGCATGATGCTAAATTGCAATTGATTCACGATGAGTTTTTGATTGACATAGCGACTTAATAACGCCATTTGCCCAACATTTTGATTACTCACACCAAAGTATTTAACTTTTCCAGATGCGTGCAAGTGGTCAAAAGCTTCGGCGACTTCTGTCGGATCCATCAATGTATCCGGACGGTGCAAAGCCAACACGTCCAAATAATCGGTATTCAGACGTTTTAAACTGTTGTCGACAGATGATAAAATGTGCGCTTTTGAAAAATCAAACATGCCAGGGCGAATCCCACATTTCGTTTGTAATAAAATATTTTCACGTTTGATGCCTGCTGCAGCAAGGCCTTTTGCGAAAACTTCTTCGCTGGCACCACCGCCATAAATATCTGCATGTTCAAATAAATCAATGCCACTTTCATAAGCTGTGTGGATGACGCTGGCCGCTTCTGCTGAACTTAACTTAGCCATTCGCATGCAACCGAGCGCAATGTTAGCGGTTTGTAAATCACTTTGACCTAATGCTATTTTTAACATGTTTTCATGCCTCCTTAACTGATAAAACGAGACGATAACGAGGTGTTACCATTTCGAATTCACTGTTAAAGTATAACATAAGATAAAGAGAAAGGAAATAAAAATGAAGTAAGGTGTGATCTCTTTCTCATTTTATCCTGTTTTGATGCCCAACTTTTTCTCACGATAAGCTAAGAAATCTTCTAAAAATACTTTAAGCATGGCAGCAACAGGGACACCCATAAACATGCCGACGACACCCATATAGGCACCCCCCATAAAAATGGCAGTCACAATCACCAGCGGATTCATGCCTAAAGAGTCTCCTGTAATTTTCGGGTTAATAAACTGAGCATCCAGTTGTTGCAAAGCCAACAATGCGCCGAATACGATAAGTGCTTGTTGCAAGCCACCTGTGAAGAAAGTGACAAAGACGGTGATTAAAGTCGCAATAATGGATCCGAAAAAAGGAATCATGTTAAATATGCCAAGTAAAAGACCGAAGGTGATGGCATATTCAACGCGAAGAACGGCGAGTAAAAGGGTTGCCAATGTGCCTAAAATACACGCATCTAAAAATTGAGCTGAAATAAACTTGTAAAAGATTTCATTGGATTTTTGAAGGTATTTTTTAATGAAAGTTAAGGCACGGGGTTTTAAAAAGATAATGCCAACACGGTTAACCAATGCTAAAACTGATGTTTTGTATAAAAGTAAATAAAGCGCAATAATTAACCCCATCCCAAAATTGACAAGACTTGTGGTCACATTGACAACATTTATCACAACCGTTGTAAGCATTGCGTTAATGAAGCTGACAACATCTAGTTCACCACCATCGGTCGGAATCATATTTAATAATTCACTTGAAGTGATTTCATCACCATCGGGTAAAAAGGCAGACAAAAAATGATCAGGTTCAATGCTGTTAATCCAAATAAAGACATCCGTATAGTAAGTTTCTACATTACCAATTAAATCACCGACATTACTGAGAATAATCGGCGTCATGTAAATCATAACAAGGGTAATGGCTAAAATCAACATGAGGAAAACTGAAATAACGGAGAGGAGATGTGCCTTCTTTTGACTCAATCGAACGGTGCTTTTTTCATAAACGACGCTGAGCTTCATCACGGGTCGAGCCAATAAATAAGCAATGGCCAATCCGATGATAAAAGGCGTGATCACGGTTAAAAACTGGTTGAGTAGATGTGTTAAAAGATGTGTATTAATGACGACATTATAGCTGATTAATGCCAATAAAATGATGAAAAATCCTTTTTTGTACAGTGAGAAACTTTGCCACTTTTGATCCACGGTGAAACCTCCAATTTTTTGACTTGTTGATGCGTCTTTTTTATCATTCTTTTCGTTGTTTGATGTTGTTCTCACTATTATAACGTTTTTTAGCGCATTTCACAAGTAAAAAACCTGATGCGTGTTGTCAAGCAAAGGATTTTTATTCAACTTTCATGTTTCATTGGACAGAAAAACATGGGAATCTCAGTTGTGATTTCGGATGCTGTTCATGTCTCATCATGTCGATCTTTTTCTTAATTTTCATGACATGACGGTGACAACAGTGACATATCCTTTATTAAAGGATGTGTTTTTTAATGCTTGCATATTATCAGAATAATGAATTTAGCACAACGATGGGACGCCCTTATCATTCACCAGATGGACAGTATACATGTCTGTTTGACGGGGAGCTGGTGAATGCCAGAATTTTACGTAGCAAATTGGAAAAAGCTGGTTTTTATGTATCAACGACGCGGTTAGAAGAACTCATTTTAGCACTTTATCGTTTTTCAAACGACAGTTTTGTGGAAATCCTCCGTGGTAAGTTCGCTTTTTTGATCTTTGATCATCAAAGCAAGCAGTTAATCGTAGGCCGTGACCGATACGGTATTCGACCGCTTTATTATCAACGGGTTGCGAATGGGATTGGTTTTGCGAGTCAAGTCACAGATTTTGAGCTTGCGGGCACTTCTTTATCAGATGCGCTTAATGAGCAACTGTTATACCATTATTTTTCTTTCGGGTATCTGCCAGAAGCAGAGACTTATTTGAAGCATATTCAGCATGTGCCAGCAGGATGTCTGGCTAAATATGATGACAGTCAAGGTTTGAGGGTTGTTCCGTTTGCTGATTTGTTAGTCATTGAAGGGACGAAACAACAATTGGTCGATGAGCAGCAGTTTCATCATGTGATCATAGAAGGGATTCAAGCAAGGATTTCTATGGATCAGATGTTGGGCGTTTTTTATACCGGTCAGCTCCATGAATTGGTGATTGCGACAACGGCTAAGCTTGCAGGTAGTGACATCAAATTATTCACGGCAGAATTTGGTAAAAAGCATGTTGTGTCAGATGAACTAGCGCAGCATTTAATTCGTCGTCATATTAATGCCAATGATTATTGGCAAGGTGCGATTGAGGGGATAAAAGCGATTGGGATGCCACTTGCGGATCCTTGGATGCCTGTGGATTATTTATTAGCAGAATTAGCGAGTAAGCATGTCGATGTGATGTTTTCGACAGCTGGTGCTGGGATGCTGTTTGAAACGAAAAAGACATTTTTAAAACAACTCGCTTTTCAACCACATCCGTTCCTTTTTTCAGAAAAAGAAAAAATAGCTTTGCTTCAATTTCAAGGCGAATCTTGGGAAACGATTGTCGCACCTTATTTAAAGCAGATTGATGATTTAGATGCGATTGCAAAAGGACAGACGATGAACCTCAATATTGGTCTTAAAGGTAACCATCTGTTAAAGACAGAAAAGATCATGGCTTTTCACGACTTGGAAACACGATTTCCTTTTTTAGATGATCGGATTTTAAATGTGGCAAGCTTTTTAACGAAAAGTGAAAAGCGGTCGATGTCTTTAATGAAGCAAACATTTGCTGAGCAAGTGGCTAAGTTTCAACCGTCGAAAAGAAAACATCATCATGATGTCCCACTTTCAAGTTGGATTCGTCATGAGTTGTATGACAGTATTAAAGAGACCTTTGAACAAAGGATTGTCACAGAATTTTTTGATCAAGAGCTGTTGAGCACGATGCTAAAACAACATGGCAAAGGGCTGCGTGACTTTAGCAAACAAATTTGGACCATTACGACTTTTATTTTATGGTTGAAAGAAGTTGTGAAATCAAATTGATTTTTGCGACTTTTTTTGTTACAATTAAAAATGAAAGATAGAAAAGAGGGTATTGTATGAGAGTAGCGTTGATTGCGCATAATAATATGAAGGATTCATTAATTGCTTTTGTTAAAGAAAACGAAGCGAGGTTTGCAAAGTTCGAGCTTTGTGGGACAGGGACGACGAGTACGAGAATCATGGAAGAAACAGCTTTGACTGTTCATAAGTTTCATTCAGGACCACTTGGAGGAGATCAAGAAATTGGTGCTTTAATTCCATCTCGCCAGTTACAAGGGATTATCTTTTTTCGAGATCCATTGACAGCTCAAGGTCATGAACCTGATGTGAATGCACTTTTGCGTTTATGTGATGTTTACAATGTCCCACTTGCAACGAATTTTGGTTCGGCTGAAGCAATTTTGGATTATTTGTGTAAGCGACTCGTGCAACAAAACGTCAGTCATAGCAGTCAAAACAGATGAATGGGGTCCTGAATACCTGTAAAATCGTCTGTAACCATCGATTTTGGAGTCAAAACAGACGAATGGGGCGCTGAATACTTGCAAAATCGTCTGTAACCATCGATTTTGGAGCTAAAACAGACGAATTGAGTGCTAAATACCTGTAAAATCGTCTGTAATCATCGATTTTGGAGTCAAAACAGACGAATGGAGAGCTGAATACTAGCTCAGGCTTCAAACTACCAACAGGTATCTCTTTTCTTCTTCTGATGGTTTTACTGACTTTTGGGATGCAATCATCAGTAAATCAAGGATTTTATCATTTCTTATCCTGAGGACACCGCTGTACAGTAACTAAAAATACTGAATTAAAATGCAAAAAATGTAAATAGGGGGTTTACAAATGAAGAAAAATCCTGTATAATATCAAGGGTTGTGACAATAAGTCTCGGTAGCTCAGCTGGATAGAGCAATGGAGCCGAAGGCGGAATTGTCGGGAGTAGTGGCGAAAGACGCAACGGACCGACAACGTTTCAAACTAGCAATGGAAAATCCAAGTTTAACTAGCAATATAAGTCTCGGTAGCTCAGCTGGATAGAGCAACGGCCTTCTAAGCCGTCGGTCGGGAGTTCGAATCTCTCCCGGGATGCCATTTTTTAAAGAAGTCTACAATGTAAATTGTAGTTTTTTTTATGTTTCAAAAGATATTTAGAAAAATAACTTTACCTACGACAAAAAAATGCTATAATGGTAGTATGAGAAATTGAGGAGTTGGCTTAGCATGAATGTTGAAGAAACGGTTAAAGCGTTTAAAGCATATTTAGGAAAGATTAAAATGTACCGTGAGGCGATGTCGACACTTAGTTTCGATGGTGAAACGGTTGCGCCAATAGGAAGCACGAAGTCTCGTGCCAAGCGTGCAGGTTTTTTTAGCTTAGAAGTTTTCAATTTGACAACATCAGATGAGATGAAAGCTTATCTTGATGCATTAGCGCCACATGTTGATACGTTTGATGATGTGTTAAAAGGTGAATATCGACTTGCGAAGAAGTCTTATGAGGATAAAACGAAGATTCCAGCCGACATTGTTAGAGAAATGGGTGAACTTCAAGAAGAAGCGGCGGCGATTTGGGGACAAGCAAGAGCTGAGAATGATTTTGATAAATTTGCACCTTATTTGAAGCGTCTCATTGAGTTAAAAAAGAAAGTGATTGAATACCGTGGTGAAACGTCAAAAAAGCCTTATGATCTTTTACTCGACGATTATGAAGATGGGATGAACATGGAAGTATACGATGCTTTTTTTAATCAGTTAAAAGAAGCCATTGTCCCCTTGCTTAAGAAAATTAAGGATAGCAACAAAAAAATTGATACCCGTTTTGTCCATGAAAAAGTAGGGTTAGAGGCGCAAAAAGCCATTTCTAAACAGATTGCGACCCAAATAGGCTACGACTTAGATCGCGGCTATATTGCCGAATCGACACATCCATTTTGTAATGGGAGCAACAAGTATGATGTTCGGATTACAACGAGATATGATGAAGCAGATTTCTTTTCATCATTTTATAGTGTGATGCATGAATGTGGACATGCGATTTACGAACAAAATATTAGCGATGACATTGCACATCAAATTGTCGGATCAGGGGCTTCCATGGGTATTCATGAAAGTCAGTCACGTTTTTATGAGAATATTTTAGGGCGTAGTCTGACATTTTGGGAAGTGATGTATGCTGAATTGCAAACTTTATTACCAGAAACATTTGACGATGTGACAGCGCATCAGTTTTATGAAGCAGTCAATGAAGTAAAAGCATCATTCATTCGTGTTGAAGCAGATGAGTTAACGTATAATTTACACATTATCATCCGTTATGAAATCGAACGTTTGCTCTTCAACGAAGACATTGACGTTTATGACTTACCTGCGATTTGGAATCAAAAATATGAAGACTACTTAGGCATTACGCCGTCGACAAATGCTGAAGGGGTTTTACAAGATATCCACTGGTCATTCGGTGCCTTTGGTTACTTTCCTACCTATGCTTTAGGTTCAGCCTATGCAGCACAAATCGCTGCGCATATGAAGAAAGATCTTGATGTGGAAGCTTTGATTAAAGCACAAGATTTTGCTGCCATTAAAAATTGGTTAGGAGAAAAAATTCATCAATATGGCAAAACATATACGCCTAACGAATTGATGAAAAAATCATTTGGTGAAACATTTAATGCGGATTACTATGTGAACTACCTCACTGATAAGTACAGCAACTTGTATGAATTGACATCATAACCAATACGCATCGTGATGCACAACCGTGCATTCAAATTGATAAAAAACCAGTATCACGAAAAGACGATTAAGTCATTCGATGATACTGGTTTTTTTACGCAGTATTTTCAAACTTTGACAGAAATTGATGAAACCTGTATAATAAGGCTTACAATGAAATGGGTCGAACTAAACACTTTTACTCGTGCGCTTTTTTTAATTATTTTGGTTGATTTTGACTCATTTTTGAAAAATGAGATGACATCTAATGCGGGATCAGGCACTTTTTTTATAAGGGTCGTGACAAAAATGAGACTGATGATGAGATGCGCTAAAAGTAAGTGTTTCCAATGTTTTTCGTGACTTAGAAGCATCAAATGACTGAAGCGGTTAACGAGGCATCAACAAAAATTGGGATGAAAGTGTTAACAAAAGTAAAGAAATTTGTCGCATTTTGTAGTATAATAATAGCTGTTACATAATGGTAGTACTTACATTATTGCGGGGGGATGCGCTTTTGAAAGTTTTTTCAAGCGTCGTGAGTACGCACAATGTATGAGCACTGTGAGGAATTAGGATGTATTTAGATGAGAGAAGTAATCAATTGTTAATAGAAGTTTTTAAAAACCCGATGAGTACCACGCATGATTTGCAAAAGAAGTTTGATTTAACATATCGACAAATTATGTACAGTTTTCGCAAAATTAATAATTGGTTAAAAGAGAGCGGCTATTCGGAAGTCTGTCGTGATGAGCAAGGGCGTTTTATTGTCGGGTCAGATTTGTCCCAAGCTTTATGTGATGAAAAAAAAACGCCAACGAGTCGGTACATTTTTAAGCATAACGAACGTGTTCATCTTATCATCTTAATGTTGGGGTTCCAGACAGAAGAATTATCACTGAATCATTTGATTGGTGATTTGGAGGTGAGTAAAAACACAATTTTGCGGGATTTGAAGTCGGTTCAAAAAAGCCTTGACGCAGAGGGGTTGGTTGTTAAATACTCTAGGCAAGCAGGCTATTTCATTGACGGAGATGAATGGAGTCAACGTCGCGTCTTAATGGCGAGTCTTGACTACCTCGTTGCGAGTTTTCAAGGCGAAGATGTGTTAAGGCAATTTTTAAAGATGGATGCTGATCAAGTTCACCATTGGAAACAAAAATTAGAACGGGTTGAGCAGCACTTGACTTATCGGTTTACTGATCAACGCTTGCAGATTTTTCCTTATCTGTTAGAAGTTATGTTCCGTCGCATTGCGTTAGGAAAAACGGTTCAAGACATTTTCTTAATTGATTATGAGGACCTTAGAGGAACAACAGAGTATGAAGTAACCCGCATGTTAATTGATGATCACATGGTCATCCCTGATATTGAGTACTGTTACATCACGTTGCAACTGCTTACATCCAGTGCGATTACAAATCAGTATTTAACATTTGCTGCTGCTGATCAGTTAAAGGTAGCTTTAAAAGCAGTGTTGACGACATTTGAAAAAAAATCCGCTGTTAACTTAGTTGAAAAGGATGTTTTATTAGAAAGTTTGTATCATCATATGAAACCCGCTTATTACCGCATTAAATATGGGTTTCACTTACAACCTGATTATACAGTGCTTGCGCATTCGCGTCAGCATTATCAACAGATTGATCAGCTCGTACAGGCATCTTTAACGCCACTTGAAACCGTTATTGGTATGACCATACCTGAAACAGAGCGTATTTTCATCACATTTCTAATTGTTTCACACGTCATGAAAATAGAAGAATCTTTTTCAGTTAAATTAAAAGCGATTATTGTGTGTTCAAGTCGTCCTGCCATTGCAAAAATGATGGAACAAACGTTGCGAAACCTTTTTCCAGAATTTTTCTTCTACGATGTGATGAGTTATAGAGCGTTTGAGCAAATCGAGGTGACCTACGACATTGTCTTTGCGTCTATACCAATGGAGATTGAAAAATTGTTCTTTTTTGTTGATCCCTGCCTCGATGAAAAAGCGCAGTCAGATTTAAGAAAAAGGGTGATGCATTCTTCTTCCATGGTGTCACAAAGTCAAACCAAAGCAAATGAGATGATGCAGCTGATTGCACCACATATTGAAGTCACGAACCCCAAAAAGTTACAAAAAGCACTTGAAGCGCATTTTGCAACTGAAGAAGCAAACGGTTGTTTTTGTACGATTTGTGGCTCAACATGTGTTCACCGTTGGGAGTTGTAAAGAAATGAAATATCCAAGTCGAAACGCAAATTTTTGTGAAATAGCCGTTGTTTTCGCAGCAGAAGGTCTGTTGAAAAGCGGTAGGTCGGTGTTTTTAACTTACAAGTTCAACTTAAAAATGAGATGATTGATAAAATAGGAGGTATAAAACATGAGTAATATAAGAAAAGTAACGGAAGATATCTATTGGTTAGGTGTGAATGATGAAGGATTAGAACTCTTTGAGGAGTTTATTCCGATTCCAGAAGGCGTTGTGTACAACTCCTACTTACTTGTAGATGAAAAAACCGTGTTATTCGATACCGCTGATATACGAGTTGTGGATGAATTTTTAGCGAGTATTAAAGCCGCTTTAGATGGGAGAACGTTAGATTATTTGGTTGTTCAACATATGGAACCTGATCATTCATGCTGTATCCAACATATTTTAGAGACGTATCCCGATGTCACCATTATTGGGAATGAGAAGACTTTTTTACTTGCACGTCAATTCGGTGTTGAAATTGAAAATGAAAGCATTCAAGAAGTGGTAGATGGAGAAAGCATGACCTTTGGTAAGCATACGGTTGTTTTTACGTTTGCACCGATGGTTCACTGGCCAGAAGTCATGATGAGTTTTGATGTGACAGAGGGTGTCTTGTTTTCAGCCGATGCTTTTGGTTCGTTTGGCAAATTAGTTGATGGAAAGCTATTTAGCGATGAAGTAGATTATGAAACTGACTGGATCGAGCCGGCACGCAGATACTTTACAAACATTGTCGGTAAATATGGTTCTCATGTTCAACATTTATTGAAAAAAATCGAAGCGTTTGAGGTTAAAATGATTTTGCCACTTCATGGACTGATCTGGCGTGAAAACTTAGGTTATTTCTTAGATAAGTATGATAAATGGAGTCGATATGAGCCTGAGGAAAAAGGCGTTCTTATCGTCTATGCGTCGATGTATGGGAATACAGAAAAGGCAGCTCAAAGCTTTAGCGAGCTGTTGAAAGCAAAAGGCGTTGAACAGGTTGCAACCTACAATGTATCAAACACAGATGCTTCTTATTTGGTTTCTGAAACATTTAGATTGAGTCATGTGGTCATCGCATGTCCGACGTATAACTTAGGGATTTTCCCACTCATGCACAATTACTTTTTGCGTTTAAAAGAGCTGAATGTGAAAAATCGGACAATTGGGATCATCGAAAATGGTTCGTGGGCACCAAAAGCGGGTGATATCATTCATGATTACTTTGATAAAGAGTTAAAAGAAATGACTGTCCTTGATGATCGTGTCACCATTATCTCAGCGATGAAAGAAATGAATGACCCTGAAATTGAGTCACTCATAGATGCGTTAGTTGAATCGTTGCAAACGTCTTAAAATCGTAAATACATCGCTTTACCAAACAAATCAGTTAAGGAGGTTATGAATCGTCATGAATACTTATTTAACAACGTCAGAACAAGAAGCGTTACGTTTGAAAGTGAGAGATTTTGCGGAAAAAGAAGTGAGACCGATTGCAACGATGCTTGATCAAGAAAGCTCTTTTGCGACCGAGCAAATTAAGATGCTGGGTGAAATGGGTCTAATGGGTGTCCCATTCCCTGAAGCATATGGTGGTGCAGGCTTGGACAATGTCAGTTATGCCATTGTGGTAGAAGAATTATCGCGGGTTGATGGTGGTGTCGGGGTGACAGTGTCTGCACATACGTCGCTTTGTGCGTGGCCCATCTATCAGTTTGGAACAGAAGAACAAAAACAAAAATACTTGGTTCCGCTTGCTAAAGGAGAAAAAATCGGCGCATTTGGGTTAACAGAGCCTCATGCGGGTAGTGATTCCGGTGGAACGGAAACAACAGCTATTTTTGACGGTGAACATTACATTTTAAATGGAAATAAAATTTTTATTACCAATGCTGAATATGCCAGTGTTTATGTGGTGACTGCTGTGACAGATTCGACGCTTGGAATGCGTGGCATTAGTGCTTTCATCCTTGAAAAAGGCATGGAAGGATTTACTTTCGGTGATCATTACGACAAGTTAGGCATTCGTTCTTCTGCGACTTGTGAGCTTAACTTTAATCATGTGAAAATTCCGAAAGAAAACTTACTTGGACGTGAAGGTGAAGGGTTTAGAATTGCCATGACGACCCTTGATGGTGGTAGAATTGGGATTGCTTCGCAGGCACTTGGGATTGCACAAGGGGCTTTTGAAGCCGCACTTGCTTATTCAAAAGAACGCGTTCAATTTGGAAAGCCGATTGCGTTTAATCAAGCCATTTCTTTCAAGCTGGCTGATATGCATACACAGCTTCATGCGTCTCGTTTAATGATTTATAATGCGGCGACGTTAAAAGATAACAAAGTGCCTGGTTATGGCTTGCAAGCGGCCCAAGCGAAGCAGTATGCGTCTGATGTGGGGATGCAAATTGTGGATCAAGCCCTTCAAATCCATGGTGGCTCTGGTTACATGAAAGGCATGTTGGTCGAAAGAGCTTATCGAGACATGAAGATTTGTACCATCTATGAAGGAACAAATGAGATTTTACGCGTTGTCATTGCCAGTTACATTATCGGTAAGCCCCCTAAAAAAGAAAAAGCAGGGGTTGCTAAAAAAGAAGCTAAATCAGCAACGGGTGTGCGTAAGCAACTGATTTTAAAAGAAGGGACATCTGAGGAGAAAGTAGCCAAGCTGGTCGCATTGTTAAAAGCAGATGGTTATGACTTTACTGTAGGTTCAGACCCACAGGCACCGATTGCGAGTGCAGATCGCGTCATTTGTTTTG